>Ga0335083_10000174_pt1 | contig 110893 bp, 113 predicted proteins | sample Lox_Sample_42_FD_206716 | JGI IMG/M metagenome (GOLD analysis project Ga0335083, IMG submission 206716) | Soil microbial communities from Loxahatchee National Wildlife Refuge, Florida, United States - Lox_Sample_4.2 | ecosystem: Environmental > Terrestrial > Soil > Wetlands | place: USA...
TGCTGTCTCTTGCAAGCGGAGGTGACCTCCGGACTGTTGGCCGCCAAATCAAGACATTTCTGGAATGCATTCAGCGAATCAGGGTATTTGGATTCGCGCTGCAGCGTCAGTCCAAGTTGGTACCAGCTGATCGGATCGGGCTGGGCCTGGCTCGGCTCCACCGATTTTCTCAGGTTCTGCTCCGCCGCCGGGTAGTTCTTGTTGTTGAATTCCACGGCTCCCAGCGCCGCATAGGCCATCGACACCAGCGTGTCTTTGTACTGACCTGCCGCCGCCGCGGGCGTGCCCGCAGGAACCGCTTCGCCCGCGTTCGCCAGTTCGATTGCCTTTTCCGCGTCCTTCTTGGCTTCGGCAAAACGCTCATCGCGGTCCAGATCGGTGTCGCGAGTGCGGTTGGCCAGGAAGGTGGCGATCGTCACCATCGCCGGCGCGTTATCGGGTTCGATGGCGAGCGTTTTGTGACCCATCTCGATCGTTTTGTCGGCATTGTTCGCGTTCTGATACAGGCTCATCACGCGCTGGTAAAGTGCGCCGCGCAGTTCGCTCTGCGGATACTTCTGCGTAAACTCGTCTGCCGCCGCTTCGGCGGAGGGAGCGTCGGGTTTTGCGGCAGCATCCTGGTACGCCTTGAATTCGTCCTGCGTTTTGGCGACCGGCTGGTGCTTGCCGGTGGATGGAGCGGTTGGCTGCTGCGATTGATCGGCGGTGTTCTTGTTGTTGAGCGATGAATCGTTGGAAACCCGATTCATGGACTTATCCTGCGAAGGGGTTTGCGGCCGGGGACCACCCTCACCACCTTGCGTGCCGCCTACGCCCCCAACCTGGGCGAGCGCGATTCCGGACGCCGCCAACAGCGAAAAAATTGCAATGAATCTCTTCATACCTTCTCCTTGATATGCGCGTCCGGCTGCGTGCCGGCGCGCCTTTACTGATCCTGCTCCGAAGAAGCGCGCCGTTGATAGGGCGCCTCCAGGCCTTTTTTGGCCGCGGCGGTAGTCTGTTCAGAATTGTCGCCCGCGCGCAATGCCGCTTCATAGTGCTTTACCGCCAAGTCACGTTCCTGGTCCACGTCGTAAATCCGGCCGAGGTAAATGTGCGACCAGGCAATCAAATGCGGCTCCCGGGCGGTACGAATCGTTTCTTCGAAATCCTGGATTGCCGAATCTTTGTCCTTATTCAGCGTCGCGATCATCCCAAGAATCAGGTAAGCCCGGGGAGCGTCAGGACCCTTCTTGTCCACGACATCCTGGGCAAGTTTCTGGGCTCCCGGCAAGTCGTGCTCCGTAATCTTCTGCTCCGCCAGGTTGAGCGGATCTTCCGCCTCGCGAATCTTACCCTTTACTACTTCCGCGCGGCCACTGTTACTGAACTGAATTTCCGAGGCACGTTTCACTTCCCGTCCCACGTCGAGGTTGTAGAGGAAGTCGGGGAACGAATCTTTCAGGCTGGTCGGTTCCGCCTCGTAGTGCACCAGGGCGTCGTAGAAGTATCGCGTGAGGACGAAGCCTTCGGCCATGTCCTGGGTCACATCGTGCTCGCGCCGCGGCTCGGCCGCCGGGCCACCGGGGACCAGCCGCGCTTCCACCGCTCGTATTAACGATTCGGTTACAAGCAGCGAGATGTCGGTTTTGAAGTTCTCTTCGATCGGCGCGTTTTCAACCGTCTTGAGAAGGGGGGCGAAGCGCTTCATCGCCGTTGGATGCCGGATGGCCAGCGGATCGAGCACGAAGTGCAGATAGGTGTGGCGGACCTGCTCCATCGGCAACTGCCCGTTGACTGGCGAAGCCACCAGGAAGTAATTGTCGCCATAGTTGCGGGCATTGATTTGCCCGGGGCCGGCCATCGGCTCCACGTAGATGATGAATTCGCGACCGGTGAAGCCGCTCAGCGGATTCTTCAGATAGATGTCGGTCGAAAGAATCATCTTCGACAGCGGATCGTTAAAGGTGTCGATAAGAGCTTGATAGCGCGGCTGCAGGCCGAGCCAGACCTTGTGGATGTCCGCCGCCTTGTAGAAGTTCGACATCAGGGGAATGAAGCCGAGAACGTAACTGGTGTCGGGAGGCAGGTCGGCCTCTTTGGCCCTGGGCTTGAAATCGGGAGGCGGGCCGAGATTGATGGCCAGCGAAACGTACTGCGACAGGTCGCGATTCGGATCGTTCGGCCGATGCTCGTGGTAGAACTGGCACATCGCCTGCGTGGCTTGGGCCGCCTCCGGCGAGGCATCGATGTTCCGCTGGACCTTCGCATTCACTTCGGCGCGGATCGGATCCGACGCCTTCATGTCGTTGTCGTAGCCACAGGCATTCATCGCGGTGACGACGGTGAAGATGGTCTCGCTGACTTGTAATTCGACCTTGGATGACGATTTCTGTTGGGCGGGAGCAATTGTTGCAAGCAGCAGGCACACCACGCCCGGCAGAATAAAACGACGGGATAACAGAATATCCTCCTGAATTTCCGGCAAGGAAGCTGACCAGCAAAGTTTAAGGATACCGCATCAATCTGGTCAAACCATCTGTCACTTACACTTACTTCAAAGCCAGCAATGGCTGTAGTCCATCGCAGAAAAAATGCCGCCATGGATGGCCACGGCGGCGTCGGTTGAATTCGCTTCTTTTCTCATCCCTTCACGTTGATCTGCGAGAACGACAGCACCGCTTTGCCCGCTGTGGGGCGTCCATACGAAGTCGCGGGACGGAAGATGGTGAAAATCAGCATGTTCTTGATGCGCGGATCGACATCACTGTAGCTGCCGTTCGGCGACGACAGGACACGATAATCCTGCACGCGCCCGTTGGGATCGACGTAGGCTTCCACCACCACCGAATCGGACGAAACGCTATCGGTCATCCCAAACGGTGAAACCGCCAGTTCGGGCGGAGTATAAAAGATGGTCGATACCGGAACATCGTTGCCGCTGCTCGAGGGCACCGCGAAGAAGCCGATGAGAAGTCCGAAGAAAACAACTGCGCTCAGCAGGCCCGCCGTGGCCGGAACCATGAACGCATTGAAAGTGGTCTCAAGACGGAAGCGCAGCGCTTCCAGCGGACTGGTCCGCACCTGCGCTGCTTCGCGAGAAATTGCCAGCCGCAAACGCAACGCCAGATCAGGAGGAGCCGCTTTGCGGCCCACCGAGGCCAGAACGTTTTTGGTCTGGCGCAAACTGGAAAACTCCGACTGGCATTCCATGCAAGCCGACAAGTGTTCGTTCAGCTTGCGGGATTGGGATGTTTCCAGCGTGCCGTCGAGGTACTGCGATAACAACGATCTTGTTTTCGAACACTTCACGACGCCACCTCCACTTCACGGCCGGTTCGCCGCAAGGATGTGGAAGGAACCTTGGATTTTTCGTCTCGCAAGTACTTCTCCAATCTTTTCTTCAGCTGCTCGCGTCCGCGGGTGATGCGCGACTTCACCGTGCCCATCGTCGATCCGGTGATCTCGGCAATCTCGTCGTAAGAAAGTTCTTCCATATCGCGTAACACGAGCGCTGTCCGATAGGGCTCCGGCACCTGCGTCAGCGCAGCTTCCACGTACCCTCTCAGTTCCGTCCGCGCACAGTCGTCGAACGGCGACGTGCTGTCGTCGACGAGCTTGTCTTTCAAGGCCATCGTGGGCTCGAACGACTGCTCCTCAGAGTTCTCCATGGAAGTCTCTTTGCTCTTGTGACGAAACCACCAGCGGCGGCGGTTCGACGCCTCATGCACCGCGATGCGGTAAATCCAGGTCTTCAGGCTGGAGGCGCCATTGAAGTGCTCCATGCCCCGAAAGACCTTCAAAAAGACTTCCTGTGTGGTGTCGGCGGCTTCCGCGGAGTCGTTCAGAATGCGGTAGACGAGGTTATAAACCGGTGGCTGAAACTGGGTGATCAGCCAGGAATAAGCTTCTTCGGATCCGGCCTTCAATTCGGCGACGACCGAGGCTTCTTCCTGCCGCACTTCCAGCGTGCCTGCTGCGATGCTGCCCAAAGCTGCTGCTCCCGCCATGGCTCTCATGGCGTCACCTCCACATTAGCAGGAACTTCCGGCTACAACAACAAACCGCCGTAATGGAACCGCCATCCACGGCCCAATTTGGGCTTCTCTCGTCCAGCGGCCCCAGGGACAACTAGCGACCCACACCACTTATAGACCCCGAACCCCTGCGGAATGTTCCCGGAAATTCGATGCCCGTATTTTGCCCGCTGGTTACTTTGGTCAGATTGCCGGAAATAACGACGTCAGATTGGCCAAATCACACTACTGGGGAGTGTTGCCGGCAGCAGGAGCCGCTGCCGAGGAGGCCGGCTTCTTCTTTTTCGGGGTCGTCGTCTTCTTGGGTGTCTCGGCGTCGTCCACGATCACCTTCTTCGGCGGAGCCGCGGCCGCTGACTGCTGCTGCGCGTGAGCCTGGTTCAGCAGCTGGGTATAGGCAGCATCTTGTGCCGACGCCATCTGCTCGAGCGTGTCGGCGATATTGCGCCGCACCGTGTCGAGATTCGCGACGTCAGTGGCCAGAGCCTGATAGTCGTCTTTCGCTCCAAACGCGCCCGTCGATTCCGCGACCGAAGCGAGCACGTCGTACACGACGTTCAGGTTACGGTACAGCTTGACCACCGCTCCCACGGAGTTGGGATTGGTCTGCACCTGCTGCATCAGCGCGGGCAGGGCAGAGCTCAGGTTCTTCTGCAGCGACGCGATGTTGTCGTGTGACTGCTGCTTGACGTTGTTTTCAGTCTTCCACTTGTCGACGTGAACGCGACCGAGATCGAGAACCGTCTGCCGGGCGGTCTGATCCAACTGAGCCAGCGGTTGCACCAGGTTGTTGTTGGGAGCGAGTTGGGTCGGCGGAATCGAGTTAGTGGGAGAGGCGATCTGGGCGACTGCGATTCCGGTACAGAAAATAAGCGCGAAGAACTGCGACGTTTTGAAAAGTTTCATGATGAACCTTGGGGCCGGAGGCGACGCTTCCGATTTTAGATGAAGATCGAGGAGCTTCGGTTATCTTCGTCGATCGAATGGGATGGTTCCGATGTCGCGCTTGTAATGTTTCGCTGTCGTGCAAGGTTTGACTAAGGCCTCTCGTTACGCGAAAATAGAAATCGTCAGGTCATTCCTACCCCCAAGTGGGCCTGTGGCGCAGCTGGGAGCGCGCTTCCATGGCATGGAAGAGGTCGTCGGTTCGATCCCGACCAGGTCCACCATTTAAACCCGCCTAGAATCAATCACTTTCAGACCCTTTGCGCGAATCGTACAAAAATCGTACAAGCGATGCCGTATTGGTCTGGAAAATATGCTCTCGGTTTACAGTCGTCATTATCCGCCGTGCACCCACACGGACATCTATCATCGCCGTTGTCGCTGTCCCAAGTGGCTTCAAGGAAAGCTTCCTGATGGTCGCTTAATACGCATTTCTGCGGGGACGCGCAGTTGGGAGAAAGCCGAGATCAAAGCGCGCAGGATGGAAGATGTTGCTGACCCCAGCAAACCAACGGTCAGAGCCCGAGTCACCATCGATGATGCCATCCAGTGTTTTCGGGATGACGAACATTCCCGCCATCTCAACAAGCACACGCATAAGAAAAGCGAGTTCTTCTTTAAGAAACAGCTCAAAACCTGGGTGGAAAGGCAAGGTCTCATCTTTCTGGATCAACTGACGCCAGCGGAACTCACCAAATTCCGCGCTCAGTGGGGAAATGGATCGGCAACTACCCGCCGCAAACACGAACGACTCATCGCTTTCTTATGGTTTTGTGTGCGGATGGATTGGATCGACAAGAATCCAGCGCTGTTGATGAAGCGAGTCAAAATCGAATCTAGACCTACAAATTATTTCACCAAGGAAGAATTCGATGCACTCGTAGATGCTACCTATGCTTACGGCAACTGGGTGGGTGGCCACGATTATGAGCACCGCAGGGACAGAATCCGTGCCTTGATCCTGCTGATGAGGTGGTCAGGGTTGGCGATCAAAGACGCAGTCACGCTGGAACGGGCTCGCATAGACGAAGCGGGACATCTCTTCCTGTATCGGGCCAAAACCGGCGTTCCTGTCTACGTTCCTTTGCCTCCCTTTGTTCACGCCCTTCTGAGCTCGTTGCCGAATGACAATCCCAGATACTTCTTCTGGAGTGGGAACGGCGATCCGGAGACTTGCAAACGCGGTTGGTCTCGTGCCCTGGCACGGCTGTTCAAACTAGCCGAAATCAAACAGCCAGACGATTCACGCAAGCGTTGCCACTCCCACATGTTTCGCGACACGTTTGCTGTTGAACTCTTGCTGGCGGGTGTGCCCATCGATCAGGTTTCCCTCTTGTTGGGACACAGCAGTGTCAAGGTGACGGAGAAGCACTATGCGCCATTTGTTAAGGCACGCCAAGAGCAACTCGCGCAATCAGCTCGCAAGGCGTGGCATTTTCAGGAAGGCAACGTGACGCAAGGGCACAAAAGGTCCTTGGCCGCAACACGACCGGACTGCGAGCGAAAATCTTCTGGGTCGGCAGGCAACTCCTCATCCCGCAATTCGCAATCGTCGATGCATACGTAGCGCAACCGTCTCAGGAATGCGCAACGTTGTATAAGCGCGTTTAGACCTCGTTTCCTTCCCACCCCATTGCAAGACTCCAGGCTCGTTTTCAAACATTCGACGAATGGTCTTCTCGCTTAGATTCCATAGCTGAGCTAGGTCCGCCACTGAGTAGTGTCTTTCACGGCAAAGATCTGCCGTCTTGATACTGTCCGCTTCTTGCAAACCTGACTCCAGAGCACCGACCCTCTTATTGGGGGCAACATGGAGGCTCGTCGTTTCGGTCGCGGGACTTACGGGAGTGAGTTCTGTGAACGTTGTCTTGTACTCGGCAGCCGCGCCGCCGCGTCCTTCGGGAGCCGCGTTTTTTTTAGGTTGAGCCGACATCTTTAATTCTCATCTTCATTTGGAGGTTACTTTTTAGCCCAGGTCACATCCTCCGTCAAAATTCGTCGGTGGGCTCCTCGATCTACGTTTGACGGCTCGTCGAACGCGAGTTGACCGAGTTTTAGATCCTGGTTAGGTTTCTTCCCGATTCGATGGCAATCGTGCGATCGCGATCCGGGAGGAAATTGTGTTCTCGTCGGTTGAGGACGTTCTGGCAAAACTATTTCTCACCGGCTATATCACCGAGCGGGTCACAGCCACAGTGGTTTACCTCGCAGCGAGACTGAATAAACCAATCCTGCTGGAAGGGCCACCCGGAAGCGGCAAGACGGAACTGGCCTATGCCGTAGCCAAAGCAACGAGCACGGACGTTGAACGATTGCAGTGCTTTGCGGGCGTCAACGAGGAGAAGGCAATTGGCAAATTCGATGAAGCCTTGCAGCGGCTTGCCGTGGAGTTGCGTTCCCGGTCCGGTGCTGTCGAGTGGGAGGAACTCAAACGGGAATTGCACAGTGAGAACTTCTTTAACGCCGGCCCTCTGCTGCGGGCGTTGCAGTACCCGAGGCGCTGCGTGCTGCTGATCGACGAAATCGACAAGGTGGATCAGGCTTTCGAAGCGATACTCCTCGAACTCCTGAGCGTCTGGCGACTGAGCATCCCCAAATTGGGAGTGTTGAAGGCGAACACGATCCCCTTTGTGGTGCTGACCTCCAATGAAGAACGTAGAATTGGTGACCCTCTCCGGCGAAGAAGTTTCTATTTGCGCGTTGAGCATCCATCCCCGCAAAGAGAGGCCATCATTCTTCAACTGCGGTCGCCCCACCGCAGTCCAGAGTTTCATCGTGAGATGGCGGGATTTGCAAGAGCGTTACGCGGCTGGAGCCTGGAGAAACCTCCCTCCATCTCCGAAATGCTTGATCTTGCGCAAGCCCTCGAACTGCTGGGCGAGGAACGGATCACCGCCGAGATGCGGGACACACTGCTTCCACTGTTGGCAAAGACGGAGGCGGACCGAAGAAAACTGTTGCTGCGCGATGGTTGGGCCAGTTTGGTCTACGACGCGCATCAATACAGCATGGAGGCATCCGAGCGATGAAGAACGCCGGATTGCTCATGGTGCTGCTTGCAACTTGTTCGTGTTGGGCGGGGACAGGCGCCCCCTCCAGACAGGAAGCTGAATACTACGTCGCGACATACGCCGATCACTACCACGTTGCAGTTGAACTTGTGCGCGCCGTAGTGGAGCAAGAGTCAGGATGGCGACGATGTCCGGTCTCGCGAAAAGGGGCCGTGGGATTGATGCAGCTCATGCCTGAAACGGCCAGAAGATTGGGTGTTCAGAATCGTTGCGATCTGAACCAAAACGTCTCTGGGGGCGTGCGCTACCTGGCGTGGCTGATGCACCGATTCCGCGGAGATCTAAGGCTCGTCGCAGCCGGATATTACGCGGGTGAGCGCGCGATTGAACGGCGACGTCTCCACTACTCGAACCCCGAAGTGGTGGCGTACGTCATCAGCGTTCGGGAGCGCTTCGAACGGCAAAGAAGATTTCGGAATATTTCCGCCACTTCAGGGAGAACGCGATGAGAATGCAGTTGATTTTCGTTGTCTATTTGATGGTCGGCATCGGCATGGCGCAAATGGAAAGTGGGAAGGTCATTCCCATCGTCACAACCGTGCCTCTCGAAGATGGCGCAGTAACCCTGCTGCACCTTGAGCCGGGCTACACCACTTCGGTGAGACTTCCCGAGGAGGTCAGCTCCGTGGTGATCGGCAATCCAGCCACGTTCAAGGCGGAGCATTCCGAGGCTGAGCCACGGCTGGTCTTCTTGAAGCCGATCACAGCACAGCCGTCGGAAAGCAATGTCCTGATCACCACGAAATCGGGCGAAGAGATCACGTTGTATCTGGTGAGTGCCGGCAAACCAAGCACGAACGTGCGGGTGGACTTCCTGGTCGAATACCGTCGACGGCAGGGCCTCGTAATCAACCCAGACGCGCAGAGCTTCCTCATCTCTGAGACACGCCCGCTTACCCCGGTTACCGAGCCCGAGCTTCCTCCTGTCCGTTCGGGACAGACGGATTTAATTGCGAAGGAGCTCGAAGAACAGAGGGCATCGTCTTCTCCCGCCTGGGAAGGCACCGAGATGCTCGCAGCGGTTGGAAAATGCGTGCAACATAACCATCAGACCATTCTCGGTTTCTCGGTCCTCAACCGCTCAAAGCGTGGAATCGAACTGCTTCCACCCCAGCTTGAACTGAGAGGTACGGGACACGGCGGTGGCGAAGGGAAGATCAAGGCGGAGCCGATTGCGATCTCCGAATACCGCGTGACGGCTCGACGGCTGGCGCCAGGACAACGAGCCGATGGTGTTGTTGTGTTCGAACGGCCGGCATTCAAAGAATCGGCGGAACAATTGCAACTGCAGATCGTGGAGGCGGAGCAGGTGGACCGTCCGATCCTTTTGCCTGTGCCGTTTACCCCCAGCAGTGAAGGAGGTGCGCAATGAACGGGAAGGAACAGAACGGATTTGCCGGCAGCGCGATTGTGGAAGACACACCCGAGCAAGTGGACATCGGTGCGCCACCAAATCCAGACGGGAGACGTTTGTTTGTATCGCAGAAGGATAAGCTGAAGCTATCGCTGAAGAATGAGGGACGACTCCTCTTCATCGGGGCAGGGATCGTATTGGTTCTTCTGCTCATGGCTTTTCATGGCATTTCGCGGCGGTCGGTGCCAGCACCGAAACAGCCCTCCGAGAATGTTAAGAAACAAAAGACAGCACAGGGCGAGACTGGCGACAGCTCGTCAGCAAGCATGACGCCGATTCTAGACACCGATCGCGCACCCGAGCAGGAGGTAGACAGCAGCCGAGTGAATCCGGACCAGATCGGGCGGACGGCGAACAAGCAGACAAAACCGACCGCAGCGGTTAGCCTTGGCGATGTACGCCCGTTCGAAAGTTCCCAGACATGGCAGCCCCCGCCGTATCAGCCGGGGTCGGAAACGTCAAAAAGCGCAGAGGATCCTGCGACTTCGGCAGAAGTTAACTTAATCAGGAGCGAACACGACGCACTGGATAAAGCGTCGCTGGTGTTTGTTCGGAACAATGCGTCTTCCGCGACCGGCCAAAAATCTCAGTACACGATTCCACAGATCGATTGGGCAATCGGTTTGCCGCCCGGCACCAGATTGCGTGCCAGGCTCGAGTCGGCGATCAGTTCCGCCGTGCGCACGCCGGTGGTGGCAGTCATCGAGTTCAACTACGAGCAGGACGGCGAGATCGTGATACCGGCAGGAGCAAAGGCATTCGGGCATCTGGAGGCCGCAGATCGCACCGGTTATGTTGGAATTCGCTTCGACTCACTTCTAATGCCAAATGGATCCTCTGTGAACCTTGAAGCCGCTGCGACTGACCTTCAGCTTCGGCCGTTGCGAGGGAAGGTGGAGGGCAAACACACCGGCAAGAACATTCTTGTCCGCTCGTTTGCGGGAGTCGGTGAGATTGCGGCAACCCTGGTGGGCCGTGGAAGCCTAAATCAGCCGTTTAGTGAAGGAGATCTCTTGCGAGAAAGAGTCAGCAGCAACATCGGTCAAGCTTCCGATCAATCCGTGGCCAATTTTGCCCTCTCGGAGCACATTGTGATCACCATCCCTGCTGGCACAGAAATTTATGTGGTATTGCAGAAGTCGGCCACGGAAAACGTTCAAAGTCCTCGCGGCCTTGGGCTCGTGCAAACAGCGAATCAGCCCAGCGTCGAAGAACTGCGCCAACTCATGCAGTTGCAGCGCGAGTTAGACCAGACGGCTGAAGCGAAGCCAATGCAGTAGCCACCCGTTGGAGGCGTGAGGTGTAGTTAACCGGAAATTGACGCGGAAATCACCTCCAGTCTCTGGACAAAAACTCAAACATTGTGCCAGCGATGCCTCGTGTGTTCTCGGAAGGTTTTGGGCGCCTCTAAGGGCAGAATTTAGAGGGCAGTCCCATCGCTTTCCAACTATCCGGAACCTGGCTCGTTGACTGATCCCTAGCCCGTTTATGAGGAGTAATCGTGAGAATCGCGCCCTCACAGGGCTCAATGAGCGCATTTGCCTGCCCTGCTCCTCAAAACCGGATCATTTAACGTTGGCACGCCTGCTGTAATCGACAGCCAGAATCGTTTTGCCGCTCACTTAGCTCACTAATGGGTAAGCGGTCATTGAAGACCGTTCTCGATGCCAGCACCCTCCTGGAGCGTCCAAGCCTTAGAGTTGAGACCATCCTCCGTCTACCGGAAGTTCGGCGCCGGTGGTGAAGGTCGCATCGAACCCAAGGAAGAGGACCGCCTTCGCGATTTCCTCCGACGTCCCCCAGCGCTTCATCGGAACCATGCCCTTCATCTTCTCCCTAATCTGGGCGACCTCGTCTTTACCGGTAAACACTTTGCCGACGATCGGCGTGTCGATGGGACCGGGCGTCACCGCGTTGACGCGAATCTCGAGAGGAAGCAACTCGACGGCGAGCGTCCGAGCGAAGGATCGCAGCGCAGCCTTGGCAGCTCCATATGCGAGCTGGCCGGGCATTCCCTTGACGTTGGCAATCGAGGTAGTGAAGACGATAGAGCCTCCGCGGTTTATTAAGGGCGTGAGCTTCTGCACCGCGAAAAGCGGCCCTTTGGCGTTCAGGTTGAACATCTCATCGTAGACAGCCTCGGTGATGCTCTCAAGGGGCGCTCGGGTGCTGAACCCGGCGCTGACGGAAAGCAGATCGAAGGTGTCGAACTCGGCCTTCACCCGAGAGGCGAGGGCGTCGATGTCCGTCAACGACCGCGCGTCGCTCGAAACCACAAGGGCGTGATTGCCAATCTCTTTCTGCGCCGATTCCAGGCCAGCCTTCGAGAGACCCGTCACCAGTGCGCGCGCCCCCCCATCGAGGAGCATCTTCGCCGTCGCGAGCCCCATGCCGCTCGTGCCGCCGATAATTACCGCCTTTTTGCCTTGGTACCGTTCCATTTGTATATCCTCGTGAGGTTAGGGTTGCTTTTGCTAATTTTGAACTATTTTGTACTATAATGGGTGAGATGGTCACAAGTTAATGAATTTAGAACTATTTATTTCAAAATACCGTAAGACCCAACGGACGATCATGTAGCTCCGCAATCGCCCGCTGATTCCGGTTGCTGCGATCAGTTCAGCCGCGAACCGGGCTCCTTCAGGACACCGAGGTCAGGGATGCTGGGTAAGAGAAGTCAACACCGGAAACCTTGACGACGGCCTGCCACGCGGCTTCCTGGTTGGTGCGATCGTGAATGTGCGGCTGACGTATCACTTCAATTGGACCTGTGAACTTCTTCGGGGCCGAGGCGAAGAACTGCCCTGAGACGTCGGTTCCGAACTCCGATGCCTGGAGGTACCGACTGGCCGCGGTCTCCGGTGTCTGATTCATGCCGGGAATGTGTTTCACGATTGGGATCATCAGCCACTTCAAGGCCCAGCCAGCGTTTCGCGACACTTTGGTGTCGGTCGCGGCACCGGGCGCGACGGCGTACGCGGCCATGCCCGGGGGGAGCCGGCGCGCCAGCGCCGCGGCCCACCAAGCAACGATGAGTTTCGCGTCGGCATACGCCCGGTTAGCCTGATACTTCACGTTCGGTCCGTTGCGCAGCAGGGCTTCAACAGCGGCGGTTCGGTCTCCCCGGTGGTGTTTGGCTAAGGCCGCCACGTCAGTTAAGCTGAACAAGGGAACGTCCCCTCGGGCAGGTTCCGCCCCGGCGATAACAATCCGCGCGTTGGGGCTCAGCAAGTTGGCGCGGAGAAAACCGACAGTCAGTTGATGATGGCCGATCAGCGGGGCCTGAGCCGCCTCGACGCCCGCAGCAGTGATCACGCGCTTTTTGCCGGGGACCATCCCTGCATTGAGCAGCAGGAACTCGATCGGCTGGCCTCGCTTGACCAACTCACCGAGGGCGGCTTGAACGCTGGACGGCGAGTCCAGATCCAACTCTAGCGGCGTAAAGATCTTTTTCTTGGTCTCAGCCGCGAGTTGGGCGGCCGTTTTCTGGACTCCGGCTAGGCTGCGCCCGGTAACGATGACTTGGCTGTAGCCTTTAGCGGCGAGCATGCTGGCTGCCGCATAGCCGAGCCCAGAGGTGGTGCCGGTGACAAGCGCGATCGAATGTTGCATGGGCATCTCCGTGGTGAAGTGTGAAGGCCGAGCCGTGAGGCCCAGAGCCAGCTTGCTAATTTCGAACTATTTGGTTATATAATTGGCGAGATAACCATTGTCAAGGAGTTTTGAACTAAATGATTCAAAAACCCGCTAGGCTGCGTGGTCGACCGCGCAGTTTCGACGAGACGGTGGCGCTGGAAAAGGCGACTCAGGTGTTCTGGTCGAAAGGCTACGACGGCGTGACGATTGACGATCTCGTTGCCGGGATGGGAGTGGGACGTCCGAGCCTGTATGCCGTCTTTGGGGACAAGCGGGCGATATTCTTGCGCGTCCTTAGGGCGTACGCTGAACGGAAGGGCGCATCAGCCGCGAAAGCACTCCTCTCGCCACAGAGTCTTCGCGACTCGATCGCGGACTTTCTAAGGTACGCCGTCGAAAGTGCGACCAAGAAAGGGTCCGCCCGAGGCTGCCTTCTGATGTGCGTCGCGCCGCTTGTGGACGACGCTGAGGTTCAGCGGTTCCTGCAGAGCGCGGTCGCGGGTGGCGCGGCGCTGGTGGAGCGCCGTTTCCAGGATGGGATCAGGGCCGGAGAAATCCCATCCGACTTTCCCGTAGCCGAGCGCGCAACCCAGGTCACGGATTTAGCGCGTGGGCTGACCATGCGTGCGCAAATAGGCACGCCGCGCAAGACGCTCCTCAAAGACGCCGAGGAAGCTGCCGAATTGGTGCTCCTGCCGCGGCGCTGGGACAGTCGGAGCGAGTAGCGGAGATCCAGTCGTATGTCGCGAAGGGTCTCACCAATCCGCTGATATTTTTGCAAGACGTTCCGAGCAGGAGATGAAGGCGGGGCGCCTGACTCGCACACCCTCAGCCAAGGTGCGAGGCCATGCGCTCGTTGAATCGATGAAGGGTTTGCAAATTCGCGCCAGGCCGGAATTGCGCGCGAGAAATTGCTGCAAGACGCTCGAAGCTATGTGCCCCTGATTATTGGCAAGCAAATCTAATGCACTTCTCTGCTGGGCTCCGTCTGGACGAGTGCCAAATCTCCGATGCGCTCTCCGATAGGCGGGATTGGTAATGGGAAGTCGGCTTGTGAAACGTGATCCTGCGCGGTTGCATTCTCGAATCGCGGTATTACTTCCAGCTGACGGGCTGTACGGAACGAGACTTGACCGTAGGCCACCTCAAGTCTCCGGACAAAAACCCAAACATCGTGCCAGGGACGCGCCATATCATGTTTGGGAAATCGACCGAGCGAGACAACCCACTCACGTACAGTTTCATTCGAAGCCGCTGGGCAAAAACATCAACATCGTGCCAGTGACTCGCCAAGAATAAACAGCGCTTGAAAAAGCCGCACTCCAGTGACGTACAGCGCCGTGTATCCGGCCATTCACGCGGAGCGCTTGTGACCTTCCTTTTATAGCAGCGCGCAAATTTCAGATCCGTAGCGCCTCGCAAAGTCAGATTTCTGATTCGCTAACTTGCGCGAGTTTTTGTTCGGTCCTAGGTTGTCTTCGCCTGCGCGAACGAGAACATCAATTGTTCGGCGGGGAGAGAACTCATGCCGCGACTTTTGAAAGCCACGCCTTTGAAACGGATGACCGCGTTGTTCCTATGGTTCGTCCTGCTTGGTCAGGTTCCGCCGATATTGGTGCATGCGCAGAACCTTGGTGCAACGCCCCAGGTAAACAAGGCGGTCCAGGGTCAGACGGCCGCTCAACCCGAGGGCGCGTTCTTGAACCTCGTGAACTGGGTGGGCAACGTGATTGCTCCGGTTGGGGCTGCTCTCTGCGTGGTCATGGCGATCATCAGCTACACGCACGGCCGAGGCGTAGCGCGCTGGGCGATTGCGGCTGCCGGACTATTGATGGTCTCCGGTCTCACACGCCTGATTGAGTACTGGATTCAGCAGGGCCAGGCAGGGGTTCAGTAGCGTTGAGTTGCACTCGAAATCGGGGGAATGAAATGACGATGCCGCAGCTATTAGTCGACCTGATGCAACTGCTTTTCGACATGGCCGTGCTGGGCGCGATGTGCACGATGGTGCTGGCCGGACTTGCCTTGCGGCAGGAGAGCGGCATCAATTTTGAGGTAGGCGGACGGTTTCAGAGATGGATGTTGTGGTCGGTCATCCTGTTAACCCTGCCGCAGTTGCTGTCGTGGTTCGCGGCCCAAGGCATAACGCTACCTCCTCAAAGTGATGGGATCAGCGGAGCCTGGTTGCGTGGGCTGGAGACGAGCCTCACCAGCTTTATCTCCGACGTGATTATTGCCCGGCTCGTCCCGGTGCTCGCAGCTTTCTTTGTCCTCAAAGCTGCTCTTGACGCTGCGCAGGGGTCGAGTCCTCTGGGTTCGATCGTGACAGCGATCTTCCTGTTGGGAATTTCAGGCACCGTGCAGCTCATGCAGAGTTTCAACAGCGGTGGGGAGTTTGCGACCACGGACATGCTGGATTCGCTTTGGAACTATCTGGCGGGAACGATTCTGCCCGAAGCCGCCGGCCTGGCTGTTGTGAGTGCGGTCATCAACTATTCGCGCAAGAAACCATTTATGCCATTGGTGTTCTCTTCGCTCGCCTTTCTCAGCGTCACAGCGTTGTGGAAGCTTGTCCAGGCCATGGTCAGGTGAAACAGAGATCGGAGGTGATGCATGTTTGAAACCGGGCTGTTGAACCTGACCAACTGGGCAGGCAACGTAATCATGCCGACGCTTGCGGGACTGTTCTTCGCGGCGGCAATTTACCGCTTCAGCAAAGCCGATTCTTATTCGCATCTGTCGTATGCGGGCTTCGCTTCATTGATGTGCTCGGGCTTGCTCAGGGCGCTGGAGGCATTTGCTCAACAAGCAAGTTCCAGCGATCCAGATCGGTATTGGATGTCGATTCTCACGCTCGCGAACTGGGTTGGGAACGTGATGCTTCCTCTCTACGGAGTCATCCAGGTCGTCATGATGGTTTTGCATTCGGCTGGGGTGCTGGAACGTATGACGATCGGCGACGCGTGGGTAAGAAATCTCGTGACAGCGATGATGTGCTTCGGACTGTCGGGGCTTTTGCGCCTGGCAGAGTTTTGGATTCAGAGCGGGATTGCGGGAGTGAGGTGATAGCCATGAGCTTGGACGTAACGCCGGTAAATCGCAATCTGCACACGAGGGTGACGTTCATGTTGCTTGAGTTCGAGGACCTGTTCGTCGTATTAGGGCTCACGGCCGTCATGAACGTCGTCAGCCGTTTTGTCAGCGGACAAATGAGTGCGTACCTGCAGTACGGCGTGCCACTCTCGGTAGTCCCGTTCCTAATGGTCTTCAAATACGGGAAACCGCGCGGTTACTTGAGGGACCTGCTTCACTGGTACACCAAGCCACGCACGTACTGTGCGGCGGCCTGCGACTCAAAGCTCAGAAGTGGCTACATCACCGAGGAGCAGCAGTAATGCCTCTGACCTGGGAACAACACGAAAAAGAGCTCAACGACCCTGCTCTCTGCGAACAGCTTTCCGTACGTGACTATCTGGACAATGTGATGGTGCGCATGAACGGAGCGCTTGTCGCCGGTTATGAACTGTGTGGGATTACCTCTTATTTCGCCGGCGATGATGAACGGGACCGGAGCAAAGTCATGCTGGGCGCTCTGCTCAAGTCGCTTCCTGAGCAGAGCATGAGAGTGCAGGTGCGCTACGAGGTTGTGGAAGATCTAGGTGACCTGTTGGAGAGATATGTAGCGCAAGACCGTTCGGACCACGAGATCGGCCATGCGCTTGACGCCGTGAGACTGGAAGCCTGGAGGGCAAAGGCGGAAGCTGGCCATTATTTGCGGCCTTTGCTCCATGTGTATTTCATCTGGGACCCGCTCGTACACCACAAGGTAACGGGAAAACCCACGAAACGGAATGCCGGGTGGAGTCTCTCGGCGAACAAATGTGTTGAGCGCAGCCGTAGCGAGCACGAAGAATTGCTGGCGGAATTCGAGAGCCTGCTGGTCGGCATTGAATCCACGATGCGGTCGGCAGAGCTGGGGCCGCGCCGGCTCACAGACCACGAGCTGTTTCTTGAAGCCAAGCGTGCCCTCAATCCATTGGAAACGGATACACGCGGCTACACTCCGGGCGAAAACCATCTTGCATATCGCAGTGCCCGCCAGCAGTTGGCCAATGTCAGCATACTTGAGGAGACGGATTCGTATCTGAACGTTGGTGGATTGTTCTATTCGTTGGTCAGCCTCAAAGAACTTCCCGACGCGACCTTTCCAGGGATCCTGAGAGAGTTGGTCGCGCTCGACTTTCCCATTGTCGTAAACGCCCAGCTGACCATTCCCGATCAAACGAAGGTCCTGAAGGGATACAAGAGCCGCCTCCGGAAAATGCAGGCCGCGCAGCGCGACACCCATGGTGGATTCCGCGTAAACGTGGAAGCACAGGTTGCGGAATCTCAGCTCTTCAAAGTGCAGCAGGAGATCATCGCCAGCTCGATCAAAACGGCCAAGTTAAGCCTGGTGATCGCCACACGGACATCGAAAACGGCAGTCACTCACGGCGAAATTGACGAAGCCGAGCGAGTTATCAGCAATCGCCGCCAGCAACTCCTCTACGCCGTGGCACGGATGAATGGCGCCAAAGCAATCACCGAGACGCTTGCGAAGCGCCGTCTGTTCTTCAGCTCGTTACCGGGCATGGGAGAGACCGACAAACGCGAGCAGGACCTGCTGACAACCAATGCCGCCGACCTTCTCCCCCTAGAGACTCCGTGGCAGGGAACACCGCAGTCGCCATTGTTCCTGCTCGAAACGCCTTACCGACAACTCATTCCTTTCTCACCGTTCGATCCTTCTCTGGGTGATGCGAACGTGCTCGTCATGGCCAAGAGCGGCGGCGGTAAGACGTTCATGGTGCAACAACTGCTGTCGATGGCATCGCGTGCCAATCCGCTGGTTTCGATCATTGAGCGCGGAGACTCTTATCTGCCGCTGGTGGAACTGATGGGCGGCCGCATGGTCACGATGTCGCTCGATTCGAACCAGACCATCAATCCCTGGGATTTGCCGCACGGCGAGAAGCAGCCCGCCAAAGATCAGGTAGCGTTCCTAAAGAATCTAACGCGCCACATGTTGGGCGAAAATCCTGCGGAAGATACGGAGCTATTGGACAACCTGATAACCGAGGCAATTCTGAGGACATACAAACGCGCGGCCATCCGCCCGTCGAACCCGATCCCAACCTTCGGTGATCTGCGCGATGAGCTTTCCCAGTGGCGAGACGAAGAGAAGAACCAACGAGTGATGGACGAGGCACACCTGGCAGCGATCAAACTGCGGAGTTGGACGGGAGAGAAGGGAATTTACTCCGGACTCTTCGACCAGCCGACCACGATCTCGCTCGATAGCCCGTGGCTCTTCTTCAACGTGGAGCAACTCGCCGACGACCCGCGCCTGGAGACGGCGATGAGTTTGCTGATTGCTCATGCCACGGCGCAGCGAGCGTCGGGTAGAACCGGACAGCCGAGCATTACGGTGCTCGACGAATGCTGGTTCCTGCTCGACTCACCCGTACTGGCGCCCGAGGTGGTGCAATTGTTCCGGACCGCCCGCAAACGTAACGCGAGTGTTTGGGGAATCAGCCAAACCGCGGAGGACTTTGTTGGCTCAGAAGCGAAACCTCGAGTCCATGGCGCAGGAATCGTAAAGAATTCGAGCACCAAGATTGTGGGTCAGCAGCCAGGTGACATGACCGCCTTGCGAGAGCACTTGCACCTGAATGAAACCGCGCTCCACCAAATCAAGCTCTTTGGCGCGCCCCGAAAAGGGCGCAGCGCCGATGCGCTGATCGTGATTGGGGAAAAGGCTGACACCACCCACAGCGTTCGGATGGTTCCGACTCCGCTCGATTACTGGATTACGACCACCTATGCGCGCGAAAGACTCTTCCGGGCGCGGTGGCTCGTGCAGCACATGGATCTGCCGCTCATCGAGGCTTATCGGCAGCTTGCGAGGGCGTTCCCGTTCGGCCTAGCGGACGTCGAACCGCTGCCCGAAGAGCGATCGATCGAAGTGGCACAAGGAGCGCACAAGTGAGCAATCGATTCTTCAGAACAAGGGCGCTAACGATTTGTTTGGTGTTTCTCCTGGTTTTGGTGCCAGTGACGGCGAATGCCGGTGTAGGAGACATTTTCTCGCTGTTCACCACGATCACGGGCACATTGCGCAACGGCGTCGGTCAGGTGTTGAGCGGAATTCAGTCGACCAACACCACTATCAGAAACTTCGAGCAGGAAGTCGTATGGCCGGTTAAGGTCATCAACCAGGCGCGCGCGGAGGTGTCGCAGGTACGCGCACAATTTACGAGCCTTGCCGGACAGATTCAAAGCATTCCGACTAATAGCGCAACGCTGGTCAGCCCCAAGCAACTGGAAGCATTGCTGCGAAGTCAGCAGGCAGGCAATTTGGGGCGATTGGGTCAGTCCTACGAACAGGTCTATCAGTCCCTCCCGCAAGCAAATCAGGCTACGACGGCACAGAGAAACCTGATGGATGTGGACGATGCTCTGGCCCTCGGTGCGCTTAAAACTGCAACCGCGTCAGATCAGGCCAGCCAACAGATGTTAATTGTGGCCGACGGGCTTGAGCAGCAGGCTGCGGTGTCCGCGCCCGGCAGTGCGTCCATTTTGGCCGCTCAAGCCCAGGCCGCCAATCTCCAGAACCAGGCGATGCTCCAACGAATGCTGGCGGCAGAGTTGCGCCAGGAAGCCGCGAGGCTAGCGCACACAAACGCATTGCGTAAACAGAGCGCGGATGCGAACCGGACTCTTCGAAACAACCTGCAGCAGATCTTGAGCAGATAGAGGTGAAGATATGAAGCTCACAACGGTCAAGGAAATAGCAAAACGGGCCTGGTCGGTGCTCAAGTGGAAGGCCGTCTTTCTTACGGCGCTGATATTGGTGTTGGTGATGGCGCCACTTCGCGCGAGAGGTCAGTTTGGCCTTGATCCGTGCTGCGCGATTATTTCCGCCGGCCTGAATACGGTCTCCGGCCTCTTAAAGAACGTGGTCGCCAAGCCGCTCTCACAGATTCAACAGATCGAGCAGCAGGCGGCGAGCTTCGAACAGCAAGTGATTTACCCGAAAGATGCCATCAAGAATGCGCTGGGGCTGGCAGGGCAGCTACAGGGCCAACTGCGTCAGATAAACCAGTTGTACCGGCTGCCGATCAACAGTGCGACACTGCGCACCCCGCAGCAACTGGAACAGGCGCTCCTGTCGCACAATCCGCAGATGCTGGATCAGGTGAGCCAGAACTATGCCTCTGTTTATGGCACGGTGATGGCCCCGGCAGATGCTCCACAACCGATCCGCGATCTCGTGGACATGACGGATGCTGAAGCTCAAGCGGCGCTCAAGAAGGCAGTGGAGTTGGACGCGTTGGCCGACGTCGAACTCGCCGCGGCCGATCAAATCAATCAGCAAATCCAGAACGCGGCCCCCGGCAGTGCACCAATCCTGGAAGCGCAGGCGTCTGCGTGGCTGGTTCGAGCCAACGCTTATACACAGTCCGGAATGGCGGAGTTGATAAGGGTGCGCTCGATCGATCTTGCCAATTCCGGTGCCCAACTGAAATTCAACGCGACGGATGTCAACACCTTACGCAATAACACTAGCCAAGCGCTCGGGCGGGGGTCGAAGTAGCCATGTTTTATTTCCAGCAACTCCTCCAGCAAGGCCTGAGCGGGATCGATAAGACGGCGATGATAACGACGGTTATCGGTATCGGCTACAGCATCCTGCTGGTTGGATTCCTGATTGGGCTCTACCAGGCGGCGATGCGCGGCGGCGATGTGCAGGCACTCGCAGTTACGGGGATCAAATATCTGGTTATCGCCATCATTCTCGCCAACTGGAGCACCGTATTTCGGCAGGTGAACGACTCGTTTAACCAGGTGGCGCAATTCCTCGACAACAGTTCCGGTGCTGGAGACATGTTCTTGAGTTGGTTTGACCAGCTGAAGCAGCAATTCAACAACAATGACATAAGCTCTCTTCTTCCGGCCATCAATGCGACGTTTGCGGCCATTACCACAGCCCTGTTGCTGCTTGCGGCCTACCTTATCTACGCCATGATGGTGGTTGTCTTCTCCTTCTTCTACGTTCTCTATGGCTGTGTCCTTTATGTACTGGGGCCTCTGGTTCTGGCCCTGCTGCCGATGGCGGGAGTTGGCCAAATGGCAAAGAGCTATGCGGCCAACCTGATGATCTGGAATGCCTGGGGTCTTCTCTACGCCACCTTCGGCTCTCTGATTACCGCCCTCCAGTTCAATCGCGTCGATGAGGTGTTGAACCAGGGATTCCTGCAAGGCTTTTTCCAAGGCAGTTCAGACTCGATTGTTCTCGGCATCGTCAGCATCTTCTACGCCTTGGCATTGGGTCTGATTCCGTTCCTAGCCAAGCGGTTGATCTCGGGCGACGTGGGATCCTCCGCATATTCCCTGGCGCGAGCCGGCGCGGCCACTTTGGGAACACTGGTGGCTGGCGCCAGCGGGTTTGCGGCTGGCGTCGGCGCAGGCTCTGAAAGCAGTGCTGCACTCGCTGCGGGGGCAGGCGCGGCATCATCGGGCGCCACCAGCACGAGCGCAACCGCGTCGTCGTCAGCGCCGCCTCCACAACCGAGTCTGGCACAGACCATTCGCAGCGGGATCATGAGCGCCGTGAACGGTGCCGCTCCACCTCCACCCTCGACGAGTGGAAACGGCGAACAACAACATGGGGTTGCGGCGTCCGGATCAGGCGTTTCGGGTGGAGGCGGTGCTGCACCCCGCAAGTCGACATCTTCGGGCGGCATCCGGCCAATTGGCGTCGCCCAGACAGTTGCGTTTCATGCAGGCAAATTCGCTGGGAACATTGCCCGTGGAGACAGCGGGAGCAACGAGCAACACAATGCATGAATGGGAAAGGAGGTCTCGACCGGCGATGTCATGGTTTAGAGGACCGATCTACGAACCCAAAGACAGTAATTTCCGGCCGTGGAACCTTTCCACTTTGATTGCCTTCTTCATGGGCAGAATCTTCGGCCGACTCTTTCGACCTTGGAGAACGAAATGAAGTGGTCAAAGGAAGCGGATTCTAAAGGCAAGGAAGAGGTCCCGGAAAGACTTCGCTACAGCCGTTACTACGAGCATGATGGCGCTCTGCGCGCTTACGCCAACCGTGCCATGGTCTTGTCATTCCTCTGCATCCCTACGACGTTGTTGGCGATCGCCTTGGCGGCCTACGTCCGTCTCCAGCCACCAACAGTAATTCGGGTTGATTCGAGCGGAATGGCAACTGTGGTTGGCCAGAACCAGGCAACGGCGAAGTCACTCATGGTTGTCTCTCAGGGAACCGCCGCCGAGCCCAATGAGTTTGAGAAAACGGCGTTTGTACGCCTCTTCCTGCAACGTTATCTGAACTTCTCCCCCGACAGCGTGGACCGCAGCTGGGCTGACGGACTGAACATGATGACCTCGAACCTTCGGCGGGCCACGCTGAGCGCGATCGAAAAGGACAATATCGTGGGCAAGATTCAGGATGATCAAATCACTTCTGTTTTCCACCTCCGTTCTGTGGAACCGGCAAAGGATGATCCCCTGAGTTTCACCGCCTTTGGGGTGAAGGAAGTACATCACGTCCGCGATCACCAAGAGACCACCGACAAGCTGGTCGGCGAATTTCACATCCGCCTGATCACGGAGAGACGCTCGGAGCAGAACCCCAACGGGTTGCTGATTGCGGAGTATCGAGAGCGGCTGATCGAAGGAGAACGGCGAGATGCGATTGCGCAAGACACATCCTTAAGCAACTCGAATTGACCCAAGGAATGAACTATGGATGGAACGAGAACGGCAAATGAAACTGCGACGGAAACTTCGCCCGGCAAGAATGGCCGCCGCCGCCGGTGGGAGATGACGAGTGAGAACGTGCGCTATTTCCTTCCCAAGTCCGGTAGTTCCAGCGAAAAACCTGAGCTAGGGCAGGAGATGACCGGCGAAGGAGAAGCGCTGGTACAGGCATTCAAGTCCGGCCAGGTGTTTTACACCGTGGTCGCCTGGAAGGCGGTGTCAGAAATAAACGGAAATGAACCAAAGATCGTGAAGCAGGCATTGTCCCGAAGCTGAATGCTGTAGCGGGATGCGAGTTAGCACGAGTTTTCAAAGAGAGACCCCAGACCACATAGCTGCGGTCCCTTTTGAAGACCCTACACGCTTTATGTAGGGAGATGTGCTGACCCGGCTTGAAGTCATTGCCTGGCCAGAAGACCCCAAACGGGACGGCCAGGCGAAGGCAGAGAGCTTGCGGAAAGCAAAAACTCCTTAGCTTCGTCGGGTTACCCCGCACAAAAACTAAGGAGCCAAATCAGATGAACAAGAATGGCAACAAGACGAATAAGTTTTCGATCGAGCAGGTTGTTACGCTTGACATCGATTCAACCGGAAGTGTGACCCAACGGCTCACGAACCTGGAGACGACGCTGGAGAACACACTCCTCAACGCGCTGTACCCAGGAATCAAAGTCGCTGTTGTGAACGTGCCGAACGAGCCTCTGGATGCTTACGAGGAATCGCAGGTCGAGAACGCAATGGCGAACCTCAAGTACAAGAACACGCTTTACAAATTAGTAGGGGCCAGTGGTTCCTCGAAAGACGGCAAGTTTTATTTCGTCGACAAGGACCACAGTCAGGCCATTGCCGAGCGGTTTCAGCACTGGCCGCAGGCAGCCATCGTGTACTTCGGCATTCTGGTCTCCACCTGCAAGGTGTTGATCGAGGAGCCCGAGGCATCCGTTCTGGTGGTTGAGGATCATATTTTAGGGACCAACGATTGCCGCGGCTGGATTCGGCGATCGCTGTTCTCCGAGCTTCAACTGCCGGACAACTGTTTCTATCAGTTCCGGCTGGCGTTTGAGAAAACGCAGGCAAAAGGCTCCTTCAAGGTCATGGAGGATGAGGTGGCGCAGTTGCTCGACGCCGACATTGTTCTCCCCGAAAGTGCGGTTAAACCAGGTTTGAAGGTGCCGGTGATGATGTACTCGGTCTTCGGCAAAGGGCGGAGGTTCCGTGGCCCTGTGGTGCTCGGCATTCGTGAATTCTCGCGCAAGCTTGAGTTCGAATCCAGCTACACGCTCATCGAACACGCGCCCGATGACTCGATCCAGCTTGAGATCTTGCCCGAAGCTCTCGGTCAAGTGCGCAACTTGAACGAGTCCATCAGCGAAGGCCGCTATCAGGAACTGCTCGCACTCCTGGGTCTGGACGACGCGGAAAAGAGCCAGGACGAAGAGGTCAGGACAGTTGAAGGTGCTTTGCTTGCCGACACCAGCGGCAACATCGTTCGCTACCCCTACATCAACAATCAACTTAACCGTCTGCTCGCACGCTGGGCTTTCAAGGCGGCGACCGGAGGAGGCTTTCGTTTGCCGGCCTATGCGCTGGCCGACGACGGTTACCTGGTTGTGCACGATGGGCGGCTTTATGCGGGATCCGACTGGATTCCCAATCAGGGTGCCATCGTAGCGCTTGAATCCAAGCGAGGTCTGTGCGCGCGGTATCCCATCCGTATGTGTGAGGACTTGCTGCCGATGGAACACATCAGCTCGTCGGAACTCATGATGCACCTCGTTCGCAGTTTGGATGAGCAAGGATGCCGGATGTCTTACGAACTGGCCGGGCAGATCGCCTCGCAGCAGCTGTTTCTTGAAGGCACGTACATCCTTCATTCCGAGACAGCCAAGAAGAACGGCGGCGATTTTGATTTTGATTGGGTCTGCATTTTGGGGGAGGATCGCTTTCCCAGATTCGTGCGGAAGCGGTTCTCGCTCACGAATGAATTCCACCAACAGAAGATGAAACTCCGCAAGGCCAAGAGCCCATGGTGGAACCTCGAACACGTGGCGATCAAGGCGCGAGGGAATCAGATCGGCATGATTACCGACCTGAAGACCTCGTGCCTCGCGGCTGGCAGGAGCGATCTTGCCTACCAGTTGGTCACGGAGTTGCAAAAGGCGCTCGACAGTCTCAAGCACGAAGTCGAGCCCGACGCCAAGATCATCGCCGACATACGTCAACAGGTGAATCCGGCTCCTTGGCTCAAATACAAGAACGAGTCGCGGATCTCGGACTTGCCCATTCATCTCGATGCGCCCGAAACCGACCGCATTGGGAAACTCTACAACCACGTTCGCAAGGAGATCGAAGATCTGCTGACTGCGAAGCTGCCCATAGAGGAATTCAAAGGACTCGTTTCGGGAGAAACCGTCGACCGACTGATGTTCGATGAATGCCGCTACGTTAACAGCGTGTACGCCGCAGTGGTTGGTCGGATCTCCGAACGGCAAGAAACACTGAAAGCCGATCTCGACAAGAGGCAAGCCGAATGGGAGGCTGTGCGCAAGGAAACCGATAAGGAACTGCGGAAGCAGAAGCTGTTGGCGCGCCGCAAAGCCTTTTCCGCTCACTATCACGGTGAGGAACGGGCGAAGCAGGAGATGAAGGCAATCATCTCCTATGTGCGCGTATGGGCGGCAAGCAAAACGGAAAACCGAATGGGCTGGTGCCAGGCTTTGAACCGCGTGGTTTGCAACGGCCACGGCAGCGGCTCCATCCTCTTCCATGCTTTCCCACAGGAACTCATCGGTAAATTGGCAGAGCAAACCGGCGGCAGGGCTGCCCGAATTGCGCTACCGGAGATGTCTGGGATGTCGATCTCCCGGGACTCCGAAGGGCGCAGTTTCCTGGTCGAGAAAATCGAAGGCGGAGAAAAAGAGACGTTCTTGTTTCAGTACAAAGACGGTCAATTCTTCTTCGAATGACTCAACCACTAGTGCAGGGAGGAACCGAGGCGACTCGGTTCCTCCCTGTCAGAAGTCGAAGGCACCGCATGAAGCGCGTACTGATCTTTGTTTTGATGATGCACCTGGTTTCGGCATCCGCAGACGAGTTGACTGCAGGTTCACCGAAAAACGAAGTGATTCACGTCGCAACCGCGCTCGACCACCTGACCGTGCTGGAATTCTTCGAGCCAGTCACCATGGCAGCGGCCGGCAGTCCCGCATTCCAGATTGAACGCCATGAAGACAAGGTTTTCATCAAGCCCTTGAAGTCCGGCGCCTCTACCGATCTCTTTGTCTGGACTGCTTCACGCCGCTTCGCCTATGAGCTTGAAGCCCCGGGGGAGGTAAAGAACATGAGCTTCGCAGTTGACAATGTTATTTCGACGCCAAAACCCGTGCCTGACAGCAGCGCGCGGATGGATGAAGTTGCGGACATGATGCTGACGCGTGCTTTTCTCGGTGCGGAGCGTATCGATTCAACCAGCATCGTTGAGGAGAAGGGCCGCATCACAGTCCGAATCGAGCACGTGTTTCAATCGAAGAAAAGTCTCTATATCCACTACTCGGTCTGTAATCACTCCGCGCGCCCGTACCGGGTAACGGTACCCACAGTGACAGAAGCTCTGGCCCCGCAGTCCACCATATCGATCCTGTCGCTTCGTGGTACGCAATTGGACAAGCAAGTGTTGCACAGGCTTGGGGAACTCAAGGAACGTCCACTGACACCGGCGCGAGCTGAAACCCAGAAGGAGGATCTACAGCCGGGTGATGAAACGCAAGGTGTGGTGGTAATCCGTGGGCAGGTCTCGAGTCCGACAGTGTTTCAACTGACGTTGGGTCCCGAAGGCTCGCATAGCGTTCAGGGCACGCTGGTGTTCTGAGATGCTGGAACCGAGACGCATCAGCGAAGCGGAAATGAGGGACCTGCTGCGCGAAGCTTACTCCCGAGATCGGGAGGAGAGTTTTCTCGGTCAAGTCACCCGCCGCTTACGAGACCCCGCCATGCCCCGTGATGCGAACAACCGCCCACGAGTCCATCCGCTTTGGCTAACCCTCGGCCTCATGGTGGCGTTTGCCGTTTGTATCTTCTTTTACTTCAGTTTTATCAGGCCCTAACCGATGATCAACCACAACAGCTACGAATATGGCACGCGTGAGTATCACCGCACTCACGAAGACAGCGTTGGAATCATCCTTCTCGTACTGCTCGCAGCGTTCATGGGTGTCGGATTCTATCTGCTGGTCGTCCGCTTTCACATCCGTAAACACCAGATTGTGGAACTAAGCCTGTACTTAATTGTCTCGATCGGGGCATTGATCAGCGTTGTCTGGTACGCGAGAAACCGGAAGAAGCGGATTGAGAATGCCTGGCCCCATCCGCCGGTTTTCATTTCCATGCTCACCGATCGCGGCCATTTGGAGAAAGCATTTCACCAAAATGCCATTGTGCCGGGGTACGACATACGCGCCCATCCCTGGTGCTGGACGGATGAGGCCCGCCGGATGCAGACCGTGGTCGTTGGACAGTCAGGTTCAGGCAAGACGACGTTGCTGCAAAATATTGCGGCTCAAGACATTCGCCGAACCATCAATGGTCATCATCTTCCATTGATCGTCTTTGATGGAAAAGGTGACCAGGAATTCCTGAATGGGCTGCTGCGCGAAATCGCGGCCGCCGGGCGGTTGCATCAGCTCAGGGTGCTGGATCCTTTTCGCCCTGATATCTCGGTGCGCTTTAACCCCCTCTATAACCGAAGCGGTTCGAATCAAGAACTGGCGAACGCATTCTTCGATTCCTTCCTCCAGCGGCAGGACTTTTTCCGCGGGCACCAGGCCGCGTATTTGAGCGACGTTTGCCGTGTCCTCGACTACACGGGAAAGATCTACAACATTCCCGATGTTCTGGTCATGGCCAGAGACGGACTGGTCATGAGGGAGCAGATTTCCCGAGCCTCGGAAAACATCGGCAGTCAATCCAACATTTCCGGGCAGCGTCGGCAAAATTTCGACATGTCGGCCAAAAACCTGCTGCAATCGCTCGAGGATCGCGAGCGCCTGCAGAAGATCCAGGGTCTGCTCAACGAGCTTGGTACTTTCACGGAAGATGATCTTTCCGTGGTTACCAATGCTTATGACGATCTGCTGACCCTCGACGATATCGTGGACCAGGAGCTAATCCTGTTCGTCTCCCTGAACACCAACAAGAATGCCAAAGCCGTTACCGCCTTGGGCCGAATGCTTCTCCAGAACCTGCAATTGATGGTGGGCAAACGCTATTTGAATGAGCAAGAGAGGCGGCGGGACGGCAGCCCAATGGTAAGTGTGATCCTGGACGAGTTTGCGCCATTCGCTTATTCGAACTTTGCGCAGATTCTGCAAACCGCCCGCGGCAGCAATATCGCCTTGCTGTTCTCTCTGCAGTCGATTCCACAGTTGCGCAACGTCAGCCGCAGCTTCGGCGATGATGTCGCCTCCGCTCCGAACACGATCATGCTGCTGCGTACGCGTGACGAGGAAACCGCCCGGTATTTCCTGAATGCCTCGGCCCGGGTCACCGGGGAACGGCGGACGATGACGGTCGAGAAAAAGGGTGTTCTGGAGGAGCGGTACGAGGAAATCGGCTTCGGCAGCGTTACCGAAATCGAAAGAACCAGAGCCGTCGATTTCCAGATCAAGAATCTTCCTGTGGGCCAGATGCAGGTTCTTACGACCGACAACCGCTTGGGCACCCTGCACATGCACCTACACGTGCGCCGTCCACAACGGAATCTCCTCTCGAGCTTTGAGCCCGTGATCTATCCCCGGCTGCACCAGGTCAACTCGCACACTGAGGGTGCCAATTTGAGGTTTAAGAACCCGGATCTGGCGCGTCGGATGAGCAGGATTTTCGGCAGGAACAGGGTGGCCTAAGCCATGAAATACGCGCTGTGCCTGGCTGCTTGTCTGATCTTACTGCCGGTCTCGGCGGCCCAGAGTCGACGGTCTTCCTATGATCCCGCATCGCAGGAGCCTGCCAGACAGCGCGACAGCTTTGTGGATTTTGCCTTGAAACAGATCAATCCTCAGAATACGGACTATGGCTGTCAGATGGACGAGGCCCGCAGACTCGTTGTCGATGAGACTATCAAGAACATTGATTCATGGGCGGTGTTAGTTGCCCTTTCTTGCCTCGTGATCTCATTCTTCATGCTCCTGCACCAGCACCGCGAGAGCACTCGCCGCGAGATTATCGGCGCCGAATTCCTGGCGCAATATCACAACGCTTGGGTGGATGCCCGCAATCAGGCAGAGCAGGCAATTGCGCGCTATAACCAGTTGGTTAGTAGAACCTACAACGCCGCTGAGGTGGCTATGAGGACACCGACGCCGGACGGAGAGCGTGGGCAAACCGGTACGGTAAGAGTTGATCTAAGCGGCGATGCTAAAACGCAATCGACTCCGCCTGCGCCAGCCAAAAGCAACTTCAAGGCTGGTGAGAACAGGACCGATTCATCACCAACTACAAGGCCGCCCGTTCGCCGTAATGGCGAACCGGAAGTTGATCTGATCGCGCAGATCAGCACCCTGCAGCAGCAATTAAATGCCTCTCATGAAAGAGAGAAGAAACTGCAAAAAGAACTGGCTAAGGCGCCGCGTCGGCCACCTTCGCAACCACAGACGAGTACGAATTTACCAGGCTGATGCGCAGCCTATTGGAGAAGGGAATCACAGTTATGGCAGACGATGCTCCACAGAAAGAATTGCTCCAGGAAATGTCGCGGCTGTTCAAGCGGTTCCAGAAAGGCGGCGACCTTGCACCAATCGAAGATCGTGACGAGTGGGACAAACTGGTCGAATCTACGCTGCCCGAGGAGCGCGAACTGGTGAAGGAACTGGCGCGGTTTGCGGATCTCTGGCGGTACTTTCAGGAGCGCCAGGAGAAGCTTGGGTCGGAGATTGTTAGTGCCGTGAGCGAGGTGCACAAGCTCCCCGTGCCAGCGCGTATCGTGCGGCTGAAGGAGATCAATCAGAAGCTCATGGAGCGAGTTGGTGATGCTGGTCAAGGTCCTCAATTTCGGCACTAATTGGTGGGCTCGTTTTGGGCGTGACGCCGAAGATCCCCATCGATTCACTCGCCATGCCGCTTACTACAATTCCACCGGAGTGCGTTGCGGCCGCAAGGTTCGACGGCACTGGCTTACCTCAGGATTGGTTCGCTTTAATGGCATTGGCGACTTCAATCCCAACCTGCCCGACCGCGCTATTGGCCAGACATTCGTTTGCTCTGATCTGACCCAAGCCTTTGGCGGAAATCGGCTATTGTTTCGGTGCAAAGCTCCCAGAGCAGTCGCAGCCGATTGCTACCTGGTTGTAATTTCAAGCGACTCACATGGATGCATTGATTTCACCTCTACCGTTTGGAAGTCGGTGTTTTGCCGGATCATCGCGATCAGCCAGTTGCGCGATAAGCAGGAGGCGATGCTGCTGATGAAGGCTGGTGACTGGGTACAGAGCAGCACCGGCTTCTGGCAGTTGAATGTGCCGAGTTCACCTCGGGAACCGGTGGAATTGGTGCGGATTGGGGAACAATTCCCAGCCTAATTGGTACATCATGCGATACGCCAAGGGCAGTTTCGTTATCACCGAGGATGGCGACATTCCGTTGCTCCGTCTGGTCCGTAATTGCCGCTTTGCCGCTCATCAACAATTGTTCGAACTATTGCAATACGATGTTGCCGTATCGTGCCGCAGCACGTTCAATTGGCGCATTCAGCGCCTCCTCAAGACGCGCCACATCGAACGCCTGGAATCCGTGTGCTGGCAGGGATCTCCGGTGTACTCCATCACACAGGTCGGCCTGGTGGAACTCGAAAGCCAGGGGGAATTTGCCATAGCCTTGCACTCGCGTACTCGCCAAATGCCTGATCGTAGCCAGGTGTTTCATGCGCTCGAACTGACTGCCGTTCGATTGGCACTGGCGCGCCACGGGCTTCTGATTAGCTGGCAGTCGGAGGTCGAGATCAGCTCCACGAACATGGTTTCCGGCGCCCCTTACCAGAAAGATTACGATGCCATTGTGAAGGTCTGGGTGGGGAATGAAATGCGGGAATTTGCGCTTGAGTATGAGCGGTCGCTCAAGAGCGCGAAGCAGTATGAACGAGTGCGGGCGGCGCTGGAGACCGAACGTAAGATCGGGTGCGTTCTTTATCTGACTGCCGATTCAGACCTCTTACTGGCCATCCTCTATCTGTTAACCCCGATTTCAAAGCGTTTGGGTTTTCTCACGGCTCGTTCCCTCAGAGAAAGACTGCTGGCGGCTGCGGTCACCACCGACGCAAATCACGCCATGATCAGTCTGGAGGAGTTTCTGCGATTGGCGCATCCTTTATATAGTGCCTCTTGAGGAAACTCATTGGCTGTTCTTTGTGCATGTATGCAACTGTTTTGACGCTGCCTTTGATTGGTAATTGACGTGATTTTGACCGGCTGTTTCGTCCGTAAGCTTCCGTATTTCAGCAACGTGCGGCTGACTATCCCCACACACCCCGCTATTTCGAGGACCTTTCCAGGGACTTGGACACTCGCGCACCGGCATCGAAGCGTTCGAATTGGCATGTTCCCTGTCTCAGTCCTCACGCATGCAGTCAGAATTATGCGTACACAGCCACCAACTTTTGCTTGTGCATGGCGTTCCTGGCAGCGGGAACAAAGACTCGGCACCCAAAGTGCGATTCTGATTAAATCCATAGTTTGATCGCTTGACGATACCGAATTCGAATCGAATGCTCTTGTCGAGCACCTTTCTTTTATACGATGAACATGAATGAGTTCGATCACCCGACGTGATCCGGCTTGGTATTCTGCGCGCGATGGCTCCTGGCCAAATCGTCACGGCAACTTTGCAACGTCAGTAAGTCCGTATCCATGATCAAGCAATGAATCGTCCGCAAAATCTGTCGTTGGTCGCAAGGTTTTTCCTGAGCGAACGCCCCTGAACACCTTGAAAGTAGTGCCCTATTTCAACGCTCTCGGGCGCGGGCGCCTTACCAAAGAAGAGTAACTTCAGATCCGGTTTCTCCGGCAAGATGTAACAGCGTACGAACTTCTTGGCCATCGATAACAGGAATGATCGCATTACCAGTGGCCTTCGGCATGGGTGCCATTGTAGTTTGTGAAGTGCTGCTTTCTTCTCGTCGTAATTTTCGTGACTGAGCCCGCCTTTTGTCTGTTCTGTTGCTCCAGCCGTCGGATATGTCCACAGTTCTTTCACCCAAAACTACAACTCTGGAACAGCGCGTTCGCATGATTCCGAATCACTGATCGCCCAAGTTTCAAGTCGAAGACTTGAATTCTTCCCACAACTTTATGAACCAATTGAATGAAAGGAGAATGCGTATGGAAAAAAGCAGAGGAAACCTAACCCCGCACCGTTTGTTCAATGTACGAGAGCTGGGATTCGGCAATCCAGAGCCCCATGTGGATCGAGTAATCAAGGCATTTCTTGGTATTGGCGAAGCGGTCGCTGCGCGCTGGATCCAAATGCCGAAAGCGATCCTGCTGCTGCAAATGGCTCCTGAGGACTCGGCTTCCGGAGCGATCTACGTCTATGACCGCCTGCAGCAGGACTTCTACCTGCTGTCGTTCGAAGGCGCCGAAGACACGCTTACCTTGGAGGAGTTCTCGCAACTGCTTCCCGAATACAACCTGCTTCTTTACGCGGAACACCCGGCGCTGCTGCAGGTTAATTTCCAAAGCGCTGCCGCGGCCTGACGGCTTCTGTCGCCAAATCCGTGGAAATTTGACGGAGCTTCTGAAGCGGGGTACGAAGACACTGGAAGGTGAAGTATGCAATCGCCACTCCTGGTAAACGATGAAATTGCGTCTCGGTATTTTGAGTTGTTCGTTAACCGGCGCGCGTACACCGTCCAGTCTTCCACCCCGGATTCCGAGAAGGGCCGCTGCTACTACTATCGGCCGAAAGGGCGCTTGTCAGTTTCTGGTGCGACCATCAAAAGTCACCTGGAAGGCCGGATGACGATTGGTCTGTATGCGATTAATCCTGCCACTCAACGCTGTAAATGGGTGGCGATTGATGCGGACTATTCCGACGCCTTGGAAGACCTTCTGAAACTGCAGTGGGAACTGCGACAGGACGGAGTGGAGGCAGCCCTGGAGAAATCCCGCCGCGGAGGACATCTCTGGATTTTCGCGGCCAAGCCCCTACTGGCGCGTGACTGCCGTCTGTATATTCAGAGCCTCGCAGGGCGACTCAAGGTGCCGATAAAGGGATCCCGAGGTGAGCAGAACACTTCGATTGACGGCGTCGCGCTAGCAGACGGAATCGAGATCTTCCCCAAACAAGATGAAGTGCTACCCCACGAATTTGGCAACGCCATTCGCGGGCCACTGGGCATACATCGGGGTGTGGGTAAACGGTTCTGGTTCTACGGCGCTGATTACACATTACAGGCGCAAATCTCCTTTCTCAGTCGGCTGAAACGCATCACCGAAGAGGAAATGTCTGGGTTCGTATCCGGCCTCAGCATTCAACAAGGAGCACCTGCACGTTCACCGAAGTTGCTCCCCACACGCTCAAACCGGAATGGCAGTTCAGGCCGCCGGGAGTTTTCGATCCTCGAATACGTCACGGACAAAAAGCGTAAGACCGGGCGCAACTACTTCACGCGCTGTCCGTCCTGTGCGCGACAAGGTCGCGATAAGAGTGGGGACAACCTGGCAATCTGCATTGCCGATCCTCGCAAATACCGGTGCTGGGCCGGCTGCACGAAAGAAGATATCCGCGCAGCTTTGGGTTGTCCCATAAGAAATCGCCACGGGTTGAACGCATGACAGAACCGAAACAGAACCGCCTAAGCCCAGACCAAGTCCTCGCCTTGCGCGGACTGCGATTGCCAAGAGTTGCATTGAAGAAGCTGCAACGGGTGGGTATCTATTGCCAGCCGGCGATCTCGATCGAATTCCAGAAAGAGACACAGAGATATCTGATTCGAGGCGTCGAATCGGGCGGCGCTGTTGCACAAGTCGGAGCTTACTGCGGCTTTCTCGACTGTAGCGCCGCACCGTCTAGCTTACTTCAACCAGTCTGTGCGGTAGGCGTCAATGGAGTTCACGTGGCCATGCTGTCCCCAGCATTGGTGAGGGCACAGATGTTTCGCGCGGGAACCAGTTACGAGTTGCTACTGAGCCATCACACCTTGGTTTCGGTTGAAGGTAAAGGGCGACCCATACTGCGAAACTCTATCTTGTTTCATGGCCGGCACGGCACTCTGGGGATGGAACTGTGGAGAGAAAGCAGAGAACTCCGCGGACTGGTCGCTCCCGTGTTTTACAGCAGTAGCGGAGAGCAGATGCCGGTCCCGGATCGTTTTCATAATGCGATCCTTCGCCTCACAGCTGGAACCTGCTGTCTCGGTTGTCGTCACAGCCATCTGGCGGAAGAGATTGGCTTGCGTACCACTCCTGATATCGGAGTTCGGCCGCAAACCGACAAAGAGCAGCCCCAATGAAGAACACTGGCGACGATTTGCCGGACATCGAAGAAGTCCTGCGCGATCCCACTGCGTCTTTCTGGCTGAAGGATGCGCTCCGTTCAGCACTGGCACGAGATCCGGTTGATGCGGCCAACGATGCGGAAGTGCTGGCACGATTGCTTGATCGGAAATGCCGCACAATGCTCGGCCAAGTTTGATCGAACCCAAGAAATATTCAGGAGGCACATATGCCAAAGAGCGTGAACAAAGTGATCCTTGTCGGAAACGTCGGCAAGGATCCTGAGGTGAGGTACGCTCCCAGTGGTGTTGCCCTGGCTAAATTTAACGTGGCAACCAACGAAAGATTCAAGGACAAGTCCGGAGAGTGGCAGGACAGGACCGAATGGCACAACGTCCTTGCCTGGCAACGCCTGGCTGAGATCGTAGGCGAATACGTCCATCAGGGCGCGAAACTCTATATCGAAGGGAAGCTCCAAACCTCAAGTTGGGAAGATCGCAGCAGCGGCGACAGGAAATACCGAACCGAGATTGTCGCGCGCGATATCGTCCTTCTTGGTTCGCGTCAAACAGGTAGTGACGCCGACGAGGAAAGTGCAGAGGACGAGAGCGAGCCTGCGCAGGTTGGAACGGGCGAAATCACTGATGACGAAGTCCCTTTCTGAAGATCTAAGTCCCAATCCATGGCAGTTAGTCTCGACCGACCCTTCTTCCGCGGAGCCTTCTTATTAAAGCTTGAGGCCATATCCTCAAATAAGCAATTTAGCTATTAAAGGAAGGCTTAGTTAATGCCCGACTCCCGTAGCCGCGAGTTCGAGGCTCGGCGCCCTCCTCTTCCGTCTATCGATCTGAACCTGAGCGGCCCATACGGTCATCTTCATCGCGCACGGCCCACATTGAGTTTGTCGTCACTAGGAGAATAGCCATGAGTCCACCGAATGGTCACGCTAACGGCTCCAGCACCGGCCATCGTGATCCAAGAGAAGCGGCGCTCCCGGTCGTACTACTCGGGACGGGCACAGCGTCCCAGTTCACGCCTGAACAGATCGGACAATCCGTGGCGCAGTTGGAAGTGCCGTTTGATCCCGGTGTGATCGAATGGCGCGTCACCAATGCGAGCAAACAAAATGGAAGCCTTCGAGGCCAGGTGGTTCCCTATGCTGATCAGAGGGCGTACACAGATCGTCTCAATGCGCTCTTTACTCCGGCCGGTTGGACGCGCAAGTACACGGTCCACACCAGCGCCAATTTCCAGCGCAGCAAAGACCAAAGCATTACTGCCAAAGTATTCGTCACCTGTGACTTGACGATCTTTGGTCTTGGCTCCCATGCGGCCACAGGCGAGGAATGGACCGATAGCGACAACGCGGGGACAAGCGCGGAAGCCCAATCGTTCAAGCGGGCAGCTGCCTGTTTTGGACTCGGCCGCTATTTGTACTACTACCGCGGAACATGGGTTGATTTGGACGACAAGAAGCGACCGAGGAACACGCCGGAACTGGCAGCTTGGGCGACACCGGAAGGATGGCTTCAGGGTCTACGGCCCCAACAAGCAACGGATCGCGATTCACTGCAATCTGGCGGCACTGCGAAACACACAAGCAGGAGTCATGGCCAACAGAACGATAATGATCAAGGCGAACGATTGCAACTCGCTCGCCAGATCGAAGCGATGGCAGAACCGCTGGGAAGGGGACTCTATCGCGGGCTGCTGAAGGCGGTCGCACGAGCATGGAAGCCGGGTGACGTCAAAGAGGTAGCAGTACTCGAAAAGCTGCTAACTCATATGCAGGCAGCAGATCGAGGCTTGCATCGACTGGAAGTTGCCTTGGAGACGACTGGAAGCGAAGCGTTAGCTGCAATTCTCAGTTCGTTAAGCCTGAAATCCCTCGACCAGGTGGACAGTCTCGAAACTTTGCACAAGATTGTTCTTGCGATCGAAGCGAAGGCCGGCATCGTCTCCCAACACTAGCCACTTCCTACGGCTGAATTGGTTCCTCTGGTCAAACGCTCGCTGGTCAATCCTCACCTTCTCGACTCTTGAAAAAAGGAAATTGTATGAAAGCCTCAAGCGTATGCGGCGCTTTGCGCACGCTCGTTGCGGCCCGGCAACCCGTGTTCATTTGGGGCGGCCCGGGCATCGGAAAGTCGGCTGTGGTTCGACAACTTGCCGCGCACTTAGACGTCCCGCTCCAGGACGTGCGAGCACTCTTACTTGATCCGGTGGACTTGCGTGGACTGCCGTTTCTTGGAGCCGATGGCCGATCGAAGTGGGCGACGCCCGAATTTCTGCCGCAACAGGGGTCGGGGATTTTGTTCCTGGATGAACTCAATGCGGCGCCGGCCATGGTGCAGGCGGGCTGCTATCAGTTGGTTCTGGATCGCAAGCTCGGCGAATACAACTTGCCTGAGGGATGGGCCATTGTCGCGGCTGGAAATCGCGATTCGGACCGGGCAGTCACAACCCGAATGCCCACTCCATTACGGAACCGGTTCGTGCACCTCGAATTCGAGGTCGACCTGCAGGAGTGGTCGGAATGGGCCATTGACGCTGGCATTCGACCGGAGGTAATCGCGTTCCTGCGCTTCCGGCAGGAGTTGCTCAGTGTCTTTGACCGCGACGCCAATGCGTTTCCATCGCCGCGCTCCTGGGAATTCCTCTCCCGCATTCTGGACGCGAAGCCAGATCAAGCCGTCGAGCACGAGTTGTTTGCAGGTGCTGTAGGGACCGGCGCGGCTACCGAGTTTTCGGCGTTTCTGAGGATGTTCCGGGAATTGCCCAACATTGACGCCATTCTGCTGAACCCCCTCGGAGAACCAGTACCTGAGAATGCTGCCGCGCAATACGCCGTTGCTTCGGCTCTCGCCCGGTGCGCGTCTGACACCAACTTTGACCGCGTTTGCCTCTACTTGGACCGCCTGCCCACGGAGTTTCGCGTGCTGTGCGTGCGCGACGCAACTTTACGAGAGCCAAACATACGCCACACCAGCGCCTACACCAAATGGGCGATTGAAAACCACCACGTGCTCGCCTAGACGCGGTTGGAGACAGATCTCTCGGCAACTTTCCATTACAGGAGACGTTTGACGTGAACTCAATTTCCATTTCAGAACACTCGTTGTCGTCGCGGGCGATGCTGTGCTCGCTATCCATCAGCATGTGGTCGGCCCGCAAACATGATCCGGACGCTTCCGAAGAAATTGCGGTGCGACACGGAGCTCAGGCTGACGCGGGGCGTTATCACAAAGTCCTTCTTCCCAAGCAGGCATTAGCTGACATCCAGAAGATCGTCAGTGAAGCCAGGCAGGAACACTATTTCATGACTTTGCCTTGGGACGATAACGGCTATCGCGTGTTGCCAGCCGCCGCTTACATGGATCACGTGGCAAAGATGCGCGCCATGTCCAACCGCTTTACGGAATCGGTCGACTCCCTGGCTGGGCAATTCCTCACGTTGGTTGAGCAAGCGAGGACGCGGCTCGGTGGGCTGTTTCGCGAGTCGGACTATCCGTGCCCCGATGAGCTGCGGGCCAAGTTCTCCTTCGAGACCAGGGTGATGCCGCTGCCCGACGCAGGCGATTTCCGTGTTGCGCTCGGTGATGAAGAGCAAGCGCGGATCAAGCGCCAGATCACAGCGGCGGTGGAAGCATCACTCCAGGTGGGAAGCCGGGAACTGTGGTTTCGGCTGTACGAAGCGGTGCAGCATTTAGCCGATCGCTTGACCGCATACAAAGTGACCGGCCAAGGCATCGAGCACCCGTTCCGCGATACCGTCGTCACGAACTTGGTGAAGCTGGTCGATGTTCTGCCGAAACTCAATGTCACCAACGATCCCGAACTCGAGCGCCTGGCGGAGCAGGTACGGACCTCTCTGCTCGTCGATCCCCAGGAACTGCGCAAGTCCGAGACGGTTCGTGCGGAGACGGCCAAGGCCGCCGCAGCGATTGCCCAGCACATGGCCGGCTATATGGCTGGCTATTCCATTTCGACTGCTGAGCCGGTGGAGGTTGCATGAGGATCGAGAACAGCCAGGAGCGAAAACTGACCCGGGCTCGGACACAATTGCTGCTGAATCAGCCCTTCTTCGGGACGCTGTGCTTAAGGCTCAAGCTTGTGCCCGGCGGCGTACCGACGATGGCTACCGACGGCCGTCGAATCGTTTACGATTCGAGTTTCGTTGATTCGCTCAAACCGGCAGAGCTCGAAGCTGTCTTGGCGCACGAAGTCCTGCACTGTGCTTTGGGGCATCACTGTCGTCGTGGGCAACGTGATCCACAACTCTGGAACCAAGCCGCGGACCTGGCCATCAATCCCATCCTGATTGGAAACGGTTTCACACTACCGGATGGGGCACTGGTTGATCCCGCTTTCAACAACTTGAGCGCTGAAGAAATCTATGCTCGGCTTGGCCAAAGAAGTAGCGACCCGAACTCGGCACCCATGCAGTCGCCGCAACCATCAGGCTCGGGTAGTGACGCGAACAGTCGACAACAGACACAGAACGGTTCCTCTGCTTCTCCGAACGACTCGCAACCACAACATGGCAATCCAGAAGATGGCAGAGAAGAATCTCCATCGACGCGGCCGGGGGGATTTGGAGAAATTCTGGACGCCACCGACGAGGAAGGGAATCCAGTTTCGCAAGCAGAGAACAGCCGTCAGCAGCAGGAGTGGAGCATCGCGGCGGACCAAGCGATACGCTTCGCCAAGGCATGCGGCCACCAGCCTGCTGATCTCGATCGAGCTCTGAGTGAAAGCCGCCAATCAAAACAGGATTGGCGGACGATCCTGCGTGATTTCATTGCGGCACGGACACCAGCGGATTACCGATGGAGTCCACCGAACCGCCGCTACATCGGTTCAGGTCTTTACTTACCTTCCGTCGAGCGGACCGGGCTCGGACCGATTGTGATCGGCGTCGATACCTCCGGTTCTATTGGAGGCAAAGAACTGGAGCAATTTGCCGGCGAGATCGCGGCGATTTCCGACGAGGCTCAGCCGGAAGCCATTCACGTGGTTTATTGCGATGCGGCAGTGCAATTCGCGCAGGAATTTCAATCCGGGGAGCCAATCCATCTGGAACCAAGAGGTGGAGGAGGAACGGATTTCCGTCCCGTGTTCGAGTGGGTTGAAGAGAACCGGCTCACACCGGTTTGCCTCATCTATCTCACCGACTTGTGCTGCCATTCCTATCCCGAACCTCCCTGTTATCCGGTTCTCTGGGCAACAGATTCCCGCCGTACCGCCCCGTTTGGAGAGAGCGTTCAGATCAGCCTCGAATGATTGTGCCGGCCTGTCGGCTAAATCTGAGATCCCGAAAAGCAGGTCCACGAAAGGAGGGACGGCTTATGAACAGCGACGAATCTGTGAGCTGCTCCGCAACTGTGATTCCTACCCCTGCTATCTCATTCCCGATTGCCTTGTACGAGTCGAATGGATTGATCTTTGAACTGTATCAAGGCGGCCAGACCTATCAGACTCCGGTGATCCGCTGGGAACGACTAAAGACAGTCACCGTCACCCGCCAGGACGATAGTGCTCTCGACGTACATATCCACCAAGGCCGACGAGTGCCCGACCAGCAACAAAGAAAGCTGCCTCGATTTCACCGACGTTTGATGACGAAACATCCATCGTGATCGTTTGAAAGGAAACAGTCCATTGAAATTATCCGAGTTTCTTAAAGCACTGGGCGAGCGATTCTATGGAGAGCTGTCCGCCAAAACCGGCTGGGGAAGAGAAGAACTGAAGGTGGCATTCGAACGTGCAGTCTCCGATGCCCTTGCCCAGAACACCACAATCGAGTAGTCCTTCCTAACAGAGGAGTACCAATGTCGTTAAGAATCAGGTTTCGATTCGACGGCAGGTGTGCCATGCATCCCCGCTATAACCCAGAAAGAGACGGAAGTCCACAACACAAGAACTGTCCTGGTTGCGAGTCGCTTTGGGTAATTCATTTGTACTGTCGTATCGCTCGCCGGAAGGCTGAAGCCGGAGAAGGAATACCGGTGACCCGTCCGAACCTTTACCCACCAGAACCCACGACCGAAGCCAGCGACATCGACGTACTTACGTAGCTCTCGGCATCATTCACTCCGAGTGTGGTTCGCTCGACAACATCACCACCGACAATCTGGCCCCCTTAGAATCCAATGAGTACCGGACTTTCTGCAGTGCAGCATGTCCGGAGAATGCGTGGCGGATCGCAAGCCCATCTTCTCCGGGCTTCTGATGGCGCTTACTACGTCACGAAATTCCAAAACAATCCTCAGCACGTCAGAGTGTTGGCCAATGAGATGTTGGCCACACAATTGGCGCAATGGCTTGGCCTGCCGGTTCCGCGCGTCGAGGTAATCGAAGTTTCCGACTGGCTCATCGCCGATACACCCGATCTCCGGATAGAAGTTGCTGGAGGTTCAACTCCGTGCTGTAGCGGAAGGCAACTGGCGTCGCTTTACCCCGATCTGGAACTGCAAGTTCTCGATTACCTTCCCGAGAGCCTGCTCTCGCGAGTCGTGAACCTGGAAGAGTTTGCGCGCTGCGTCGTGCTCGACAAGTGGACTTCGAACAGCGATGGACGGCAAGCCATCTTCACTTGCCGGCCGAGAGGGCGGCGCTACCAAGCGGCATTCATCGATCAGGGCTACTGCTTCAATGCGGGGGAGTGGACGTTCCCTGACCACGCGCTGCGTGGCATATATGCCCGGAACAAAGTCTACTCGGCGGTCAGCGGGTGGGAATCGTTTGAACCGGCATTGACCAAAGCCGAGGAGGCAGACCTTCTAGATCTCTGGCGATGTGCCGAACCGATTCCTCCAGAATGGTACGGATACGACCATCATGCGTTGCAGCGATTGGTTGAATCTCTGTATCGACGTCGCCGCATGATTCGCGATCTGATCAGTGCCTTTCGCAACTCCAGCCGAAGTCCATTTCCTAACTGGAAAGAATCGGACGCTGTCAGTGTGGCGTGCCGTCTTAGCCATGCCGCCAATGATATTGAAATCAGGTGATACGTGAAACACGAAGATCTTTACTTGGCCCTCAATGAGACCACGCACGCGTTGCGCTTCGCCCAGGCAGCAGCAAGCCGTTTTGCGGTCGGTGCCGAGGAAGTCGAATCCGGTTCCAGTACAGCAACGTCAGTTGCTTACGTCGGCAACCAGCTGGCGGATGCGCAGAGTGCTTTATCTAACGCCGAAGTTGAGATCGGCAGGCTTCTACAGGAAGAAGGTACGACCTGAGAGCTTCGAGCACGGTGAAGGCTCATGTCCTGTGAAGTTCTTAGTTCGAGCGAGCCCCAAGAGGAGTTCTCATGCGACTTGCCGGCAGATTGAAGCTCGGTTTCTATCCATTACCTGCAAAGGAAGCCGACCGCGTCCGAGTTCGTTTGCAGTTCCCACAAGAATTTGCGGCGTTGGATCCTTGCGTTGGAGACGGGATCGCCTTTTCGCGCATTCTCGAATCAACAACGGCGCATCGTTACGGAATCGAAATCGATGCCTACCGAGCCGAGCAAGCCGCTCAACTGGAAATCCAGGTCGTCCACGCCAACGCGATGACGGTGCGCTGTTCAGCCGAGTCGGTGTCCCTGCTCTATCTGAATCCTCCGTACGATTTTGAAGCTGGCCAGCAGGCCAACAAACGTCTTGAACTTGTCTTTCTGGAGCACACGTATCGCTGGCTGAAGCCGAAAGGCGTCCTGGTCTTTGTTTTGCCGCAGCAGCAATTGAGAGTGTGCGCCAAGCTGCTGGCGGAACAGTTTGGAGAGCTTCGCCTTTATCGGCTTACGGAACCAGAGTGCCTCCAGTATCACCAAGTGGCGGTGCTCGCGGCGCGGCGTCCGCGCCATGTGCATCTCGAAGACTCGGCGCTGCTTCAGGCGCAGGAATATTTGCGCCGGCTGGCCGACGGCGCAGAACTCGCGCCTTTGACGGACACAGCCGATATTACTTACTCGGTCCCGCCTTCCGCTCGGACAACTCTCACCGACCATGGCATCCCACTGGACGCGGTGGAAGATCTGCTTCCGCAATCGGCGGCATACCGGCAAGCCGGCCGTGTCCTGCTCCGGGAACAGAGCAACATCAAGGGAAGGCCATTAACACCCCTACACGGCGGGCATGTCAGTCTGCTGGCCACCGCAGGTATGTTGAATGGCGTGTTCGGGGCAGGAGAAGACCGCCACATCGCGCACTGGCGTTCCGTGAAAATTGTGGATCATTGGGAAGAAAACGAACCCAATGGAACGATCATCAAGCATGACCGGGAGAGATTCTCGCATGAATTAAGCGTGGTGTTTGCCGATGGTCGGACGCAGATACTCACTCATGAAAAGGAGAGCGACGAGACGTGAAAAATGCACATCTGCGTTTTGGGCACTTGACCTATACCAAGGTGTTCAAGAAGAGCACCACACGCTTCAAAGTGCCGCTAGATCGTTTCCTGGGTGAGCCCGATACAAACGCACAGATGAAAGCACATCTGATCTCCGTGATCGGTGGAGACACCCAGATCGCGGCGGTGAGTGCAGCCGTAATCAATCGAGATTGGTTCACGATTGAAGCTCCGGATGGCTCATCGTTTCGGGTCTCACTGGGAGGCAACGCGGAATCCTATCGCGGATCCCTGTTACTGGAGGGACAGAAGCGTCCCCTCCGGCATCTGGTAGCCGTCTCGGAGGAACTCGCCCAGACGGCGAGCGGCAAGAGCACGGAACGGACGATTCTTATCCACGACTCGGCGCAATTCGTATGGGCATCGCTCGCTTACGTGCATGGTGTGCCTGGAATCAGCGAATGGGCCGACTGGATCGTCGATGAACTGAAGCGGTCGAAAGCAATTCAGCCGTTGGTCGGAATCGGCTGTAGGCCGGTTCTTGTAACGGGAGCGAAAGGCCGGTTTATGAACTGCATCGGCCGGGGGTTACGCCAGCGAAAGCTACGGTTCCCGGATCACAACGGCCCGATCCAATGGAATAGTCTCTCCTTATCTGAACTGCTTCTCTCCGAAGTCGCATAACTGGTTTTTTTTTCGCAGTACTTTCCCAATCCCAACTCGCACGCTCCTACTTCGCGCCGACGCCGAGCTCCTTCCGGGGTCGGCCGGGTTTTCTGAACCTCATGAACGCCTATGCAGCAACTATCCAACATTTATGACTACATGCGTGCTAACGCGGTCGAACTTGGCGAGCGCATCCTGAGCACCTATCCGGCATTGCACCTGGTCGACGACTGTCCTTCTCCCCGCCTGAATGCCTTACTGCGGCAGCCGTTTCCGGCTCAGACCCTGGCCATCATGGGGCTGGTGAAAAGGTGGGAGCTTGCGCGAAGCGCCAAAATCATTGCCGAGTGCGGCACCGGAAAGACCCTGATTTCACTGGGCGCGATGCATGTTCATAGCGGCGGCAGACCATTTTCGGCGTTGGCCATGGTCCCGCCACATATCGTGGAGAAGTGGGCGCGAGAAGCCTTTCAGACTATTCCTGGCATGCGGGTATTTCTGATCGACAATCTGCGCAACGGCGCGGAGAACGTGCCGCATGGAGTCAACGAGGTCCATCTCAGACGCGGAGCGATCGTACGCGAGGGACTGCGCACGTCATTGACTGATCTGCGCCTGCGCAGAAGTCACGCTTCGGCGCGCCGACGCTGGGAAGCAATTTGTAACCGGCCGGCGTTGTTCATCGTGGGGCGCGACCGGGCGAAGCTGGGATATTTCTGGCGCCACGCCTACCAGATGCCTCGCTCCGGTCGGTATCGCGGCTGCGTCGTAAATCCAGCGAGTGGTGTGCCGGTCATGACCGAGGAGGGCCGGTTAACGGTTAGCGACTTCGAGGAGGTCAGAATGGCTGAAGTTCTCTCGGAACTGAACGAGAAGCCATGCCGCTCTCGCTATGCACCGCTGTGGCAAGCCGACAACCAGAAGATTCCTCGGGTCGCGCCGGTGGATTTCATCGGCCGCTACATGCAGCACTTTTTCGACTACGCCATTTGCGACGAACTGCACCAACTGGCCGGTGATACCGCACAAGGCAACGCTTTAGGAACTCTGGCCTCCTGTGCGAACCGAGTCGTGGGGCTTACCGGTACTCTGCTCGGAGGCTATGCCGACGATCTCTTCAACATTCTCTTCCGCCTGCAGCCACAACGGATGATTGGCAAGGGATATGAATGGGGTAGCGCGGGCCGTTCGACGTTTGCCCAGGATTACGGCGTACTTGAAACCATTACCAAGATCGAACCGGCGGAGAACGCGTGTTCGGATGGCAAAACCACGGTAACGGTCCGGCGCAAGCCAGGTGCGTCACCATTGTTGTTCGGTGAATTCCTCATGGACACCTGCGCCTTCGTGTTCCTGGAGGACATCTCCGACGCCCTCCCACCCTACGAGGAATCGGTTGTGCAGGTGCCCATGGACGCTCCCATGGCCGCCGCTTACGAACAACTCGAAAGCGATATGCGGGAAGCGCTTTCAGCGCATCGCGGGAATCGCTCGGTGTTGAGCATCATGCTCAATGCACTCTTACTCTATCCTGACCATCCCTACGGACTTGGCAAACTGTACGGTTTTGAAACCGACGAGTCGGGAAGGCGGCAACGCTTCCTGATCGCTGAACCGCGGGATCTACCGGAACAGTTCGCTTATGCCAAAGAGCGGAGGCTGGTGGAGGAAATCAAGCAAGAACTGGCGGAAGGACGACGATGCCAGGTCTTTGCGGTGTACACGCAGAAGCGGGATGTCACGGCGCGCCTCGAACGCGTTTTGCGCGAGGAAGGAATCTCCTGCGCGATCATGCGCTCGAACATCGACACGGCGAAGCGCGAGGCCTGGTACGAGAGGCGGCTCAAAGAGGGAGTGCAAGTCTTCATCGCGCATCCTAAGTTGGTCGAGACCGGACTTGATCTTTTGTTTGCGCCGACCATCATTTTCTACGAATCGGGCTACTCGCTGCACACGCTCCGCCAGGCGAGCCGGCGATCGTGGCGAATCGGGCAGAGACAACCGGTCCGAGTCAAGTTCCTCTGCTACCAAGGCACCATGCAAGCCAAGTGTCTTCGCCTCATGGGCAAGAAACTGCTGGTCGCATTGGCGATGGAAGGCAAGTTCGCCGGCGAGGGTCTGCAGACTCTGGACGAAGATGACGACATGCTCACTTCCATGGCGAAGGAGTTGGTCGAGAAGAACGGCATCGGCGAATCCGCCGACGCTGTATGGAAACAGCTGAATGCGGAGCACCAGCGTCTCCTTCCGGCACGGATAGATACTGTCGAACCGATGCCTGCATTGGATGTTCCGGCAGTCTTCGACGGGGAGATTCCGGTGCCATCCCACGGCCTCATTGAGGCGGCGCTCCATTGCCAATCAGTCTTGGTGTTCGGCCAGAAGCAGGAAGAATTGCGAGGCGCACGGCGGCGGACTCGTCCGCCGGCTGCGGAGCAAGGTTTCTTATTTCGAAGCTGACTAAGGGCCGTTCCAATTCTCGACCGCACGGCACTCCGATTTTGCTGCTCGCACTGTGAAGTATGTTCCCATCGCGCTTTCAGTCGGCGCTTAAAGATCGCGACGCGGTTCCACAAGGCAACGTGACCGCGAAGCTCACCGAGTTTCTTCCCAACCTCATCCTCAATTAAGGATCTCACCATGATTCCCGAAACCGATATGCGCCAGATGCAATCTCTGTTACGCGCCGTAAGAGGCGGGACGCTGGATCCGCAGCGACTCGCCGAACGCGTCTATGCCATGGGTTGTGCCGCCTGCCATAGCGCCATAGCCCAGCAAATCCAATCCCTAGGGCAAACGCTCAATCTCTCGCTGCTGAGCAGAGCCGCGATGGAGAAAGCACTTCTCGTCAGCGGAGGCGATCTTCAGGCCGCCGCCAAACTACTCGGTATCGGCAAAACCACGGCTTATCGAAAAGCGCGACAGTATGGATTTCTCACCGGCGGGTGTGTTCGCAGTTGCTGTCCGAACTGCGGATACGATCTACGGCGTCCCCTGCGAAGTGACAAGGAAACGTCACTTCCAGCAGGTGGCGAAGTCCAGCCATCACAACGCGGTAATGAGGCTGACAGCGCCGTCTCGGCGTAAGAAGTCGCAGATTTGCTATTCAGGAATTGAGAGTCCTGATCACCAACTCTTTTGAACAGGGAGCTGCATTGATGTTTCAAGAACTGATGCCCTTACTCGCACACCGTGTTTTGGTTCTGACCTTGTCGCGCGTCAATGGCGAAGAGATCTGCCTGAACGTGCTACCTCGGCCAATCAAGTCCGACGAGAAGGACGATAACAAGGCGCTCACGACGCCGCTGAGTTTCACCGGCACGCCTGCGGAGCTTGACCAGGAATTGCCACGGCAGTTGGCAGAGTTCGTTCGGTCGCATCTCGAACTATCCAGTACGTTACAGGCCACGAGAGCAGAGATGGCGGTCGCCACCAAAACCGCGAAAGAAGCGGCGAAAAGAACAGCCGCCGCGAAGTCCAATAGCAGTTCCATGGCAGGCGAAACGGCAGCGGCAGACGATGTCAATTCCTCCACCGCGTCGCCGAATGCTACTCCAGTTCCGGCTGCGGGAAGTCTCTTCGAGGGCTGCGACCACTGACTCTCACGGAACGTTACCACTCGTCCCGAAAAGCTATGCGGCCCCCTTCATCGATTGGAGAGCGAAGTCTTGCCGGCCTTTTTGGCTTTGGCCCAGCGAGCTTTGGCGGCGATAGAAATTTTCTTCCGCGCTGCGGCTGAGAGTCTCACCTTCTTGCGTTTGACGACGGCTGGAGTGCCAGACGTCTGCGCCTTTTGTTTCCCAAGGCGGCCAACGGTGGTACCGCTCAGGGCGCGGATGGCTGCATCAATCCGGTCGCGCTCACATTTCAATTCATAGAGGAAATCCATAAGGGTGGAATTATAGCGCCCCAGGGTTTCACAGCGGCCGCCCCCATATACCCGCGTACTGCTGTCGCAGTTCCTTCCTTGCGTTTTCAACTTACCAGGAGTCTGGACACCTCATGAAAGCTCACGTGCTGCAACGGGAATTCATTTACAACGGCATCAAGTTGCCCGATCCGAATCCACAGATGAGCGTCGAACAAGTTCGGGACACCTATGCGGCCGCTTATCCCGAAGTCAACACGGCTGCCATCGAAGGTCCAGAAACAGTAGGCGACAAGATCGTCTATCGCTTGGTCCGTGCCATCGGTACCAAGGGATGAAGTCGACGACGGTCGTTTCTCTCTCTGTTCGCTACGTCCGAATCGGTGAAAGTGAAACCCAATGACTTCGAGACTTGGGAAAAAGTGTCGAGGCTGCCGGGTGGCTCGGCGGGTAGCAGGTCGCTTGCTTGATTGCGAACCGATGGAGAGACTTACCCGCGAATTGGATCTCCTAATGCATGACTCGCCGACTGAGCGAAACCCGATCGAGGAGCAACTCCAACAATGTCCAGAAGCGTTTCAGGCGGGCGAACTGATCGAAAGAATGTTCAACGCAGCAAAGTTTGGCGACGACGAAGCTGGGGAGCAGGAAAAGTTGCTGCCACCGGCCGGAGCGGTCGTGCCACTGCTGGTTTAATCGGCCTACCTCTGGAGGTAAGTATCCCAGGTCTCAAAGGTATTCGTGAGCGCTACTGCACGCGTTGGGATGAACAGCCAGCAGCCCAACTGGGAAAGAGCCTGTTGCGGCTCGGTCACTGCCAGCTCAAGGACTGGTCAGGCAGCGCCGTGGACTTCGTCGAGCGCGGTTTCCGGCGATTTTGCCGGAACAACGGCGCCGAACTCGCGAGCCAAGTGTGGCAGGGCGATCTGCGGATCATGGATCATGAATTCGATCTAACGGAGCGGGAACGACAGCAAGTCAACGCGGAAAGGGAAGCGCCGCCGCAATTGCTGTACCTGGTTGGCGATTACAGTGCCGCTGCATCCGTGCCCATTGGCCCGACCTGGTCTCTCCTGGAACGTGAACACGAGTCGCTGCCTGCGGCGTTCCACCGTGTCCTGGTCCACAACCTCTGGACCTGGATGCGGGTCTATGACTATCGCGATGCGCTCAATCAAGCCGAAATGTGGATGGAGGACATGGATGTCGAGGAGTTGAAAGAGTCTTTCTATCCCAACGTTCAGAAGAATATTCCTGAATGTCTTCGCGGAGGCGAAAAGCTGTCCTACTCCGCAGCTCTCAGGCTCTTGGAAAAGGTGCGGCCGAAGGTGCGCGGTTCCCGCGCGCGGCAACTCGTATCCGACGTGCTCGAAATGCACGACCGTGGGAAAGGATACGAGCACGCCTGGCCGGGAAAGCTGGTTGAACAGGTCCCGCCGCTGCAGGATTTCCTCAGTGATGCCGATGATTGCGGTCCCGGCTGCGTCATGACCTGGCAGGAGGACGACGAGATCAGCGCCTGTTTCGACGAAGAGATGAGCACGTTGGGCCAAAACGGGCCAATCCAGCCGTCCATTATGTTGATGATACGGCCGGATCAACCTGCCAGGAAGCTCGATTCCGAGGTCAAGTACGTCTTCGACTACGCCGGCGCCATGCTGCGGTCTTTAGCCGCAGCGGCCAAAGTGGTCGAGTGTATCCGGGAGATCTATGATGAACACCTCCGTAAACATCGGCTCCAGCCAGGAATTCCGGCTGAGCCGGGCGCTGCTGATGTACGGGAAGAGCAGCTATGATGGTTTTCCCTATCGACACCCATTTCTCACTATGCACGAGGTCGTTCACGAGCCAGCCGGGGCCCGGCTCGGGGAAGGCCAGTTGGTAACGTCGCAGATGCTGATCGACCTGATGGCGGGGTTGGGCCGCTCGCTGCCGCTCGAAATATTGCCCGAGCGCATACTCGTCCGCACCGAAGACACCTCCGTATGGTGGTCGCAAGCTCGCGAGAGGCGCATGTTCTTCGGCGACCGTACCGGAGACGCGGCGAGAGAATTGAGTGGCAAGATGTGTCCCCATCCGCCTCTCTTATACAAGGTGAGGGGCAGTCATTTATGGGTTCGTGCGCTCGGAGAAAACCAGCGCCCCGTTGCACACAGCGGATTGTTCATCGCACCGTACTGGAATTGTTATGACAACGGGGTGGTCTGCACCGGCAGCATGAGAATTCCGCGTGAGAAGACGGTCGCAGCGATCGATTTGTGGGAGGACGCGTTTTTCCAAAGTGAATTCACGCATGCGGCAGGGGTTCGCCGGCACACAAAATTCCGCAGGGGCCTGCTGGCGATGTGGAAGTCGCTTGAGGGCAAGAAACGTTTCCCAGCGCAATACCTGGTCTCGACCAAGCAAACTCTTGCCGAATTCGTCAACGATCATGACCACAGCTACCGCAACCAAAACCAAACCGACTGAGCATTTCATTCCTGGAGAATTAGCCCGCAAGAAGGTCCGCGTAACCGTGGTCGGGTGTGGGGGAACAGGAAGCGCCATCGCCGCCGGATTACCCTACTTGCAGCAAGCGATGCTGGCATGGGGCCATCCGCATGGTCTCGACGTAACGCTGGTCGATGGCGACCGCATCACGCGCGCCAACTGCATCCGTCAGCCATTCAGCGAAAGCGAGATCGGCCTGTACAAAGCAACGGTTCTGGCCACCCGGATCAATCTTTTCTGGGGTCTCGGCTGGAGAGGCACGCCGGAATTCCTGGATGAGAGCTGGCGGGAAGAAACCGACCTGCTGATTGGATGCGTGGATACCCGCAAGGCCCGCAACCTGATGACCCGTACCGCCGCCTATGCGAATTGCTACTATTGGCTCGATCTCGGAAACAACGCGGATAGCGGCCAATTTGTGCTTGGGCAGCCGGAGAACAGAAAGAATCAAGAGTGCGAGCGACGACTACCCACCGCGGCAGATTTGTTTCCGGAGATCATTGACGCCAGGCGAGACAAGAAAGACAGATTGCCATCGTGCAGTGCGATAGAAGCGCTAGAACGGCAGGAGCCATTCATTAACCAGACGCTGGCGTACCAGGCTTTGGCCATGCTGGCGCGCCTGTTTCGTTATGGGCGCCTCTCGTATCACGGCGGGTTCATCAATCTGGTGACCGGCCGCATGACACCGCTGCGCGTCGACGTTCCCTGCAAGTAGCACATGGTGCACAGACGTTTCCCTGGCGGTTCAGAAAAGCGCCGTCGTGCCATCGTGACCTTGACGTGTGGACAACACCCATGGTATTACATTTTATAATATGTAATGGAGGGAGCATGGAATCCGCGATTACCGTCAAGGGCCAAGCCACAATCCCAAAGTCGATCCGTGAACATCTTGGCCTGCAGCCGGGTGATCGGGTCAAGTTCTTTGTGCATCCCGACGGAAGTGTAGTCTTGTTGCCGAAAATCTCAGCGTCGGCGGTACGGGGTATGGTCAAACCCCGGAGCCCACGGCCAGTGACAACGGAACAAATGACCGTAGCAGCCGCTGAAGGTGCCGTGAGCGGAAATCCTCGGCGCCGACAGCGATGATCGGGCTCGATACCAACATTCTGATACGCTACCTCACCCAGGACGACCGGGCACAGTCAGCCAAGGCCACGGAAATTCTCGAACACCGTTTGACAAAGAATAATCCGGGTTTTGTCAGCGTCGTAGTAATGGTCGAGACCGCATGGGTCCTGGACCGCGCGTATGGCTTAACAGCTCAGGAGATCGCCACGGCCATCGAACGCCTGCTGCAGGTTGAGGTTCTCGCGATCGAAAACGAGCAGGAGGTCTTCACGGCCATGGTTGCTCTAAAACAGGGGCGCGGATCCTTTGCGGATGCACTGATAGCCGAGCTGGGAGCGCGGGCAGGGTGCACGCGCACCTTGACTTTCGACCAAAAGGCGATCCGGCTTCCCGGCTTCGAACTTGTGTAATTGACCCGATCTCGCGCAAGCGCTTTCCGCACCTCGTTGCCACCGCAATTAGTCACGTATTGTATTCGACTCGAGGAATCGAGGTGTGCAGAGGCCGAGAGCACGAGCTACGCGCAAAACGGCTGACGGCCGATCAGTCAACCAACATATCAATACCTGCCTTGAGGGCCAAGCTGTGTGCAGGAAGTGTGTGTTTTCCTTGCGAGCTAACGGGGAAACTCCACGGCTCGCAAAGTTGACCAATTCATTGCACGAGGCGACCGCAGATGGCTCATCCGGCCCCGCTGAATATTTTTGTCGGCTCAATGTTCAAGCAACAGTCTTTCGGAATCGTTCGCTTCACGAGGCTCACTGGACTCGATTCCGGCTGCACAGGACCTCCGATCGCGAGAGCGAATGACGGCTGGATGGTGTCGCACGAGACTAGAATGAGTCTCGAAATAACAAGCCACTGGCTGGAAGTGCAATGGCAGAACTTAGCACGGATGTGCGGATCTTCTTGAGTTCAACGTTTGTTGACCTCAAAGAATTGCGACAAGAAGTCGCACGGAGGCTTCGCGATGTCTTTGGTGCCCACCTCTTGGTCATGGAGAGCTTCGGCAGTGATACCGCCCCACCCGTCATTTCAGCGGTCCGGAAAGTACGAGAGAGCGATGTCTTTGTCGGAATCTACGCCCGCCGTTATGGGGCTGTTGATCCAGCAACTGGGAAATCCATCACCGAACTCGAGCTCGACGAAGCCGAGCGATCGCTTAGCGCAGGCACTCTTACTGACATCCTGCTTTACTGGCTCGACGAAGATGCGAGCTGGGCGCCGCACCTCTGCGAGACCGACAGCATTGCGATCGCACGGCTCAAGGCGCTGAGAGACCACTCGCGGCAACACACGTACACGTCTTTTCGCGACCCACGCGACCTGCCTTATTCCGTGATTCGCGACGTGCTGGCCAAGATTCGGCATCGCCTGACTCCTCCTTCCGTCCGCACCAGGCAGTTGAATCCCCCCAGCGCGCGAAGGCTACAGCGTCCGATAGGGATGGAGTTCCTGACAAGCGCCGACAGAGGCCACTTTTATGGCCGGAAAGATAAATTGAAAGAGCTCCTTGAGGCAATCGAGAACAACCGGATCATGTTGCTTTTAGGGAACTCGGGTACGGGGAAGACTTCGCTCATCCACGCTGGCCTGATTCCAGAAGCAATCGGCGCGGACTGGTTCCCGGTCTATTCCCGTCCTTTGGGACTTCCGCGCGCCGACGTGGTTGCGGGACTGGTCTCTACGGTTTTCGAGGGACCTCAGTCGTTCCGCGGTGCTCTGGTCGGCGCTCTCGATGATGCTGCCCAAGCGACCGCGCCAAAACGAGTGCTTCTCATCATCGATCAATTCGAGGACATCTTGTCAGCCCGGGAGAATCGTGAGGCTGAACGGCTAATCGATGACCTGCGGGTTATTCGCTTTGTTGATGATCCACGGGTCCGTGTCCTGCTCACCTATAGAGCAGATCTGGAGGCGCGGCTGGGCGTGTTCTGGCAATCGATCAGCGGATCTCCCGCCGGACTGCCAAGGGTATATGTATCAGGCATTAGCGCGGACGAAGCGTGGAAGAGCGTCCGGAGCGCATGCGTGGATCTAAGCATCACCTTGGATCTGCTCGAATCGGAGAGTGTTCAGATCAAACAAGACCTTCAGGTTTTTAGCGCGCGCCAGGAGCCGGAGGGAGCGGTGTATCCACCCTATCTCCAGATGTTCATCGACCACGTGTGGAGGTCGCTTGGGAATCAGCCAGGCACCTATCGATTTGACCTCTACCTCGCGGCCGGCGGAATGGAGGGCGTGACTGCCGGGTACCTGTCCCGCCAGCTGGAATACGCGCAAGATAGCGACGGACACCTCAAAGCTGTGCTCGTATCTCTGGTTCGCAGCTACGGGGTCAAGGCACAAAAGTCGCTTGCGGAAATTGCAGCTGATACCAGATTGTCCAACCAGAACTGCGAAGTGGCTCTCGAAAAGCTGATCGACCTCAGACTCGTGCGGCATTTAGACGGGGTTTATGAAATCGCGCATGATTTTCTGGCGCGGGAGGTCGCGGCGAAACTGGTCGATACCGATGAGAGAGAGTTCAAGCGAGTTCGGGAGTTACTTACATCGAAAGCCGCAAGTTATGGAACCACTTTTTCACTGCTGACCGTTGAGGAGTTGCTGCTCATGTTCAAGCACAAGCAACGAATCCTACTGTCCGATGAAGAGGTGGGTCTCACGATGTCATCGTGGGCGGAAGGCAAGGGTCCAGGCCTTTCGTTGCTTTTAACCGCTCCATCTACCCGGCTGGTGGAGCTGATTCGTTCGCAGCAACCCAAAGAGCGATCGGAAGCAGAAGCGAAAGCCATGCTCATCCTGCTCCGACAGAAAGTGAGCGGCGTACCCCTTCAAGAACGAGACTGGGCGGCATTTCGCAGCTATCAGCTCGGCATGGAGGTTGCGGAGATGATTACCGCTTCTCCTCTTGGGTGTCCGGATCGAGTCTTGCTTTGGGCCGCGCGCAACAGGCGCCTTGTTGTAAGCGAAGCGGCGTTCCGAGCCATAACCAAGAAGGTCGCCGCAGGGCAGACAAGCTGGATCGAAACGCTCGGGAAGAGCTCAAGCAAATCATACCGCTCGGTGTATCAACGATTGGCGATTGACCACACGCTCCCCTTCTGCCCTGAGGATTCTGGTGCGGCCCGCCCAATCCGGGAGTTCGCCCTTCTCCAACGAATCGCGAGAGCGCCAAACCCGAAGGCCGTGCGAGCACTAATGCGTGAATTGAAGGCTTTGAGACCAAGTGGGCGCGTAGAGTTGTTCGCCTCGGGAATCGCTCGGAATCGGACTGTCGGAATTCCTGCTACGCTGAAGAGGCTTGGCCATCTCGGTGCAGAACAGAACCTGTCGCTACTAAATTCGATAGTGCCGCCGGTCACAGAACCGGACATTGAGTCGCTCCTGACCGGTTACCGCTACTGGAATCAGAAGGAAGCCGACCTTACCGACAAGAGCAACAAACGGATTGCGCAGGTGACCGAGGCAAAGGCGACGGCATTTGCCAAAACGGTCCTGAGAGTATCCACCGAACAGAATCTTGCCGCCCTGAGAGAGGCATACGGCGAGATTTCTCTAACTTCGTCCGCTCAATATATCTCCATGGCTCTTGTCCGCCTCGGTGACGCGGGGGACGTGATACGTCTGATTGAGAGAATTGGAAGTACTGAGGATCGGATTCCGTACTGGTTTCAGATCGAGGTAGGGCGGACAATTGGGAGGCGGATGCGATCTCTGCGCTCCTCCCTGCCCGCGGAACTGCTGCGGATCTACGAGAATAATGAGTTTTGGCGTGATCCCCGCGCGAAGAGTCTCAGTGCCAGACGCAGCAAGCTTCCCCTGAAAAACATCGATAACCGAGCACTCTATGTCCGAGTCGTCGCAAATGCGCTGATCGGATCCGCAGGGCTCGATGACCTCAAGCTCCTGCAGGCCCTTTCACAGCACGAATACCGTTTAGTCGCGCGGGCTGCTGCCGTCAGGCTCGCGCAATTTGGAGATGACGGGATGGCGCTGCTACAGTCCGCCGTCAGTGGGGCAATCGAGCACCAAGTTGCGGAGCAGTTTGGTGCGGCTGTTCGAGATGCGGAGATCGAGAGATTCGGACTGATTGAGTTATGGTGAAATATTGTGGTCGCTGCGTTGTCGCTGAGGATAGGGGAATGTCGCCGCTAAATAAGGCTTAGAGATCGTTGCCTCACTCGGAAATAAGGTGCTTTGCGGCTGGCGTGCTCTTGAGCTTTTCAAAAAGTGGCCGTGCCGAGAGGCTGTTCTCTTGGAAGAGTTCGGCGGCCTTCTCTCGCCAGTCGAGGTCGCCCGGTTCGATAAAAGTCTTTCGGAGTTCCCGAAGCGTGGCCAGTGCGATTTGCGCCCATTTCTTCAATTCCTCCAAGGGCCAAAGAGCAACTCCTTCAAGATGGGCCACGGCCTTTGCATGAACTTTCTTAACTGGGGTAACGAGCACTGGAAGGATCTTGGCCTGCTTGCTGGCGGGAACGTTTGCCAACATCCAGCCTGCGTGTGACGATACCTGACGAGCTTTCTTCACATCTATGGACGAACTGTTTTGTGCGCCCGCGTGATCTTCAAATACGAGGCAAACGTCTTCGACGATCCACCAAGGATCGGGAGAACCTTCCTCTTCAACTTTGTCCGCATCGAAGCCAAGCATCTCGCCCAGCAAATTGTGCGCTTGCTCGAAAGTCTCCTCAGATTCCAATCCTTCCAGGATCTCCTTTTCTCTCAGAGCAAATGATCGGTCGTGGACGGTGCCTAGTTGCGCGAGTATTGCCTCAACGTTTTCGATCTGCGCCATCAACGCCGTATCTTCCGCAGCTTCTTTCTTCTTGTCGGCTGACTGATATCTCGCAAGGCGTACCAGCCAAGGGATGCCGCGAGTAGCCGCTTTGGCGTAATCGAACTGTGTCCGAGCCTTCGGCGCGAGGCTGGACACGCCCGAATGAGAGCCGAGCCAAGCTGCGGAGCCCGCGAGGTAATGCCACATCGCCCGATATCCTTTCAAATCAGGCGCATCCAATCCACCAAGCACTCGCTCCGCTGCTTCCATTGCGGACTCGTAGTCCGCTTGCCAAAGATGTTTTTGAAAGTCGATCTCATGCTTTACTACCCGACTGAGTTCGTCCATCGCGGGGAAAACTCTTTGCACCGCTTGTTTGCGAGCAGTAACAATCTGCTGGTTGACGTTCTCCCACTCCTCGTCATTCGCAAGGAACGTCTCAAAATTTTCAAGAATGTCATTGACCGAGGTATTTTTCGACTGCTCCACCCCGAACGACAGTTCAGCTTGAAGTTCTGGATGGAGAAATTTCTTGCGCTTGATGTCGGTCAGATATTCAGGTAGCTCTTCCCCGGAGACCACGACCGCAGAGAAATCCTCCAAAGAGCGAGTGCAGCGACCAATTGCTTGGAGCACGCGAGTCTGAATCCGTTCATTGAACAACACGGTGGCCCCCATGCGTACCATGAGGAATTTCTCCTGGAGATTGGCAGCTTTCGGCAGGCCTTCGATGAAGAGGAGTCGGCACTCATCTCCGGGAAAATCGATACCGTCGTAGCGGCTCGCTACGACGGCAACGGCCTCATCGCTCTCTACAAATGGTTTCTTTGAGTTTTCAATGTCCTCGGCGCTAAAAACACTGAACTTGAGATTCTCCTCCACGTCCTTCGCAATCTCCTGCCGCATGTTGTCGGTCGGCACAAGAACCAAACTGCGACCTGCAACCTCCATGAGTCGACGCCGGAGACGCGTCACATCTTCCTCTTTCAGCGACATGTCGGGAAAAATGAAGAATCTGCGACCGACTCCTTGTCGATCCCAGCCCTTCGGAACCGGGAGGCGTTGTATCGGATGCCTGCCAAGCATCCTCTCCAAGTCGCCGCCAGCGCCGAGAGTCGCTGACATATAGATTCGCTGGGAAGGGTTCGTAAAAGGAGCGTGCATCCAGGTTGGAGGTACAAGCGGGCGGATCAAAATCTCCTGCGATGAAAAGTAAAGGTGACACGCCGATAAGTGTTCGCGAATCATTGACCACGGATGTCGTAGGTCGAGCTCCCCGGCGTGAGCATCCAGAACTTCAGTGATTTCGCTCTTTATCTCCTGAAACTCCGGGGTCGGCAGCTTGTCGGCCCAACGACGATCGGCAACGCTATCCCATCTGCCCTCTAGGCGGCTGAATGTGGTTAGGTCGAGAAGCGGCTTTATCACGTTTCGAAGCGCCACGTGCAGGGCAGAGTGTTCCGGTTTCATCCGCTCAACCCGAACCGACCACAGATCGGCGATGTAACTTTCTCCAGCGTGAACGTCATCCACGATGATTACATCCGCGTCCTTGAAAAAGGCATTCGTATTGAACAGGCTCGAATAGGTAGTTACAGCAAGTCGATCTCCGTTCCGATAGTCCGCTTTGGCTGACGGCTCATAACCCTTGATAGGACCAGTAAAACCGCGCACAGTGAGACCATATTTCTCCTCAGCCTGCTCGACAACCTGATTCACAAGTTGCCGGGTCGTGCACAGATAAACGACACGCTCCTGGTTTTTCCGTCGTCGCCATTCTGCGATCAACAAACCGACGAGCGTTTTCCCGCTGCCAGTTGGGAGCTGAAGAGCCACGTCCGGCAGTTCGAGTGCCGTTTCCGCATAGCTTCGCATGATCTCCCGCTGATGGGGAAGCACATCGGGAATTTTGCGACGCGGCAAGTCGCGCAAAAGCTCATCCGGACTATCTGGGACGGAACGCTTTGGCGGTGCCTTCTTGAAAGCCATGCAGTGAGTGTAATTCTTTGGGGAGGTGGCCGCTATGTACGCCCACTCTCCACAGAATCAGCCGTTGATCGCCTCACCTGAGAGCCGTGCCCAAACGGCTCGGTAGTCGGCGCCTGACATAGTGGCTTGCGCGGGCCGCGCCTGGTCCCAATCACCGTCGCCTAGCGACATGAGGTACTGGCGCGCGATCTGCGGACGACCTACGTCGTCAGTCATAGCCACTGAACCAGAGAACCTTTGACCGAGGCGCTCCGCGATGCTCCTGGGCACGGAGTTTATCCGCATCGCGATACCCGCCTCGGTGCTCACCCCGTGGTACAGCATTGCCGGCAGATTGTTGATCGCCCGGCGCTGTTCTGGCGACAGAGAGTCAAAGTCAATGCCTGACATCTTTGCGAGGGCGGCAAGTCCCCAAGTGCCTGCGTTCGCCAACGTGCGGTAGATGCCCTTGCACGCATCGGTAATCGCGGTCGTCATGTTGTCTGTTGTTCCGTCGAAATACTCCGTGGCAATCCTCTCGATAGGAACACCGGAAACCCACGCTTGTGCGAGTTTGGCGAGGCGCGTGCGGTCGAGCCCGTGTCTTCCCAACTCGCGCAGCGGGTCCGTAAGTTGCGGAATCTGCATCATGACCCCGAACAAAGTGGGCAGCGTCGAAGTGCCGGTAGACCCGAAAAGGCTCGTCGGTTGCCAGTCGGACGCAGTGAGCTTTTGGTCAAGATTCCGCATATTGATCAATGCGGCGCGGACGCCCTCCGGCGAGAAGCCCGTCGAGTCCGCGAACGACGCGTTCTCCGGATGGGCCGCGAGGTTGCGAGCGTACGCCTTCGTCGCTTCCAGCAATGCGCGGGCCTTTCTGTCGTCCGACCGTGCCTGCAAAACGCCGTAGCCAAAAGTGTTTCTCAACAGCTGCTCGGTCTCGGCCAGAACGAGGTCGAGGTTTTGTTTCTCGTTCCATAGATGTGCAACGTAGCTTCGAAAATCCGCCCACTGCTCGCCGTTGATGATGGCAGAGAGATTGTTGAGGTGCCCGGCCGCCTCTACCGCGTCGAGGAGAGAAACGAGCCGCGAAATCAACTCTTCGGTCTGCTGCCCGACATAGGATTGGACAGCCGCACGATCGTCGCCAGCAGCGATGCCAACCACGCCGACACTGTCGTGGTCGATACGCCCGGCGCGGCCGGCGAGGTTCCAGAATGCTCGACCTGGGATGTCTTTCGATCCTCTCACCGGCAACTTTCGCGTAGAGAGAAAGACGGAACTGACGGGGAAGTTGATGCCTTGTGCGATGGTCGTCGTCGCGCACAGGACCCGTAGTTGTGCGCTCTCGGCCAACCACTCAATCAGTGATCGCGACTCGTCCGATAGCCCAGCGTGGTGAACGGCGATTCCCTTGGCGAGCATAGGGATGAGCTCAAATTGCGGACTGATCTCCGTAGCGAGAAAGCGTTGAACCAGGGAAATGTCATCGGGGATCTGCGCGTAAGGGTCGCTTACGCTGGCGATGAGTCGCGCAGTCTCCCACGCCTGAGGAATGTCTCGAGCAATCGCGATGCTGGTGCCGCGTTCGGAAAAGATCCGTGCCATCGCCCCTGTCTGCTTGTACAACGAAGCGTTCACCTTTCCGAACGTGAGGTTGAGAGGGTTGCTGTGACCAACTTTGTGCTCGCCACGGAGTTGGATGGTTTTCGGCGTTGTCGTGATGGTCTCAAAGCGCATCGACCAATCGCGCGGCGCGGACGAGTCCTTCACGGCGTGGAACATGCCAACGATGCGCTCATTAGGAAGCCAAGGCGTAGTGCCGAGCCGGATCGTCTTACCGGATTCGGGCGCAAGCCAGCGGGCGAGAGCGTCCGCGTTGGGCACGAATGGCATGAGGAGAAGAAAGTTTGCTGTGGTGTTTTCTCTCTTGACCGTCGCAAGCAGGAGTTCGATCCGCAGGCCGCGCTCTTCGTCTTCGATGTTGTGCGCCTCGTCCATCACGATCAGCGCGAGCGGCCGCGAGACTTTCTTGTTTCGCAGTACAAGGTTGAGCTTCTCGGGAGTTGCGACGAGCACTTGGAACTGCTGCACGTTGTCGGTGGCTGAAAGGATCGCATCCTCGAATGAGTCGATGTCGACTGCTGAGGTCAGTTGTTCGACGCGTATCCCGATGGGGCCAAAGTCGGAGCGAAGCCTTCGGGTGATCTGCGAGACAAGAGCCCTAGTGGGCGCGACGTACGCGACCCACCCGTGGTCGGCGTCGAACTGATTGAGAGCCTGTAGGATGCGGAACTGCGCGAGCACGGTTTTGCCGCCAGACGTGGGCAGGTCGACGACGATCGCGCGGCTCGCCTGGTCGAGTAGACCCTGTTCTTGGAGCGCGATGCGCTGCGGCGGGAGAAGCTCGAACAAACCGCGAGCCTTTGTGACGTTCGTGACGAACCGCGTCACGCGCGAGTTCACTGCCTGGGCAACCCACCAGACGGAACCCGCAATCATCTTTCGTGCGCCGGCGTGCAGCCAGCCGAGCAGTACATTGAAAGCCGGGTCGTGCGATGCAAGAGCCGCTTCACGGGCGGACTCAAAATGCTTGTCCAACTCCTGCGTGATTCCTATGGGCTGGCCTTGAAGCATGTAGATGGCGACAAGCTCAGTGGCCTTTGCCCAGTGGTAAAGCGCGATCAGTCGCAGGGCGACCGCTTGAGCGGCAGAGTCCTTCTCCGCCTGCAGCAGAGTCGACTCATATGTCGCTTGGTCGCTCCGCAAGCCCGCGATGATCTCCCGGATGCCGTCGAGATCGTTCCAGTGTTCCTTCCGGAGCAGGCGGACCCAGCAGTCGTATAGGCGAAACAGCACGCGTCGGTCCCATGCGACGTCTGCCACGGAGGGTGGCGTGGTTTCGTTGCGGTGCTCTTTCAGCCAGCGCCGAAGGTCCGACCAGCGGTCGCCGCAGTAGCCGAGCGCCGCAAGTTGCAGGACTTGATTGACTCGCTGTTCGGGGGCACCCGCGATTCGGAGCGCTCGTCGCAGTTCAAACGCGCAATGAGCAGCGGCCTGGGCTTGCTCGCGCAATTGCGTGGAGGCGTCGTCGCCGGCGCGATGCAGCAGGGCGTTGAGACCCTCTATCGCTGCCAACTCATATGCGACCGCGGCGCGCTCAAGAAGTTCTGTTTCCTGCGGGCCATCGGCGGGCTGGATCTCCATCTGCGAGCCAAGCGTAGAGCGGACGAGGCGGCTCTCCGCAATCTGGAACGCCTGAACAAGTTCGTCGCGCGTGAGCGCAGTGACGGCCCAATGGGAACGCAGCGCCGTCATTGGTGTCTGGGTCGCGCTCATTGCACCACTCCTGCGGGTGGTGGCGGCTGAACTCGCGACGGCAACGTCTCGATGCTGACACCGGGCAGGTACAGACCAAGCAACTCGATCGCGCACAGCGGCGGGCACTCGTGAGCGAGACTCGCTGCGCGGCCCGAGAAATCGAGATGATGCGGCGTAACGTCTCGAACGAGGACACCGAAGATTGCGACGTCGGTGCGGTCATGGATGTATCGTGCCGCGGCGTGTTGAAAACGGGGAAGCCAGGGCCGACCGGCCGAATGCAGGCCCAAGTACTTGACCAGCGCGTCCTTCACCGCCGGATCGTCGCGCAGCGCCTCAAGTTGCTGCTTTAGCCCGTGCCGTCCCCACATCAGCGACGGCGGATACTCATTGTGGTTCGAGGTTTTTACCTCGCCGAAGGAGAACCGCACGCTGTCGGGCGACCCTTGTGTCTGAAACCCCACGAGGTCGGTTCCTGCGGGACTCGACTGAGGATTCTTCAGGTCTCTGCCGCCCGGCCAGGGAAACTCGCAGTGACGGTGCTCGACCAGATAAGCCTCGGCGATGGCTTCCCCAACGCGCCATGGCTCCGGCTCGTGGCCTGCGTTCAGGACGTCGCCCAGTGCTTGGTTCGCAAAGTCGGTGGTCGCGACGCCAGCCAGGAGCGCACCCAACTCCGCCGCGCCCGCCTCGTCATAGACGATGGGCCGGACGTCCTCCGCGAGCATGGCGTTCAACTCGTGGTCCGTGAATGTGTAGCCTCGCGCCATGACGGGCGGTTGGTCCGCGTTGTAAGTTTGCGTTCCTGTGGCTGGGGGCATGTACGTATTCGCCCGCCGACAAGGGCGCGGCGTGTCCCAACTCCATTGGCCTGTTGTGAAAATCGGGGAAGAGCCGAACGGACCAAGAAGTGTAGCAGGAATACCCACGGTTCAGAAGATGCAACGCAGCAATTTACGGATTGCGAAAATTTACGTCGGATACCAGCGTGCTTACTAGGCCAGCCCCCAGCGCCCTGCGGCAGCATGGTGTGCTGGGCACTAAGGCCTAGTCTCGGGGAGCTTGCCGTCTGGAAACCGCGTGTAGGACGCCAGCAAAATCAGCTATTCCGACGCCACGATTCACGGCATGACCAATAGCTAATTAAGAGGCCCAAACCATAAATGGATGATTGCTCGGCTGACTGTCGGTCAGGCGGCAGGTTGTGATCCGCAAGCAGGATATCGAGCCTTGTGTGCCCAGTGAGTGCCGGGCACCGTCGCACCTCAGTGAACATACCGTTACCTCTCATCCTGAAACAGGGACGCAGGTCCACGAGCATCCCATCTCCCTTCTCTCTTTAATGTTGCTCGTAGCGCATTCCATTGGGCCAACCGACCATTGCAACGATTGATCTTTGCAGCCCGGGCGTCCAGAATTTCGTCCTTATTTTGGGACATGGCCCACGGGACATGCCCTGACGGTACTTTGAATTTGTTCTTCTAGAAGAAAGAATCGCTTTTTCACATTGCTGGGCTTTCACCATGCTTGTGGCCGACGCTACGGCAATGGTAGTGAGGTAAAAGACCCGAACGAGCAACTTCTTGCGTTGAGGTTTTTCAAAAAATAGCGCTCTGTATGAGTGTGAGGTTCGCTTTTCCGGTTTTCCTGACCGGTGGGGGAATAGGAAACCACTACCTCAGTTTTCCTCATTGATGGCGCCATCCGAGCACCGGCGTTCTGGAGTCTGCAGCAAGGGTGACATGGCAGAAAAACCTTGGTTTTCACATCACGCCGAGGCTAGCGCGTTCCTGCATTCCGACGATGGACTCGGAAGATCCATTGCTAAGGATCGCTCAGATAATCGCAGTTCGAGTAATCCTGTTTACCAGAGTATTGATCAAGATCCTGCGTTAGTCACGTCCTTGGCGTCGAAATCCGCTGCCAACATGTCGTGTGCGATTTTGCATCAAGGTCGACGTTCCGGAGAGCACAGACTCGGTTAAACAAAAGGGAGTTCGTATTGAGTGTTCCTCAAGACATGAGCTTCTATGCAGATATGCGTGGTTGACGTTTTGACAGGTTGGCGGAAAAAACTCGACGACTTGGGATGTTTATCATGGCGGGAGAACTTGGATCAGGGGATCGATTTCACCTTAATCCTGTTGATCAATTCGGAAGGTCTATTGATCCCGCTGTACTGGAAGCTGCCGTCATTATCGGGCCACGAGCGATTGCCTACGCAGAAAGACTTGCAGCTGATCCAGCCATTGCGGCTAATCTTCTGGAAGAATGCGCTCATGCCGTCTCACGAGTGTTACGAACAAGACAGCGGAACAATGACCTACCGATACGCGACCTTCAAGCATATCTATTTAGAGTGTTCATTCGGCGAGTCAATAAGATCAGCCAAAAGACACCTCCATCAGCAAGTTCGGGCAGGTTCCCTGAAACAGAGATACCGACCTCGGGTAATTTCGAACTTAGGATTCTCGTTGACGAACTCTTGAGACGGTGCGATCCAGTCACACGAGATATGTTTTACCGGCGGATGCAGGGATTCTCGTGGAAGGAAATCGGGAAGGTTCACCGGGTTTCGGCCCATGCCGCCGAATCGCGATTCAGTCAGGCGCTAAAGCGAGTTCGAAGGAGACTTGGATTAGAAATGGAGTGAGTAATGGAGGCCTGGTCGCACAGGTTTGATAGGTGAAACGGCGCTGTCAAGAATACGAACTTCTAACGTTCGCGGATTCGTATCTGCGCAAAGCATTTCCGAACCGAGAGCGTACAGGTTGTCCTACGGACCAGGACCTGCAGCGGCTGGCAGAGCGGCCTACCCTTGCTAGCGAAGGGGCAACTGAGCACATCTCGTGCTGCTCGCCGTGCTACGAGAGATACGCGAAATTTCTGGACGAACAAAAAAAGATCCTGCACTCGAAGTCTCTTGTGGCTATGTGGCGGCATTGGGGCATCAGGGGATCGCGAATCGTTTGGGCAATTGCTACCTCACTCATACTTTTAGTTGCTGCTGCTCTGATTTTGACTAGATCTTTCGGTCCGAAGCCCATTGCGTACTCTGAATTCACGGTTGATCTGAGCAGGTTGTCACCAGTACGCGGAACGGACAAGCAACCAGCCAAACGGGAAATCGAGGTGCCACAAGCGCCGCTGGACCTCGATATCCAACTTCCGATCGGAAACGAGGAGGGTACTTATGAAGTCTCGCTACGGTCGGGGCCAAACGTTCTCTGGTCCCAAGTGATACAAGCGCATCTGGTCGATCACGTTATGCGACTCGAAACACGAGTCGATTTGCGAGCGTTCTCTCTAGGCAAGTACGACCTTATAATTGAATCAGGCACTGGACTCCGTTTTATACAGCCGATCCAGCTAACGAGATCAAAGCAAACCGCCTCCGGCTCAGGATGGCGAGGCCACGTTCTCGCCTCGCTGACGTCCCGCTTGATTTCGATTCGTCTGCCGAGCAGGTTGCGCGAAAACGCCAGTGGTCCCAGCATCGCGAGCGGCGGTGCTGGCCACTTGATTGCGGAGGCCGACCACCTTGCTTGGCTTGGGAATTGGCCCGCGGCCGCGCCGCTATATGAAAAGGCCGAGCTATTGGCAAGCCAGAGCGGCGACACCAAGGCGACAATCCATGCCAGAGTCGGCAGGATTCGCAGCCAGGCTGAAACCATGCCGTTCGCGCAGGTGTCAGAAATGCTCGCGACCGAACTGGAGAACCCAATTGTCCGGAATGATCCCAAGCTGCGGCTGTTCTGCCTAACCTCAAAGGGCTACACCGATTTAGATGTAAATTTAGCTTCGTGTCGAGACGCATGGGAGCAAGCCCTCGACACAGCCCGCGAGCTGCACGATCCGCTGTGGGAGTCTCGTGCTTCTGGCGAACTCGGCATTGTCTCCTTTCTAGAGGGCGACAGTTCGAAGGCCGAAAAACTTGTTGGGTCCGCGCTGCTGAGCGCCATGAAAAACGGCGATGTCGCCGCGCAGGTCCGATTTTTATCGATGATCGGGAATGGGCTCGCTGATCTGCGAAGATATGACGACGCTTCGCAGTTCTTTAGCCGGGCGCTCAAGCTAGCCGGCGAAACGAAAGACATTGGGTTTCCGTTCATGGCTTACGAGGGCCAGGCAAGCTGTCTCGCAGCGCTCGACAAACCGGTGGAAGCACGTAAGCTGCTCGATATCGCCTTGGAACAGTCCAAGAGAGACGAAAAGCACGGCCATGAAGCACAGATACTCATCTTGCTTGGGGAGCTATCGCTAGCAGCGAACAACGTCGCCGAAGCGGAAAAGTGTCTGCGCGAAGCAGGGGAGTTGAGCCGAACGAACCAATTTCGACGAATGGAAACCGAGGCGATGTACCACCTCGCGACAATTTACCGGAACGAAGGGAACCTCAAGGAGACCGAGGAATGTCTCCGGAGAGGCATTGACGCAAGTCGCGCAGTGGGTGATACGTATTACTTGCCGCGTGATCTTTCTAGCCTGGCAGAGATCAAGGCTTTGAGCGGCGATTCGAGGCAAGCTGATGCTCTTTGGGACCAGGCTACGGACGTGGTCGAGGGAATGCTCATCAATACGCCGAGCGCATACGCCAGAAGCACGTTAGTCGCAGCCACGAGCGACATTTATTTGCGCCACTTCGTGCTTGCGGCGGCAGAAAACAATGTCCCGAAAGCATTTCGCATTGTTGAGCGGGCGCGGGGACGGTCAGTCGATGATCTACTCTGGCGTCGTCCTTCAGAGAAACCGAATACGCACATCGAGTCTTCCGCACAACGGCAGATTACGTCGCTTCAGGTTCAACTGATTCGCAGCGATTCTCCTAAGCTGCGCGAAGAGCTGCTGTCAAAATTGTTTGAGGCGGAACAGAAGATGGCTCTTGCAGTAACGAACGCCTCAAAACCGTACGCGGTCCAGCATCCGGCACCCATTCGCAGCGTTCAACACGTTCTGCTAAGAAACGAAGTACTCCTTGAATACGTACTCTCTGACCCTGAATCGTATTGCATCGTGCTCAGCCGTACAGGGGCTCGTTTGGCTGCTCTGGGAGCAAGCCGTGGTCGGATTGAATTACTTGTACGGGATTACTTGGCACAGACCAGAGCGCGCATGGCCGCCGACGAGGCCGCCCGGCGGCTTTACGCGGTTCTTTTGGCGCGCGTTCCCGAGATACGCGCGACCTCACGTATTGTGGTCGTGCCCGATGGAGTTCTCCATCTGCTGCCGTTCGATGCCCTCCAGAACCCAATCGGGAGGTACTTGCTGGAGTCGTCAGTTGTTACGTACGCGCCCTCGGGAACAGTGCTGCGATTGCTGCGCCTGGAGCGGAGAGCGCGACCGACTCTGCCGTTTCTCGGAGTTGGCGATGTCGCGTACGACGCCAACGGGTCGTCTGCTACCAGTACAGGCGGCGAGCACAGCAATGACCAGCCCACCCGCGGCGTTTATGATTTAGCAGGTGCGCATTTTGAGCCGCTGCCCGGCAGTCGAGAAGAGGTTCTCGGCGCCAGCGAAGTTTTCGGTCCAGGTAGTGTTGTGCTTCTAGGTCGTGAAGCGACAGAGGCCGCTTTCAAACATGAACCACTCGCAAAATTCCGGGTGCTGCATCTTGCCGTCCACGGTATTGCGAGCGCGACATATCCTGAACGGGCAGCCCTTGTGCTCGGGCGCGACTCGAAATCCGAAGAAGATGGTCTTCTGCAAACGCGGGAAATTGCTGACCTCGTACTGAATGCCGACTTAGTTACATTGTCCGCTTGTGATACGGGAGTCGGTAGATTGCAGGGAGAAGAAGGTAATGCGAGTTTGCAGCGGGCATTTCTCTTGGCTGGCGCCAAGGCGACTCTTTCCACCCTGTGGACAGCCGATGACACATTCACAGCAGCGTTAATCAAGCAGTTTTATAACAATCTAGCCAATGGGATGGATAAAGGGTCGGCTCTAAGGAAGGCAAAATTGGGCCTTATGAAACAATTCGGCGATCAGGCGAAGCCTTTTTACTGGGCCGGATTTGTTCTGGATGGTGAATCCGCTTCGCCGCTTTTTTCACGCCAATGATGAACCTGGATCTCAACCAGCGAAAACGCATTCTGGGTAAGGTCTCCTATCTGATTGAGACGAAGCACTTCAACCCTGGACTAAATGGTGCGAACTGGTCGTTGCTCGTTGCGGAACACACCGATCGCATTCTGACCGCTAACGGTCCTGAACAATTTGAAAGAGAGATTCAGTCTCTTGTTGGTGAGCTGCAGACGAGCCATACCGGATTCTTTCACAAGAGTGGCCGAACTGTTCCTGCAAGGCACGCGATCAATGCGACTTTCAAAGCGTGCCAGATCGACAATGAGCAACACTGGGTGTTTCAGGACGTACATGACGGCGGCACCGCAAGCCTGTTGAGGATTGAACCTGGTGACGTGCTGCTCAAGATCGATGGTCAACCAATCAATCCTCCAAAGCAGCCCGTCTTTCGGATGGCCACGCAGATGGAATTCACGATCCGAAAGCGTGGCGGCCAAGTACTGTCCGCGCCGGCGACTACGCCTAAGCCGATCTCCGGAAGGCGTCCGATTGCGGAGCCACAACCATTGTCGGTTTCGAAGCTCAAGCCCGGCATCGGCTTCATTAAAATCCGGATTTTTCCAGGCGCCGTAGGGATAGATTTGGCTGCTGATATCGACCGGGCCGTCGCCGAGATCGCCGACTGTGATCGGTTGATCCTTGATCTGCGTGGCAACACTGGAGGTGGTATTGGCGGATTGCGCATGATGAGCTATCTCACGCCAGAAAAGATACCCGTTGGATACAGTCTCACTCGCCATCGCGCACAAAAAGGCTTCAGGCGAGAAGAGTTGACGCGCTTTGATAGCATCCCCCAACACAAAATCGCGCTCCCTTGGTTGATCCTTCGATATGCTAGCGCGATAGTGGACCAATCCATTTGTCTCGTGACGGAGGGACTAAGCCAACGAAACTTCCGCGGACGAGTCGCGATTCTCGTGAACGAGCACAGCGCAAGTGCAGCGGAGATGCTCGCTGCTTTCGCCCAGGAGAATAAGCTCGCCACGATAGTAGGGTCGACGACGGCGGGACGGCTACTGAGCGGCAGAGCTTTTCATGTTGGCGAAGGCTATGTTCTTGGCCTGCCGGTTGCCGCCTACTTCACTTGGAACGGAACACTTTTGGAGGGAACCGGCGTTGTTCCGGATGTCAGGGCTGACTTGCATTGCGATGCCCTTCGAGCTGGACTTGACGTACAGTTAAAAGAAGCAATCAGGGTGGTCGAAGGACTTTGAGATATCTTCAGTCTCGTCGGCGGGATTTTCTTCGATCAGGGTTCAACTGGGCCTCAGATGAATGCGGGACAGTTGCCTTCGGCATCGATGAAGAACGATTGCGGCGCTCGCCAGAAATCTCTCTCGAAGCTAGACGCAAACGTGAGGTTCCGGTGAGCGGGAAGCGCACTCCATTGCTCGTTTAACCTCTCTCGCCTGACTAACTATCAAGATCCCGACATTTAATTCCACGTTGGTTGAGGTTCTCTCGCCTCTTCCCCTCTGTATAAATGACGGAAGAAGTTCCGTCGGCAAGAGGAATCGAGGAAGCAACGCGAATCTTCCATTCTGACAGGAATACTCGCAGTCCAGTCCTCGTATGTAGGCGAACTTCGCCAATTATGCTCATCGCAACGAAGGTTTGCATTTCAGGGACCATGATTATGACAAATATGGATGCGCTAAATAAAAGTAAAAGTAACCCAGCCTTCCGTTGGTCCAAAGCAGCGCGCGACCTGGTACGGGCGAATATGAACGCGGCGGGAACCGAGCTAAGCATCCTTATTACCAAGCTTGTCGAGGAATCGGGAAAACCGCGATGGGCTTGCTGGAGATTTGCCAGAAGCATGGGGATCCGATCGAGACGGCCGCAGAGAGCGTGGACAGTGCCGGAACAAGAGCGCCTATTGAAGTTGATCGACCTGCACCCGGTGGCGGAGATCGCGAAGCTCATGCGTCGGTCGGCCAGTTCGGTTTGGCACATGTTGTATCGGCTTGGGGCAAACGCAAAGATGGGCAAGGACAGCTTCACCAAGTACACGTTGGCAGTGGCTCTCCATGTTCGTCCAGAGACCGTGGAGGCGTGGATCACGCGTGGCTGGCTCAAGGCGCGAACCGTGGAAACCGAAAGAGTGAAGAGGGTAGTGATCGAGGCGGAGGATTTTTGTGAATTCTGCCGGCAGCACACGAAGGATGTGATTGGCAACCGATTGACAAAAGAGAGGCTGGATTTTGTTTGCCATTTTGTGTTTCCGCCAAGTCACGCCGAGTTGCTCCCAGTTCGCCAAAGCAAGAAAGAGCGAAACGGGTATGCGGCACACTTGAAAGAATTGGAGGAGAGCCGCACCGAGTTGGCTGGCGCTTGCCTAGATGAGGACGGCATTCCTCTTGAGCGCATTGCGTGAGCGTTGGCCGCTTTATAATTGTTCGGTGGCCGATCGGATTCTGTGTTCGTGCGTGACCTGTGCCGGCTGTGGGGCTTGGATTGTCGTTCAGGAGAGAACCGCTGGGGGCATCACAACCGATAAGGACAGGCTCAGCGCCACTTGTCCCGTGCCAGATTGCGGCAAAGAGTTTGCCTTCCACGGAAGGGAGACACGGGTTTTTGAACTGCCCGTCTCCTTGTTCGAGCGTCGCCATTTCTACCGGTCCGAACTGTAGTGAACTCGCCTCAATCCGTTGGGTCCCAGCCACGGCTCGCGATCGGGCAACTGAACCGCGTCACGCACGCGCCTTATCATTCATAATTTCCCAGATGTTTTTGATGACTCCACGGTTTCCCGGGCAGCACCGTTACCGCCAGCTTCTTTCGTTCTGAAGTGCGCGGCCCTTCTCATCTCGAGGACGGCGTCGCCCACGGCAATTGCAAGCCCGAACAGCAATGGGAGATCGGGTAGATCATCGCAGAACATCTCACCGCAGCTGTCAAAGGTTTGACACTGTCGATTGGATCCGTCAAAGCTCTGCCTTTTACACAAGACCATCGGCCCTTTGCGGCCGATTTCACTTCACAGGGACCATTATGGCGAGACTGCGATGTCCGAGATGTGGAACATCGATTGCAAAACTCTTTCTTGAATAGAAGTCGTACCTGGGTCGTCTCGTGGCAGTCAGGCACGGTCGATCCACGCTAATTGTTGACAAAACGGCAGCCAACAATTTCCTACTGAGCTTCCATCCACACCAATGACCCGACCGGATTTTCTTCGATGTGCCAGCCATTCGTCTGATGGTCGACAACACATGTGACAAAACTGATATCTCGACTTTCCAATCGGAATGCCGCTAAACATTGGAACGAACATCCAAGCAGATTCTGTTCCGCCCACTCCGGTCTCGACAGGCACTATTCCAACACTTTCTCCCACAGCGGGCGGCGCAGGCTGCCCAAAACATGCTTTACGGGGGCACGATCTTCGCCTCGGCGCCTATCCACTTCTTGCCTTGGGATGGAACCGTATTAACTCGGCAGGAAATTGGGGCGGCCGATCTAAGAAGACAAGTCCGCCGCGATGATCAGTTCCCAGTGCCGGCTCAAGAACTCCCTCCAAGTCGTCTTCCGACTCCGCTCCGGCGCCGGTTCCAATCCGTGCCGCTTTAAGATATTGGCGACCGTCGTGCGCAACGACGTGTCCTAAGTTCGACAACGCACCTTGTATCCGCCGGTAACCCCACTCCCGATTCTCTTTCGCCATGCGCACAAGCAGAGCCGGCAGTTGGCCTGTTGTTCTTGGCCGTCCTGGACCTCGCTTTGCGCTTCCGTCATACTTCTCGGCGATAAGCTTGCGATGCCATCGCAGCAGCGTATCGGGCGTTACAACGGTCGCGATCTGGGTGAGTACCTTGCGACCCAATGCATTGGCCCTAACTGCCAGGCGACGACGCTGATCATCATCGAAATGCAGTCGTCGATTTCCGAGCTGTTCGCGGAGAACGCGATTCTCCTCCCGCAAATAGTCGATGACGTCCTGTTGTTGCTGATTGATCCAGCCAGCCACTGCGACCAACAACAACCGAAGCGGATCTAGACTCTTCGGCATGTGCCCAGCTTAACATCCGTGCGCATCCGCCCGGATTATTGGATTAACTCGGCTCTCAAAGAAGTGTGTTTTCAAGCAGATCGAGTTTTTGGACATTACGCGATCTCGAATACTTTCTTGCGGATCTCACGGATTCGTTCGAGCAAGTCGTAACCAACCCTCTTAAGCAATTCGTAATGACATTGTCTAGAGATCAACAGTGAGAGTTTGGAGCTTAAGACAGAACAAGTTTATCGGGCGCTCTAAGGAGTTTATTCTTAACTATCATTGGAGATTCCTGGGCCTTCACGTCGGAAGGCTCCCGATTAGAAAGGTCTAATAGAAAGAGGTCCTTCGCTCGCACAACAACGAAGTGCAATTTTTGGGGCACCTTTGTTGGAGGGCGAGAGCATGTTGCAAGGTTTAAGCAAGGCTAAAGTGGCCAGCTGGATGTTTCTAACGATTTTTGTTGTTGCCGCCCTAGAGAGCTGCGGAATGCACCCACCCGATGCGGCTCCGGCCCAAATGAACGTCGTATCCCTGGATCCCCATTCCTGGTACATCATGCACAGTTCTGGAACGGGCGATCATCCAAAACCACTGGATGGCGCTGCTTGGGCGCTTTCTCTACCCGACACTGATGTCGGCCATCTCAATTACGTTGAGACGCCGTACCGCATCACGGTGCGGCCTCAGCAAATTGTAATGACGTACAGGGTAGTGGAGTCCCCTGAGGCGATTCCGGTTTCCGACGAAGAGGCCGCCTCACCTTGCCGCGACCACGATCCCTGTACTCCGGTCGCCGAGTTCCACGTCTTCTTTGAACAGCGAGACGACGACCTATATTCGGAATGTGGCCGCTGGTGGTACAGGCCCGGATTCCGGCTAACGGATGTGGCCGACGATTCGTACAACGCTCAACCGTTTGTTGCTGATGGTCAGTCGCACACGCTTACGATTCCGCTCGTTGCGGAATCTTGGACGAGCGTGAACGGCCTTGGCAGCGATGCGGATTTTGAGAACTCCCTGACAAATGTGGGATACGTGGGCATAACTTTCGGAGGTTCCGACTTCTTCGGCCACGGCGTCAATGTGAAGCAAGGAACAGTTCAGTTTCAGATGATCGACTACCACGTTGAGTAAGGCCAAGTGTCGCGGCTCGAACGAACACACTCGCCGGGCACTGTTGTGTTGAACACGCTTAGTCGATAGATTGAACTGCATGTTGACAACCTCGTGGTGAAATGGATTTGCATCATCTCCCCGAAACTCTGAGACATTCGAGAACTGATTCGCCGATTATCGCGGTGACCTCCTTTCAGCTGTCATTTGGCAGGCGCGATATTCGAGCCTTTTGGTCCAGGGACTAGGCAACGATTGAGACGACCTGCAACGGGTCGGAACGACACCTCGGACTCGGCCCAACTGACATCTCCTGTACCCTCATGCGCCAGTGCTCCCACGGTACAATCTCATACAGTTTTGTTTTTTTGGGATCGGATGGAACACCCTCGCTCTTTCCCCGTTCCAGAACCGTCATCCAGCTGCTCAACCAATTAGAACATCGCGCGTTGATCCGGGTACGCGCCTAGCTCCCTTTGCGACCGGGATTGCGCCTTGATCACACTGCGAATCACACCTGTTCCTTGATCGTGTTCTACATCAGCACAGAATAGCGGTGGGATGTCGGCGCTGCAGAACCATTCTGGGATTGGGCTGAACGCATGAACACGAACGCCAAAGAAAGAACGGTGGATTCCCGCATAATGGTCACTTTGAAGCCCAATTATCAAAATTTGTCGTCGGTTCTATTTTCAACTCTCGGAAGTAGTTCCTGGAGGAGTGCAAAACACGTGCTCCCACGAGTCGGACCTGCCATATTTACAATTCCAATAAAGCCGTGCAGTGCGAACGGGGGAAGTTCATAAACCGTGGGTCTTGCGAATCGTACTTGCTCCTTCCTCTGAAATGCCAACTTTGAAAACTTAACAGAGATGTTTCTGGCCTGCTGGTTCGGGAAACCAATCGTGTCGTGTTCTCCGTCACACAATTTTACGTCCAGTAGCCGTTAACTCTGTCCTGGTCGTCGGGGCGACGTGATTGATTTCGAGAAGTCTCTAAAGAACGTAAGCTGCCGGCACAAAGATTCTTTCCGATAATGGAACTGAGTGCCTAAATAGGAAGCCTAAGAGTTCAGAGCACAAGGTTGTTGTGCCGTGACCGCGGGTTTTCCAAGTATGGTTGTGGTTTATGAATAATTACGAGCGTGCGCTCCATCAGGCATACAAGGACCTTGCGGCGCTTGAACACCGAAGATCTCAACTAATGCAGCTGATCGCTGAACTGGAAGCAGCAGTGATTGCTTCGCCATGCCCATTAGAGTCTCTACCCCCTGAATACGTTGCGAAAGGGATCACTGAAGAGATTAGAAGTATACTGATCTCAAGCCCTATTCACCTGAGCGCCGTCCAAATCAGAGACGCGCTCTTGGCCCGCCGGGTTACCACCAAGAATGTAAGAACCCTTCTGATCAGTGTTCATACTATTCTGAAGCGCATCGAGACTGAAGTACACATAGAGAGGCGAGATAACAAACCGGTCTTCAAGATCGTGCAATAACATTGGTAGTAACACAACATTTCGAAGCGGGTGAGGTGTCAATGTGACCCACTGCTCATTCGCTTGTCCACTATTTCGTGAAGCCTTCGAGTAATTCTGGCCATTCGGGAACATAATCGTAAAATCTCGCGTAGTTTGGTGTTCGTACGATCACAAACAGGCACCGTTCCGAGCATTCCCACTCGGAGCTCTAAAGCTGTTGCAAGATTGTTGAGACGATCTGCCGCTTTCACAGCGGCCTTAATCATCTGACGGTCAACCCGAACATTCGCTTTGGACATTTGAAAGGAAGCGCCGCTTACATTGGCCCTTCTCTTCTTTACATCGGCCGACACATACATCAATTCGTCGTCCAGGATTACTTACGTAAGGTTCTGCTCTTTACATAAGAGGTATGTTCGCAACAGCGCCTAGTCCAGGCTCAGTCGCAAGAACAAATCATCGTTCTGCCTGTGGGAATTGTGCACCTTTTGCATCGACACCGGTGCATTTAGTGGGATCAGTCTGGAACCCAATCTGCAATTGATTCTAATTTGGGAACACCCACCACAAAAACCTAACAGCCTAAGTGACTTTCGTCACCCTACCAACGATAGCTCTATCCGAGAATGCGGGATCATGTCCCCAACTCTCCCAGTTAACTTAGGCGCTCTGCCAGCACGGCAGAGGGCAGATCGAACTACGACCCAATGTCAGATCCACGATCCTCTGAAGCCGAACCCTGCTTACGACCAAACGACTTTCGAAACGGTAACGGCGTTGTTGGGTCTAGAGCCTCAGGAATACCGCTCATCTGCAGCACTGAAAGACTGGGTTCAGCAGAATTACGAGAACAAATATGTGCCGATCGAATTGCTCTCATATTGGGATTTGATCGTCGACTCTGTACTTTGCTATTTACCATTTACTGTGGCTCCTAGCACAGAGCGAGAGGTTCTGAGGCCGAACGAGCGGAAGCAAGCTGTGCATCACCTTCGTTAGGGATCTTCATGTCCTCGACTCAATTTGTCTGACTTGGTGGGCTCGGGCTGAGCGGAGACCGGTTGAAAACCAGGTAAGGAGTTCTTAGCTTGATTAATCGCCTCCGCAAGCGACCGTTAAGCCAGCTCTTCGAGGGGAGGAGGGCCCCCGTAGACCCTATCGTCAGCAAGAATTTTCGGCCACTCCAACCCGACTGGGGAAATCTTGATGGTGATTTCCCGACAATGCTTCAGGTGGTCCCCGTCTCCTCACCGTTCGCGAATCACACACAATTTGCAAGGCGGCAAACCGATTTTTCTAGGCATCTGCACGCCCGTAGGCTTGCTTTCGGAATTGGGCAAGATCCTTCGAAAGAGCACCCGCATGGATCCGGTAGTAAATAGCTCGTCGGGAGATTCCGAGACGCTTTGCTGCTTGTGTAACGTCCCCCCCTGTTTCTATTAATACTGACTCGAGGTCACGATTCTCCGCTTCCGCAGGAACTACGCTTCGGCCGGACATCTTCATACTCTGCCCCAAGCTAATATGTGAATCGTCAATGATCTCTGCATTCCGAATCTTGGCAAGAGCACGCTTTAATACACTTTGAAGCTCACGAATGTTACCAGGCCAGTCATACGAGGTCAGTTTATCCAATGCCGATTCTGTCATCGCCTTCATTTTGGGCGAAAGAACCGTCAACAGATGATTGGCGATATAGGGTATATCCTCGCGCCGTTCGCGAAGGGACGGTACATAGAGCTCGAATGTTGACAGCCTAAAATAGAGATCATCGCGAAACAAATTCTGATCCATTAACGTATGGAGATTACGCTTTGTCGCCGCTATCGGCCTGATGTCAACCTTGCGATCGTTTGTTCCACCTACTCTTCGGAACGTCTGCTCTTCGATGGCCTTGAGGATTTTGGCCTGCGTGGAGGGAGTCATATCAGCTAATTCATCCAGGAATATAGTCCCGTGGTTGGCCATCTCCAAGAGCCCCAGTTTTTGCGCAACAGCTCCGGTGAACGAACCTCGCTCGTGTCCAAATAGTTCAGATTCGATAAGATCGGGGCCGAATGCCGCACAATTGATATTGATGAATGGGCCTGACGCTCGAACTCCGTGCCCATGTAACCAGTGACTCAAGACTCCTTTTCCGGTTCCGCTTTCCCCGTGAATCAAGACCGAATCCCCAGTTGCGGCAACTTCTTGAGCTTCTTCCTTCAGCTTAGCGATAACTGTGCTTGCGCCCAGAAACGGCACCTTGTGTGCAATCGTCTTCGGTTGGCTTTGCGTAGCTCGCTCGACCGCTCGAAGAATGGTCTCTTTCGGAGTTGGAAATGGGATGTACTCGGTAGCGCGAGCACTACCGCAAATCCGTGCCTGGTCGAAATCTGGCTGAGGGCTAATAACGACGACGGGAATGGGTCGGTTATCATTGAACAGATTCGTCAACGTTTGCAACGCGCTTAGCGTCGTTACGAAGTAGTTGACGATGATGGCGTCGATTCGATTGTTGCGATGGAGATCAATTCCATCGCCAACGGACCCGGATTCAATCAGCTTACAGGAAGCAGGCAAGAGTGCTTCTCTCAGAAAACAGCCCACGCTTTGTTCATCGTTGATAATCAGCACAGTCTTCTGCACGGCCCTTTTTCTCCGATACGGCCTCCAAGAATGCCGCACTGTCGAGCCGGTCGTTGTGATGAATGTCACGTGAGAAGAAAAACTGGCGTGCTTTTCTTAACCATTTTGGAATCGGTTACATCTGGCCTTCCAAAGATACAGTGAACAGCGCCTCAAGTGACCTCGGTAATTCCTGACCTCAGTAACATCTTCACAGTGCCTTCACGCGGTGTGTGAAGTGGCCTTCACAATAGCAAATAACCACACAGCGTGTAACTCTCTTGAAATCAGTAGCGCTCAGTGAAAGGCACGATGGCCTCAGATGTGCATTTCAATCGGCCATGATCACAAGTAACTCGACACCCGAAACACTCAATCGCCCCTTCGTAGGCCGCCCTTGCACATCTGATGATTGCAACTTGAATTCGCCGATATTGTCAGAGCCGCTCGACGTCCATCCATATCGGTGTCATGCCACCTCGGAAGTAGCAGAAATCTTTTCGAGTTCTATTTTGCTGGGAATAACTAAGTCGTATGACAGGGTGCCAAGGGGTGAAAGGAAACTTGGGCAGTCCATCTCCAATCGCACGCCATATCAGGACTGAATACCAATGACTGCAGCTTTGCTATGCAACGATATTCAGCAGTTTATGAGCGGCTTGCCGAGCGGGGTCGTGGTTGAGGACGGCGATGTTGCCTTCAACCTTGCTGACTCAAAGTACTCCCTGTCCTCTGAGAACGACAGGTGCGTCTTGCATCTTTGGTCCAGTGAGAGAAACTCTGTCCGCCGAGTAATCGATTTAGAACGTAAGAGCGGCAATCTGCATCTGACAGTCGCTCGTCTGGGACGACCACGGCCATCCCTGCTTAAGATTTGCAGGTGCATTGATCCCAAGCAACCGAAAGACCGAGAGCTCCGCCGCAAGGCACACGATCGCTTGCTCGGAAGAGTGCTCCTGAAGACTTTCCCGAACTTTCGCATAGTGAAACTAAAATCTTCGATGGATTTAGAGCACTCGTTTGGCCCTGCATATGCACGGGGTGTTTTGCGTAGCGGCTCGAAGACATTCGCCGTTGTGGGAGTAAATGCTGGGGAACCGCAGGCTACCGTCAATGGGGCGCTTACGGTTGGGCTACTGTGGTTGCATTACCTGCGTGAGAGCAGTGCTGGGCAATATTGGGTTTCAGGGTTAAAACTTGTCGTCCCTTCAGGTTGTTCGGATGTAGTGCGTGCTCGGATCAAGCACTTAGACCGGTCCGCTGCACAACTCGAGCTTTACGAAATGGACGAATACTCTGAATGTTTAGAACCGATCGACACTAGCATCGACTTCCCGTGCGAAAGGATAGTTCATTGCCCAAACCGTACATCGGCGTTTGAGCGATTTGCGCCACATATCACGAAGGTTCGTGAAATCGTTCCGGAGTGCGAGGTCAGTGTCATCTCCCCGGCGAAAATTTCATTCCGCGTATTGGGGCTGGAATTTGCACAGGCCAATTTGGCGGGCTCGATCCACTCCACGAACGACATTGTATTCGGGCAAGAACGTGTCGTTTTGTCTCCCGACACCGAACCGCTTCTCCGCGCGTTCGCGATGCAGCTTCAGAAAACGCGTCGGTCTGCTAAAGAAAGATTATGGCGGAGTCACCCTGAGCGCTGGCTTCAATCTTTGGTTGCAAAGCACTTGCGAATCATTAATCCGAAGTTTGATCTCGATCGGGTATACGAGAGAGTTCCCGAATGTCGGGTTTCCGGGCGCCAAGTGGGAGATCTTCTGACACGAAGTGATGCTGGACGCCTCGCGGTATTGGCCATTAGCGGAGACGAGGACATGCACTTTGCGCTCCAAGCTTTGGATTATTGGTCACACGTTACACGGCACCACGATCGAAGTGAATTCTCAGAATTCGGTTACTTCAGGCCGGAGGAGGTCGATCAAGGACGCCCTGAGCTTCACTTGATTGCACCTGCCTTTCGCATTCATCCCGCTTCCGAGACGTTATTGCGTTACTTCTCTCCGGCAATCTCTTGGACGCTCGTCGCCGTCAACGAGAATTGGCGCAAGGGCTTGAGAGTAGTGTTTAGAAAGAGGCGTGAAGATATTGCCGCCGCACAAAATCGGTAACCAACTTCAGTCGCGATTGAGAGATTCCGCAAGACGTTGAGGGCCCAGGTGCTACCTTGCTCTGCTTAAATTCAATGCCTGGTGAAACGAGAGGAGTCACTTCCTCCGCCCTCAACCAAGCGGAAGTCCTGCAATTTGAATCTAAAGAACAACACGAAAACCTCCTCAGTTGAGGGCTAATTAAGATGAACAGGTCGTTAACGATTCCTTTAGAAACGAGTTTGATGGAGCGTTTACAGCGTCTTGCCGCAGCAACGGGCCGAAAAGAAACCGAATGCGCTCGGCTGGCTATAGCACGATTCCTTGCTGAACGAGAAGCCCTTCTTCCCAGCATAACCAAAGAACGTCCACAACCGGGAAGAGAAGGAACGGATCCCAAACGGCGCCCTCCGTCCAACCGAGCCTCAACGTGGCGTCCTATTTCACAAAGATAGCGACGCAAACGACTGTGGTTGTACTTGGATTGAAGTGGACGCGATGAACAGAGTTCTCCGGTCCAACTGAGAAGCGGAGCCACGGTCGTTCCATGACGGTGGATGGATTCGGCAACGACCGCGTCGTTACAGCCCCCGGTTGCTCACTTAGCATTCCGGCCTCGTGAGAAATAACGTCTTCCAATACTTCCGGCCGCCACGAATCCCGACCCCGCAAGTAGGCAACTGGTGGGCTCCGGTGTGTCGCAAGGAGAGATGTCCAAACTCCCGATAATCACATTTGCCTGGTAATCATCAGGAAATAAGACGCTGCCTACACCGTCTGAATGTCCTCCCACACCTTGAAATGTAACTGTGTCGACATCCTGCCATCCAAAATCGATAACGAAGGGGAAGGCTTCGGTGGACTCCCGGCAGAAAGGCGGCGCCCCTGGTTGGCAGTCATAATACCCGGTGTTCAATAAGAACGAAGTTGAATACATTTCCACGCCATTGCGATAGCCAATAACGGTCATAACTACGTCGTTATTCCAAGCCGCCGCAAAAACGCCCGCGTTAAGAGAGAAGGGTTGGTCCGAACTCAGAGTACCCAACACGGTTGTACCGTACCTGCCAAACAGGTAGGCCTGATCCTCGTCGCCTATCGCATCCGTCAAATGGCAGTAGCCTGTCGAAGTGTATTCATACTTTACTCCTGCGCAGCCGGTCGAACGAAATACACTAACATTTTGCCATTGATAACCCGCATAACCGTTTGGCACGGTGCCCGTATCGTAAGGCACAGTCACAATGTCGCTGAACGTAATGGTATCTGCACATAATTGCAAGGAGAAGAACATCGACGAAAAAAGAAACAGCGCACAAACGACCCACGCCATCTTCATAATGCGAGATCCTTGGTAGCGAGTTGCCGTGGCACTACAATGCAACGCCAAGACCAAACAAGATAGTGTGCTATTAGAAGTGTCTTATCCCGCGCAGTCTGGGATGATTGCGTTCTGTGTTTTAGGCAACACTACCGCAGTGCGCGCGATTCCACCGATAACGCGCCAAATCGCGTGTTGAATTGTCTTGTGATGGATCGGCCGAGTCGATTTGTGTCAATGAGCGACTGTGGCGCCTTCATCTGCGGCTTGCTGTGTTGGGGATATGGGTGTCGACAATGTCACAATTGGTCCTTCTACGACCTTCGTTTTTCCACTAACACCAGGACGATATGGATCAGTAGGAAACAGATTGGCATAGAGCCCTGGAGTTGTCTTCTTCACAAAGTCAGCCACGGACCACATCGGTATTGCGTAGGCAGTCTCCCCCCTTTCAGTTAGAGCGAATAAAACACCAACTGCCTGCCCTTGTGTGTTCAAGATCAGTCCGCCGCTGGCGCCAGGGGCCAACGAGGAATCGAGGTCAAAGACTAGAGTACCTTTTTGCCCTTGGGACTTGAAGCGGCCAGTTGTAGCCGTCAACTTACCATTGGGATAGCTGAAGATGGTCACGGGTTCATCGTGTTGCAACGCCCCCGAAAAGAAGGGCACGGCGTGCATCCCTTTGCCTGATAGAGGCTCCTTGAGTTGAAGGATGGCCAAATCTCGAACTATATTCCCTTTGAAAGTGTTCTTGGGCCCCTCAAACACTTGGGCACCAACGTCATCCGGCCCTGTTGCCATCCATGTGTTGACCACATGAGTGCCCTTCACGAGTAGATGTCTCCCAGCTGCTTGTGCCACGTGATAATTGGTTATCATGAAGTCGCATTGCGTGTTAAGACACCATGCAGTCCCCATATATTCGACCGTAAATGGGATTGCTGGGCTGTGAACTTTGCCAACGACTGTCTCTGGTTGAATCTCCAGATTAATTCTCTCTGTTACAGGTGCGGCTTTTAGAGAATCCACACTGGAATTTTTCGGGACCGCAACAGCGGGTGGATATTGACCCTTAGGTTCATAATTGTGAAATGGTGCATCTGGACGAAGATACTCGTTAGTCTCACCTGTGTCTCGTTCCCCTACCACATTTGTACCTGGAGAACACTTCGTCAAGACACTTACCATTGGTCGCTCTGTTACTTTGGGTTTTCCACTCAAATCAGGACGATAAGGAGAGAAAGGGAATAGATCGGCGTACAACTGTGGCTCGGCACTCTTCACAAGGTCCGCTAGTGACCATATCGGAATCGCATAGACGGATCTCTCCCCTGCTCCGATGTCGAACAGAATCCCAACGGCCTCACCTCGCGCGTTCAATATCAATCCTCCGCCAGAGCCTGGGTCCAAATCGGAATCGAGGACAAACTCCAGAACGCCTTTTTCTACGATCGACTGGAAGCGACCGCTCGCGACCATTAGCTTGCGATTCGGATAACTGAGAACGGTTACAGGCTCATCGCGCTCCAGTGCTCCCAGGAAGAGGGGAACGCCGTGCATTCCCTTGCGAGACAACGGCGCTTTCAGCCGAAGAATGGCCAGATCGCGAACTACGTTTCCCGTGACCTTTTCGTCTTCGTCGACCGTTGGAAGAGTTGTGACGTCAACATCGTCCGCGCCTGTAGCCATCAATTTATCCGCCACATCGATACCGTTTACTGCCAGGCGATTTCCGCCTATTCGCGCAACATGGTAATTGGTAACCATCAGGTCGCATTCTGTGTCGAGGCACCATGCAGTCCCCGTGACATCAATCGTAAGCGCGAGGTCAAGGCTATGAACCTTCCCGACGACGGTTTCAGGTCGTAAGTTCAAGCCAGTACTTTCCCTTGCAGGTGCCGCTTTCGACGGATGTGCGCTGAGCTTATTCGGGCCAGCAGTAGCAGTCGGGCATAGGCCTTCAGGTTGATGGTTCTGAGACGGTGCGTCTAGATGGGAGTATTTGTGAGTGTCATCCGGGAACGGATTATAGTCAGAGGTTCCCTCCCACATCTGCATTGTGTAAGCGTGAGGCTCGGGTATGAAAGGCCGGTCTACCCGCGACTGTAACGTATACTCCGGTCCTTCTTCAGTAGATGTTTCAACCGCTTGAACCTTGTGCTTTGGCGGGTCCGGTTCGAGGAGCAACAATAGTTCCGAGATCTCATGCGAATTCAATCCGGGTAGAGGGTTATGATAATAGCCGCGTAATACTTCGAGCGCATAGTTTTCATCGACGTTATAAGGTGTCCCCAATGTGAGGCCACCTACCTTGATCTCGTAATAAGGACCCTCACGGTGCATTCTCAAAGGATAGCGGCAAAACTCATATCGATACACTTCCACTGCAGTAGTTGGCCGAGTCGGCATCTTGGGACACGGCTCAGTCCATATCCCTGCGGTATTTGGCGGGTTAGAAATGTGTTCCTGCGGTGATTGGGCCTGGGCAGTCGCAGCTACGAAGAGCGCAGTTATCAGGTAAAACAAAGCGGAAAATGCCAATCGTTTCGTCATCGCGCCGTTACTCCGATTCGATGAGGCCTGACTTGTCGTTTGGATTGGCTTGCGATGCTTAGCAACTCGACCAATCAGGGCTGTGACGCTGCAGAGGCGCCCCGAGTTGGCAAAACGTAATCGTGTCTTCGAACTATTCCTCACGCGGGAGATCGCTCTGCCGGCGAGCCTGTTCAGATCGCGACCGAGAAAATTGGGGCCTGATAAGGCTATGCCTCTATTCGTAAGAGAATTGTGACGAGGTGCTGAGGTTGCCGACATAATCGAGACGAGCTCCAGCGGTGGAAATGTCCGTCTCACTTGCTGGCACGTTGGGCACCTAGGTTCCTTAGAACTTTCTGATGCTAGTCGCCAACGCCTATGACGCTTGTGTGGTATGGCTTTAAGGAAAGCCGGAGGTTTCTAAGCAAATCCTAGAGCGCATGGTGGCTTGGGAAACGCGCGTTCTAGCCTTTTTGTCTTTCTCGATATCCACTATTCGAAGTACAACTTCATTGGTTTGTGTGACTTAGCGGCTATCGCCAGCGTTTGGATATCAACAGATGGGATACTGCAAAATGGCACCGCAGTTGCAGTCGGTTCCAAATCGGAACCTCGTATCCGGGATTTCTTTGCCTGAAAATAGCTTCCAATGGCGCGATTTGCGAAGGTGCAACCTTACAATCGTGATGTGGTCCTACTTGCTTCATTCGTCGGCATTGCGATTGTCTGCATTTTATTTACGGCCGAGATGATCTACCGTCGTTCGAGACTGCGGACCACCGCTCCACTCCTCTTTCTGAGCGATGGCGAAGTAAGGACACTAATAAGATACCTTCGCTCTGGTCACAACGAGACTGCTGGTCAGCGACTTCAATGACTTTCATAGAGTTACAAGATGCACTTCGAACCTCCGTAAACCAAAGAATCACACGCGGCGAGAAATCTCTTCCTCCGCGATTAGCAATTGAGAAAGCTCGGCCTCGATTCGTTACTAAGGTATGTCTCAGAGGGCGGAATGACTCATGATGAAATCGCAATCCTCTTTGTCTTTCTAACCGGCACATCTGTTGGTGTTCTCCTCACCTACATTTATATGATCACTCGCTTGCCAGATTATGGATCGTCGGAAGAAAGCAATGAACATTAGCCGCTTAGCTGGAGCCTTAGCCCTGGCCCACACCGTATAATTTGGGGTCATTATGGATGATGATTCGACGAAGCTGATCACGAACTTGGTCCTTCTTAGCCGCCGTCTAATCGAGCGGATTTACGACTTGGAGGCTTCTGTGGCGTCTCTCAGGACCGTTGTTGCTCGCATGAACGAGCGAGATCCGAACACGGCCTTTGTACTTCTTGAGGATCAGTGGAAGCAAACTCAGCAGGATCGCGGAAACTTCGAAGAGGTCGACGCGCTGATCTATATTCTGGAATCCGGCAAACACTTGGACTCCACAGACTCCTAACACGAAACAGTCAAGGCAGTTTCGCGCAAAAAATCTATCTCGTAGCGAGAATGGGCAGCCCTCACCAGCCCGACAATCAGGCGCGCCACATTCCTCCTTGGCGTCCACGCATCGCCAACGGCGCCTAAGGGTTCAAGAAGCAGCTGTCACTGCCTAGATAACATCAACGCCAAGCTAAGCTTGGCGTTGTTTTGAAGTTCGATGTCACAGCTCAAAGCAGCAGTTATTTCTTCGCGGCTTTCCGCCGCGCAGCCCAGCGTTTTTTCATCATCTCAGAAAGCTTCCTCCGACCTTCCGGTGTAATACCGCCCGATTTCTTCGTAGACCCGCCTGCCGGTCTCCCTACTCTCCGCGTCAAGCGACCGCCGTCCAAAGCACTAATAGCCTGATCGAGCCGATCGCGTTCCTGCCGTAATTGCTGCAAAATCAGATCTCTATTCACGAATCACCCTGTCGTTTGAAGTTAAACGAATTGCGGCCATTGTACACGAGCGTGTCACATGAGCTAAGACCCTAAGGTCAAGGGTTGATCGAAATCGACCAACTATTTTGCTCGAACTGATCGGTTAATATTCTTCATCTTCATAACCCTTATTACCGCTGTAATGGTCATGTACCCACAACAGCACATTGCGGAAACACCCACACTGCCGAGCCGAGGACGCCATCTCGCTTGCGAGACGGCGGACGAAGGCGAGGAAAAACACGTAACCCGCCTCCGGTCGTGTGTTTCGCTGGCGCGAAGACTTCAAAATGTCATTGATTTTGAATGGTCGACCTTAGCAGACGACTTTAGAACGTTTGCCACACCCCTGCCCATACATCGCAAACTCCCTCTAGATCCGCGCGTTCCGCGCCGCTTTTGTATATCTCGCATAGAAAGCATCGAGAAACTGGTCGAAACAAGCCCCACTTCTCGGCAGAAGAACCAGCCGCCATGGTAGCGGCCGAAACAGGTAGAGGAGCTTTGTAACGAAACTACGACGACAGTCACTATCCATCAGATACCAGAACCGTCTCTTGAAGGGCGCACACCAATCCAAAGGTCTTATTCCAATCGCGCTGCCCCCTCGAGAAACGGGTTCGCAGATCAAAACACCTTAAAGGTTAGTCTGTTGCCTGGGCGAGGTACAGCACAGAGTCCGGACTCTCTGGCTGGCAGCAGCGCCAAATTACGGAGCACTCACGAGAGCCGGCAGTGCGCAACGCAAGCCGGGTAATCGTGCGTACCGAAGCAAGCTAAAGCACAAATGATACGAAAGAAAAGGAGGAGAAACTTATGGCACCAAAACGAACCTTCAAACTGGGCCGGACTCCGAGAGCCTATGACCCCCGTATTCCGCACATGAGTGCTCTCCTGGCCGGCAAGCAACTCCCACCCCCTCCAGCTTCTGTTGATTACACCAAGGGAATGCCCAGCGACTTGGGAATGATGATGAACGACACCTTGGGGGACTGCACCTGCGCCGCCTTTTACCACGCGATTCAGGTTTGGACGTTCAACGCAAGCAAAGGAAAGAGTATGGACACAGAGCCCGATGGGGACGTTGAGAAGTTGTATGAACAGGCGTGCGGCTACAAACCTCAGCAAGGAGGGGAGGGACCAGGCGGAAATGAACAACATGTGCTGAAATCCCTCCTTCGTACTGGAGCCCCGTGCGGTCCTAACGGCAACGTTCGGAACAAAATCGCAGCTTTCGTGGAAATCGATCCACGGAACACCGAGGATGTGAAGCGGGCAATCAATAACTGCGGAGTCGCCTACATCGGCTTTTCCGTTCCACAAAACATCATGCCGCCAGACGGCGAACCACCGGCGGTCTGGAAAGTTGATCCAACCAACCCGCAACTGATTGGCGGTCATGCTGTCGTACTGGCGGGGTATGACGCAAACGGTGCGCGGGTCATCTCGTGGGGAGAGTACTACACCATGACCTGGGACTTCTTCGCGAAGTATGTAGACGAAGTTTATGCCATCGCCGACAAAACGTGGGTCGACGCCGCAGGCAAGACTCCAGGTGGTCTGAACCTTGCGCAGTTAGAGGAACAAATGAAGGCGCTACAAGGGACTGCAGGGGCGGCAGCGGCTGCCTAAGAAGACCCGTCAGCGTTGGTCTCCCCTTTAACCTAGGAAGCAGGACGTATGACAATACACCACAGGACCGAATAGTGGCGTGGAAACTTTACGTCCAATTGGCCACACGCAAAGGCACCCAGCCATTCGATGAGAGCTACGACGTGATTTCGGATGTTTACGAGTCATTGTTCGCGGTCTTTGGGGTTGCGCGCGACTTGCTGCTCGAACTGCCGCCCCACGAATTCGAGAGGGAGGAGGGCGTCGCACCCTTGCTCCTGCGAGTCATAAATGATGGTCTTCGTCCGCACCTTACACGTTGGCAATCTGACTTCAGGAAGTGGTGGGATGAAGCCGTCAAGGACGCTACCAATCAGGGTAAGTCTCCACAACACGTTCAACGGCAATACCCCCACTATATCGAGCTTGTCTCTGATCTAAAACGAACAAACACCGAGTTAAGCAAGTTAGCTGACGACCTGCTCATGATTGCGCGTGCGCGCAAACAGAAGCCGTTTCGTGCCGCCAAGGTCGCACCACTCCCACCCACTCCAGAACCGGCACACGAGGAACGGCCGACGGTCGATTACAGAATTGAACCCAGCGGCACCGTTGTGGTCTTGGAGAGCGAGCGAGCCACTCAACGAGGAAGAGGACCAAAGCCACGACGGGGTTCACGTCTCGCGTTCAGAACGAAGTACGATACAGCAGAATTCGTGCGAGCGGGCGAAGCTGAGGATTTTACTTTCGACGGGAAAGAGTTCATAGCGGGTGGGTCATAACCTGGTCGGTATCGTGCATCGACGGGTCATTGCTTTGTTTATCATGAAGATATTAGATAGTTAGGGCATTAGATACGAAAGCTCTGAACCAGCGACCTGCTGCCGGTCGCCGCGATCGGAGCTTATTAACGCGTTCGCGGGCATGATGCATTTCTCCGTTTCGGTTCAGTTGTGTCCAGTGAGATTCGGCTTTAGGCGCGAGAGGCCTGTCAGCACCAATTCGATGGCGCGATCGACAACCGGCGTGTGAAAAAGCTCGTCGTTTTCTTCTATCGTCAAACGATTTGTAATTGCAATATTCTTACGCCCGGCGGCAGCGAAGGCGTTCCAAACGGCGGCTCTGTCGATGACACGGTCGTCGCGAGTGTTTTGGTCCGACTCCTTAACGACCGGAGTCGCGTACAAGCCTTGAAGTGGCGTAGGAAGGCAGAAAGCGTCGGGCATTTGTTTCCCCTCAATGGCGTCGACAACTTGTTGCGTGGCGCCGCCGAGGAAGCCCGCAAGATATAGTGGCTTTTTGTCTCTGATGGCCAGAAACGCTTCCTCTATTACTCCGGGATACCGTCCCGCGTAGCCGTACCCACGGCCGCCAAGGCAGAAACGTACATGACTCGCATCGTTGAGTCGGAGGCGAAGAAACGTAAGGCCCCTGGCGCGAACGTACTGATATAGACCATTGTTGGGTCCGACGCGGCGGGCTTCGCCGTCGAATGCCTGCAAGTCTTTGGGCAGTCCTGCGGTTTCTACCCGTAAAGTTGAACTTAACTGTTCGAGATCCCGCTCGGGAAGATACGGTTTGTCGGGCCAAGGAAGAAGATTTCGGAGCAAGGGCTGCGCATCGGCAGCAGCTTGATCGGGCGAAAGCGGGATCGGGGCTTGCACCTGGCGCGCGAAGCCATAAACTGCCTCCATGACTCCATCCTCACGCCAATCATGGCCGAAAAGCAAACTTGCTCCCTGACCGAAAAGCGCCGCGACAACCTGCAGGGTGGTACGGTTCACTTGACCGGTTGGGAATCCCCGCTGCAGGCTGTCTTCGCTTTCCGAAATCGAGAGATTGATTACGCAGCCTGCAAGAGGACGTCGAGGGACTGTCACGGTGTGGCTCCTTTTGTTGCAGCAAGCGTATTGGGTGTGACCAGACGAGTGCCGGCCGGCGCATACGTTTGGACAAGCGCTAATGCAGCTTCGTAATTGCCTGCCCGTAGAGGCGGGTCCGGATAGAGGATGAGACGCGGCGCAGTCGCCGGGGCCTTTGAAACTGTCAGTACACGGCACGCGCGCAAAAGTGCCGACATGCTCGGCGCGAAGGAAAAGACGCGCAGCTCTGCCCCAGCCGGTAAGCCTCCGTTATCTTGCATCTGTTTTACCCGGCGCATAAAAAGAAGGAACCGAAGCCCTTCGCGTAGTGCGAGAAAGAGAATGCGCAGAAGATTGCCATCGGGAATACGGACCGTGGGAACTCGATCGAACGGGAGCGCACCGGCCGGATGATCGAGTCCGGTGCGGGCTTCCACCAGGACTGCGGGTGTCGCATATTCATCTGCCCAAAGCACTTCCTGTTTGCACCAATAACGTCCTTCATACACTTCGGTGCGGAGCATGACGATCAGCGAGGACCCGACGCTTCGCTCCAACTCCTTTTGCCAGTCGCAACCGGGTGGAAGGTCAGCGGCATCGTAAAAATCCTTCAGCCAGCCTACCGTATTGATCTGATGCTTTAGTGCGAGCGCCAATGGCAAACCGTCGATCTTCGCGTGACTGATAAACAGGCGTAGATACCCCGCAGTTTGGCCTGGAACCTTCTGGAGACCTTCAGCGAGTCGAACGCGGCATTCATGCAGTACGCGCAGTGCAAGCATCGCTGGGCGTATTGCGCTTTCTCCCAGATCGTGAACCTGCAGCAGCTGATGGCTAGCCAGAGACGGGCGTTTGCCCGAATACAGGGGTCCCGTACGCTCGTCCATAGCAATCGCCAGCATTGCGTGACGGCCGTTCGACGTACTGGTGAGCGTCCAACATTCGGCCAACCAATCCCAGATGGGGTCCCCGCCTTTATCGAGTAAGGCCCGATCGATGAAAACCACTGTCACGGTGTGGTCGAAGGCGTCGAGGGTGGGTGCTGCGGCAAGCACTGGTGCTGTTGAGAAAATTTCCAGTTGAATCCCCAGATCATCGCCGGTTGCCAGGTAGTTACCGGCTTCTTCTCCTCCCTGGAAGGCCCGCAGGATGGCCCTCTGATACGGCAGGACATCGGCATCATCCGTGTGCCGGAAGAGAAGTATTTGCAGTGGAGCAGTGGGCATGATTCCTGGAGCCGTCGTTATGTAAAGTGACCTCAGAAAATAGGTGGAAGACAATCATAATGCAAGTGCTCAATGCCTGAACTAATAGCGCAGTGGGGCTCCTCGCTGGCGAAGCGGGACGAGCAATCTACAGGAGTTTCGCCTGTTCATTGCCTCCCGTCAGATCATACAAACACCGCACCTGCCGGACAAAGTCGCTCTGGCCTCCGTAGCTAGGGTGCCTGACTTGCACCACTTCTGTGATGTTGGCCAAGCGGAATGCCACTTTCGCCGCATCGTTGCCGATCGCCACAAGTCGGCGCGGCCGCAACATTCCGACCAATTCCGCCAACAGCGCTTCGCCGACAGCGCGTTCGTGCGTCCGATGAGTCCTATTGCTAAAGGGATCGTCGGGCTCGTGAGGATGAAGCGGGAACACATTCCAGAGAAACACAGGGGCGGAAACCAATGCGAGCATGCTCCAGATCACCGCCGCCGTCCGCTCCGCCAACATTGTTCCCGTTGTGGCCCGTTCGATGGACATATTCCAGCGGGTAGCGTGTATGGTGAGATGCACGTCGTCGGTCAGAGCGAGACCCGTACGGCGCCCTCCTCGATGGCCGAGATCGCGGCCAATCCACAACGCATCGATCTCGGTCGCGACCGCCGTTCGCACAAGTTCGAGCAAGGCCTTCGATCTGCGCGATGGGGCATCTACCAGATCGTGCACGGTGCATCGATCGGAGTAAGGATTGAAAACATTCTCGAATTTCAATCCTTGCAAGGAGCTAACGAATTCCGCTGGCCTCACGGTTGGCTTCCTTTCAAACGTGCGTATTCGATTGTGCGCTTTGTCCGATCTCCGATGATAACGCCTCCGTTATTACTCTTTACGTGCCGAAACACATCATAGCCTCTAAGAATCGCGATCTCCCAGAGGCTCAAGGGGCAGGCCTCAACCTCGTAACCAGCAACGAACTGCTGGACCGTCTTCAATAGATCTAAGGACACGTTTTTTTGAGCTTCGAAGTAATTCAATTCCTTGGCGCGCGCGAAGACCCAGGCCGTAAGGCCTTCTTCGACGACAATCGCGCGTCCGCCGTCCTGTGCTTCGTCCACCTTCGGGTTACTCTTGCGCTTCTGTTTCAGGAGGGCCCGGAACGTAGGCGACCAGTGCAAAATGGCCGCGTGGGCAAAATGAAAAACATCGTGAAAGCGATATCCGTCCCGATCACGGATATTGTCGGTCAGAGGATCGCCCACAAAGACGCCGTTCAAGCGCATGTAGCTGTGTCCGCTGCTGCGTTGGTCCATCGTGATCTCGAAATGCGCGGGAAGTTGCTCTTCCTCAGGGAAATTGTGATCAAACGTCGGAAGACTCGCATAGTCGGGCGGAATAAAACGGCCTCTAGTCTTGGCAATATTCATGCGAACTACTTCCGCAAAAGTGACTCGGGCTGCCTTGAGCGCCCGCAAATACCAGTCGGCAAATGCCGCGGCCTTGGCTTGTGCATTGTCCACTGATGTCCGCAGGGCAAACAGGCCGGCGGCCGCTTCTCCCAGCTGAAGAAGCGCACTGTCGAGTTCGGGGACAGTAAGTGGCGTCGCAACGTGGGAAATCGGACTGTCCACAAGGTCGTTTGCCGCCACGTGAGTTGCGTAGTTCTCTCCGCTGGCCGCTCCGGCAAGGATCTCATCCACGCGAATACCCAATCTGCGGCACAGAGCCGTGAAATACCATAGTGCGTCACCGAATTCCTCTTCTACGGCATGCCGGTAGCCCGCGTAGGCTTCCCGCTCTCGATGGAACTTCTTGGCAGTCGCCATGATGCTTCCGACTTCGCCGAATAGGCCCAGCAGAACCGGTTGCAAATCCTCAAGGGGAAGAGTATCGGTGGGCTCGACCTGGCTCATGTAGTCGGTAAGGAGGATGGAGCGGTGGGACGAGTTCAAGCGGATTACCTCTTTGTGTGACCGTTATGGAGTTCGACACCAATCCAGCGGCTCACCCAAGTATCCCTTTACATCAAGGGATCGAATCCAGGCAATAAACTCCTCAACAAAGGCCGGTGGAAATTTATTTTTATGCCCGCGCCCGGCGCAGAGGCTTATGCCCTGAGTTCCATGATTCGTAAATCTCTTCGGTAATGGCGGGCCTGAGCCGCCCCAGTAAACAAAATCGTCGCTCACGAGAACGCGATCTGCTTTTGTGTCAGCTCCTACGTTGTATTGGTTTGCACTACCGTCGGGCATGCTGTGGTGGGAGTTCGCCTGGCACCATTTCCTTGTTCGTGCGTCCCTGGAGTAGATGTTATCGCCGAAAGCCTGCTTCTTGCTTCCGCACAAATTGGGTTTCTTCGCTTGGAAGTTGGGGTCGGTCCAATATTGGCTGAACGTCATCGTCTCCGTCACACGCATGGTGTAGACGATGTTTTTCTCGCGCCTATGCTTCTTTGATCCGGTTCCCACTATCCAATCACCGATCTGCGCAACCCCGCGGATTCCCGGTTTGCAGGTCGCGAGAGTGCATACGCCGAAAAACGGATTGGGAGCGAAGCCGTAGTCTCGGGCGACAACGTATGAATGGAGTGTCACGCTCCGCAGCCGTATCGCTTGATTGGACGTGGATCGCGGAGTTCACCCGAGGGGCGGTGCCATTCGTTGGTTTTTCCTAAAATCGCGTCAACAATACCTTCGCTCTGCCATCCCCGGACATCGTCCGCATACTTCTCCAGCGCCTCCGGGACGTCACACTCATTGGCGCCATGCGCATAAACGCCAACGATCCTCTTTCCCTCTTTGGCCGCATACTCAATCTCCCAATTGACCCATTCACTATCTTTGGTTCGGGGAGTGACGTACACGAGAAGCGTGCTGGCCCACTGGATCTGTGGGGCTAGGATTTGCGTCTTGATGTACTCCGGGTCTTTTGCGTCGTTCGGCTTCGACGAATTGATCGAAGAATCGCGGACCGTCAGCCCGCCCTTTTCAATCAGCTGTTTTAGATCAGAGAGTCCAGCGTCATCCTCGTGAAGATGACTTATGAACACATTCTTGATTTCGTCGGCCATGATCGAAATCCTCTGTTTGGCGCAATGAGAGGTACACGGAGAATAGAACCGAGTATAACTCCAACAACATGGATTGCAACTGGGACGAGTGAGAGGTGCTCGTTGAAGAACATGCATGCATCAGTCCTACTGCATCGGTTGGAGGAGAGCCTTCGTCTTATCTAAGTTTCCTCGTGAGCGGGGTGTCTGTTCCGGCAAAAATATCGCTGCCCGACCTAGCGAGAAGGCGATGATTGCAATGGTCGAGCGAAACCGGCTCTTACAGAGCGTTGTCTTCCTCACCACCTGCAACGGCCGCTTGCTCCTCAACTTCTGCCGCTTTATTCTTCCGACTCCTTTCTTCCTCGATTTTCTTCAGTCGGAAATAGTTCTGGAAGGTGTACATCCATGCTATGTCCACGAGCTGCCAAACCGTAAGTTCCTGCTCGGCAATCTGAGTCGTCTGTTGTGAAACTGGACTGGTATGAAGCTCACTGAGCGCTTCCAAGGCGGCGAGCTCGTTCTTGGTATTGACCAAGGCGAACTTTGATAACTCAGCTTGATCCAGCCGCGTCAAAGGAATCTGAAGATTCATCAGGCCCTTCACCGCCCTCTGAACTGCCCCCACAATCACTGCGACGGACAGCCCAGATTCGCCGACGAAGCGATAGCGATTGATCTCACTGACCACGCGACGGATCTCGATCGCCCGCTTGGCATCAGACATCGGCCCCTCATCCAGCAATCGACACAATTCTTCAAAACGCTCGCTGTTCGTCTTCAGCTTCGCAGCGATGTCCCTCGACTCGGCCAAGTACGCGCCGTGCGTGACCGCGGCGACGCAGAGGCGGAAAATCTCACGTCCAAACACCAGCAGAGGGTGGTAGACTAGATGTTCGGATTGCTTCCCAGGACGTGGGATCATGAAGCGCGCCTGCGAGAGCTTGCCTTCATGTGCTACCCGACTGCGGGCGTCGTAAAACTGTCGAACCCAATCCTTCAGTCTTGGAACGCGGCCTAGCAGGAGCGAGACACTGTCGACGAATCGATCCGTCTTCTCGCCGGCGGGAAGATCGAGCAGAGATTCAAAAGCGATTGCAAGATTGACTAAAGCCTCGCTCTCACTCACCTCAGCCCGATTGGTGGCGTTGTACCACCTCAGAGCGGTGAACAGTCTTTCCCCGTTATGTCTCGCGTCATCCGTTAGCAATCGCGCCAGCTCATAACCCGTTCCTCTTTCCAGGAACTCGCTGCAGTCAGCAGCAAGGTCCTGGGAAATATTGAGCGTGATGTGCGGTACCGGCGGGTAGATCCGCGATCCCTTGACTACCCAAAAGTGTTCCACGAAGTTGAGCATCCCGTCGTAACCAGGCGCGAAATCTTTTTCCCACACGATAGGTATGGGTTCGTCCAAGATGGTGTGGTGCTCCGACTCAATCAAGAAACGACTCACTCGGCTTGGCGTAAACACAAGCAATGTTGCGCATTCATATCCAAGGAAAGGATCTCCGAACTGGTCATTCGGCGTGCCATACAAATACGCGACGAGACTATGCACTCGCTTTAACGCCTCAGGGATTTGGAATACACCGGAACATGAACCGGCGGCATCAGAGCATAGGTCGCCGATCGTACACGCGCATTGTTCTGCGTGTACAACATCGCCGTCACCTCGGCGACTGCTGTCACTTGTGCTTTGTTGAGTCCCTCCAGATCGTCAGTAGACCGAAATAGATAAGGTCCGAAGCGAACGGGCCCAGACGTCTTTAGATAAGGGAAAAAGGCAATGGAAAATAGCTCGTCGGGAATTTCGGGCATAGGAGTCGGGCTCAGCGGCCGGGTCGAATCACCGCCCGGACTTGAAACCATTATCCGCCTTCTCCCGGGGGTTGATGCATCCAATGTGTGCAGGCTACCCCCCGATCATCAGAAGTATAAATTTCTAGGAAGTGAAAAAAGAACATTTCGAATTCGACCGCGAAACCATGTCCACGAAAAAATCGCCAACTGTGCGCAGAATCCATCCCGGTACACGGGCTACTGGGGAGAACCGTCGGCTGATTGTCGGTCAGGCGGAAGTCCGGCTGTTGCCAGGACTATACACATCGAAATGTGTGAACATTGTGCGGGAACCGTCTACAACCGAGTTGCAGACTCCGCCACAATTTCGCCTACATCAACGGTGCAAAACACCAGGTGGCCTAGCCAGCTACTTGAAAAGTACGGTCTCTGTGCCAACAGGTCGCCTCCGACCCACTGGTCCCAAGCCAGGTGCTCTAGTAGTCCAGTTCATTTGCTGACAGATTAGCCAGAGCAGGGAGGTCTGACTGACCGCGAGTCAGTCAGACTCCATCCTTATTATTGAGGTTCAGGGCAGGGAAGTGTGCCAATGGTGTGCCACATTTCGAGCAACGAGCCCCTAGTCCTGACCGTTGCGCAGCGGTTCGAAAAGCTGTTGACTTTTGGTGTTCTCTGATGCTTTATCGGACCATCTTTCGAACGATGATGATTTGCGCTGGCTCTGGAAAGCATGGACGGATGACGTTTTGGTTGAGCTCTCTTCGTCGCTCTATAATTGTTTCCGTGGCCGATCGGATTCTGTGCTCGTGCGTGACCTGTGCCGGCTGTGGAACTTGGATTGTCGTTCAGGAGAGAACCGCTGGGGGTATCACAACCGATAAGGACAGGCTCAGCGCCACTTGTCCCGTGCCAGATTGCGGCAAAGAGTTTGCCTTCCACGGAAGTGAGACACGGGTTTTTGAACTGCCCGTCTCCTTGTTCGAGCGTCGCCATTTCTACCGGTCCGAACTGTAGTGAACTCGCCTCACCGCTGAACATCTCCCCGCAGCTGTCAAAGGTTTGACACTGTCGATTTGATCCGTCAAAGCTCTGCCTTTTCCACAAGACCATTCGGCCCTTTGCGGCCGATTTGACTTCACGGAGACCATTAAGGCGAGACTGCGATGTCCGAGATGTGGAACATCGATTGCAAAACTCTTTCTTGAATAGAAGTCGGACCTGGGTGCAAGAACACTTTTGCGCGTTAACGGGCTTACTGAGCACAACGGGCACACGCCTGCATCGAGTCGAATGGGAAAACAAGAAATGAAAACTCTTCTCTCGCTATCTCTGTTGCAAAAGAAGGAGCTTGATTAATGTCTGCCTCGCCCGTTCCCGTCGAGTCACCGGCAGCCAAGCCGGAAGAAACCAAGAAGGAGCAGAGCCCTGCGGCTCATCCTGGCTTCCGATGGCAGAAATACGTCACGCCCCTGCTGGTTGTTCTGCTCGCCCTCGCGATCCTGATTACCCTTACCCGGAACTGGAATTCCTGGGAAGGTGGCAAGGCGGAACAGGTCACCGACGACGCTTACGTTCGCGGTGATCTCACGCCGCTGAGCACCAAAGTGGCCGGTATCGTTAGCGTGGTGCACGTGGCTGATTATCAGCAAGTACACAAAGGCGACCTGCTGGTCGAATTGCAAGACAGCGACTACCAGGCGCAAGTGGATCAGGCCAAGGCGGCGGTTGAAGCGGCAAGGGCCGCGATAGAAAACAACGTTCGGCAACGGCAACTGCAAGATGCCCGCATCGAAAAAGCGCTTGCTGGTATAGACCAGGCAAAAGCACAGATAGCGGCAGCTGAGGCAGGGAAGGAGGCGGTACAGGCGGATCTGGTTCGTACCCGTTCTGAGCGCAAGCGCCAGGAGGGCCTGTTCCAGACTCATTCAACCACCCTGCAGAAGCTGGAAGTCGCTGTTGCTGACGAGGAGCGACTCGCGGCACAGTATGCGAGCCACGACGCCGATCTGAATCAAGCGCGAACGATGCTGCGCAGCAATGAATTGTCAGCGGAAGCTGAACGCCGTACCAACACCGTTTTGGAATCCCAGGAACTGCAACTTCAGGCGGACCTGCGCGCCAAGCAGGCAAGTCTGGCTGTGACGGAAGTAAATCTGGGATACACGAAGATCTACGCCCCCGGAGATGGCACCGTGGGAGAACGGCAGGTTCGCCCCGGGCAGTTGGTCTCTCCAGGAACGCAGGTGATTCCTTTCGTCGACAAGACGAAGTGGGTGCAGGCAAACTACCGCGAGACCCAGTTAACCAATGTCAAGGCCGGTGATCCTGCGGAGCTCCGCATCGACGAATACCCTGGACAAGTCATTCATGGGAAGGTAATCGAGATTGCGCCCGCCAGCGGATCGCAGTTTGCTTTGCTGCCACCCGACAATGCGACCGGCAATTACACCAAGGTGGTACAGAGAATCCCGGTCAAGATTGCGTTGGATGATGTCACCTTGGCAACCAAACTGCGCCCGGGTCTTTCTGTGACTGCCACGGTGCTCACCAGACGATAGGCGAATCATCATGGCAGCTACATCGGTTATAACTCGTCCACCTGGTCCAGTGGAGGTTGCCCGTGCCACCGCTGCGGCAATTCCCTCGGAGATTTCCGCCCGGCCTCTGTTGGGGATCGTCGGGGTTCTCATCGGCGCCGGGCTCGTCACGCTCACAGGTCGCATGCTTTCGCTGGGCATGGCAGATCTCAAGGGCCACGTTGGCATCAGTTACGATCAAGGTGCATGGCTCGACAGCGCCTATAACGCGGCTCTCATGTTTATCGGACCTTTCAGTGTCTTCCTGGGAGGTTTGCTCGGTCCACGCCGCGTCCTTCTGCTTGCGGCTGGAGTATTTACCATGACGTGCGCCTTCCTGCCGTTGATCCATAGTGATAGTTTGCTGGTTGCGGCATTGATTGTCGCCGGACTGACATCAGGCACCTTTTATCCACTCACCCTGACGTTCGCGCTGCGAATTAGTCCACTGCGATACCTACCCATCACGATGGCGTTTTATGCCACGTTTATCGACGGGGCAGTCAATATTGCGCCGTCACTCTATGGCTGGTACCGCGAACATCTTTCGTGGCACTGGATGTTCTGGAACTCAGCGCTGATTGCACCGGTGATGATGATCTGTATCTATTTTGGGATACCGAAAGCCCCTCCCCGAAAGAAGGACGCTGCGGTGCCGAGTTTCGTCGGATTCCTTTACCTTAGCGCCGGATTGGCCCTGATGTTTGCTGCCCTCCAGCAAGGTGAGAGGCTTGACTGGTGGCGCTCCGGCGTATTCAACGCGTTGTTCTGGTCCGGCGCGTTCTTCACACTCTGCGCGCTCATACGACGATTACGCGGCCCCAATCCTCTGGTGGCCCTCCCTTATCTCTGGAAATGGAACACTGTTCTGCTGGGAAGTCTGCTCTTCTGGTTTCGGTTTACTCTCACCGGAACCATCATCCTGATTCCGCAGTCGCTGGCGATTCACGGTTTCGAAGCCGATCAGATAGGGCCGGCCGTGATCTGGAGCGCCGTTCCGCTGTTGTTGGTTACGGTGACCGCCGGGCTCCTGATGCTTCGCAAATTAGACCCTCGCCTGTTGCTGGCTGCCGGCCTGACCTGCACTGCCTTCGCCGTCTACTTGAACTCTGAGTACACGACCGCCTGGTCAGCGACGAACTACTATCGGACCGAGTTGCTCACGGGCGTCGGGCAATCGGTTTCTCTCATAGGACTGGTGGGATGCATCATCCTGCAGGGAGTCTTCACCGGTGGGTTGGCGAAGCCCCCGTGGATCCTGACATTCTCAGCGTTCTTTCACACCATTCGCTTATTTGGTGGGCAGGCGGGGGCCATTTACATGGGCCACTTTCTCGCTCACCGCGAGAAGCTGCACTCGAACCTTCTGGGTCTGCACGTGACCCGGAGAAACTGGATTACTGACGGAAATCTTCATGCAATGGCGGCCGGAGTTTACGCCAAATCGTCCGGCGCGGCCGAGGCGGCGGCCCGCGCTGCCGATCTGATCGGAGCGCGGCTGCGTCTTCAGGCGTACGCCTTGAGCCTGATCGATGGATTTCTTCTGGTGGCATGGTCCTGCCTCCTGGGCCTTCTTTTGACCGCGTTGCTGCGCAAGTCGCCGCTCGACTACGGAGACCTCAGCACATTCCAGCCGGTTAAGGAGACGCACTCATGAAATGGAAGTTACAACTGCTGCCGATCATTCTGGTGCTTTCCGGGGCGTTTGCTTTTGCAGGAGAGGCTGACGATACAGGCACCGTTCGCCACATTACCTTGCACGAGGCCGTGCAGTTGGCGCTGCAGCACAACCATGGTGTCCACATCGCCGAATACAAAGTCGAGGAAAAGCAGCACGCCAAAGACGTTGCGAGAAGCGCATATTTTCCAACGATTCGAAACGAAAGCAACCTCATACATCTGACCGACACGCAGCTGATTGAAATTCGAGCGGGTGGCCTCGGCGGGATTGCTGGCAGCCCAGTGCCTCCGGTGAATTCGATCATTAACCAGGGGGGGCGTGACCTGACGACCAGTGGCACCCAACTCACCCAGCCTTTGACCACTTTGTTAAAGATCCGTCCGATGAACGATATGGCGCAAGCAGAGCTGAAGGCCTCACGACAGAAATCACAACAAACGCAGAATGATGTTGCCCTCAGGGTTCACCAGCTCTATTACAAAGTCCTGATCGCACAGGTGCACCGCGCCGCCACAGAGGCCAGAATCAAGGCTTCGCAGGATCTACAGGGCGAACGCGTCGAACAGGTGAAGTACGGCAGCACACTGGAAGAAAGCTTGATCGAAAGCCGGGCGCAAGTGCTGCAGGCAAAACAGGAATTGCTAACGACTGACTTACAACTCTCCGATCTCAAGCTGCAGCTCAACGATACCTTGGGGCTGCCACTGAGAACGTCGCTGGATCTTGATCCCTACTCGGCGGAGGTGCCTCCTGCCTGCGTGCGAGAAACTTGTGTGACAGAGGCGCTCACATCCCATCCCGAAATAGCTGAAGCACGCAACGAAGTGGAAAAAGCGACGGCCGCGGTTCGCCTGGCTAAAGTGGATTTCTATGTGCCGGATGTGGACGCATTTGCCCGTTACAGCTATCAAAACCAGGTTCCATTTCTGGCGCGTAATTTCGGCTCTTTCGGTATTCACTTTGGCTACGACCTGTTCGATGCGGGTCGCAAGCGCTCGCTCGTCCGCGAGCGCGAGGCTCAACTGGCACAGGCCAAGGAGAACCTTGCCCGACTGACCGACGAAGTCGAACTGGCAGTCCAGACCGCATATAACAAGCTGGAAAGAACCCAGCAGATGCGGAAAGTATCTGAGGAACTGCTGTCCCTGCGCACTGAATCCAGTCGAGTTCTGCATGAACAACTGGTGCGGGGAGAAGCTCTCAGCTCCCAGGCCGATATGGGAACTGCTCAGGAACTCGATGCGAAGACGTTGCTGCTGCAGTCGCAACTGGATTACACGGAGGCGAACGACGAGATCATTCACGCCATCGGGCGGACACCAGAATAGGTTCCGCGGTTGCAATAACGATGACTTCCAGGAGCCACTCAAACAAGGACGCGCGTCCATAAACGAATCCGCTTAAGGCCCTTTGCTGTCGGGTTCATTCTTGATCGACGTTCCTGCGCTGCCTCAAAACCAAGTACTGTCGTATCGACATGTTGTTGTTGTTCGAATACAAATGGGACGGGGTTTTCGGCGATACTGCAGAGGTTTCGGTGCCGAGTAGGCCTTCAATCGACCAAATCGCGCGCCTAAACCGTACAACGCGACCTATATGGCGCTCGTCAGGGGTTCGCGCCGGGTCCGAGCTGCTTGGTCGGAGACAAGAACCAGGAGAACCCAAAACAAGTCCGCAACGAGAAGATGCATAATTTGCAGCCAGACCGGTGCCAGCAGCAAGACGTTGAGCGCTCCCAAAGAGACCTGACCAACAGCGAGAAGAATGAGCGCAATCCCAAGCTTGTGGACGCATCCGGCACGCGTCCGAACCAAGGTCGCGCAAAGCCAGATGACATACGTTGCGCCGACTATTGCCATGGCCGGGTGCAGTAAGCGCAATCGCAACAGAAAGTGACTGGTCGCCGAGAAGTCTGACGCTAGCGCACTGCGCAACGAAGCGGCAGGAAACAGAGTATCTCCGAGAGCCGCCAGTGCACCACCAACTTCTATGAGAATCGCCGCCAGCAAACCGATGACAAACCTTGCCGCCTCCCTAACGCTGAGTTCGCCGCGAGCAGGAGGGTCGGTGAGCCATAAGGCAGTGAGCGCAATCGAGCCGATGAGCAACAAGGTATTGGCAAGATGGAAAGACAGTAACACAGCACGCGTTGCGGATTGGTCATTGCCTACTCGCTGCAACAATACGAGCAATGCACCGAGGAACGCTTCATTCAGCGTAAGTACGGCGGAGAGCACAGCGGTGGTGCGCGCCCATGCACGTCGAACCGTAGCGCGTACCGTGAGGTAAACGAGCGCAAGCACAGAGATTAACGCCAGACCGCTGGTGACTCGATGGGTAAATTCAATCAACATCGCCTTCTCTGGCAATGTCGGAATCGCCTCCCCATTGCAAAGCGGCCAATGGTTGCCGCAGCCCGCACCAGAACCGCTGGCCCGAACATAGGCGCCCCAGAGTATTACTCCCAGCATGTAGGCGAGAACCGCCCAGGCAAACCGCGACACTGTTCGCGTGTTCCCTCGCTGACGAGCCGATACGAGTGTTCCTGAAATCGGAATCAGCCCTTCTGTCGTTTATCCCGCGGGATTCATTTGCAATCCAGCTCGGAGCCGAACGAGCATAGCTCGTCTCCTGCGCTCTCTCTATCATCTGGTAATTTGAGTTGTTGTGGATCCTGTGCTCGAAGCCGGCAGCTCTGTTAGCTTCAAATCCAGCGCCATTGTTGCCTGGTTTCGGTCAGGAGTGACGGCCGGGCGGAATCCAGAATAGTCCTCTCCTCCAGCAGTCCCGGTCATTACGACACGATTAGCGACCCTAGCGATCACATTACCAGTACAGGCCGCGCCCGAGTAGTCCTCGCCGATTGTGGAGGGTTCCTGGCATTGTTCGTCGTTTACCAATATGGCTGGCCAGTCCCCGTCTGTGACGGCATCCACAAACAGCGGGAAAGCTTCGAGGCTCACCGATGTCAGGCCGGATAATTTCATGGTGTTATTGTGCCCCGACTGCCGGTGCGGATCAGAAAACACAAGAGTGACTTCACGAGTATCGGTGTGTGGCACAGGTTCTCCGTATTGTGGGCCGGCGTAGGCTTCATTCGGTTCCGCGGTCACGCTACGTTCGACGCGAGTCACAGAAAGTATGCCCGTCACAGTAATGCTTCCATCCACAGTTACTGAAGATCGTTCGGATGTAAAGCTCATTTGTGCGTACCCCCACTGCAGTGTGTTTCCTGGCGTTATCGTCAAGCTGACGGTCGGGTCGGCAGGATCATTTGAATCGAACACCACGGTACCGCTGACGCGCGCCAAGCCAATCTCCAGCGCATTCTGCCCCGATCCGAGCGACAATCGAGCCACCGAATGCTGCGCATCAACCTGAAAAGTGTTCTGGGCAGGCGCTGCAATCGAACTGATCATGGCACCTAGGGCCACCATCAGTATCAAACCCGGTGAATGCATTAGCGCCCAAAGCTTACTTACTGCATGCGAATTCATATGTCTAACTCCACAAGTTCAGCCTCTTGTCGAGCAATAACGATGCCAAAAGCCACCTATCGTATTTCTCTGTAACACAAGGACTTGCTGTTAGGAGTGAGATGCTGCCATCGTCTTAACGTCAAACACATGTCATGCAGCCATTCTAGGTGTCGAATTACTGCCGGTCTCCTTGCGAAAGAGTGAGCCTATCTTCATCGTCGGAGCGCTCAGTTGCTAGCGGCACGTAACTCTCAGCAAGAATAGAAGTGGAAGATAAACTATCGAAGCTGCGAGCAGTCGGCGTGCAGTTCCCCTAGAGCGCTGAAGCACGAATTCCAAACCAAGAAAGAGAAATCCGAAGCCCAGCAGGTGTCCAACCCAACAATAAATGGCTGAATGCCGCGCTGGAAATTGCACGATGCTGAGTGGAAGTAAAACAACCAAAGGCAACATGGTTTGCAGAATCACAATGGCAACTCTCGCGGGCCCCCTGGGCAGCACTGAATAGCCCGCGCGATCGTAGTCCTCACGGTACATCCATGCGATTGCCATGAAATGCGGAAACTGCCACAGGAAGACGATGGCATAGAGTAGCCATGCCTCTATATTCAAACTCCCCGATGCCGCGGCCCAACCGATCAGTGGAGGCATAGCGCCAGGAAAGGCTCCGACCAGAACGCAGAGAGGAGTCCTTCGTTTCAGCGGAGTATACAAGAACAGGTAGGAAATTAGGGTGAGAAGCGCCAGCAGACTCGCAAGCATGGTCGTAGACACCGCGAGATAAATCGTGCCGGCCGCTGACAAAATGATCCCAAAGCTCAGAACTGCATGCGGATTAAGGCGGCCAGCCGCAGCGGGGCGACGGGCAGTCCGGTGCATTTGTGCATCGAACTTCCGCTCGATGTACTGGTTTAGAGTGGTAGTGCCGCTAGCGACCAGCAACGTCCCAACCATGGTATTGAACAGCGCGAAGAATGAAAGCTGTTGTCCCGCATTTGAGCAGCCGAGATCGAAGCCTACAGAAGTTGTGATCAAAATCAGGAAATTGACTTCCGGTTTGGTCAGTGTCCAGTAATCGGAGAGCAGGGTGGCGCTGAAAAAGCGGCGACTTCTTACTGCAGGTGTGCCGAGCGTGGCAGGAAGCTCGCCGGACATTTTAGATGACCTCCATCGGACGAGTCGCCTGCGTTGCCGTACTGGGTTGCGAAGGCTGTTGCTCGACCCAGCGCTCTTGCGAACTATAGGGCGAAAGCAACTGCGCCGTGAGAATTACTCCTGCTCCCAGGTAAATGATGGTCACGACTGTCCACATTAATGCGCCTGCGCATTGCTGGTCCTGCAGCGGCGATAGGCCGAAGGGGTGCGAGGAGCAGAAGTAAGCCGGATACACAACGCGGTCGCAAAAGACGAGAAATCCGGAGAGTATGTCGCACGGTAAGGTGGCAAGAAAAAGATATAAAACGATTGACCACTTTGGCCACCTCGAGACTGCCGGCCAGGGCTGGATGACGGGCCACCAAAACAGAAGACCGGTGACCAGGAATGATGCCTGTTCAATTCCATGCGACATTCCAGAACGCATGCCGAACATAAACACAGCCGGAATGTGCCATGCGACGAGGGTGAGGGCCGCTGCAAGCCAGCAAACTGCAGGGTGCGTCAGCGCTTTGCCGAGCCGCTTTATTCCCGCTGAATGAAATATCGAACCATGTATGCCTTCAGCGAATTGCTGTGGAAGACCTCTCAGCAACGGCTTAAACGGCGCACCGAGCCAGACCAAGGGAGCAGCGACCGTCATCAACAACAAGTGTTGCACCATGTGGGCTGTCAGCAGTTCATGATCAAAACCACCAAGAGGCGCGGACACTGCAAACCAGATCACAAGTAGGCCAACGATAAAACTGGAGGCACGCCAACCCTCGATCGTGGGGTCGGTAAACCTACGAAGATGAATCCATCCGCGAACATAAATCCACGCCAGGACAATCAGAGCTGCGGAGAGCCAAAATGATTCGAATGAGGCGTGATGCATATGAGGCATGGCTCAAGATCCTATGGTTGAGTGCCGGGAGTCTGTTGGCCGTTATCGCCTAATACGATTTCGCGGGTCGCATCGCGCGCGGGAGCTTGCTTCGGCGGATGCAGAGTTTCAAGAAATGCGACTAGCGCCGTGGTCTCCGCAGGACTCAAGTTCTTTCCGTAGGCTGGCATGTTGCCGCCGCCTTGAATCACCTGCCGAATGAGCTGGTCTTGTGTGAGTCGCACCGCGACACTGTCCAGTGCCGGGCCCCTCTGTCCTCCGGTGTCGCCGAGGGAATGACAATTCCGGCACTGCTTCACCTGAAACACCAGTGCACCCTGCCGTTCCAGTGCAGTGGTGCCGTGTATGAAGTTTGCTGGGACAGGATCACCGCTCCACGCATTCATGTGCGGACTCCATGGAGCAGATTGCGCGAGACGAGTGAAGGTCCCGAGGGTAATCGCGATCAGCAGGACCGCGAGAACTGCAATCGGGCGTCGTTTCCAGCTCTTTTCTCCTTCGCCGGACAGAAATGGAAGAAGGATCAACGCAAGAATCACCACAGGCGGGACGATCAGAAGGAACGGCGTCTCCAGAGAGGGGGGAAGGAGTGACAGCACCGCGTATAGGAACAGAAAGAAATAATCCGGCTTCGGTGCGGTCTGGATGATCGTCGGATCGGGCTGGCCAGTTGGCCCAAAAGGACCGAAGTAGAAAGCGCATGCGGCGATCGCCAGAATGATAAATCCTGCGAAGAATAAGTCTTTCCAGACCGCATAGGGTACGAAGGGCTCACCTTCTTGTTTCGTCAGTGCGTGATAGTCGCGTTCATAGGTGGCTCGCTTTACGATGCGTCCAGGCATGGGCCATTCGTTGATTCCGAGTTTCAGCACCATCAAGAGATGAAGACCCACGAAAACCATTAGCATTCCGGGAATTACGAATACGTGCAGCGCAAAAAATCGTGAGAGCGTTGCGCCGGCGATGATCGGTCCACCCAACAAAAGTTTTACAACGGCAGGACCGATGATCGGAACGCGACTGGAGATCGATGCTCCAATTCCCAACCCCCAATAGGCGTCCTGATCGAAGCGCATGATCTGACCGGTGAACGCCATGCCTAGGGTCATCAGCAAGAGAAAGACGCCGAGGATCCAGGTGAGCTCCCGTGGAAACTTGTAGGCCCCGAACAGAAACACCTGCGCCATATGAATGAGGACGATCGCCACCATGAAATTGGATCCCCATCCATGCATCGCGCGGATAAACCAGCCGAGAGTTACGCCGTGGTTCAGAGCCTGCAAACTGCTCCATGCTTCTCCTGCCGACGGCACATAAATTAGCGCTAGCAGGATTCCCGTTACAACCTGCAGAAGGAACACGGTGAGCGCCGCGCTGCCAAAGACGTAGAACCAGCTTGCTGTGCTGCGCGGCACGGGATGTTCGGCAGCTTCGCGAATCGGTGCCGCGAGTTGCAAGCGATGATCGAACCATTCGCCAATGTTTCTGATCAGGCGCATGGCGGTTTCTCCGAGGATAGACTCGCAATCGGTCCACCCGGGGTCGCCAATTCACCGGCCTGGATCGTAATCAAACCGTTGTCGACCTTGTACGGATACTCGAACAGCCCGCGCTCCGGCGGTCCCGAGGCACGCGAGCCGTCGCGATAGTAAGCACCGCCGTGACAAGGACACATAAACAACCCGGATTGCGGGAACCAGCGGACCGGACAGCCCAGATGCGCGCAATTGATGGCAAAGACCTGGAACTTATTTCCAGCGATACGTCGCACCCAACAGGCAGTGTCCACGGTCTTGCCATCCGTCGGCATCACGTAGGGGTTCTGAAAAGTGGCGAGTCGCGTCTCGCCCTCAGGAAACTCGTTCACCCGACCGAGCGGCACCCATGAGAGATAGCCGTTCGCGCGCCCGCGCGTGACAGACGAGAGAAGATATCGCGCGATGGGCGACGCCAACACTATCGCCGCGAGTCCGTTGAACAGGATTCCGAGTTTCATGAGAAACCCGCGGCGGGAAACCGTTCCGTCACTCGACGGGACAACGACAGGTTTGGTCGACATATCTGGACTCCTAGTGCTGTGCGTTATTCGAAGCGGTATAAGGCTGCCCGGGGCTCTGCACTCGATGCGAAGCGAGCCAGGCAACAACATCCGTGATTTGCTGATCTGTCATCGGCTGTCCAGGAATGTTCCCGCGCCAGTCGGGCGCGCCCAAGTCAGGCCTGCCAGCGATGACGATCGTACGCAGACCCTGATCGCTAACGAGAGCTAAGAATGAATCGTTGGTGATACTGCTTCCTTTTGGCCCGCCTGCTCCGGTACTACCGTGGCATGACGCACAGTATGCGCGGTAGACCATCTCGCCATGGGCGGCATTGCCGGGAGTTTTTGATGCATACGCAGGTGGATTGTTCCCGTCGAGAATGCCCTTGCGGCTCCAGTGAGCAAATATTCCGCTCGCTATTGCATCGACTTGTTTGTCGGTCAGCATTCCTCCGGCACTTTGAGCGAAGGCTGGCATCGAGGTTCCATGCACACCGTTGGCGATGACCTTGCGCATTGTGCTCTGGTCAATAATGGCGAGATAAACGGGGTCAGCCACCGCAATCGCCGCTCCTTTGTGTCCTTTTGCACCGTGACAGCCCGCACAGTTGTCTCCATAGAGGGTGGCAAAGTCCGAGACCATATTCGGCGCTACTGGTTCAGAACCCGTTTGGGGCTGGCCGTGAGGAGAGCTACAGGCTGAGAGCAGCATGACGCTCAAAGCTGCGTACGCGGATAGAGACCAAAAACGCTTCACCGTCGATCATCTCCGTTTTCCGCTCGTGAGGTGATTCCCGGAGCTTCGATGCCCGCGCGCACGGCGAATGGCAGATTTTCGTGCGTCAGTACAGGCGATTGGCGCACGACAACGACACCGGCAACGACCCCGAACGCCACTTGAGAAGCAATGAACCACGGCCAGTCAATGTGGCTCGCGAGCAACGGATTGAGCAGCCCGAGGATCGTGTACAGCAGCCCCGACCACAAGACTGGCCCCACCAACCCGCCAAGGACAATCGGATGGCGTGCGAACATGGGGAGCATCGCGCCATACAATAAGCCAACCAACGCGGATACCAGCAAGTGGAGACCTACAGCAATCGCAAAACTATCTGCCTGAAATGAATGCAGCTGTGCCGGGCCAAGTTTGAGAGACTGCGAGTAAACTGCCGCGGCAAGAAGATTGATCGGGTACCAGAGACTGCCTGCCTTCAGCACGCCGTAGGCACAGGCCAGAATGGCCATCGCTACGCTTCCTGAAAGCCCACCCTTCAACCCGGCAGAAATCGGATAAGTCTTCAGAGGGAGCCAGGCGCGTGACTGGTAGGAGATCGGAAGCCGTTCGACGACACGATGCACGGTACTAATACGAATGTCGTCGGGAACAATGGGAACAACTTCGTCGTGCTCCTGGGGAAGCACTTCGTGAAACCAGCCAATGCAGCCTGCCAGGGCAAGTACGGCGCCAAGGACGCTGATAGACAAGCTGGTGACTAGGCCAGCAAATATTAATGTGAAACCAAGAGCCAGGATAAAGGGCCACGCCGTCGACGCAGGTACTTCAAGCTCGCTTGGGTTCCGGGGACTTGTGTTCATGTGTTCGCTTGATAACAGTGTTGCCATTGGTTCTCCTCAGCGCCCCAGAACGTAAACCACAGTGAACACCACGACCCACACAGCATCGACAAAGTGCCAATACATGGAGAGCACTTCAATACGGCCGGACTGCTTCATCCCCACGCGGCCACCTAAAGCAAATAAGGCAACGATGAGAAGCATGATCAGACCGACAGTGACGTGAAACGCGTGCAGCCCGACGAGCGAGTAATAGGTTGTACCGAACAGGTTCGTCGAAATTGTCAGGCCATGTTCGTAGATCAGCCTGTGCCATTCCTGTGCAGTGCCGTACAAGAACAAGCCGCCTAACGCGATAGTGAGCAGCCACAAGCCGAGAAACGCGCCAATCCTGTCGCGTGCGAGTGATTTCGCGGCAAGGTGGATTGTGAGACTGCTCGACAACAGGCAGATCGTATAGACGATCGGCGTTTCGAGCACTTCGCGCGGAGTTGGTCCGCTGATGCTTTTTCCCAAGTAGAAGAGATACGCAACCACGAAGATCGTGAAGATCGCCGACTCGGCAGTGATCAAACCGGCCATAGCGACCTTGCCGCGAGAAGGAAGGACCCATGTTCCAGGCGGGTGCGGAATAGCGACGGCGCTCATTATTCGTTTCCTTTATTCATAACGGCTATCTGGGTCTTCCGGGTGTTTGCGGTCCCACAACGGGCGCCGGCTCTCGACAGTGGGAATGACGGCGAAGTTATAGGCAGGCGGTGGCGAACTTACAGACCATTCCAGCGTCCACGCGTCCCACGGATCATTGCCCGCCTCGGCTCCCTTGAAATAAGAAATGATCAGGTTCGCCACGAATACCAGGATGGCAATTGCCTGAATGAAGGCGCCAATGCTGACGAGGAAGTTCAAGGTGTCCCAACCGCGGCCGGGCTCGTAGGTGTAGATTCTGCGCGGCATCCCCAGCAGTCCCGGAATGTGCATCAGATCGAAAGTGAGATGGAACCCAATCACGAAGAGCCAGAAGTGACATTTGCCAAGGCGTTCGCTCAACATCCGCCCAGTCATCTTCGGGTACCAGTAGTAGAACGCGGCAAAGAGGGCAAACAGGATTCCCCCCACGATCACGTAATGGAAGTGCGCCACTACAAAGTAGGAATTGCTTAGTTGCCAGTCAAAAGGTGCGGCAGCCATCATGATTCCAGTTAGCCCGGCAATTAGAAATTGAAAGAGGAACCCGATAGAGAACAGCATCGGCGTCTTGAAGTGGATACGGCCACCCCACATTGTGCCAAGCCAATTGAAGATCTTAATTCCCGTAGGAACCCCGACCGCCATCGTTGTGATGGTGAAAAAACTGTTCGCGTAGGAGTTCATCCCAATGGTGAACATGTGGTGCGCCCACACGCTCATGCTAACGAACCCGATACAGACCGTGGCTCCGACCATTACGGGGTAACCGAAGATTGGCTTGCGGGAGAACACCGGAATGATTTCCGACATGAAAGCAAAGCATGGAATGATGAGGATATAGACTTCCGGATGTCCGAAGATCCAAAAGAAGTGCATCCACAGCACGGCTGATCCGCCTGCCTGCGCATCGAAGAAATGGCCTCCTAGATACCGATCGATGAGTAGCATGATCTGTGCCGCAGATAGCGGGGTGACCGCGATCAGGACCATTCCCGACATCACGAGGTTAAGCCACGCCAGCAAAGGCATGCGGCCGAGCTTCATACCGGGGCATCGCATGCAAAGAATAGTGGCGATGATATTGATCGCAGTTCCAATGCTTCCAAATCCCGAAACTAGCAGCGCCAGCGTCCAGTAGTCTGAACTATGGCCTGGCGAAAACGACCGCGCCGTTAAAGGTGCATATGCCCACCATCCGACATCCGGTGCGTTGCCGGCGCCGTACAAACCACTGCCACCGAGAAAACTGAAATACAGCAGTAATCCACCGAGAGCCGTCAGCCAGAAACTGAATGCATTAAGGCGAGGAAACGCCATGTCTCGCGCGCCGATCATCAACGGGACGAGGTAGTTTGCGAACCCAAAGAGGATGGGCATCGCCACGAAAAAAATCATGGTCGTGCCATGCATAGTGAACATGCGATTGAAGACTTGGGGTGAAACAAAATTGTTGTGCGGATACATCAGCTGAATGCGGATGATTATGGCTTCAAGGCCGGCCACTACTAGAAAGAAGAGGGCGAAAAGGATGTACAGAATACCCAGCCGCTTGTGGTCAACCGTAGTTAACCATCCGTGAAGCCTGTCGACCCATGGCTTGTCGTCAATTTGCGCGCCGGGAAATGTGATCGCATCCGTTGACATAGTTACTCTTCAAGTTTTCTCTAGTGCAGCGTTTGCATGTAACGCACCACCGCGTCAAGGTCGGCATCGCTTAACTGCATGGCCGGCATCAGCGAGCCCGGCTTGATCGCGTCTGGTTTCTGAATCCAGAGACGGAGATTTTCTGTTGTATTTTTGGCTGCACCGGAGGCAATGGTGGCGCGGCTCATCAAATGAGTAAGGTCCGGGCCGAAGCGCCCATTCGCAGGTGTTCCCGCCACGGCATGACAGTTGATGCAGGCATTGCTTTCAAATATCCGCCTGCCAGTCTCTGTGCTTTTATCCTGAACCGCGGGTTGTTGCTGGCTGCGAACCCAGGCAGCAAATTCTTCAGGACTGTCCACCGACACACGTATCAGCATCTTGGCGTGCTGGATTCCACAGTACTGTGCGCATTGGCCGAGAAAGATTCCGGTGCGATGCGGGTCTACCCACATCCTATTCGGATGATTGGGAACCAGATCGGTCTTACCCGCAAGTTCAGGAACCCAGAAACTGTGGTCCGTATCGGCGGAAAGCAAGCTCAAGTATGTAGGAGTCGGATGTGCAGGATCGCTCACCGGAATGTGTAACTCGTTTGCTGTAACGATTCCCAGCTTTGAGTAGCGATATTCCCACCAGAATTGGTGTCCGATGACGGTCACCTCTAAAGCGTTCGCCGGTTGCGGAGCATCCTGAACGGCGTGGATCACTCGCGCGGTTGCGAGATAGAGGACGACCACGATCAGAATCGGAATGATCGTCCAGGCCAGCTCAATCTGTGTGCTCCCGTAAACCTGAGCGGGTTCGCGGCCGGCATCTGTTGGCCGCCAACGGAATTTAATGACGGAGTAGAGAAGGAGGGTAAATACGACGGCAAAGATGATGCCGGTAATAGCAATCACAAAATAGGACAGGTGAGCGATTGACTTCGCGGGCGTAGATACAGGAGAAAAGATGTTTGTGGGACTGCTGAGAGCGTTCGCCGGTTCGGCTCCGGCAACACAAGCAACCCACAGGAAACCCAGCAGCGCGACCTTCCGTATGGTGAGAAACCTCGCGGATTTCATTCGCGGTATCAACGTTTTCTCTTCGTCCGGTTCAAATGTCACGTCCACAGCGGAATTCGTGGAGGGCCCACGGAGACATGGAAGCAACTGCACTACCAAACGGAGAGCTCGCGTTCGGTTAACGGAATTGAGAGATATGCCAACATGGTGGGCCCATGAACACTCGTTAAGGCACCAAGAGGCGTCAGTGTCCTGACACGCAGTCAAAAATCTGACTACGGATCGGCTTTTGCAGTTTGTAACGAGGCAGGAGAGTCCGTACTCGTAGGGTTTCTCGAAGATTCGTAGTTGGAATGTCATGGAACGGAAATTGCAAACTGAACATGCAGGTTGCCAGCGAGTGACTTGTGTTAGCCAAGAAGAAGCTAGAGCCCGTAAATCCGATTGCACGATGATGTCTCCTGCAACGCCTCTGCATTTCGCGAAAGCCTCCGCATCGCGCCCGATCGTGTGCATTGCGATCGTGATCTTTTCGGCATGTTCGTCCGGCTTAGCTCAGCAAACAAATGATCTTCA
>Ga0335083_10000175_pt1 | contig 110563 bp, 103 predicted proteins | sample Lox_Sample_42_FD_206716 | JGI IMG/M metagenome (GOLD analysis project Ga0335083, IMG submission 206716) | Soil microbial communities from Loxahatchee National Wildlife Refuge, Florida, United States - Lox_Sample_4.2 | ecosystem: Environmental > Terrestrial > Soil > Wetlands | place: USA...
GCTTATGTCGATACGCATGGTCGCCCACTCGCCTCCTTGATACGCGAGTGCCCCGTGCAGTGGCATTCACATCGAACGCTTCGCAATTTTGATTGCTTGCCTACCGATGACAGTGGCTGCGCGAAATTTGAATGGCGATCTCGGCACGTCGCCACTTTATTGGCAGCTATCGCGAAATCCGATCCCGTCTATTCTGGAGAGGGGCCGGCATTGCCAATTTCAAAAGGCGCCACACGTTCATACTGCCATTTATCGAGGGCGCTGGAAAGAGCAGCTGCATTGACTTGCTTGCAGCTTACCGCAGCACAGCGATTCCGCTCTGCATTGTCGCTGTCGGGTCAATCGCAGCCGTTTTAACTTTTATGGTTTGTTTATTTTGTCCGCTCTGGGTCATTTTCGACCCGGCCTCGACCGGCAGCATGTCCGGCCATGTCCGCTTCGCTCCAAAGGCGACCAAGTTGCCGCGTCGCCGCGGAAAGACGTTAAGGTCCATTAAGCGACATCGCACGCTGTCCCAATCAAGGGAAATTGCCAACTCATTATTGCCTATCTTTCGAAGACGGCCTTGTTACCAAGCGCGGTCAGCGCTTTTTCGCAGAGCTTCTCCGGGTCACGCTCTCCGTTCTTAGCTGCCTCGATGATGCGGTCGGCGATAATTTCTTGCACCAATGGCGGTTGTCCTTTGTCGTGGAGCGACTTGCGTGCGATTTCGTAAGCACTCGCCAGAAGCTCAACTGTTGCTGGATCGAATTCGCCGTCCGCGAACATGTTGCCGACGTTAGCCATTGCCCGCGAGCCTCTGGACCGTTCAGTCATGTTTGATGCCTATTGCGGGCTGGATTTGAAATCTAAGAGACTCAGAAAATAAAGCGCCGCTTTCGTGCGCACTCCGGTCTGTGCAAGTTCACTGATGCGTTTGGCAACTAACTGGCTGAGCGGATCGCGGCCACCGGGGAGGCCAAGTTCTGCGCAGGCTTGGCGGAAAGCCCGCTCCATCGCCTCTAACTGCTCTGGCTCAAACGGTCGGTTGCGGCTAAACGGCGTGACAGACACGGCTGCTTTCCCAAGGCAGTCAGTTTGTCCGTACAATTTTTTTTCAAAAAAAAGTTCCGGTGCAGCGATGCTTTCTGGAAATCCAATAAAATACAAATACTTATAAGCGTTTTTCATATTTTAGCAGTCAGCCCTTGACAGTGCCAGAAGGCAAACCAAATCAACACGCCGCGAGGGGTGATTGCAGCCAGGTCATTGTCTTTCGCCCCGCAAAACTACGCTGGGTGCGCAACATGGTGACAGTATTTGCCGATCCATTCGACGCGCTGTTCAATCTGCAAAGGGCGCTTGAAGCTCGCACAGAGAGCGACTGGCTACAGAACCAGACCGCCGGCCTGGGTCCATTCCCGCCTATCAACGTTTTTCAGCAAGGCGATGACATCGTGGCGATTGTCGAATTGCCGGGTGTCGATAAGAGCAATCTGCAGATCGAGGCCAAGGAAAACACGATCCGCATCGCCGGCAAAAAGGCCGTTGATCTTCCCGATGGGATTAGCGTGCACAGGCGCGAGCGCATATTCGGTGACTTCGATCGAACGATTTCGCTTCCTATCCAGCTCGACCCCGACGGCATCAAGGCGGAGTACCAAAACGGAATCCTGGCGCTATTTCTGCCCCGATCAAAACGGGATAAGCCACGAACCATCAAGGTCGGTTGAATACTGTTCAGCTCGCTAGCAACTGCGGACCACTCATCATGACTTCAGCACAAGAACTCCAGGTTCAAAAGAAGCGGGAAGTGGAAAAAAGAGAAGAGACGACGATTCCGGCGCGGGTATTTCTGCCGAATGCCGATATCTACGAAACGTCGGGAGAATTGAAGGTCATCCTCGAAATGCCTGGCATCGAAAAGGACAATGTCGAAATTAATCTTGAAGATGACGTCCTTGACGTGCAAGGCCGGCTCGACCTTGCAAAATATGGGGGGCTGCAGCCCCTCTACACGGAGTACAACGTCGGGCACTATGCGAGGAGCTTCCAGCTCTCGAGCAAGATAGACCGGAACAAGATCGCCGCGGAGATGAAAGACGGCATTCTTTCACTGACCCTGCCCAAATTGGAAGAAGTCAAGCCCCGCACTATTCGAGTGAAGTAAGTTCGAGCTCTTCGCCAAAGACCTGTCGAGGGAGAAAGGACATGAACGACAGACGACCAACGAACTTTGATCTTGACCAACTGCTGCATCCGGCGCAAGCCTTTCGTCACCCATCCGAAGTCCTCAATGATCCCGATCTCACGCTGAACGAAAAGCGCGCGATACTCGCCTCTTGGGCCTCGGATGCCTGCGCCGTAGAGGCGGCGCCGGAGCTGCGGAAGAGTCCGCGCGGTCCCGTGGTCCGCTTCGACGACATAATGGACGCGCTGCGCGAACTCGACGCGCAGCTTAGGGTGACCTCAGCGAAAATGCGGGCGACACGCCGGCAGGGTTTGCCCGATCGGCTTCGCTCGGACAACGGCAATCGCGGTACCGGGCTGCACTGATTAGTGGCGTTCATCGAGGCATGCATGCGTAGACCGATTCTTGACAGGTACGTCATCTGGCGGACCGATAATGTGGTTCACATAGATTTTGAGCGCGACACCGATCCGCCGAGCCCAACCTTCCCGGGAGCAAATTCATTGCGTTTTGCGGCTCTGCTCCGCGAGTTGAGTGACGCGCGTGGACTCGCCGTTAGCCCCTGCCTTTCGGGTGCGGCAGCCTAGGATGGGGCGACACTGGCAGACTGTGCGCTTACTCGCGGGCCGCCTCGATGCCGCATCCTTTGGTTGACAATGCAAAAACGCATTTGGAACAGGCTCAATCGCAGCTCGACGCTGCTCTTCGCGCTTGGGATGCGAGCGTTTCCGATTTGTGGCGCACTTCAGTCGCGCTAACCCAGGCACAAAAACGCGTAACAAACGCGCACGAGCTATTGCGGCAGGCCCTCGATGCAGCGGAAGGCCCAGAAAAATTCGCGCGATAGGCGATTTGCATATTTATTTTTTCTTACGGTCGAGGATGACGCGCACCCGGTGGGCTAGCTCCGCCTGGGAGATCGGCTTTTGCAGCAAGTCGACGCCCTCATCCAATCGGCCTTGGTGCACGACTGCGTTCCGCGAGTAGCCGGTCATGTAGAGGACCTTGAGGTCGCGGATCTGAAGCCGAGCCTCTTCCGCCAACCGCCGGCCGTTCATCCCAGGCATGACAATGTCGGTGAGCAGCAGATCGATAGGGTGCTCTTTCTTTGCAAGAATCTCCAGTGCGCCTGTTGCGTTCGACGCGATCATGACGCGGTAATCCAGCCCCCGCAAAATCTCGCCAATGTATGACCGCAGGTCCGGGTCATCCTCCACCAGCAGAATTGTTTCAGCCTGCCCGCCCGCGAGATCGAGCTCTTGCGATTCGTCGTCGGTCGCGTGCTTTCCGATGTGGCGCGGGAAATACATCTTGACGGTCGTGCCAAGGCCCAGCTCGCTGTAGAGCTTCACGTTTCCGCCCGACTGCTTCACGAACCCGTACACCTGGCTCAGTCCGAGCCCAGTGCCTCGCCCCATTTCCTTGGTCGTGTAGAACGGTTCGAAAGCACGGGCGAGCGTTTCAGGCGTCATGCCCATGCCCGTATCACTGACGCTGATCGCCACGTATTGCCCCGGCACGATCTCGGGGTTTCTCTGGTGGTAGGCGTCGTCCACGAACTGGTTCGACGCCTCGATTGTCAACTTGCCGCCTTGCGGCATCGCGTCCCGCGAGTTGATGGCGAGGTTGACGATGGCGGACTCGAGCTGATTCAAATCGACTTCGATTTGCCATAGGCCGGCCGCCCCGACCGTTTGAATTTCGATCTGCTCCCCCAAAGTGCGATAGAGAAATTCGACAATGTTATTGAGGAAGTGATTGACGTTGATTGGCTTGGGGTCGAGCGCCTGCCGGCGCGAGAAGGCGAGCAGTCTGTTGGTCAGTGCCGAAGCGCGCTGCGCACCGCGCATCGCGTTGTTGACCGCGCGCACGAGGTTCGGATTGCTGTCGCTTTGGCGCACGTAACGCTGGACCGTCTCCAGGTTTCCAAGGACGATCATCAGCAGGTTGTTGAAATCATGGGCTATGCCACCGCTCAGTTGGCCGACGGCTTCCAGTTTCTGTGATGCGGCAAGCTGCGCTTGCGCTTCTCTGAGTTTATTGGCCGCTTCCACCCGCTCAGTGACATCGCGGGTGACTTTCGCAAAGCCGACGAGCGTTCCGCTGTCGCCGCGGATCGGATCGATAATGACGGAGGCGTGAAACTTCGAGCCATCCTTGCGGACGCGCAGTCCTTCCGCTTCGAAGCGCCCCGTCTCGGCGGCCTGGCGCAAAGCATACGCCGGAATGCCGGCGGCCTTGTCTTCATCGGTATAGAAGCGGCTGAAGTGTTGCCCGATGATCTCGTCAGCGCGGTAGCCTTTGATCCGTTCGGCGCCAGGATTCCAGCTTGTGACATTGCCTTGCGTATCAAGCTGGAAGATCGCGTAATCGACGACAGCGTTGACGAGCTGTCTGTATCTCGACTCGGAAAGCGACTGCTCTGCTGTTTGCTGAGTATTTTGGTGCTTTTTCTGTTCAGACACTGCTTTTCCCAACCGAACCTTAACTCGGCTCGATAAGGTCAGGTTCCGCGCATTGCCGCTCAGGCGAATTACGCTCAAAATACTCACAATGAGCATTTGTCTTCGAGCAACCAGCGTTTGTTTGGATGCTCGCAGCTTGGCCGCAAAAGGCGACAGGCATTCGCGAGCTGATCCGCGGCGAAGCCGCCCTATTTCGCGGGCTTGGGTTTTTTCAAGTCGGCGATCTCGCGTTGAAGCTTCGCCACCGCCTCCTTCAGCGCGGCGATTTCGGCTTGATGCAGCGCGACCTCGCGCCGCGCCGCGGCGAACTCGGCTTTGGCCTCGCGCTCGTGCTTGGCCAGCGCCTGTTGCAGAAACTCGACATTGCTTTGTAGACAGCCGGTGCGCCGCTCCATCATTTTCTCGGCGGTGCAAACTTCGAGCCCCCGAATATCTTGCGCGGCCGCGGCCGCAGCGATTGCAAGAGCGGCAAAGACAGCGACGGGTGCGCGCATCATGGCCGCACGCTATCTGAGTCCCTCGGCGTCATGCCTGGCCTTGTGCCGGGCATCCCCGTCTTTTAACACTGACGCAAAGGCGTGGATGGCCGGGCCTTCGCCCGCCGAGAGAGAATAGATGACGGCTGCTTTGGGATGCTCCGGCCCGCAGGCCGGACAAGTGCCACGACCGGCCCGGCCTTTCGCTGGTCCCGGTTGCCCGGCCATGACGGGGTCGCGATGAACGGGCAAATGCCGAGAGTCGCCCTCGTCACCGGCGCGGCGCGCGGCATCGGCCTTGCCACGGCCAAGCGCTTCCTCGCCGAGGGTTGGCGCGTGGCGCTGCTCGACATCGACGGCGACAACCTGAAGAAGGCGATGGCCGCGATCGGCAAGCCGGACGCTACGCTTTCTGTTACCTGCGACGTCGCCGATCCGGCGGGCGTGGAGAAGGCGCTGGCCGCGGTCAAAGCCCGCTTCGGCCGGCTCGATGCGCTCATCAACAATGCCGGCATTGCCATCTTCAAGCCGATCCTCGATGTGACCTACGAGGACTGGTCGCGCGTCATGGCGGTCAATCTCACCGGGCCGTTCCTGATGTCGCAGGCGGCGGTGCCGCTGATGCGCGATTGCGGCGGCGGCTCGATCGTCAACATAACCTCCATTTCCGGCCTGCGCGCCTCGACGCTGCGCACCGCCTACGGCACCAGCAAAGCGGGCTTGGCCCATCTCACCAAGCAGCAGGCGGCGGAGCTCGCCGCGCTCAACATCCGCGTCAACGCGGTGGCGCCCGGCCCGGTCGACACCGCCATGGCGAAAGCCGTGCACACGCCGGAAATCCGCCAGGACTATCACGACCACATGCCGCTCAACCGCTACGGACTGGAGGAAGAACTGGCGGAAGTCATCTTCTTCCTGTCGAGCGAGCGCGCCAGCTACGTCACCGGCCAGGTGATCGCCGTCGACGGCGGCTTCGACTCGACCGGCATCGGCCTGCCGACATTGCGCAAGGAAAAACGAAACAGCTAAATCACCCGTTCGTCCCCGCGGAAGCGGGGACCCAGCTAAGAACTGGATTCCCGCTTTCGCGGGAATGAACGGATATTATTGCCGTCCCTTCTCATACCGCGCGACGAACTTCGGCGAGGTCTTGCGCAGCCGCTCGCGGTCGACGCGGCCGGAGCGCGTGATGTAGCTCATGGCAAGTTCGAGCGGCTTGAGCTGCATGTGCTCGGCGAAATGCTCGTACCATTGCGCGCTGCCGTTGGCGCCGGCGAGGAGCTTCTCCAGCACCGGCCGCCGCGCTTCTTCGTAAGCGGCAAGCGCGGCGCGCACGTCGCGCGGCTGCGCGGCGAGCGCCCTGTCGAGGGCGATGGCATCCTCCATGGCAAGCCGCGTGCCCGAGCCGATGGAAAAATGCGCTGTGTGCAGCGCGTCGCCGATGAGCACGAATTTGCGGTGCGACCAGCGCTCGTTGCGCACGATGGGAAACTGCCGCCAGATCGAATTGTTGGAAATGAGCGGATGGCCGCCGAGCGCATCGGCAAAAATCTTCTCGCAAATCCCGCGCACTTCGGCGTCGCCCATGCGCTCGAAGCCGGCGCGGACGAAGCTTTCCTCGTTGGTCTCGACGATGAAGGTGCTACGCCCGGGCGCGTAGCGGTAATGGTGGGCGTTGAAGTCGCCCATCGGCGTGTGGCGGAAAGTCTGCGTCAACGTGTCGAACACCCTGCTGGTGCCGAACCAGGCGAAGCGGTTGGACAGATGCGTCACGCCGGCGCCGAACTTGTCGGCAAAGGTCCGGCGCACCAGCGAATTGACGCCGTCGGCGCCGACCACGAGATCGGCCTCGCCCAGCTCGTCGAGCGACCCGACCGTGCGCCCGAAGACCAGCCCGACGCCGACCGCGCGCGAGCGCGCCTGCAGGAGCTGCAAGAGCTTGAGGCGGCCGACGGCGGCAAAGCCGACACCGTCGATCACGACGCGCTCGTTGCGGTGCACGAGCGTCATGTCGTTCCACGATTCCATCTGCGGCGCGATCGCCATGTAGGTTTCGGCGTCGTCCTCGCGCAGAAATTCGAGCGCACGGTCGGAAAAGACGACGCCGAAGCCGAAAGTGGCGTTGGCGGCGTTCTGCTCGATCACGGTAACGTCGAGCTCCGGGCGGCGCCGCTTGATAAGGTAGGCGAGATAGAGCCCGGCCGGCCCGGCGCCGAGAATGACGATGCGCATGCCGTGTAGTATTGCACAGGACCATCAGCCGTCATGCCCGGCGCTCGAGTCCGGCTCCGCCGGCCCGAGTACAGGCCTTGTGCCGGGCATCCACGCCTTTTTCGTCCAGCCGTAAGGCGTGGATGGCCCGGACAAGCCGGGCCATGACAAATGCAACGGAGACCGTTTTTCATTGGAGCGACCCCATGCTCGCCACCGCCTTCGCCCTGCTTTTCCACATCCTCGCCGCCGTGATCTGGGTCGGCGGCATGTTCGCGGCCTATGTCTGCCTGCGCCCGGCGGCCGGGCCGCTGGAGGCGCCGCAGCGGCTGACGCTGTGGCGCAATTTCTTCGCCAGGTTCTTCCCCTGGGTGTGGGTCTCGGTAATCCTGCTGCTCGTGAGCGGCTATTTTATGCTGCTCACCAGCTTCGGGGGCTTTGCCGGCGCGCCGCTCTATATCAACCTGATGCAGGCGATCGGCTGGGTGATGGTGCTGCTTTATGCCTGGCTGTTCCACGGGCCATGGTTGAAATTCAAGCGCGCGGTCGACGCGCAGGATTGGCCGGCGGCCGGGCCGCAGCTCAACCGCATCCGCGACATCATCAAGATCAACATGCCCCTTGGGCTGATCGTGGCGGCGATCGGCGGCACCGGGCGCTATTGGGGCCTTTGACTTCTTCCCTCTCCCCGCATGCGGGGAGAGGCAAGAGAGATCAAATCGTCTGATTATATTCGCCGACCGCCGGGAACGTGCGCAGCACGGCGTCGACGCCCTTGAACATCTCGCGCATGCGCTGCTCCGACACCGGGCTCTCGACAACGACGACGAGCTCCGGCTTGTTCGAGGAGGCGCGCACCAATCCCCAGGTGCCGTCCTCGACGGTGACGCGCACGCCGTTGACGGTGACGAGATCGCGGATGCGCTGACCGATGAACTGCCGGCCGTCGGCCTTCATCGCCTCGAAGTGCTTCACTACCGCCTCGACCACGCCGTATTTCTTCTCGTCGTCGCAGTGCGGCGACATGGTCGGCGAGCCCCAGGTCTTGGGCAGCGCCTTGCGCAGATCGGCCATGCTCTTTCCCGGATTGCGGTCGAGCATGTCGCAGACCGCGAGCGCGAAGATCATGCCGTCGTCGTAGCCGCGGCCGTAAGGCGCATTGAAGAAAAAGTGACCGGACTTCTCGAAGCCGGCGAGCGCGCCGAGCTCGTTGACGCGGCGCTTGATGTAGGAGTGGCCGGTCTTCCAGTAGTCCGCCTTGACGCCGTTTGCCTTGAGCACCGGGTCGGTGAGAAACAGGCCGGTCGATTTCACGTCGACGACAAAGGTCGAATTTTTGTGCAGGCTCGACATGTCGCGCGCCAGCATGACGCCGACCTTGTCGGCGAAGATCTCCTCGCCCTCATTGTCGACCACGCCGCAGCGGTCGCCGTCGCCGTCAAAGCCCAGGCCGACATCGGCCTTGTTGACCAGCACCGCATCGCGCATGGCGTGCAGCATCTTCATGTCTTCGGTGTTCGGGTTGTAGCGCGGGAAGGTGTGGTCGAGCTCGCAGTCGAGCGACACCACGTCGCAGCCGACCGCGGAGAGGATCTTCGGCGCGAAGGCGCCGGCGGTGCCGTTGCCGCACGCCGCCACCACCTTGAGCCTGCGCTTGAGCTTCGGCCGCTTGGTCAGATCGGCGATGTAGCGCTCGGGGAAGTTCTCCACGAAGGCATAGCTGCCCTTGCCGCTCAGCTCGAACTTGGCTTCGAGCACGATTTCCTTGAGCCGCTTCATCTCATTGGGCCCAAAAGTAAGCGGGCGGTTGGCGCCCATCTTCACGCCGGTCCAGCCATTGTCGTTGTGCGAGGCGGTCACCATGGCGACGCAGGGCACGTTCAAGTCGAACTGCGCGAAATACGCCATCGGCGTGATGGCGAGCCCGATGTCGTGCACCTTGCAGCCCGCCGCCATCAGCCCGGAGACGAGCGCCATCTTCACCGCGGCGGAGTAGCCGCGGAAGTCATGCCCGGTGACGATGTCCTGCTTGACGCCCATCTCCCAGATCAGCGTGCCGAGCCCCATGCCCAGCGCCTGCACGCCCATCAGGTTGATCTCCTTTTCCAGGAGCCAGCGCGCGTCGTATTCGCGGAAGCCGGTCGGCTTCACCAGCGGCGAGGATTCGTAGGCATAGGTGTTGGGAGTGAGCGCGGACTTCGGCTTGGGAAACATCAAGGCCTCGAAACGGGGCGAAACAATATTCATGTGCATACCTCAACGCCGCCGCAGCGCAAAGCGATCCGCTTTTTCATTGGCATTTCCGGGGCGCGAGCGAACCCCGAATCCATCCTCCACAGCGTCGGGGGTTATGGCCTCCGCGCCGGGCCCCATAGCGTGTCGAACAGGTGCGCGAACGCGCTTAAGGGCCGTCCCGCAATGACAGAATGGGTTATTGCTCGAGCACCATTTGCCCGTTGGCAAATTCGTAGCGCTTGAGCCGCGACAGGAAGGAGACGCCGAGCAGGTTTTGCCCGAGCGCCTCGTCGGGCAGCACCAGCGCGCGCACGTCGAACACGGTGATGTCGCCGATCTCCACGCGATCGAGCGTCACCGGCGCCGCCTTGACCAGCCCGTTGGCGGTGGAGACGCGGGCGGTGTAGTCCGCGGGCTTGGGAAAAACCTGGATTTGCGCGGCGGCCGATTCACGCAGGACCACGAGCGAAGCGCCGGTATCGACCAGGAAGCCGATCGAGCGGCCATCGACGCGCGCCTCGAGCTCGAAATGTCCGCTGCGGTTGCCTGGGACGGTCATCGTGTGCTGACCGCCGGACGCCTGATGCGGCGGCTCAACTTGTCTCGCCGCGGCGGCGCGCGGCGGCTCGACGACGGTTTTGTCGGCGTAGCGCGCGGCATAAGCGCCCAGCACCAGCACCCCAACCGCGAAGATGAGAACCTGACGCATGACGGCCCGGCTTAAGCGTTCGCAGCGCAGCCTCGCATGGCGATGCCGAATGTCGCCTTAATTGTGCGGCCAGCCCCTCATATGGTTTGCGCGCATGGTATCCGCCGCGTTAACGACGGCCATGCAATTAGCGAAGCGCCGGGTCGGGCGGATTTTCGATCAAAGCCCGCCAGCGGTCCGGCTCGATCATCAGATAAATCAGCCAGGCATCGAGCACGAGCACGATCGCAGGCTTGACGATCGCATCGAACGTGAGGTTCCACCACATGCCGAGGACGAGCGCCGCTGCGATCAGCAGCCAGCCGCGCCAATCGGCTTCGTCGCGGGCGAGCAACAGCAACGCCAGAACCGCGAGCGGCAGCGTGAGCAAAATGAAGGACAAAAACTCGTTGCGCGGCGACAGCAGATTGACGTAGGCGGCGGATAAGATCATCAGGGCAAAGGCGAAGCTGCGCGGCCCGCCAGCCTGGCGAACGCGCCAGGCGAGGTACAGTGTGCCGAGCGAAAAGACGAGACGAATGGCAATCGCCGCCGGCGACGGCACCTCAATGCCGAGCGCGGCCAGAAGCGTGAACAGATCGGCGCGATAGGGCCAATCTTCGACCCGCGAGGCCGCGATCTCCCACATCTTTTCGACCAATCCGCGGTACTGTTCGACGACATAGGCGTTGTCGAAGAACAGGAACGGCAGCGCGAAGATCGCTGCGATCGCCAGAATGAGCGGCAGCCGCATGCGCGGCACCAGCACGATGCACAGCAGCGCCATCACCAGAGCGAGCGGCTTGAAGGCGATGCCGATGAAGAGCCACAGCGAGGCCAGCAGCCAGCGCGCGTTCATCATCGCTGCCGCAGCCGCCATCATCGCGCCGGTCATTATGATCTGCGATTGCACGCCTTTGAAGTTGAACCAAGCCGCCGGTACGTTGACGAGCAGGACGACCCCGGCGATCTGCGCGGCGCTGACCGTATCGACGCCCTTCGGCAGCAGTCGCGCGACCACCGTGTAGGCGCCCCAGGAGAATACAACGGCGTAAACCAGCATCGACAGCGCGGCGGCGGCGACCGGATCGATCGCGGTCAGCGGCGCCAGGAGCAGCAGCGAGACCGGCAGGTAGAGGAAGGCGCCGAGCGTGTGCGGATCGTAGACCGGTTGATGCGCGAGCAGCCGGTCTGCCGCTTCGAGATAGTAGTTGAAGGTCGAGGCAAAGCGGCGGGGATTCGTGCGCGCCAACGTGATGGCGCAAAACACAAGCCATCCGCTCCAGCCGACCCATGGAAAGCGGCGGATCGTTTCGACAACCAAACGTCGCGCTCGTTCGACGAAGCCCACCATCGCGCCTAGCGATACCAGTATCGGAGCCGGGGCGAAACGGTCGGGCGTTGCGTCATTCTCCGCGGCGCTTGGCGCGGCGCGTCGCCGACGCCGAGAGCGGATCGTCGGGCCAGGGATGTTTGGGGTAGCGGCCGCGCATGTCGGCTTTGACCTGTGCGTAGCTGCCGCGCCAGAAACCGGGCAGGTCGCGGGTAATCTGCACCGGGCGATGTGCCGGCGAAAGCAGCTCGACCAGCAGCGGCACGCGGCCGCCGGCGATCGAGGGATGCTGCGCGAGGCCGAACAATTCCTGCACGCGGATCGAAAGCTTCGGCCCCTCCTCCGCCTCGTAATCGATGGGCACCGAGGAGCCCGACGGTGCCGCAAAATGCGTCGGCGCCTCGGCGTCGAGGCGCTTGCGCAGATTCCACGGCAGCAAGTTCATCACGGCGTCGGACAATTCGTCGGCGCCGATTTCGCTGCACGCGGTCTTGTCGGTGAGCAGCGGCTCCAGCCAGTCGGCGGCGTTGGGCGCGAGCCCTTCGTCGCTGAGGTCGGGCCACTCCTCGCCTTCCGCGCGGCGCAAGAACTGGACGCGCTGACGAAATTGCAACGCCGCCTTGCTCCACGGCAATTTATCGAGGCCAAGCGCGACAATGCCCTGGGCAAGCGTGTGCGCCGTCTCCGAGTCGGCGACGACCGGCTTGATTTGCTCATTGAGCGTTATTGCGCCAAGCCTGCGGCTCTTGCGCGCACGCAAGGATGCCGAGCCGCGGTCGAACGCAACCTGATCGCGCTCTTCAATTCTGCCGGCAAAGCGCGACTCGATCTCGACGAGCGCGATCGGCGCAGCGAGTACGATACGGCTTGCTGCCGCGGGGCCGGTCAGCTCGGCAACAGCAAGAAACGGCTCGCGCGCCAGCGGCGACGCCTGATCGACCAAGCCGCCGCGCCCATTGGCGAGCAGGAAGGCACCAGCGCTGCCGCGGTTCTTGGCGATGCGGTCGGGATAGGCGAGCGAGAGCAGCGAGCCGGGCGACAGCTCCCCTTCGTCTTTGCTGGCGCCGGCCGTATCGGCCCAGCGCTTCACCATCGCTCGTGCATCCTCGGCGCGACGCGAGCGGTCGCGGCGAAACTCTGCAAGCCGGTGGCGCAAGTCGACGTCGTCACCGCCGAGCCCGCGCTCGGTGAGGATCGCGGCGACGGTCGCCGCGGTTTCGCCCGCACCCTCCTGCGCGGCATCGACCACCATCCGCGCCAGCCGCGGCGGCAGCGGCAGCGCGCGCAATTTGCGGCCTTCTTCGGTAATGCGGCCCGAGGTATCGATGGCGCCAAGCTCGGAGAGCAAGGCTCGCGCCTCGGCGAGCGCCGCTTGCGGCGGTGGATCGAGGAAAGCGAGCTTATCGGGATCGCCCGTACCCCATTGCGCCAGATCGAGCACGAAGGACGCCAAGTCCGCGGAGAGAATTTCCGGCCGCGTGTAGGCTTCCAACGAGCCGGTCTGCGGCTCGTCCCATAGCCGGTAGCAGACGCCGGGTTCGGTGCGGCCGGCACGGCCGCGGCGCTGGTCGGCGGCGGCGCGGGAGACGCGCACCGTTTCGAGGCGGGTCAGGCCGACGTCCGGCTCGTAGCGCGGCACGCGCGACAAGCCGCTGTCGATGACCACGCGCACGCCCTCGATGGTGAGCGATGTTTCGGCGATCGAGGTCGTCAGCACGATCTTGCGCCGTCCCGGTCTCGACGGCGCGATGGCGCGGTCCTGCTCGCGCTGATCGAGCGCGCCATAGAGCGCTACGATGTCCACGCCCGGATCGCCAACGCGCTCCTTGAGCAGCGTCTCAGTACGGCGGATTTCGCCGGCGCCGGGCAGAAAGACAAGCAGCGAGCCGGTGTCGGCGCGCAGCGCGCGCTCGGCCGCCTCCGCCACCTGGTTTTCGATGCGCTCGCGCGGATCGCGGCCGACATAGCGCGTCTCCACAGGAAAGGCGCGGCCTTCGCTCTCGACCACCGGCGCGTCGCCGAGCAGCGCCGCGACACCGGCGCCGTCGAGCGTCGCGGACATCACCAGCAGCTTGAGATCTTCGCGCAGGCCTTGTTGCGCATCGTGCGCCAGCGCCAGACCGAGATCGGCGTCGAGCGAGCGCTCGTGAAATTCGTCGAACAGCACCGCAGCAACGCCCTCGAGCGAGGGATCGTCGAGGATGAGGCGGGTGAAGATGCCCTCGGTGACCACCTCGATGCGCGTCTTCTTCGATATCCTGGAGCCGAAGCGCACGCGCAATCCGACGGTGCCGCCGACGTCTTCACCCAGGATCTGCGCCATGCGCGCGGCGGCGGCGCGCGCGGCAAGCCGCCTTGGCTCCAGCACCAGGATCTTCTTCGCCTTCGCCCACGGCTCGTCGATCAGCACCAGCGGCACGCGCGTGGTCTTGCCGGCGCCGGGCGGCGCCACCAGCACGGCGGCGCTGCGCTCGCCAAGCGCGGTGGTGAGCCGCGGCAGCGCCTCGTCGATGGGAAGAGATGTGTCGAAGCTTTTCATAACGTTTGGGCGTCATCGTCCGCGCAAGCGCACGATCCAGTAAACGCAACCGGAAAAGATATAGCGATGTCGGTGGTTACTGGGTCCCCCGCCTTCGCGGGGGACGACGGCTTCTATCAAATGGACGCGCCTGAGCCATCACACTGTCGCCTTGCTCGACCGGCCGACGCCTTCATAAGCAAAGCCGTGCCGCGCCACTTCCGCCGCGCTGTAGACGTTGCGCAGGTCGACCAGCACCGGCTTCGCCATCGCCTTCTTCAGCCGGCCGAAGTCGAGCGCGCGGAATTCCTCCCATTCGGTGACGATTACCAGCGCCGAAGCGCCCTCGGCGCAAGAATAGGCGCTGTCGCAAAACGCGACATTGCCGATCAAGGGCTTTGCCTGCTCCATGCCGACCGGGTCGTAGACGCGCACCTTGGCGCCCAAGTCCTGCAACGCGGTGATCAGCGGGATCGACGGCGCCTCGCGCATGTCGTCGGTCTTCGGCTTGAAGGTAAGGCCGAGCACGGCAACGGTCTTGCCGCGGATGTCGCCGCCAAGCGCGGCGGAGACCTTGCGCGCCATCGCCCGCTTGCGCGCATCGTTGACGGCGGCGACAGCCTCGACGATGCGCAGCGGCGCCCCATGATCGAGGCCGGTCTTGATCAGCGCCACCGTGTCCTTGGGAAAGCACGAGCCGCCGTAGCCGGGGCCGGCATGCAGAAACTTCCCGCCGATGCGGTTGTCGAGGCCGATGCCGCGCGCCACCTCCTGCACGTCGGCGCCGACCTTCTCGGCAAGATCGGCGATCTCGTTGATGAAAGTGATCTTGGTGGCGAGAAAGGCGTTGGCAGCATATTTGGTGAGTTCGGCGGTGCGACGACCGGTGAACAGGATCGGCGCGCGGTTGAGGTAAAGCGGCCGGTAAAGCTCGGACATCACCTCGCGCGCCTTGGCGTCCTCGGTGCCGACGACGATGCGGTCGGGATGCTTGAAGTCCTGGATGGCGGCGCCCTCGCGCAGGAATTCCGGATTGGAGACGACGGCAAACTTGGCTTTCGGATTGGTCTCGCGGATGACGCGCTCGACCTCGTCGCCGGTGCCCACCGGCACCGTCGATTTGGTAATGACCACGGTGAAGTGCGTGAGCGCCGCGGCGATCTCGCGCGCGGCATCATAAACGAACGTGAGATCGGCGTGGCCGTCGCCGCGACGCGACGGCGTGCCCACGGCAATGAACACCGCCTCCGCTGCTTTCACCGCGTCCGGCAGCGACGTAGTGAATTTCAGCCGGCCGGCGCGTTCGTTGTTGGCGACCAGATCGTCGAGGCCCGGCTCGTAGATCGGGATGTCGCCGCGGTTGAGCGCGTCGATCTTGCTCTTGTCCTTGTCGACGCAAGTTACTTCATGGCCGAAATCGGCGAAGCAGGCCCCGGAGACGAGCCCGACATAACCGGTGCCGATCATTGCAACGCGCATCGTCGTCCTTAGCGCAGATGGTTAACGAGTTCCAACCGAGACCGGCGGTCTCATAGCAGAGCGAGTTTGGCGAAGCGAGGCCCGCAACTTTCTGCGCTCGCGTAAAGGCTAATGAAACCGGGCTCTGCCATACCGGCGGCATGAGCCAGATGAGAATGCACGACGGGCGGGTCGACTGGGTCGACTACGCCAAGGGCTTCTGCATTGTCTTCGTGGTGATGATGCATTCGACGCTCGGCGTCGAGGCTGCGGTCGGACACACCGGCTGGATGCATCCGGTGGTCGCCTTCGCGCTACCGTTCCGCATGCCCGACTTCTTCATGATCTCGGGATTGTTCCTTGCCAACGTCATCGACCGGCCCTGGCGCACTTATCTCGATCGCAAGGTTGTGCATTTCGCCTACTTCTATTTGCTCTGGATGACGGTGCAGTTCGCGGTGAAAGCGCCGCAGATGGCCGCCGACGGCGGCTACGCCGAGGTGGCGCGGCTTTACGTGCTGGCCTTGATCGAACCGTTCGGCACGCTGTGGTTCATCTATCTGTTGCCGGTGTTCTTCGTCTTCATCCGGCTGACGCGGCGCGCGCCGTGGCCGGCCGTGTGGATGTTCGGCGCCGCGCTCGAAATGTCCCACCTCAGCACGGGCTGGGTGGTGCCGGACGAATTCGCCGCACGCTTCGTCTATTGCTATACCGGCTATATCGCCGCGCGCTATGTCTTCGCCATGGCGTCACAGGCGCAGGATCGCCCGGCGCTCGGCATCGCCGGCTTGCTCGCCTGGGGCGCGATCAATGGCACGCTCGTCTATTTCCACCACGAACAGTTGCCGTTCATTTCGCTGGCGCTCGGGCTCGTCGGCGCCTGCGCCGTGGTCACCGTCTCGGCGCTGATGACGCTGCACGACGCTTTCGAGCCGCTGCGCTTTTGCGGCCGCAACTCGATCGTCGTCTATCTCGCCTTCTTCCTGCCGATGGCGATCACGCGGGCGCTGCTGCTCAAGACGCAGGTCGTCACCGACGTGGGCAGCATGTCGGTCATCATCACCGCATGCAGCGTCATCGGCGCGCTGGCAATGTTCTGGCTCACGCGCGGCACCGGGGCGAAGTTCCTGTTCGAGCGCCCGGCGATGTTCTGGCTGACGCCCAAGCTCGCTCTACAGCCGGCCGAATAAGTCCACAGCGGCGCGTTCGGCGCATTGATTAAAAGGCTGTGGCGGCCCACATTCGGGCCATGCCGACAACCGCCAAAACCAGGACCGCCGCCAAAAAGCCCGTCGCGAACCCAACGAAGCCCGCCGCCTCACCTCAGGAGAGTGCCGCCTCGCGGCCGCTGAAGAAGGGCGACCATCTCTTCCTGGTCGACGGCTCCGGCTACATCTTCCGCGCCTATCACGCCATCCGTTTCCAGCCGCGCACGCCCGAGGGGCTGCACGTCAATGCCGTGTACGGCTTTTGCAACATGCTGTGGAAGCTGCTCAAGGAGATGAAGCCGGACGAGAAGCCGACGCATCTCGCCGTCGTCTTCGACAAGTCGGAAAAGACCTTCCGCACCGAGTTCTATCCCGACTACAAGGCGCACCGGCCGCCGCCGCCGGACGATCTCATCCCGCAGTTCCCGCTGATCCGCGAGGCGGTGAAGGCCTTCCTCATCCCCTGCATCGAGCAGGCCGGCTTCGAGGCCGACGACCTGATCGCGACCTACGCGCGCATCGCCTGCGAGGCCGGCGCCACCACGACAGTCGTGTCCTCCGACAAGGACCTGATGCAGCTCGTCGGCCCGACGGTGACGATGTACGACACCATGAAGGACAAGAAGATCGGCCGCGCCGAGGTGATCGAGAAGTTCGGCGTCGGCCCGGAGAAGGTCATCGAGGTGCAGGCGCTGATCGGCGATTCGACCGACAACGTGCCCGGCGTGCCCGGCATCGGGCCGAAAACCGCGGCCGAGCTGATCGCGCAATACGGCGATCTGGAAACGCTGCTCAAGAAGGCGAGCGAGATCAAACAGGACAAGCGCCGCCAGTCGATCATCGACAACGCCGAGGCCGCGCGCATCTCCAAGCGTTTGGTCACGCTCGACAACAAGGTCAAGCTCGACGTGCCGGTCGATCAGCTCGGCGTGCACGAGCCGGACTACAAGCATCTCATCGCCTTCTGCAAAGCCATGGGCTTCAACACGCTCGCCAAACGTGTCGGCGACGCCGGCGGCACCGACGTCAACGCCGTTGCCGCGGGAAGCACGGCCGAGGCAAAGGCGGTCGCCGAGGCAAAGGTGGCGCCGAGCCGTACCTCGGGTCAGGGCCAGCTCGCGCTCGGGCTGCCTACGCCGCAGCGAAGCAAAGGCAATGTCGTCGGCGGCGACACGCCGATGAGCCCGGTGTCGCTGGCGGCAAAGCGCGTTGAGGCGTTGCGCTCGGCCACGCTCGACGCGGCAAAATACGAAGTCATCGATACGCTCGACAAGCTGCAGAAATGGATGGCGCGCGCCTACGACACCGGCTTGCTGGCGCTGAAGACCGAAACCGCGAGCCTCGATCCGATGCAGACGCCGCTCTGCGGCATCGGCATTGCGGTTGCGCCGAACGAGGCGGCTTACCTGCCGCTTGGCCATCGCGAGGCCAACGAAGGGGAAGCTGACGGACTGTTCGCCGCGAAGCTCTGCGCCGGGCAAATTCCCGAGCAGCAGGCCTTCGCCGGGCTCAAGCCGATCCTCGAGGACGCGGGCGTCATCAAGATCGGTCACGACGTCAAGCGCGACTGGCTGGTGCTGTCGCGGCGCGGCGTCCGCATCGGCTGCATCGACGACACCATGCTCATGTCCTACGCCCTCGATGCCGGCAGAGGCGCTCACGACATGGACGCGGTGATGACGCGCTATTTCGGCCGCGCGCCGTCGCGCTTCAACGACGTCAAGAGCAAGGAGCGCGCGCTGTTTACGCCGGAAGCAACGCCGGTCGCTCGCGCCGCCGCCTTCGCCGCCGAGGAGGCGGACGTCACGTTGCGCCTCTATCAAGCGCTGAAGCCGCGCATGGCGGCGGAAAAAGTTGTCACCGTCTACGAGACGCTGGAGCGGCCGATGCCGCACGTGCTCGCGCGCATGGAAGAGCGCGGCATCTCCATCGATCCCGGCGTGCTTGCCAAGCTCTCCAATGAATTCGCCAAGGAGCAGGCGAGCCTTGAGAAGGAGATCAACACCATCGCCGGCACGCAGGTGAATGTCGGCTCGCCGAAGCAGCTCGGCGACATCCTGTTCGGCAAAATGGGCCTGCCCGGCGGCAGCAAGACCAAGACCGGGCAATGGTCGACCACCGCGCGCGAGCTCGAGGAGCTGGCCGAGCAAGGGCACGAACTGCCGCGCAAGATTCTCGACTGGCGCCAGGTCTCCAAGTTGCGCTCGACCTACACGGAGGCGTTGCCTAATTACGTCAACCCGCAGACGCAGCGCGTGCACACCTCCTACGCGCTGGCCGCGACCTCGACCGGCCGCCTCGCCTCCTCCGAACCGAACCTGCAGAACATTCCGATCCGCACCGAGGACGGCCGCAAGATACGCCGCGCCTTCGTCGCCGCGCCGGGCATGAAGCTCGTCTCCGCCGATTACTCGCAAATCGAATTGCGCCTGCTCTCGGAAGTCGCCGAGGTCCCGACCTTGCGCAAGGCGTTCCAGGACGGCGTCGATATTCACGCCATGACCGCGTCGGAAATGTTCGGCGTCCCGGTCAAGGACATGCCTCCGGAGGTGCGCCGCCGCGCCAAGGCGATCAATTTCGGCATCATCTACGGCATTTCCGCCTTCGGCCTCGCCAACCAGCTCGGCATCGATTCGAAGGAAGCCGGCGCCTACATCAAAAAGTACTTCGAGCGCTTTCCCGGCATCCGCGACTACATGGATCAAACGCGCGAGGATTGCCGGCGCGACGGCTACGTGCTCACGCTGTTCGGCCGCAAGTGCCACTACCCGGATATCAAGGCCTCGAACCCCTCGATCCGCTCGTTCAACGAGCGCGCCGCCATCAACGCGCGCCTGCAGGGCTCGGCCGCCGACATCATCCGCCGCGCCATGATCCGCATCGAGCCGGAGCTCGCGAAGGCCAAGCTCAAGGCGCGAATGCTATTACAGGTGCATGACGAACTGATCTTCGAGGTGCCTTCGAGCGAAGTCGCCGACACCATTCCGATCATCAAGAGCGTGATGCAGGACGCGCCGCATCCGGCGATCGCGCTGCACGTGCCGCTCCAGGTCGACGCCCGCGCGGCGGACAACTGGGACGAGGCGCACTAACGCCGCAGCTTTGCGCGAGCAACCCACACTCCGCTCGTCCCCGCGGACGCGGGGACCCGGTCTTTGCCATGTTGTTCTGGGTTCCCGCTTTCGCGAGAATGAGCGGTGGATAGTGTTACCGCCGCTTCTTCCTCGACTTCCTTAGGGGCGCTTTCGCCTTGCTCTCCTTGCCCTTCGCCGCGACGATCGCAATCGCCTCGATCTCGAACAGCCCGCCCGGCCGCGCCAGCGCCGGCACGCCTATGGTGGTCGAGGCCGGCGGTGCCGACTTGTTGAGATAACGGTCGCGCACCTCGCGGAACGCCGCCATGTTGCCCTGGATGTCGACGAGGAAATTGTTGATCTTGACGACGTCTTTCCACCCCGCGCCGGCGCCCTTGAGCGCCAGCGTCATGTTTTCGAAAGCCTGCGCGCATTGAGCGCGGAAATCTCCGGCGGCGCCGACAAATTTGTTCTCGGTGTCGAGCCCGAGCTGGCCGGCCAGATAGACGAGGCGAACCGGCCCGTCCGCTTCGACCACGTATGAGTAGCCCGGCGGCGGCGCCAGCGTCTTGGGATTGGAGAAGCGCACCTGTGCCATGAGTCCCTCCCGGTGTTTTGGCGGCCGGCGATGTCAGCACGGCGCCGCGGCTTGAGGCAATTGCCGTGCCGGGGTGCGCCTGATACTCAGCGGCGACATGAGCAAGGTTGCCGCTATCTGCGCCGTTGCGGGGCTCGTGCTGCTGCCGTCGCAAAGCGTCCAGGCCGCCGAGCTTGACGGCGCTGCCATGGGCTTTGCCTGGGGCCTGCCGTTTGCCGGCATTCTGCTTTCGATCGCGCTTGGCCCGCTCCTCGCCGCGCATTTCTGGCATGCGCATTACGGCAAGATCGCCGCGCTGTGGGCGATCATCACACTTGTCGCCATTGCCGCCGGCTACGGCTTCTCCGCCGCACTCGCCGGCTTCATCCACGCCATGCTCGGCGAATATATGAGCTTCATCATTCTGCTGTTCGCGCTCTACACCTGCGCCGGCGGGCTGCTCATCATCGGCAATCTCGGCGGCAAGCCGTGGAGCAATGCGACGCTGCTCGCATTCGGCGCGACAATCGCCAGCGTCATCGGCACCACTGGCGCCGCCATGATCCTCATCCGTCCGCTGATCCGCGCCAATGCGCAGCGCGCCCATAATGTGCATGTCGTCGTCTTCTTCATCATCCTCGTCGCCAATATCGGCGGCGCACTGTCGCCGCTCGGCGACCCGCCGCTGTTCGTCGGCTTCCTGCGTGGCGTGGAATTCCTATGGCCGTTGCAACATCTCTGGCTGCAGACGCTGATCACCGCTGTGCTGGTGCTCGCAATCTTCTTTGCGCTCGATTTGTGGCTTGCGCGCTGCGAACCGCCGGCGCCGACCGAAGGCGCTGCCATTCGTCTTTACGGCCTCATCAACCTGCCGCTGATCGCGCTCATCATCGCCGCCATCCTCGCCTCGGCGGCCTGGCGGCCGGGCATCGACATCGACGTCTATGGCACCCACCTGGCGCTGCAGAACCTCCTGCGTGATGGCGCGCTCGTTATCATCGCGCTCGCCTCGCTGTGGCTGACGCCGGACGAGCACCGCAAGGCCAACAGCTTCACCTGGGAGCCGATCGCCGAAGTCGCCAAGCTGTTCGCCGGCATTTTCATCTGCATCGTCCCGGTGCTGGCGATGCTCGATGCCGGGCGCAACGGTCCTTTCGCCTTTTTGCTCGAAGCGGTCACCGCCCGTGACGGCATGCCGCACGAGGCGGCCTATTTCTGGCTCACCGGCTCGCTCTCCGCTTTTCTCGACAACGCGCCGACCTATCTCGTCTTCTTCGAGCTCGCCTCCGGCAAGCCGGCCGAACTGATGGGGCCGCTTGCCGGCACGCTGGCGGCGATCTCCATGGGAGCGGTCTACATGGGCGCGCTCACTTATATCGGAAATGCGCCAAACCTGATGGTTGCGGCCATTGCCACCGGGCAGGACGTGAAGATGCCGAGTTTCTTCGGCTACCTGATGTGGGCGGCTATCGTGCTGGTGCCACTGTTTCTGCTGTTGACGCTGCTGCCCATCTCGCCGATTCTGAAACTGGCTTGACTTGCTTGTCCCGCCTGTTTGATTTGTCGGCCAAGGGCGTGAGCCGGGGCGACCGGAAAGGCCCGTAAACCGGGGGGATGCTGGCCATGCCCGCACACGCGGCCTCGCACGTTTATTTCGGCCTCAACGTGATGTGGGTGGCGACCTGCATCCTCATCATCACCTACGCCACCATCATGTCGGAGAAAGTCAACCGCGCGATCGTCGCGCTGGTCGGCGCCGGCGTGATGATTCTCGTCGGCGTGCTCGACCAGGAAGAGGCGATCCACGGCATCGACTGGAACACCATCGGCCTGTTGACCGGCATGATGATCCTGGTCTCGATCTCGCGCCGCTCCGGCATGTTTCAGTATCTCGCCATCTGGTCGGCCAAGATCGCCCGGGCGCATCCGAGCGGCATCCTCTTCATCCTGCAGATCACCACCGCGGTGCTTTCGGCCTTTCTCGACAATGTCACCACCGTGCTGCTCATCGTTCCGGTGACGCTCGCCATCTGCAAGACGCTGGAGGTGCCCGCCTATCCCTACCTGTTTGCGGAAATCTTCGCCTCCAATATCGGCGGCACCGCCACGCTCATCGGCGATCCGCCGAACATCCTCATCGGCTCGCAGGCCGGCCTGTCGTTCAACGACTTCGTCATTCACCTCACGCCGGTGATCATCGTCGTCATGATCGTGCAGGCGCTGATCATCCACTTCGTCTGGGGCAAAAGTCTCAGGGCTTCGCACGACGCTGAAGCGCGAGTCATGGCGCTGAGCGCGGCCGATTCGATCGAAGACTGGAAGCTGCTCAAACAATCGCTTGTCGTCATCGGCATCGTGATGATCGCCTTCGTGCTGGCGCGGCCGCTGCATCTCGAACCGGCGACCATCGCCATGTTCGGCGCCGCCATCCTCATGCTGCTGGACAACTGGGCGCACCACACCGAGAAGGCGGCGCACAACATCCACCAGACCTTCGGCGACGTCGAGTGGATCACCATCTTTTTCTTCATCGGCTTGTTCATCGTCGTGCACGGCGTCGACGTCAGCGGGCTGCTCAATATGCTCGCGCATGAGCTCGTCGCCGCGACCGGCGGCAACATCGCGCACGCCGGATACTCCATCCTCTGGGCTTCGGCGTTTCTGTCGGCGATCGTCGACAATATCCCGTTCGTCGCCACGATGATTCCGCTGATCAAGAACATGGCGCCGTCTTTCGGCGGCGAGGCGCACATCCTGCCGCTGTGGTGGTGCCTCTCGCTCGGCGCCTGCCTCGGCGGCAACGGCACCTTGATCGGCGCCTCGGCCAACCTGACTGTCGCCGGCATCGGCGACCGCAACGCGGTGCCGTTCCGCTTCATGACCTACACGTTCTATGCGCTGCCGATGATGGTGGTGTCGGTCGCCATCTGTAACCTTTACATCTGGCTGCGCTATTTTTAGGCGCTGCCGCCGGTCGCGCGGCGGGTTCCGCAACTTTCCTTGCGCTGAGGCGTTGATCCCCACGTCCGCGTGGCGGTCGCCCATTCAGGCAATGGCGAGATGCAAATGGCTGCCGGCAGTCACATCCTGCGCATTTCGACGGTCGGCGCCGTACTCATGTTGACGCTGCAGCCGGCGCCGGCGCGCGATTTTTTTCACTGGCTGTTCGGCGGTTTCCACCATCGCCAGAGCGTTCCCGCCGAAGCGCGTCCTTACGTCGATCCTTTCGGCGCATTCGACCGCGCGGATAATCCGGAGCAGCGCCAGGACCGAGGACCGGCGGCCGCGTTCTGCGTGCGTACCTGCGACGGTTTCCATTTCGTCGTGCACGCGAGCGGACCTGTCAGCGCCGCCGACATGTGCCGCGCCTTCTGTCCCGGAAGCGCGACCAGGCTCTATTACGGCAGCAATATCGACACGGCGACGGCGAGCGACGGCAGCCGCTATGCCGCACTCGATACCGCTTATGCCTATCGCAAGCGCCTCTCCGCCGGCTGCACCTGCAACGGTCGCAACATCTTCGGCCTCGCGGACATCGATGTGAACACCGATCCGACGCTCAAGCCCGGCGATGTCGTCGTCACCAAGCACGGGCCGGTGGCCTTCGCCGGCAAGAGCGACAAGTCCGCCGAGTTCGCCCCGGCCGCAAGTTACCCGCGCTTTTCCGCAAGCTACCGCGCGGCGCTGGCGAAAATGCGCGTCGCCCAACCGATGCTGGAAGAGCCGGGCGCCATCGGCCTTCCCTCGAGACCGGCCGTCGGGCAAACCGATGAAAACCGCAGCGCAGCCAAGTGACCGCGCCGGGACCCCAACTTTTGCCGCACAACGCCTTTAACGCTGTCCTCGCTTTGGTCCTTGACGCTTGCGCGGCAATGGGCAGATTTGCGCCCGAATCTTCAAACCGGCGGATCAGACGATGCGGAAGACGGCACTGACGGCGGCGGTCGTGGCGCTCGGCGCTATCGTGGCGGGCCCCGCACTCGCCGCCACTTGCCACAATACCGGCTCCTACGAGCGCTGGTTCGAGGACTTCAAGAAAGAGGCAATCGCCCAGGGCATCTCCGCGCGCGTCGTCGCCGAAGCGGCGCCATCGATGACCTTCGACCCAGCGATCATCCGCCGCGACCACGGCCAGGCGGTGTTCAACCAGACCTTCGCCCAGTTCGCCGATCGCATGGTCGGCGGCGCGCGCATTCCCAACGGTCTCGCCAAGATCAGGCAGAACGCCAGGCTGTTCGCCGAGGTCGAGAAGAAATACGGCGTCCCGGCGCCGGTGCTCACCGCATTTTGGGGCCTGGAAAGCGACTTCGGCGCCAATTTCGGCAACTACAAGATTCTCAGTGCACTGGCGACGCTCGCCTATGACTGCCGGCGCCCCGACTTTTTCCGCGCGCAACTGCTTGATGCGTTGCGCATCATCGAGCGCGGCGACCAGCGCCCCGACGAGATGATCGGCGACTGGGCCGGCGAGTTCGGCGGCATGCAGTTCACCGCCTCGGATTATCTCAAGCACGCGGTCGATTTCGACGGCGACGGCCGCCGCGACCTCATCCACAGCATTCCCGATACGGTTGCATCCGCCGCCAACTTCCTCGTCAGCCTCGGCTGGATGCGCGGCGAGCCGTGGCTGCAGGAGGTGCACGTGCCGCAAAACTTGCACTGGGAGGAAGCCGACCTCACCATCACCCATCCGCAGTCCCAATGGGTCGCATGGGGCGTGCGCGCGGCGCATGGGCAGCTGCCGTCTGGCGATCTTCCTGCCTCGCTGATCCTGCCGATGGGCCGCCACGGCCCGGCCTTCCTCGCTTATCCGAATTTCCAAGCTTTTCTCGGCTGGAACTCGGCAATTGTCTATTCGACGACGGTCGCCTATTTCGCCACGCGCCTCAATGGCGCGCCGCCGTTCAGCCATGCCGGTGACGCCAGCATCGTGCCGCTGACCACGTCGCAGGTGATGGAGTTGCAGCGCTTACTGATCAAGGCCGGCTACGAAGGCGTCGGCGACGTCGACGGCAAGATCGGCGCCGGCACGCGTGCCGCGGTGAAGAAAGCGCAGCTCAAGGTCGGCCTGCCTGCGGATTCATATCCGGACATTGCGCTGATCGAACGCCTGCGCGGTTCCGCGAGCCCCCGACAGTAGCGCTCCCTCAAACCGGTTTGCTGCAGCGCATCCGCCGCTCACGAAGTCTCGATGAGCCGCAGGACGCGCGGCGTTGCCGCGTTGATTCAATGTAAGCGCCGCCGGCGAAAGATGACCGAACCTTCATGTTCGTCACCGCGCAAAAGCGGACGCAACAATGAACCTTGCTGCGGTCCGCACAGTTGAAAACAACGGCGGCCGGCAATGGGTGGAGGAAAGTGAATCATGACTAAATATTTCCCGTGGATGACGGCGACCGCGCTTGCCGTCGCTTTGATGCTGCCGGTATCGGCCGGCGCCGACGAGCAAAAACCCGGCGCCCCGGCCGCTGCACCGAAAGCCGCGCCAGCCGCTCCAGCGCCGCACATTGCCGCTCCCCCTCCTCACGTCTCTGCGCCGGCACCGCATGTCAGTGCTCCTGCGATTCCGCACGTTTCGGTTCCGCATAGCGCCGCCGTGCCGCATTTCGCACCGCACCAGGCCGCTGCCCCGCACGTCGCCGCTCCGCGGCGCGCTGCGATCCCGCACGTCACACCGCATCGCCAAGTCGAGCGCCATGTCGTTTCGCACGCGGCGCCGCCTAAGGCCGCCTCGTCGTCAAGTGCGGCGGCGCAGACGCAATCGTCCGCCGTCCAACGGCGCGCCGAAAGCCGGAACGAAGAACGCCTCCTGCGCTCGCTGCCGCCCAAGGAACGCGCCGCCAAGCGCGAGGAATTCCGCAAGCAGCGCGAGCACGCGCAATCCAAGACTCAAGCCCAGCCGAGCGCGGCGGTCCAATCGAGCGCCGCTGCGCAGACAACGACTGCAGCGCAGCGCCGTGCCGACCGCGCCGAGCGTCGCCGCGAAGAGCGCGTATTGCGCTCGCTGCCGCCCAAGCAACGCGCGGCCAAGCGCGAGGAGTTCCGCAAGCAGCGCGAGCAGCGCTTGAACGCGCAGAACGCCGCCGCGGCGCAAGCCAGCGTCTCCGCCAATGCCAGCGCGCGTGCGCGACGGCGTAACGCCCGTCGCAATGGCGGCACCGCGCTCACTGTGCAAGCGGCGCGGCAAGGTCGCTTCGCTGCGCGCCTGGCGCGCCGACAAGCGGCTACGAGCGGCGCCGCAGCGGCTGCCGCCGCCGATCCGGCGCACCGCGCCTGGCACCGCCATCCTCATCGCGCGGCTTTCGTCGCCTGGTACGGCCCCGTGTTCTGGCCTTACGCCTATTCTGACATTTTTGACTACGCGTTCTGGCCCTACGGCTATGACGAAGGCTATTGGGACTATGCCTACGACGATTTCTTCGACAGCCTGTTCTGGGGCGAGGCCGGTCCGCCGGAAGAATACGCCTATGCCCCACCCGTCATCACGCCGGCCGGCAACGTGACCTACGCCGCGGCGCAGGAATTGTGCAACGAGCCCGGCAGCGGCGTCACCGCCTGGCCGTTCGGCGAGATCGAAAGCAAGGTAAACCTCGACGCCCGGCAGAAATCGCTGCTCGACGACATGCGTGCCGCCGCGACGAAGGCCGCAGCCGTGTTCAAGGCCTCTTGCCCGTCGCACGAGGCATTCCCGCTGACGCCTCCCGGCCGCCTCACCGCGATGACGGCGCGGCTCTCCGCTACGCTGCAGGCGGTCGAAACCGTGAGGCCTGCGCTCGAGGATTTCTACAACTCGCTCTCCGATGAGCAGAAAGAGCGCTTCAACGCGCTCGGCCCGTCGACGCAAGTCGCCAAGGCCGGCGCCGAGACGACAGGCTCGACCACAAACAGCGCCGAAAGCTGCAAGCAGCCCAAGCCCGGGCTTGACAACCTGCCGATCGACACGATCGAGGACGTGGTCAAGCCGAACGATGCGCAGGAAGGCAAGCTCGACACCCTGCAGACGGCGACGAGCAAGGCGGTCGCGATCATGGCGGCAGCCTGCCCCGACGAAACGCCCTTGACGCCGACCGGACGGCTCGACGTCATGCAAAAACGGCTGCAGGCGATGATCGAGGCGGCGAACGAAGTGAAGCCGGCGCTTGCCGATTTCTATTCCTCGCTCAGCAACGAGCAGAAGGCGCGCTTCGACCGCATCGGCCGTGAGCTTGCCAAGTCGAACGACTAATCTTTCGACCGCGCCAGCTCGCCGATCGCGCTTCGCGATACCGGCACTCTCTCCTCCGCGGCGGCCTCTTCAAGCCGCCGCGGTTCGCTGAGCAGGTCGCAGACGAAGCCGAGAAACTGGCCGGCCTGATAGGCATCCACCACGCGGTGGTCGGCGCGCATGAAGACCGGCATGACGGGAACCGTTTCGAAGCGACCGCCACGTTCGATGACCTTGGATTCGACCGGCCCGATCGTGAGGTTCAGGGAGTCGCTCTGATCGGGAAAGCGCGTCGGCTTATAGGCGCGGATCAGCGGCGCGCCCGGAAACGAAAGATCGTTGATGGTGGCACATGCCGCACGGGTGGCGTCGAGCCGGCCGACAACCGGCAGCCGGAAATGGCGATCGGCGAAATTGTAAAGACGCAGCAACTGCCGCAGCCAGAATGCCGACAGCCGCCGCAGCCGCGCCAAGTCGCGGTCGCGGTCGCGCTCGTTGCGCGCGGCCTGCAGAAGGACGTGCCAGACCTCGAGCGCGATCTCCTCGATACTTTTCGTATTCGCGGCAGATATCACCAGCAGATCGGTTTCGCGATTGCGGCGGTGGAAGAATGCAAGACGCACGTTGACGTCGCGGAACGCAAAAATTCGACGCCCGACAATGCGCACATTCAATTCCGGAAAGCGCGTCAGGGCGAGTGCCGTGGCGCGCATCAATGCATGGACCGGCGTTATCACGACGCGTCCCGAGCGGTTGCGATCGCGCAGGAATGCCTGCAGAGCCTCGACTTCTACCTCGGTGCCCCAGACCAAAGCGGGGTCGGATTGTGTCGCCGCCGACGCGTGCAGATAGAAACGGTTGTAGAGCGGAATCTTGCGGTCGGGAATCGGCCGGTCATGCAATGGCCACTTCATGATCGTCCCTTGATCACCACGCGCGCACTCTTAGCCGGCTTGCCGCCGATGCGCAGACGTCTGAGGCATCACCAGATCGACAATGGCCCCGATGCTCCGGAAATTGTCGGGGTTCACGTCGTCTCCGTCGAAGCGAACGTCAAATTGCTCTTCGACGTGGAAGATCAAATCCATCAAAAGCAGGGAATCGAGCAGGCCCTCCTCCAAAAGGTCGGTTGCGGGGGTGACCTTCCGGTGGCGTTCGCCGCGCGCCTGCACGAAGTGCAGCAGGTCCGCTTCCAATTGCTTCCGGTCAGACATGGCGCGCGTTCATAGCATCTTGGAACGGACGGCCGACAGTGCAAACTGCAATAAATCGACAAGGCCGCGGGCTCTGATCATGCCACGGAACTGGGCGTTACCAGCCGGCTTAGCGCGGCACGGTCGATCTTGAACCCGGTGGTCAGCGGCAGGCGCTCGAGCATTTCGAACCGCACGGGCACCTTGTAAGGCGGCAACTCGCGTTGGCACAGGGCGCGCACCTTCGCCACGTCGATTGGACGGTTGTCGCGGGGCGCAAGAAACAGCACAAAGCGCATGTCGTCGCCGCGGGCAACGGGCGTGGCGGCGGCGCGGGCATGCGGGAAGGCATTTTCGACCACGCTTTCAATCTCCGCCGGATGCACGCGATGGCCTTGCACTTTGGTCAGCAGGTTGGCGCGGCCGTGCAGGTAGAAGGCGCCGTCGGCGTCCCGATGAGCGAGATCGCCGGTTCGCAGCCAGCCGTCTCTATCCAACACTTCGGCCGTGGACACCGGATCGTCCCAGTAGCCGAGCATGACGTTGGGACCGCGCGCGCACAGCATTCCGACTTCACCGTCGGCCGACTCGCTCCCGTCGTCGTTGCGCACCGTCAATTCGACGTTCGGAATCGGCTTGCCGATCGAGCCCGGCCGGCGTTTGAGATCGTGCGGCGCGAGCACGGCTAGGCGCGCGGAGGCTTCCGATTGGCCATACATCATGTGAAAGCTCGCCGGCTCGATGCTGTCGGCAAGTTGCAGCGCCGACTCATTACGCAGTTCGCCGCCGGCAACCGACATATAGCGCAGGGCGGGCAGCGGACGCCCGCGAAGTCCGCCAAACTTGAGCAGCATGTTGTAGACTTCCGGTACCGCGGAAAACGAAGTTGCCTGGAGGTCACGCAGCGCACCGACGATGGCGGCGGGAAAGATCAGCGGGCCGTGCAGGAGCAGCGTCGCGCCCGCAAGCACGTGTGTATGCAGGACCGAATTGCCGAATGCATGGCAGAAAGGAATGACGACGAGCGCGCGGTCGTCCGCCTTGATCGGCAATATCTGCAGGATCGAATCCGCATTGCTGAGCAAATTGCCATGGCTGAGCATCACGGCTTTGGACGTCCCGGTCGAACCGGAGGTCAGCAGCAGCATTGCGACGTCCTGGCGGTCACGCCGCGGCGCCGGCGGGCTTAACTCGCCTTCGCCGTCGAGCCGCAAAGCTGTCGCGCCCAATGCATCGCCTTCGCCAATGTCGCCGCGCCGGCTCAGCAGCACGCTCGGGCGGCATAGCGCAACGACCTGATCCCGTCGCGATGCTTCGAGTGGCACGGGCAGCGGCATCACCACGCCGTCGGCGAGAAGCACACCGTAATAGGCCGCCACGTATTCCGGCGAATTGGCGAGCTGCAAGGCGACGCGCTCGCCCGGTTGGTAGCCGGGGCGCCCTTTCAGAAACCGGCTCACGCTTTCGGCGGCGTGGCGCAGCCACGCGTAAGTGTAGATCGCATCCTTGGTCACCAGCGCGGCATGCGCCGGGCGCGAGCGTGCGACTTCGACAAAGGCGGCGCCCAGATTGGCCGCATGCTGCAGCGGGCGGCGCTCGAACGCGGCCGCGTTAGCGATGGGGTCCGCATCTGCCCGTGCCGCCGACCGATCAAGCTCGAGCAAGACCGTCCGCATCGATGTCAATAAATCCCGGGAATGAGCCGGCATGTGCGCGCCATATAGGCGCGGTAATCGTCGCCAAAGGCATCCAGCATCATGCGTTCCTCTTGGCCGACTCGTGCGAAAAACAGGGTGCCAAAGCCAACAAGCCCGGACAACCCGGCCAGCCAGTTGGGCAGCAATAATGCCTGCGCAATAGCCCACAGCCAGAACGCCGCATACATCGGGTGGCGAAGCTGCTGGTAAATTCCTTCCGTCACCAGGATGTGGCGGTCGCGAATCTCGAGCGTGACCGACCAGGCGCGCCCGAGATCGCGGTGCGTGCGGTACATGACGATCATGGCGCCGGCGAGAACCGCCGTACCGGCCCAGGCCTGCAACGCACGAAATTCGTAGTCGGCGAATCGCGGCTCCCCGGTGAGCACATAAAAAAGTGGAACCGCAAACAGGCCGGTAAAGGAAATCGCAATCAGTGCGCTTTCACGCACACGATGAAGGCGGTGGGCGACCGCGGTCTTGCGCGAGCGGCGTTGATGCGGATAACGAATCACGTACCAAATGACGCATCCGAGCCCCCAGACGATCTTGGCGATGGTCGGTGTCACCGGCGTTTTTCCAAAATAGGCGCAGCCGCAGCAAATTTGCTCGCATGCAAGCGCGGTTCCCGAAAGCCTATGAAAAACCGGTCCAAAAAACCACACCCATGCGCCAATTGACAGCAGGCTTTTATTTTTTATTGATCAGGGCTTCGCTGCCTGCGATAGCTTTGCGCATATCGCGGGATATTATTCGCCGAATCAGCCTTATCGACGACGAGAGACACGTGCGTATCCGATATTTCCTCAGCGCTGCCTTGATCGGGATGAGCCTTTGCGCCAGCCCCGCGCAGGCCACCCATATCTATCTGCTGAAGGGATTGGCGGGCATCTTTTCTACAGGGCTCGACACCCTTGCCGACGAACTGAAAAGGCGCGGCTTTGCCGCCACCGTGCACGCCTATGACGATTACGACACGCTTGGTCCGGAGGCGGCCCAGCTCGCCCGAACCGGCAAGGGTCCGATCATCATCATCGGCCATTCACTCGGCGCCGATACCGCCTTCGCGATGGCAAAGGCCATGAAAGGTGCGCCGGTCGCCCTCGTCGTGCTGTTCGGACCCGACGGCAACATGACCGTTCCAGCCAACGTCGAGCGCGTGCTGTGCTACGTGACCGGCGACATCGTTCTTCACAAGGCGCCGGGCTTTAGAGGTTCGATTCGGAAGGTGAGCACAGCCAAGGACCCCGGTATCAACCATTTCAACATCGAAAAGATCGAATCGCTGCATGCCAAGGTCATCGCCGAAATCGCCGCGATCGCCGGCCATCATGAGCCGAGCGCCAAGCCGCGGGTCGCCGGAGACAAGCGGCAGGCGGCAATCGACAAGAGCAAACCGCCCGTCCACGCTTCTCAGTAAAAACGCTACGGCGCGTTATCGCCCTCGATGGAGAAGTCACGGTAGCCGCCGAAGCCGATGACCGCTTCGACGTGGCCGCGCCCGCGGCGGCGGTGCCCGTCGCGCGCCACGATGTGAACTGGGGCAAAATTTCCACCGCCGCCGATTTCCATTGCCCAATAGCGACGGCCGCTCTTCGATACCGCGGAGGCCACCGCCTGACAGCCGCCCAGCATCATATTGGCACGGTGCGGCGGCGATTTCATCCACATCGCGCGCGCGCAGGCTTCGGTGGCGCAGCCGACCGCGACGTTCTCGGCCATGGCTCCGCGCGGCCCGCGCTCGGTGAAGAAGCCGGCATGGTCGAGGCTGTTGCGCCGCGCCATGTCGTTGGCGTGCGCCTGCGCCAGCGCGTAAAGCACCGAGCAGCTTGCCGCGCGCGCCACGTTTTCGCCCGCGACGCCGAGCGTCAGAACCAGCAAGGTCGTGGTGAGGTGTTTGATCACTCCGCCGCGATGCGCACTTCCGGCGCCGCCGCCTTGATGTCGGGCGTGACGTGCTTCTCGAATCTGGCGAAGTTCTTCTGGAACATGCCGACCAGATCGCGCGCGGTCTTGTCGAACTCGCCCTTGTTCTTCCAGGTCTTGATCGGGTCCAGGAGATGCGGCTCGACGCCCTTCACTGCCGTCGGCACCGAGAAGCCGAAATACGGATCGGTGCGGAAGTCGGCGGTCTTGAGCGAGCCGTTGAGCGCGGCGGTGAGCAGCGTGCGCGTCGCCTTGATCGGCATGCGCCGGCCCTCGCCGTATTTGCCGCCGGTCCAACCGGAATTCACCAGCCAGCAATCGACCTTGTACTTGTTGATGTAGTCGCGCAGCAGGTTGGCATAGACCGAAGGGTGCCGCGGCAAGAACGGCGCGCCAAAACAGGTGGAGAACTCGGGCTGCACGCCGATGAGGCCTTTCTCCGTGCCGGCGACCTTCGCCGTATAGCCGGAGAGGAAGTGATACATCGCTTGCGTCGGCGTGAGCTTCGCAATCGGCGGCATCACGCCGAAGGCGTCGGCGGTGAGGAAAATGATGTTCTTCGGGTGCCCGGCGCGGCCGGTGCGCGATGCATTGGGGATGAAGTCGAGCGGATAGGCCGAGCGCGTGTTCTCGGTCTTCGAGCCGTCGTCGTAGTTCGGAATGCGCGTCTCCGCATCGAATACCACGTTCTCCAGCACCGTGCCGAAGCGGTTGGTGGCGTCCCAGATCATCGGCTCGGCTTCTTGGGAAAGCTTGATGCACTTGGCGTAGCAGCCGCCCTCGAAATTGAAGATGCCGTCGGGACCCCAGCCGTGCTCGTCGTCGCCGATGAGGATGCGGTGCGGATCGGCCGACAACGTGGTCTTGCCGGTGCCGGAGAGGCCGAAGAACAGCGCGCTCTCACCCTCGTGGCTGACATTGGCCGAACAGTGCATCGGCACGACATGCTGCGCCGGCAGATAGAAATTGAGCGTCGTGAACACCGACTTCTTCATCTCGCCGGCATAGGAGGAGCCGCAGATCAGCACGATCTTGCGGGTGAAATCGATGGCCACCATGGTGTCGGAGCCGTCGCGGCCGCCGTGGCGCTTGGCATCCGGCTTGAACGAGGGCAGGTCGACGATGGTGAGTTCGGGGACGAACTTGGCGAGCTCGGCGCGCTCGGGGCGGATCAAGAGCTGGCGGATGAACAATGAGTGCCAGGCAAGCTCGGTAAACACGCGCACCTTGATGCGATATTCCGGGTCGGCGCCGCCATAGAGATCCTGGGCGAACAGCTTCTTGCCTTTGCAATGCGCCTGGAAGTCGGCGAGCAGATTGTCGAAGTTCTCCTTCGACATTTTGCGATTGTTGTCCCACCACACGCTGTCGCGGGTGAGATCGTCTTCGACGGTGTGCTTGTCCTTGGGGGAGCGGCCGGTGTGGTGGCCGGTTTCCGCGCAGAGCGCGCCGCCTTTCACCAGCGAGGCCTCGCCGGCCTCTATAGCGAACTCGTAGAGGGCTGGGTCGGTTAAGTTCCAGCGGACCGCGGCAAGCTCCTTGAGGCCGAATTTGTCGGCGCCATAGGCGGCGTTACGCAAACCGATTTCCTGCACGCGACGTCTCCCCTCCAGCCGGCCCGGACTATAGCGCGGTCCGAAAAAGCGCGCGACCATAGTCAGGAACACCCTTAAAGCCAAGGCCGACAGCCATGCACGCAAGCGGACCGCTATTGCACTGCGTCAATGGATTACTGGTCTCGCCCAAGGCTGAGGTTTAACCCATCAGAACCTTTGCGGTTCGCCGGCAAATTAACCACGGCGTTCAATTGTTGCGTGCCTGTTCCGCAAGCTCCTTGAGCACCGCGCGCAGCGGGCCCGGCCCGGTCACCCGCCGTGGAAAGGCGAGCCGGCACGCCGCGCGGCCCTGCTGTAATTCGAGGCCTTCCGGATCGATGCCGACACAGGTCCATTCGCCATCGTCGGCGCCGATAAGTTTGGTGGCGTAGAACCTGAGCGCTTCCTTGTGATCGGCGTTCATATGCGCGATGGCCTCCGGCTCCGCTTCGATGAGCGCGCCGGCGTCGGAGATGTCGGTGAGAATGTCACGCGCGGCAAGATCGACGATGCGGCCGAAGCCGGCAACCAGATGCGCCTTTTCGACGGTAACGCGATAAACGGCGAAATCGGCGAACCCGGCGAACATTTCCGCTTCCGGCTGTTTGCGCAGATAATTTTCTCTGGCCCGAACGGCGCTGTCCTGCGCGGCTTTGCCCATCAACATCACGCGCGCACCTTCGAGCGGATCGCCCTCCTTGCGCTCGTCGAGCATCAATGAGACACGCGAATCGGCGAGAATGTTCTTCGTATGCACGGCCAGCTTCGACAGCAGCAGCAGCGGCGCACCGTCGGCCGCGGTCGCGACATTGACCAGCGAGCAATAGGGATCGCCGTTCGACGGCATCAGGCTCGCCAAAGCGCCCGAACGCGCCTCGCGCAGCAGTTTTTTCGCCGCCAAACGGGCATCGAATGCAGGATCGGGCTTCATGGGCGCAGCGTTAACGATTTGCGGCGGGCGCGCGATCTTTGACCCGACGCCCTTGTAATCGCAACCGAATCACATAGTTGTTGCAAAGAGGTCACATTTCAGCCCCCGTTTGTGGGCTTCAAACGACACGGGAACGTCACGCAAGAGGGGCTCATGCCGACAATCGCTCTCGTCGACGACGACCGCAACATCCTAACCTCCGTATCGATGGCTCTGGAGTCCGAGGGCTATCGCATCATGACCTATACCGACGGCGCTTCCGCGCTCGACGGCTTCAAGACCTCGCCGCCCGATCTCGCCATTCTCGACATCAAGATGCCGCGCATGGACGGCATGGAGACGCTGCGGCGCCTGCGGCAGAAGAGCGATATTCCAGTCATCTTCCTCACCTCCAAGGACGAGGAGATCGACGAAATGTTCGGCTTGAAGATGGGGGCCGACGACTTCATCCGCAAACCTTTCTCGCAGCGCCTGCTGGTCGAACGCGTCAAGGCGGTGCTGCGCCGCGCTTCACCCAAGGACGGCGCCGCGCCGAAGGAAACCGACGCCAAGGCGCTCGAGCGCGGCCAGCTGCGCATGGACCCCGAGCGGCACACCTGCACCTGGAAGGGTGAGCCGGTCACCCTCACCGTCACCGAGTTCCTCATCCTGCAGGCGCTGGCCACGCGCCCGGGTGTGGTCAAGAGCCGCAACGCGCTGATGGACGCGGCCTATGACGATCAGGTCTATGTCGACGATCGCACCATCGACAGCCACATCAAGCGGTTGCGCAAGAAATTCAAGGTCGCTGACGACGATTTCGACATGATCGAGACGCTTTACGGCGTCGGCTATCGCTTCAAGGAAGCGTGACCCAAATTTAATGATGCAGCCGCGGGGGTGGACTCGAACGCTGGTCCCGGCTTGCGGTAAAATCGCCGCATTCCAAGGCTCAGGAACCGGCTGGCTCACGTGCTCGATAAGACTGTAGAAATCGCGACCGAAACCGCCGAGACGTCCGGTGCGGAAACGCCGACCGTCAGACGCGGCAGCCTCGCTGCCGTCGCCGGCGTTGCACGATCGCTTTGGCAGTTCTTCGTCGCCTTAAGCTTTTCCAGCCTCACGCGCCGCATCGTCTTTCTCAACCTGACCGGTCTGGTCGCGCTCGCCCTCGGCGTTCTTTATCTTACGCAATTTCGCGCCGGCCTCATCGACGCGCGCGCGCAAAGCCTGCAGGTGCAGGGCGAGATCATCGCCGGAGCCATCGCCGCCTCGGCGACCGTGGAAACTGATTCGATCACCATCGATCCCGAACGCCTGCTCGAATTGCAGGCGGGACAAAGTTACGGCCCGTCCGAGGACGCGCTGTCCGGCATCGAATTCCCCATCAATCCCGAGCGTGTCGCGCCGGTGCTGCGCCGGCTCGTCTCGCCGACCAAGACGCGCGCGCGCATCTATGACCGTGACGGCGTGCTCATCCTCGACAGCCGCAATCTCTACGGCCGCGGCGACGTCTTGCGCTTCGATCTGCCGCCGCCGAACGCGGAAAACCCCGGCCTCATGGAGCGCGCCTTCATCGCCTTGCGGCGCTGGTTTAACCGCGGCGACCTGCCGCTCTACAAGGAGCTCGGTCCGGAAAACGGCAAGGGCTATCCGGAGGTTGCCGCCGCGCTCACCGGCGTCCCCACGCGCATGGTGCGCGTCAACGACCGCGGCGAGGTGATCGTCTCGGTTGCCGTCCCGGTGCAGCGTTTCCGCGCCGTGCGCGGTGCGTTGATGCTGTCGACGCAAGGCGCCGACATCGACGACATGGTGGCTGCCGAGCGGCTCGCTATCGTCAAGCTGTTCCTGGTGCTCGCCAGCGTCATGGTGGTGCTGTCGATGCTGCTTGCCGGCACCATCGCCGGTCCCGTGCGCCGCCTCGCCGACGGCGCCGAGCGCGTGCGCCGCCGCATCCGCACCCGCGTGGAAATCCCGGACTTCACGAGGCGCGGCGACGAGATCGGGCACCTTTCCGGTGCGCTGCGCGATATGACCAACGCCCTTTATTCCCGCATCGAGGCGATCGAAAGCTTCGCCGCCGATGTCGCGCACGAGCTGCGCAATCCTTTGACCTCGCTGCGATCGGCGGTGGAGACGCTGCCGCTGGCCAAGACCGACGACAGCAAGCGCCGTCTGCTCGACGTCATCGGCCACGACGTGAAACGGCTCGATCGCCTTATCTCCGACATCTCCGACGCAAGCCGTCTCGACGCCGAATTGCAGCGCCAGGAGGTCGGCAGCCTCGATCTGCCCAAGCTTCTCGATGCGCTGGTGACCGCAGCGAACGAAGTGAAGCCGGATGTGAAGGTGACGCTCGCCTTCGAAGGCGGCCAGCCGCCGGCGTTCCAGATTCCCGGTCATGACTCGCGGCTCGGGCAAGTGGTGAGCAACCTCATCGACAATGCCCGCTCGTTCTCGCCGCCGGGCGGCAGCGTGCGTGTGACCTGCCGGCGGCTGAAGAACGAGGTCGAGATCGTCGTCGACGATGACGGCCCCGGCATCCGCCCCGATGCGCTGGAGAAGATTTTCGAGCGCTTCTATACCGACCGGCCCGAGCAGGGCTTCGGGCAGAACTCCGGCCTCGGCCTCTCCATCTCCAAGCAAATCGTCGAGGCGCATGGCGGCCGCCTGTGGGCGGAGAACCGCACCGCGCCATCCGTGCCCGGCGTGCCGCCCAAGGTGCTCGGCGCCCGTTTCGTGGTGCGGCTGCCGGCGAAGTGACGGTGGGCATGGAGCGCATCGACCTTTCGCCGCTCGTCTCTGCGCAAGCGGGGACCCAGACTTTGCCAAGAACCGGATTTCCGCTTGCGCGGGAATGAGCGGAGTTTCCTCTTGGCTCCAACCATCCACGCCTCCGCCGTCCTCATCGGGCCGAAAGCCGTGCTCATCCGCGGGCCGTCCGGCTCCGGCAAATCGCGGCTGGCCTGGCAGCTCCTGCAGGCGCGCCTGCCCTTTGCGCGCCTGGTCGGCGACGACCGTATTCACGTCGAGGCACGCAGTGGCCGCCTGCTCGTCCGCCCTGCCGTGGAACTTGCCGGGCTGATCGAGATCCACGGGCTTGGCATCCGTCGGCTCGATTATGAGCCGGTTGCTGTGGCCGCCGTGGTTGTGGACCTGGCGGCAGCCGAGGCCGAGCGCCTTCCCATGGCGGACGAAGCCATGCTGGAAGGGGTCAAATTGCCGCGATTGGCGGTTAAATCCGGCGCCGACACCCTATTTCTTGTGCTGGCTTTCCTTGGGACAGCCCCAAGCGGCTCATTGACCTGAGGGTGGCGCGCGGGCTAAGGCCGACGCCCCTCCCCATGATCGGAAAAATTAACGATAACGGGCCTAAAATCGGCCCCACCGAATTCGACGAAAAAGACCCCCGAATTCCATGTCTTTTCGCACTGCAGCACAGCCTCTATATAGCGAAAGAAGCCCTTGCAACGGGGCTGCGGATGAGACTGAATGTGCCCCCTTTCGTGCGGCGCAGCGTAAAAGCGCCCGCGGGGAGTTCGTGATGATCGGCCTGGTATTGGTGACCCACGGGCGGCTCGCCGTCGAGTTTCGCTCGGCCTTGGAGCACGTAGTCGGGCCACAGCGGCAAATCGAGGCGGTCACCATCGGCCCCGACGACGACGTCGAGCAGTGCCGCAAGAATATCGTCGATGCGGTGAAACGCGTGGATAGCGGCGAAGGCGTCGCCATCCTCACCGACATGTTCGGCGGCACCCCGTCGAACCTCGCGATCTCGGTCATGAGCCAGCCCAAGGTGGAAGTGCTGGCCGGTATTAACCTTCCCATGCTGATCAAGCTCGCCAAGGTGCGCGAAAGCTGCCCCTTGGAGCAGGCCGTGGCCGCCGCACAGGAGGCCGGCCGCAAGTACTGCACCATCGCCAGCCGGGTGCTCAGCGGGAAATGAGCGACCCCGCTCAGGCGGGAGGTTCCCCTCCACCGTCCGCGTCCGCGCCGGTTGCGCGCGACGTCCTCATCGTCAACAAGAAGGGCCTGCACGCCCGCGCCTCTGCAAAATTTGTGCAGATGGCCGAGCAGTTCGACGCCGCCATAAACGTGACCCGCGGTCATGAATCGGTCGGCGGCACCTCGATCATGGGGCTGATGATGCTGGCCGCCGGCCCGGGCGTCACCGTGACCGTCAGCGCCACGGGCAACGAGGCGCAGGCCGCCGTGGATGCCCTGTGCGAGCTGGTGTCGTCGAAATTCGGCGAGGAGGAATAGGACCGCCGTCATTCCCGGTTCGCTCGCGCCCCGGAATCTACATAAAGAAATCTTTATATATTCATTGCGGCTGCCGTCCGGCCCTGTTATAGGCACGCTCGAGCGAGAGCCCAGTTTTGTCAGTCAGGACCGCCATGACCGCCACCGCCAAGAAGCCCAAAACCGGCGACTACGTCGTCAAGGACATCGCCCTCGCCGCCTGGGGGCGCAACGAGATCGCCATCGCCGAGACCGAAATGCCCGGCCTGATGGCGACCCGCGAGGAATACGGGGCCCAGCAGCCGTTGCGCGGCGCCCGCATCGCCGGCTCACTGCACATGACCATCCAGACTGCCGTGCTGATCGAGACGCTGACGCACCTCGGCGCCGATGTGCGCTGGGCCAGTTGCAACATCTACTCGACGCAGGACCATGCCGCCGCGGCGATCGCGCAGGCCGGCGTGCCGGTGTTCGCCGTCAAGGGCGAGAGCCTGAAGGACTACTGGGACTACACCCACCGCATCTTCGAATGGCACGACGGCGGCACGCCGAACATGATCCTCGACGACGGCGGCGACGCGACGTTGCTGCTGCATCTCGGCATGCAGGCCGAATCGGAGCCGGCCGTGCTCAACCACCCCGGCAATGAGGAAGAGGAAGTGCTGTTCGCCGCCATCAAGAAGCGGCTGAAGGATGAGCCCGGCTGGTATTCAAAGACCGCCAAGGCCATCAAAGGCGTCACCGAGGAAACGACCACCGGCGTGCACCGGCTCTACCAGATGGCCAAGGAAGGCCGGCTGATGTTCCCGGCGATCAACGTCAACGACAGCGTCACCAAGTCGAAGTTCGACAATCTCTACGGCTGCCGTGAATCGCTGGTCGACGGCATCCGCCGCGGCACCGACGTGATGATGGCGGGCAAGGTGGCGATGGTCGCCGGTTTCGGCGATGTCGGCAAAGGCTCCGCGGCGTCGCTGCGCCAGGCCGGCTGCCGCGTCATGGTCTCGGAGGTCGATCCGATCTGCGCGCTGCAGGCGGCGATGGAAGGCTACGAGGTCGTCACCATGGAGGAGGCCGCGCCGCGCGCCGACATCTTCGTCACCGCGACGGGCAACGTCGACGTCATCACCATCGACCACATGCGCAAGATGAAGCACCGCGCCATCGTCTGCAACATCGGCCACTTCGACAGCGAGATCCAGATCGCCGCCTTGCGCAATCTCAAATGGCACAACATCAAACCGCAAGTCGACGAGGTCGAGTTTCCCGACGGCAAGCGCATCATTTTGTTGTCGGAAGGCCGCCTGGTGAACCTCGGCAACGCCATGGGGCATCCGAGCTTCGTCATGTCGTCGTCCTTCACCAACCAGACTTTGGCGCAGATCGAATTGTGGACCAATCCCGGCAAGTACAAGAACCAGGTCTACACGCTGCCCAAACAGCTCGACGAAAAAGTCGCGCGGCTGCACCTCGACAAGATCGGGGTCAAGCTCACCAAGCTCTCCGAGAAGCAGGCGACCTATATCGGCGTGCCGCAAGCCGGGCCGTACAAAAGCGACCACTACCGGTATTGATCTTCTGTCGTTCCGGGGCGCGGCCGTAGGCCGCGAACCAATCGCGAGGCTTCCCTTATACCTTTGGATTCCGGGTTCGCCGCTGCGCGGCGCCCCGGAATGACACGTTTCATCTCCTTGCCGCACCGCAGCGCGAGTGTTATCTGCCGCGCCATGACGGCGGCGCCGATTCAAAACATCCGCAATTTCTCGATCGTTGCGCATATCGACCACGGCAAGTCGACGCTCGCCGACCGGCTGATCCAGCTTTGCGGCGGGCTGGAGCTGCGCGAAATGAAGGAACAGGTGCTCGATTCCATGGACATCGAGCGCGAGCGCGGCATCACCATCAAGGCGCAGACCGTGCGGCTCAATTACAAGGCGCGCGATGGCAAGGATTACGTCCTCAATCTCATCGACACGCCCGGCCACGTCGACTTCGCCTACGAGGTGAACCGCTCGCTCGCCGCCTGCGAGGGCTCGCTGCTGGTGGTCGATGCCAGCCAGGGCGTCGAGGCGCAGACGCTCGCCAATGTCTACCAGGCGATCGACAACGGCCATGAAATCGTGCCGGTGCTCAACAAGGTCGATCTGCCGGCCGCCGAGCCCGAAGCCGTCCGCAAGCAGATCGAGGAGGTGATCGGGCTCGACGCCTCGAACGCCATCGAGATTTCCGCCAAGACCGGACAGAACGTGCCGGAAGTACTGGAGGCGATCGTCACGCGTCTGCCGCCGCCCAAGGGCGACCGCGACGCGCCGCTCAAAGCGCTGCTGGTCGATAGCTGGTACGACGTCTATCTCGGCGTCGTCGTTTTGGTGCGCATCGTCGACGGCGTGCTCAAGGAAGGCCAGCGCATCCGCATGATGGGCACCAACGCCGCTTACGACGTCGACCGCACCGGCGTGTTCACGCCGAAGCTCGCCATGGTCGACGAGCTCGGACCCGGCGAGATCGGCATGCTCACCGCATCGATCAAGGAAGTCGCCGACACCCGCGTCGGCGACACCATCACCGACGACCGTAAACCCGTCGACAAGCCGCTGCCCGGCTTCCGCCCGGCGATCCCCGTCGTGTTCTGCGGCTTGTTTCCGGTCGACGCCGCGCAGTTCGAGGATTTGCGCGCGGCGATGGCCAAGCTGCGCTTGAACGACGCGAGCTTCACCTACGAGATGGAGACGAGCGCCGCGCTCGGCTTCGGTTTCCGCTGCGGTTTCCTCGGTCTGCTGCACCTCGAAATCATCCAGGAGCGGCTCGAGCGCGAGTTCAATCTCGACCTCATCGCCACCGCGCCGTCGGTCATCTACAAGATCAAGCTCACCAACGGCAGCGAGCTGGAGATCCACAATCCGGTCGACATGCCGGACCCCAACCACATCGAGGAAATGCAGGAGCCGTGGATCGAGGCGACGATTCTCACGCCCGACGAATATCTCGGCGCCGTGCTCAAGCTCTGCCAGGACCGCCGCGGCGCGCAGAAGGAACTCACTTATGTCGGCTCGCGCGCGCTCGTCAAATACGACCTGCCGCTCAACGAGGTGGTGTTCGATTTCTACGACCGCCTGAAGTCGGTCTCGCGCGGCTACGCCTCGTTCGATTATCATCTCACCGATTACAAGCCGGCCGATCTCGTGAAACTGCAGATGCTGGTCAACGGCGAGCCGGTCGACGCCCTCGCCATGCTGGTGCACAGGACGCGCGCCGAGACGCGCGGCCGCGCCATGGCCGAGAAGCTGAAAGAGCTGATCCCGCCGCACATGTTCCAGGTGCCGATCCAGGCGGCCATCGGCGGCAAGGTGATCGCCCGCGAGACCGTGCGCGCCTTCCGCAAGGACGTCACCGCCAAATGCTACGGCGGCGACGCCACGCGTAAACGGAAACTGCTCGACAAGCAGAAGGAAGGCAAAAAGCGCATGCGTCAATACGGCAAGGTCGACATCCCGCAGGAAGCGTTTATTGCGGCGTTGAAGGTGGATGTGTAGGGCCCAAGTGCCTGATCCTAAACCTCTGCACAAATCACGCTCAGGACGCTATCTTTGAGCGTGAGCTTGATTCCAGTTGGATTGAGAGAACTGTCAGAGATCCGGAATGGTCTCGCCCCGATCCAAAACGGCCTGGTGTCGAGCGTCGGTTTCGTACGATTCCGGAGTTTAATGGTCGCGTACTTCGCGTGGCTTGCCGTGAAACCAATGATGAAATTCGGATTCTGACGGTGTTTTTCGATAGGGACGCGCGGAAGCAACGATGAAACCGACAATCAAATATCGTGCGGAAGATAACGCAGCCTACATCCGTTTATCTCAGCAAAAGATTCTGGAAAGTGCCGAAGTCGCTCCGGACATCGTATTTGATTACGATAAACAAGGCCATATTGTCGGCATCGAGCTGCTCGATGCAAAGGCTCAGCTTTCTCCCGAGCTACTTACAGACGTGGCCTAAGTAGCGCCGACCAAGCCAACGAACGTCACCGCCAAGTGCTCCGGGTCAAGCCAGGCAATGAGCGCCGAAATTCCGCTCAGCACGCTTGATTTTATTCCTAGACTATGCTAGCCGCACATCGTTGGCCGTCGCCCCGCCAAGCCATCACGTGGGCTTGGCGACGACGATAGCCAGCCGGCCTGTGCCGACAATGCGCGGGCCGTGTCGGGTTGCGCGCGGTTTCGCGCGGCCCGACGGATGGAGCGCCCGGAGGGCGCGGCGTTCCCCGATCGCAAGGGGGACGCAGCGCGCCCTCGCAAGGCGCGCGGGCGGCCGATCGCAAGGCTGCTCGAAGGGGTCTCGCAAACCCCTTGCGCCCTCCCGGCGCTCCATTCCCCCCTTTTTTGGGGGAAGGTAAAAGGGAGACCGGCGCCCCCGCGCCGGACAAAGAACAGGGGCGATGACGCACGCCTGGAGAGTCTCATGAAATGGCCGCTGCCGCTCGTCGCAGCGCTCACCGCGGCAAGTCTGCTGTCCTTGCCGGCGCGCGCCGACGAGACCGTGAGCATCGGCGGCGTGCGCGCGGTGCTCATCAAGCCGAGCGCCGAACCCGTCGGCAGTTTGATCCTGCTCGCCGGCGGCGACGGCCATCTCGACATCGGCGACAACGGCCACATCGGGCACCTTTTCGGCAACCAGCTCGTGCGCACGCGGGAAGCCTACGCCGCGCGCGGCTTTGCCGTGCTGGTGCCGGAGGCGGAAATCAACCTTGCCGCGGCGGTCAAATACATGGCCGCGATCAAGCGCCCGGTGACCGTGGTCGGCACCAGCCGCGGCACGCAACGCGCGGCGGAGGGCTTGGCGCGTGGAGCGCACCCGGATGCGCTGGTGCTGACCTCCGGCTTCCTCTCGCCCCAATCCGGCGAGGGCGAGCACCGCTCGGTCATCGCGTTGCTCGGTTCGCCCTCGCGCCTGCCGCGCACGCTGGTGATCCATCACCGGCGTGATGGCTGCCGGTGGACTTCCCCCACAGGAGTCGAGCCGTTCGTCAAATGGGCCGGCGGCCGCGCCCGCGTCATCTGGCTCGACGGCGGCGTGAGCGTCGGCGACCCGTGCGAGGCGCGCGCGCATCACGGCTTCAACGGCATCGACGGCGAAGTGGTGGACGCCGTTTCCGCCTTCGCCAAGCGCTGAGCGCGGAACTCCACTCCATTCTGCGGCGTTCATCTCTCGTCTCGAAACAGCACGAGGAGGACCGAGGATGGCGCGAGGCAGCAAGGCGAAATACACCGGCAAGCAGAAGCGCAAGGCGCGCCACATCGAGCGCGGTTACGAACGGCGCGGCGTCTCGCGTCGCGAAGCCGCGCGGCGCGCCTGGGCGACGGTCAACCGCGAGTCGCACGGCGGCAAGAAGTCGGGCTCCGGCCGTGGCAAGAAGGAAAGCCACGCGTCCTCGCGCAAGGGCGGACGCGCCGGCGGGCGCGCCTCGGCGCGGCGCTCGGCGGCGGCGCGCTCACGCTCGGCGCGCAAGGCCGCGCGCACGCGCAAGCGCCGCGGGCACTAGCTCAATAGGCGGGCTCTTCCGGATAGAAGAGCCCTTCGAAATCGCGGTGCCGGCGGTAACGATGCCATGGCTCACGCGGTTCGCGCGCCGATGAGCTTGCGCCCTCGCCGGTGACGACGATGGTGGTGTCGTCCATATGCTGCTTGACCAGCGCAAAGAGCACGGCGGCGTTGGCCGGATGCAGGCGAATGCAGCCGTGCGAGGCCGGGCGGCCGATGCGCGAGATTTCGTAGGAACCGTGGATCGCGTAACCGCCGTGGAAGAAGATCGAGTACGGCATCGGCGACCAGTCGTATTTGCTCGAATACCATTTGCGCGCCAGCCATTCCGGCCGGTAGGTGCCGTTGGGCGTGTTGTAACCGATGCGCGCGGTCGACACCGGCCATTCGTAGCGCGGAATGCCGTCGACGCTGACGGCGAGGCGCTGGTCGGTCTTATCAACTGTGATGACGACGCTCGCCTGCGCACGGCCGACCGCCGCGCACAGAAAAAGCAATGTCACGATGCCGGTGACGAGCCGTGGCATTCATGACTGTCCCCGCTGCCACACGGCGAGTGTCGATGGTTTTCCGCCGCAGAGCAAGGTCGCTGACGGCGCGCCTGTTCTGATTTGAGACAGATTGCGGCGCCGGCGCGGCCGCGGATCACCAATGGCTGAAACCGTACTTATGCGCGAGCGCCGTGAGCCACGCCTGCCGGCTGCGCATCACGGACGCATCGTTGCCGCGCGCCGCGACCTTCACCGGGTCTTCGCCCGTGCGGGCATGCGCGGCGAGAGGCATCCCCTCGCCGCGCCGCGCCACAGAAGGCGTGCCCAGATCGTAATGCGCCGTCAGATCGACGGCGACATCGTTCTCGGGCAGCGCCTTAGCGAAATGCTCGGCAACCGCTTCGACTTTCAGCTTGCCGGCATCTGCCATCGGCGCATCACCGGGCCCCGCTGGCGCCGGCAACGGGCCGTTCATCACCACAACCTTGGTGTCGGAGAGCTTGTGCTTGTGCACCAATGAAAACAAAATCTCGGCATGATCGGGCCGCAGCCGCACGCAGCCGTGCGAGGCAGGGTGGCCGAGATTGTAGGCTTCCATGGTGCCGTGCACGGCGTAACCGCGGTAAAAGAACATCGCCCACGGCATCGGCGTCAGTTCGTACTGGTGCGAATACCAGTGCCGCTCGAGGCGGATCGGATGAAACGTGCCGCCCGGCGTCGGATGCCCGCGGCGTCCGGTCGACACCGGCCAGCGATAGAGTTCGGTGCCGTCGACGATGACGGCAAGCTTCTGCTGCGATTTGCTGATGTCGATGAGAATGTCGGCCTTGGCCGGAACCGACAGGGCGAGCAAGCCGCCCAATGCAGCCATGGCGATGCAACGCATGACGCAAACGCCCCTCAGCCGCCACCGAAACCAAGCATTGCCCAGCACCAGCCGCCTTGTAAAGCCTTTATTAACCATCAAAGTGCTTGGCGGGGCTCGGTTTTTCGAAGGACCGCACCGGAGCGGGAACTCCACAGCTTAAACCATCTTGCGTATTTGGCCTGACACTGCGGCAAGGAATCCGTTAAATCGACAGGCCATGGGGACGCGTTTGACCGTCGGTTTTGCTCTTTCCGTCTTGCTGGTCGCCGGCAGCATTGCCGGGGCCGGCCGTCTCGACGTTGCGCAACTGGCGCAAGCCCCGGCCGATCAGATGCCGGCGGTCGCCGCGCCGGTGCCGGTTTCGCCACCGGCCGTTGCGCCGCAACCCGCTTCGCCTGAAGCCAACGCGCCGGCCGATAACGCGACCTTGCCGCAGGCCGCAACGCCTGCGATCGCCGTCAGCCCGCCGCCGGAGCACAGTGCTCCCGATCTTTCATTGCCGGTGCCGCTGCCGCCGCAGAAGCCGCAGATGGCGGAGGACAAGCAGCCGGCCAAGCGGCTGTTCGCCGGCGTGCAATTGCCTTCGCTCGGCAAGGCGATGGCCATCGGCTACTACCCGCGCGGCTGTCTGCAGGGCGGTGTCGAGTTGCCGGTCAACGGGCCGAACTGGCAGGTGATGCGCGTCGAGCGCAATCGCAATTGGGGTCATCCCGAGCTCATCCATTTCCTGGAAAAATTCGCACCGCTCGCCTCCAAGGCCACCGGCTGGAAAGGCGTGCTCATCGGCGACATGGCGCAGCCGCGCGGCGGCCCGCTGCCGTTCGGACACCTCAGTCACCAGATCGGCCTCGACGTCGACATCTGGTTCATGCCGATGCCGGATCACCGGCTCACCACCGAAGAGCGCAACACGGTTTCGGCGAGCAACCTCGTCGCCTCCGACTGGAAGCACGTCAATTCGAATTGGTCGCCGGCCGACGAGGCCTTCATTCGTACCGCGGCGGAGCAGCCGGAAGTCGAGCGCGTGCTGGTCAACGCCGCCATCAAGAAGAAGCTGTGCGAGATGGAGGGCAAGCAGCATTGGAGCTGGATGGACAAGGTGCGGCCCTGGTACGGGCACAACGACCACATTCACGTGCGGCTCAAATGCCCGGCCGACTCGCCGCATTGCCGCAAGCAGTCGCCGGTTCCTGGCGGCGACGGCTGCGAGGCCAAGGAACTCGACTACTGGTTCACCGACAAGGTGCTGCACCCGCACATCACGGCGCCGAAGCACCCGCCGCACGCGCTGACGCTCGCCGACCTGCCGGCGGCCTGCAAGACCGTGCTCGACGCGCCGGCCAACGCCCAGGCCGCGCAACGGTAATCATCGCCGCTCATTCCGCGGCAGCGGGAATCCAGCTCTTGCCCCATCGTTCTGCAGCCCTGGGTCGCCGCTTTCGCGGGGACGAGCGGATTAAATTATCGGCGGCTCAGGTGCTATAAGCAGCCATGACCGACAATCTCGCCATCCTGCGCGAACTGGAAAAGAAGGTGCTCTGGCTCGCGAGCTGGATGATCCACAACGCCAATCATCTGCGCGAGAACACGGACGGCTTAAAGGTTGGCGGGCATCAGGCCTCCTCCGCCTCGCTCGCCACCATCATGACCGCGCTCTATTTCGACGTGCTCAAGCCCGCCGACCGCGTCGCCGTGAAGCCCCATGCTTCGCCGATCTTTCACGCCATCCAGTACCTTCTGGGCAAGCAGACGCGCGAGCGCATGGAGAATTTCCGCGGCTACAAGGGCGCGCAGAGCTACCCCTCGCGCACCAAGGATGCCGACGACGTCGACTACTCGACCGGCTCCGTGGGTTTAGGCGTTGCGCAAACCTTGTTCGGCTCTTTGGTGCAGGACTATGTGCGCATGCACGGTTGGGGGCTCGACCGGCCGGAAGGGCGCATGATCGCGCTGGTCGGCGACGCCGAGCTCGACGAGGGTAACGTCTTCGAGGCCGTGCTCGAAGGCTGGAAACAGGGCCTGCGCAATTGCTGGTGGATCATCGACTATAACCGGCAGAGCCTCGATGCCGTGGTGCGCGAGGGCCTGTGGGAGCGTTACGAGCAGCTGTTCAAGAATTTCGGCTGGGACGTCGTCATCCTCAAATACGGCTCGCTGCAGCAGGCCGCGTTCAAGGAGCCGGGCGGCGGCAAGCTCAGGCAATGGATCGACAATTGCCCGAACTCGCTCTATTCGGCGCTGGTCTTCGCCGGCGGCAAGGCTTGGCGCAAGCATCTGCTCAACGACATCGGCGACCAGGGCGACGTCTCGCGGCTGATCGAGAAACGCTCGGACGAGGAGCTTGCGGCGCTGATGAACAATCTCGGCGGCCACGATTTGCCGGCGGTGCTCGATGCCTTCCACGCGATCAAGCATGACAAGCCAACCTGCTTCATCGCCTACACCATCAAGGGCTTCGGCCTGCCCTTCGCCGGCCACAAGGACAATCACTCCGGCCTGATGACGCCGGCGCAGATGGATGTCTTCCGCAACGCCAACAAGGTGCGCGGCGGGCACGAATGGGACAGGTTCGAAGGCCTCTCGACTTCGGCGAATGAGCTTGAGGCGTTCTTGGAGCGCGTGCCCTTCGCACAAGGCGGCGAGCGGCGCCTCGAGGCGTCGCGCATCGCCGTGCCGGAGGAGCTTGGCGTCACCATCCAGCCGACCATGTCGACGCAGACCGGCTTCGGCGCGATTCTGAACGAGATCGGCCGCGGCGAGAGCGAATTCGCCGCCCGCATCGTCACCGCTTCGCCCGACGTCACCGTCTCCACCAATCTCGGACCGTGGGTCAACCGCCGCGGCCTGTTCGCGCGCGAGCACATGGCCGACACCTTCAAGAGCGAGCAGATCCCCTCGACCTTCAACTGGGAGTTTTCGCCCAAGGGCCAGCACATCGAGCTCGGCATCGCCGAGGCGAACCTGTTCATCCTGCTGTCGGCGCTCGGGCTCTCGCACACGATCAACGGCGTGCGCCTGCTCCCGGTCGGCACGCTCTACGACCCGTTCATTGCCCGCGGCCTCGATCAGCTCAATTACGCCTGTTACCAGGATGCCCGCTTCATGGTCGTGGCGACGCCGTCGGGCATCACCCTGGCGCCGGAAGGCGGCGCGCATCAATCCATCTCCGAACCGCTGATCGGGCTGGCGCAGGACGGCCTTGCCATCTTCGAGCCGGCCTATGTCGACGAGCTTGCCGTCATCATGGCTTTCGCTTTTGCCTATATGCAGAAATCGGGCGGCGAGGTGTCGGAAAAGAACTGGCTGCGCGACGAGACCGGCGGCTCGATTTATCTGCGCCTGTCGACGCGGCCGGTCGAGCAGATCAAGCGCGGCATGACCGACGAGCTGCGCCAGCAGATCATCGACGGCGCCTATTGGCTGCGCAAACCGGGACCGAACTGCCAGGTGGTCGTCGCCTATACCGGCGCCATCGCGCCGGAGGCAATCGAAGCGACCGGCCTGATGGCGGAGGACCGCCGCGACGTCGGCCTGCTCGCGGTCACCTCCGCCGACCGGCTCAACGCCGGCTGGACCGCGGCGCAGCGGGCGCGCGAGCGCGGCCTTGTGCATGCGCGCTCGCACATCGAGCGGCTTCTCGCCGATGTGCCACCGCATGCCGGCATCGTCACCGTCGTCGACGGCCATCCGGCGACGCTTGCCTGGCTCGGCGCCGTCAATGGCCACCGCACCCGTTCATTGGGCGTCGAGCATTTCGGCCAGACCGGCTCGCTCGCCGACCTTTACCGGCACTACGGCATCGACGCCAACGCCATCGTCGCCGCGGCGCAAGCCATCGCGCCGGGACGGCCGATCCGGCATCTCAAGGCGCTCCCATAGGCAGATGTGCTAGCTTGCCCGCGTGCGAGGCGGCAACGGGGCGTGCGATGACGACGGGCGACAGCGTGTTTGCGGGGTCGGTTCCCGAATTTTACGAAAAATATCTCGTCCCTTTGATCTTCGAGCCCTATGCGCGCGAGCTTGCCCGGCGATTGGCGGAGGCCAGGGTCGAGCGCGTGCTGGAAACGGCAGCCGGAACCGGCGTCATGACACGGGCCCTGGCGTCGCGGCTGCCGCCAACCGCACGCATCGTTGCCACCGATTTGAACCAGCCGATGCTTGATGAAGCCAAACGCCGGCGGGCATCGGACAACCGCATCGTCTGGCAGCAGGCCGATGCCCAAGCGTTGCCGTTCGATTCCGAAACGTTCGATGCGGTGGTGTGTCAGTTCGGCGCGATGTTCTTTCCCGACAAGGTCGCCGCCTACAAGGAAGCCCGGCGCGTGCTGAAGCCGGGCGGGTTGTTCGTTTTCAATGTCTGGGACAAGATTTCGGAAAATGACTTCGCCGACGTGGTGGCGCAGGCGCTGGCGCAAATGTTCCCGGACGATCCGCCTCGTTTCATGGCGCGAACCCCTCACGGCTACCATGATCCCGATCACATTCGTGAGGAGCTGGAGACGGCCGGATTTTCCGGCATTTCGATCGACGCGCAGGACGAAACCAGCAGGGCGCCGACGCCGCGCGACCCCGCCATTGCGTACTGTCAAGGAACGGTATGGAGAAACGAAATCGAGGCACGCGGCGCGGCGCGTCTGCAGGAGGCAACCGACCGCGCGGCCGACGCCATCGCCAAGCGGTTCGGGCCCGGTCCGATTGAAGGGCGCATCCGAGCCTTTGTGATCACCGCCACGCGGTAGCGCGGGCTATTTGCGATCCTCCAGCACCATCTCGGCGCCCTTCTCCGCGATCATCATGGTCGGCGAATTGGTGTTGCCTGACGTGATCGTCGGCATCACCGAGGCATCGACAACGCGCAGGCGCTCGAGCCCGATGACGCGCAGCCGCGCATCGACAACGGCATTGGGATCATCGCCACGGCCCATGCGCGCGGTGCCGACGGGATGGAAAATCGTGGTGCCGATGTCGCCAGCGGCCTCGATGAGACCAGCTTCATCATCGTCATGAAACTGCGGCCCCGGGAGATATTCTTTCGGCTTGTAGGGCGCCAGCGCCGGCTGCGCCGAAATCGCCCGCGTGATGCGGATCGATTGCACGGCGACCTGCCGATCCTCCGGCGTCGCCAGATAATTCGGGTCGATCGCCGGCGCCGCCGCGGGATCCTTCGACTTGAGCTTGAGCCGGCCGCGGCTCGTCGGCCGCAAGTTCGCCACGCTTGCGGTGAAAGCCGGGAACGGGTGCAGCGGGTCGCCGAACTTGTCGAGCGACAAAGGCTGGATGTGATACTGCAGATCGGCGCGGTCTTTTGACGGATCGGACCTGGTGAAGGCGCCGAGCTGCGACGGCGGCATGGTCAACGGACCGCGCCGGAACAGCGCGTAGTTCACGCCCATCCAGCCGCGCTGGAATAGAGAATGGTACATCTCGTTGAGGGTGCGGATACCGCTGACCTTGTAGATCATGCGCAGTTGCAGGTGATCGTGCAGATTGGCGCCCATGCCGGGCTTGTCCAGCAGCACGGGAATGCCGAGTCCGGCGAGATCGGCGGCCGGGCCGATGCCCGACAGCATCATGATCTGCGGCGAACCGAGCGAGCCCGCCGCCATGATCACCTCGCCGCGGCATTTGGCCGATCGCATTTGCCCCGCCTGCCGCCAGCGCACGCCGCTGGCACGCTTGCCGGCAAATTCGAGGCCCTCGACCAGGCAGCCGGTCTCCAGCCGCAAGTTCGACCGATGCAACACCGGCTTCAGGAAGCCGCGCGCCGCCGACCAGCGCCGACCGCGCTTCTGGTTGACGTGGAAATAGCAGGAGCCCTCGTTGTCGCCGGTGTTGAAGTCGGCGACCTTGGGAATGCCGTACTGCTCCGCCGCATCGCGCCAGGCGTCGATGATGTCCCAGCGCGTGCGCGGAAACTCGACGCGCCATTCGCCGCCGACCGCGTGATGCTCGCTCTCGCCGAGAAAATGGTCGGTCATGCGCCGGAAGTACGGCTTGACGTCGTCCCACGACCAGCCGGGCAGCCCGAGCTGGCGCCAGTGGTCGTAGTCGCCGGCCTGGCCGCGCATGTAGACCATGGCGTTGATCGCCGAGGAGCCGCCGATCACCTTGCCGCGCGGATAATTGAGCGCGCGGCCGTTCAAGCCCCGCTGCGGCTCGGTCTTGAACATCCAGTCCGAGCGCGGATTGCCGATGGCGAACAGGTAGCCGACGGGAATGTGAAACCAGATCCAATTGTCGCGGCCGCCGGCTTCGAGAATGAGGACGCGGTTGCGCGGTTCAGCGGAGAGCCGGTTCGCCAGCACGCAGCCGGCTGAGCCTGCGCCGACGATGATGTAGTCGAATTCGCCTTCGATGGGCGCTTCTCCGGCCATTTCGTTTCCTCCGCCCGGGACTTTACCTCGCCGCGAAGGACTTGCTAGGCTGTTCGCTACGACCTCGCAGCCCACTGCGCGTGCGCTGCGGCGACGGAACGGCGGTTCCGGTCACTTCCAATTAACACCATCCCGGTGCCTGCGCGGCACTCGACGAGAACCGCCATGTTTGCACGGCTCATCGCCATCATCGCGCTGTTTATCGCCACCGCCGCCGAGCCGCAGGCCGTGCGCGCCGACGACACCATCACCGTCTTTGCCGCCGCCTCGATGAAAAACGCGCTCGACGACGCCGATGCGGCCTTCATCAAAGCGGGCGGGCCGAAGGTTACCGCGAGCTATGCGGCAAGTTCGGCGCTGGCCAAGCAGATCGAGCAGGGCGCGCCGGCCGACGTTTTTGTTTCCGCGGATACCAAATGGATGGACTATCTCGCCGGTAAAAAGCTCATCAAACCGGACACGCGCGTCAATCTGCTCGGCAACAAACTGGTGCTGATCGCGCCGGCCGATTCCAAGCTTGCCAACGTCAAGATCGAGAAGGGCTTCGACATTGCCAAGCTGGCCGGCGACGGCCGCATTGCGGTCGCCGATACCAAGGCGGTGCCGGCCGGGCTCTACGCCAAGGCGGCGCTGGAAAATCTCGGCGCCTGGGCCCGTGCCGAGCCGAAACTGGCGCAAGGCGAAAACGTGCGGGCAGCGCTCGCCTTTGTTGCGCGTGGTGAAGCGCCGCTCGGCATCGTCTACGAGACCGACGCCAAGATCGAACAGAAGGTGAGAATCGTCGGCTATTTCCCCGACACCTCGTATCCGCCGGTCATCTATCCAGTCGCCGCCACGGTAACAGCGAAATCCGACGCGACGCGCTACCTGCAATTCCTGCGAGAACCCACCGCCAAGAGCATCTTCGAGAAATACGGCTTCAGCTTTCTCGTCAAACCGGTGTCGTAACCGACGAATGTTTGACCTCTCATCCCAGGAATGGACGGCGGTGGCGCTGTCGCTGCGCGTGTCGCTTGTCGCCACCGCGGTGTCGCTGCCGTTTGGCATCGCGATCGCCTGGCTGCTCGCGCGCAAGAGCTTTTACGGCAAGACGCTGCTCAACGCGGTGATCTACCTGCCGCTGGTGTTGCCGCCGGTGGTCACCGGCTACCTCCTGCTGATCGCATTCGGACGGCACGGCGTTTTCGGCGAAGCGCTGGCACGTATCGGCATCGTGCTCGCCTTCCGCTGGACGGGGGCGGTGCTCTCTTGCGGCATCATGGCGTTTCCGCTGATGGTCGGCGCCATCCGCCTGTCGATCGAGGCGGTCGACCGCAAGTTCGAAGACGCCGCGGCGACGCTCGGCGCCAATCGCGCCTGGACCTTCGCCACGATCACGCTGCCGCTGGCGCTGCCGGGCATCATCGCCGGCGCCGTGCTTGCTTTCGCCCGCGCGCTCGGCGAATTCGGCGCCACCATCACCTTCGTCTCCAACATTCCCGGCGAGACGCAGACGATTTCCGCGGCGATCTACACGCTGACGCAGGTGCCGGGCGGCGACATCCAGGCGTTCAGGCTGGTCGTCGTCGCCATGTCGATTTCACTGGTCGCGCTCATCGTTTCCGAGTGGTTCGGCCGCCGCGCCGGCGCGCGCGTGCACGGCGTCTGACATGCTCGCTGTCGACGCCGCAAAAACGCTGGGCGAATTTACCCTTGCCGCCAAATTCGAGGCGAGCGGCGGCGTGACCGCGCTATTCGGGCCGTCCGGCTCGGGCAAGACCAGCCTCATCAACATGATCGCCGGGCTCCTGACGCCGAAGCGGGGGGCGATCGTCATCGATGGCGAACCGGTATTCGACAGCGAGGCGCGCATCGATTTGCCGCCGTACCGCCGGCAAATCGGCTACGTGTTCCAGGACGGGCGGTTGTTCCCGCATCTCTCGGTCGGGCACAATCTCGACTACGGCCGCCGGATGAGCGGCCTCGACAGGGACGATGGCGCATTCAAGCGCGTCGTCGATTTGCTCGACATCGCGCCGTTGCTCGGACGGCGGCCGGGCGCGCTGTCCGGCGGCGAGCGCCAGCGCGTGGCGATCGGCCGCGCGCTGTTGATGCGGCCACGTCTGCTGCTGCTGGACGAGCCGCTCGCCTCGCTCGATGCGGCGCGCAAACGCGAAATTCTGCCGTATCTCGTACGGTTGCGCGATGAAACCCGGCTGCCGATGGTTTACGTCAGCCACGACGCAGCCGAGGTGAAGGTGCTGGCAAACCAGGTCGTCATCCTGGAGGACGGCCATGTCGTGAATACCGGAGGCACCGAGTTGCTATAATGCCGGCATGTTCCCTCCTGCCCGCATCGTCTGCCTGACCGAAGAAACCGTAGAGACGCTTTACCTCCTCGGTGAGGAACGCCGCATCGTCGGCGTCTCCGGCTATGCCGTGCGGCCGTCGCGCGTGCGAAAGGAAAAGCCGCGCGTGTCGGCCTTCATTTCCGCCGACGTGCCGAAGATTTTGGCGCTCGAGCCGGACCTCGTGCTCGCCTTCTCCGATCTGCAGGCCGATATCGTTGCGGAGTTGATCCGCGCCAATGTCGCGGTACACGCCTTCAACCAGCGCGACGTCGCCGGCATCCTCGACATGATCCGCACTCTCGGCGCGCTGGTCAGCGCGGCGCAAAAAGCGGAGGCGTTGGCAGCACAGCTCGCCGCGCGCGTCGATGCCGCGCGCAAGCGCAGCGCCCGCCTGCCGCGGCATCCGCGTGTCTATTTCGAGGAATGGGATGAGCCGATGATCTCCGGCATCGGCTGGGTGTCGGAACTGGTGCAGGCGGCGGGCGGCATCGATGTGTTCCCGCACCTTGCCGCGCGAAAGAGCGCCAAGGACCGCATTGTCTCGCCTGATGCCGTGATCGCGGCGCGGCCGGACATCATCGTCGGCTCCTGGTGCGGCAAGAGATTCGCGCCGGCCAAGGTTACCGCGCGGCCCGGCTTTGCCGCGGTTCCCGCGGTCCGCTCAGGATTCCTGCGCGAGGTGAAATCGGCGCTGATCCTGCAGCCGGGCCCCGCGGCGCTGACCGACGGGCTCGATGCGCTCACGGCAATCGTCGGCGAATGGGTGGAAACTGGCGCGGCGTGCGTGCTAAAACGCCGATAGCCGCAAGGGAGAAACCATGCTCGCAAAAACGCCGAAGCCAGAACTCAGCGCACCGCTGCTGTGGGATGCGCTGCTCATCGCCTTCCTCATTGGCTTTGACGTGGCGGCGCGGCTGTTGCCGCACGCGCCGGGTTTCATGCCGATTGCCGCAAGCGCGCTGTTCGCCGGGCGCATGTTGCGCCTTCCCGGCCTGGCGCCGATCGTGCCGCTTGCCGCCATGGCGCTGTCCGGCCTGGCCATGGGTCCCGAGGACTGGCGGATTACACTGATCGTCTATGGCGCGCTGGCCACGCCGGCCCTTGCCGGTGCGGCCTCGCGCCGCTGGCGCGCCGTCGTGGCGCCGTTCGCGGTGATGCTGCCCTGCTCGCTGCTCTTCTTCGTGCTGTCGAATTTCGCAGTCTGGGCGTTCGGCGATCTCTACAGCCTCGATTGGCAGGGGCTGACGCAATGCTACATCGCGGCGCTGCCGTTTCTGCAGAACACGGTCGCCGGCGACATGTTCTGGACCGCGGCCTTGTTCGGGGGCGCCTTCCTGGCGCAACGCCTGCCGGCGCTGTCGCGCTCGCGCTAGCCGAGATACTTCTGCACCCGCTGCCAGAACGCACCCAGCCTGCCGCTCAGCGTTTCGTCGGTTTCCGGCTCGGCGAGTCGCAGGCCCACCGTCAGCACACGTCCGTCTTCGACCTTGGAGGCAAGAAGCGCGATCGAGCCGATGGTGACGACGTCATTCTTGCGCGGCGGGCGGCCGAGTTCCTCAGCGATAAAGTCGGCGAGCTTGATGTCGGTGTCCTTGCTCGCGATCTGTAGTCCGTAGATTTCGGCAAGCGTGCCGAGCGTCGCGTCGGCCGGCACGAAGAAGTCGCCGAGCAGGCGCGGATCGGGCGCGACCGGCGGCGGCATGTTGACGAAGAAGCGATCGAGCGCCTGCGCTTTCTCCGGCGGCGCCAGCAGGTAGACGTGGTCGCCCTCGCGCACCGGATTGGCTTCGCGCGGCGTGAGAATCTGCTCATCGCGCACGACCAACGTCGGCCGCGCCCAGTGCGGGATGAGGCCGCGGCGCAGAAACGGACTATTCGCCGCAACCGGGTAGCCGACGATCTCGCGCTCGAGCTGCCCCGGCAGATCGAGCTCGACTCGTCGCGGCAACGGGTCGCTGCGCGCAAACGATACGTCGAGCTTCTTGGCGGCAAAGGCCACGGTCCAGCCCTGAATGAGCAGCGAGGAAAGCACGACGACAAAGGCGACGTCGAAATAGAGATAAGCAGCCGGCAGGCCGACGAGGAGCGGTACCGAAGCAAGAAAGATGGCAACCGCCCCGCGCAAGCCGACCCAGGAGACGAACAGCTTCTCTTTGAATTGGAAACCGAAAGGCGCAAGGCAGATAAAAACGGCGGCAGGCCGCGCGATCAGCATGAGCACGATGGCGACCACGATCGCCGGGATCAAACCTTCGGTCAGCCGCTGCGGCCAGACCAGAAGCCCGAGCAGCACGAACATGACGATCTGCGCGAGCCAGGTCGCGGCATCGAGAAAGCTCACGACCGAGCTGTGCGCGCGGGTATGGCGATTGCCGACGACGAGGCCGGCGAGGTAGACGCCGAGATAGCCGGAACCCTGGATCGAATTCGTGAGCGCGAACACAACCAGCGCGCTCACCGTGACGAACGGCGCGTGCAGTCCTTGCGGCAAAGACAGGCGATTGAGCACCAGAATGATGGCGCGACCGCCCAGATAACCGATCAGCGCGCCAAGCGCCGCCTGGCGCAGAAGCGTAAAGAGCGTCTCGCTCCAGCCATAACTGCCCTCTTGCAGCATCCCGACCAAGACCAGGCTCAGTGCCACGGCGAACGGGTCGTTGGTGCCGGATTCGACCTCGAGGATCGCGCGCACCCGCGGCCGCAGGCGCAGGCCGCGGGCGCTGCTCAAGAAGAACACCGCTGCCGCATCGGTCGAGGCGACGACTGCGCCCATGAGCAGGGCCTGCGTCCAGCCGATGTCGAGCACGATCTTGGCGACCGGAGCGGTGATCAAGGTGGTGAGCAGAACGCCGGCCGTGGCAAGCGTCAGCGCGGGAGCGAGCACACTGCGGAAAGTGGCCAGACGCGTGCGCAGGCCGCCGTCGAACAGGATGAGCGCGAGCGCGATCGAACCGACGGTATAGGCGACCGTGACGTTGTCGAACTTGAGGCCGCCGGGGCCACCCTCGCCGGCAAGCATGCCGAGAATGAGAAACAGCAGCAGCAGCGGCGCGCCAAAGCGCAGCGCGATCAGGCTCGACAGGATGCCGGCGAGCACCAACAGGCTGCCGAGCAAGATGCCAATACTGACAGCGTCGAGGGAGGCCATGGTTCCTCGTCATCAGCCCGTCGTTCCGGGACGCTCGCAAAGCGAGCGGGCCCGGAATCCAGGAACAACGCTTTACTGACCGATTTGCTCGTAAAGGTCGACCCATTGCGGGCTCGACGCTCAATCAGTCGCATTTTCCGAGCCCGACGCCGCCTTCGACCGGCCCCGGAATGACGATTTCAGAAGTTCACCTTGTCGCCGCCCTTGAGCGAAAGAATCTCGCGCGCCTCGTCGGAATTGGCGATCTCAACGCCGAGGCCTTCGAGGATCTTGCGCACCTGCGTCACCTGCTGGGCGTTCGACTCGGCAAGCTTGCCGGCGCCGATCCACAGCGAATCCTCCATGCCGACGCGGACATTGCCGCCCATGGCGGCAGCCTGCGCGGCAACGCGCATCTGGTTGGCGCCGGCGCCGAGCACCGACCAATGGTAATTGTCGCCGAGCAGACGGTCGGCGGTGCGCTTCATCATGATCACGTCTTCCGGATGGGCGCCGATGCCGCCGAGGATGCCGAACACCGACTGCACGAACAGCGGCGGCTTGACCACGCCGCGGTCGAGGAAGTGCTTGAGCGTGTAGAGATGGCCGATGTCGTAGCACTCGATCTCGAAGCGGGTGTTGTTCTGCGCGCAGGTGGTGAGGATGTACTCGATGTCGGCGAAGGTATTCTTGAACATGCCCTTGCGCGAGTTTTCCAGATACGGCTCCTCCCAGTCGTATTTGAGCTTGCCCTTCCAGCGGCCGAGCATCGGGTAAAGGCCGAAATTCATGGTTCCCATATTCAGCGACGCGACCTCCGGCTTGAAAGTCGCGGCGGGCTTCACGCGTTCCTCGATCGACATGGTCGGCGCGCCGCCGGTGGTGATGTTCACTACCACGTTGCAACGCTGCTTGATCACCTTGAGGAACGGCGCGAAGGCTTCCGGCGTCTGGTCGGGGCGGCCGTCCTTGGGATTGCGCGCATGCAGGTGGACAATGGCAGCCCCCGCTTGCGCGGCGCCGACCGCAGCATCGGCAATCTGCTCGGCGGTCACCGGTAGATGCGGCGACATCGAGGGCGTATGAATCGAGCCGGTTACGGCACAGGTAATGATCACTTTGCGTGGCTTGGCCATGAGCTTTCCATCCCGGTGAAGTAAGGCTTCTATTTTGGCGATTGGACTTGAGCGCCGATCCTAGAGTATCAGCCGACCTTTAGTCACCAGCGGCGGGAGCCGTTCGACCTTGGACGCAAAGAACCCGCCTGTCGCGGCGCGCACCAACGGGGTCCTGATCGGGCTCCTCTGCGGCACAGGCGCAGCCTTCGGCTGGGCGGCCGGGTTTGTCGCGGCCAAGCATGGCGTTACCGTGGGCTTTTCGCCGGCAGACCTTGCCTTCCACCGCTACTTCTGGTCGGGACTGCTGCTCATTCCGGTGGTCCTGCGCGCCGGCGTGAGCGACCTGGGCGGCATCGGCTGGGGCCGCGGCTTCGTCATGAGCGTGCTGTCGGGACCGCCGCAGGCTTACATCGCCTATTCTGGATTCATCCGGGTGCCGCTCGGCCACGGCACCACCATCCAGCCGGCCTGCGCGGCCCTATTCGGCATCATTCTTGCGACGCTCCTGCTACGCGAACGCATGACGCCGCAGCGCATGTTCGGCGCCGCCGCGATCATCGCCGGGCTCCTGGTCTTCGGCGCGGAGTCGATGACGACCATCGGCCGCCAAGGCGTCGAGGGCGATCTGCTCTTCGTGACCGCGGGCTGTTTCTGGGCCACGGCGGGCATCCTGCTGCGCCACTGGACCATGCCGGGTACGCGCGCCGTCGCCGCGGTCGGCACCATTTCGGTCGTCGCCATGGCGCCGCCATTCCTGCTGATCGCCGGCTATCATCACATGTTGCAGATCGGGCTCTGGGAAAACGTGCTGCAGATCGTGGTGCAAGGCGTGCTCGCCGGAATGCTGCCGATCTATCTTTTCTCGCATGCCATTATGCTGCTCGGCGGCGGTCGCGCCTCGACCTTCCCGGCACTGGTGCCGATCTTCGCGCTGGTAATCGGCCTGCTCACGCTTGGTGTGGTGCCAAGCCTGCCGCAGCTCATCGGCCTTGCCGTCGTGCTGATCGGCTTCCGCTTCACGATGCGCTAGCCGTCATTCCGGCCCGGCGTATTTCCCCGCCGTGTCGGGGAACATGTTCTTGATGATCTTGAACTTGGAGATATCGACCGTCGCGTCCATGTGCATGAAGATGACGGCATCGCGGAGCACCTTTTCGATACCGAAATCGAGCATGATGCCGTTACCGCCGTGCAGTTCGACGGCGTGCTGCGCCACCTTCATGATTTCTTCGGAGGCGAACATCTTGGCCATGTTGACCAGGGTCTCGGCCTCCGGCGCATTGTCATCGACGGCCTGCGCGGCGCGCTCGAGCAGCGCGCGCACCGCCTCGATCTTGGTCGCCATGTCGGCGAGCCGCAGCGCCACCGCCTGATGCTTGATCAGGATGCGGCCACCCTGCACGTAGTTCTGCACATAGTCGGCGGTCGCCTCGAAGGCGCGCACGCCGACGCCGAGGTTTTTCGCCGCCTGGATGATCTTGCCGGGGCGGAAATAGATGCCGGCCGAGCCCATGGCGCTGTCCTGCACCAGGCAATGGTCGTCCGGCACAAACATGTCCTCGAACACCATCTCGCCGTTGTTCATGAATCGGCAGCCCAGCGTCTCGTTGCAGCGCGCGACCGAGAAGCCTTTGGTGCCGCGCGGCACCAGGAACGACGAGGTGCCCTGCAGCATGCCGACCTTGGGATTGGTGTTCGCATAGACGACGTAGAGCGAAGCGTCATAGCCGTTAGAGATGAATTGCTTGCGGCCGTTGATGACCCAGCCGCCGTTCGTCTTCACCGCTTTGGTCTGCATCGCCGCTTCCGGCACGTTGTAGGGCAGCCAGCGATCGGAAGCGCCGCGCGGCTCGGTCAGGCAATGCGCCATGAGGAATTGCGGGTTCTTCACCAGCTCGGGGAACCATTTCGCCTGCAGATGCTTCGGCGCGAATTGCCGCAGCAGCACGGAGACTTTCCAGTTCTGCACCATCTTGTCGGCCAGGCCGGAATCGCCGCGGGCGATCTCCTCGGCGATGACGGCGAAAGTCTTGACCTCGGTGCCCTTCTCCAATTCGACGCCGCCGTATTCCTCCGGCACGCCAAGGGTACGGATTCCGATCTTCTCGGCTTCCTCGAGAATATGCGGCGGCAGCCGCTCCTCGGGAACCATCGACCATTCGCGCTGCCAGTTCTGCTTGATGAAAGGCAGCACGACGGCATCGACGAAATCGCGGCAGCTTTGCCGCATCATGCGCAGTTCTTCCGACAGGCCCCGGTCGTTGTTGATGACGCGATTGAGCATGGGTAGTCGTTCCCTTCTTGGCGTTTCCGGGTTGATAATGGGCCGGTTCTGGCGACAATTCCAAGGGGTGAGTCGGAGCCCGCGATGGATGCGCTGGGACAAGCGGCCAACGGCCTTGGCGAAGCACTAGGGAGCTTCGCGCACGATCTCGCTTCGATATGGCTTTTTCTTCAGCTCGGGCTGATCGCGCTTGCCGCCGCCGCCGGCTTTGTGGTCACAACCCTCGTCGGTCGCCATCTCGACCTCATCGGCCTGACGCGGAACTGGCCCGCGTTTCTGCGCCAGTTCGCCCGCGTGCTGGCGGAAAACCTCGGCACCATAGCCTTCATTCTGCTTGTCGCGACCGCGCGCGCGGCTCTGCTGCCGGTAACCAGCCCGGCGCACTCCTATCTGCTCGGGGTCGCGACCAGCCTCGCCACTGCCTGGGTGGTGATCGTGCTGCTTGCGGGGCTGATTCAGAACCAGTTCGTCAACCGCATCGTCGCGGTAACCGCCTGGACCATCGCCGCGCTCAGCATTCTCGGTCTGCTGACGCCCACGATGTCGGCGCTCGACTCCGTCGCTATCGTCATCGGTGGCTTGCGCATTTCACCGCTGCTGGTGATCAAAACCACGATCCTGCTGCTGTTGGCGCTTTGGGCGGCTACCGCTGCGAGCGATTTTCTCGAACGGCGCGTGCGCACGGCCGCCGATCTGACGCCTTCGATCCAGGTGCTGATCGGCAAGCTGATCCGCCTCGTGCTGATCACCTTCGCCATCCTGATCGTGCTTTCCACCGTCGGCATCGATTTCTCCGCGCTCGCCTTCTTCTCCGGCGCGATCGGCGTCGGGCTTGGCTTCGGCCTGCAGAAGATCGTCTCCAATCTGGTGAGCGGCATCATCCTCCTTGCGGACAAGTCGATCAAACCCGGCGACGTCATCACCGTCGGCGAATCCTTCGGCTGGGTCGACTCGATGGGTGCGCGTTACACCTCGGTGGTGACGCGCGACGGACGAGAATTCCTCATCCCCAACGAGGATTTCGTCACTCAGCGCGTGGTCAACTGGTCGTATTCGAACGACGAGGTGCGCCTGGAGGTAGACTTCGGCGTCTCCTACGACAGCGACCCGCATGCCGTCTGCGCGCTCGCGGCGCAAGCGGCGCTGCAGGTCCAGCGGGTACTGCGGGCGCCCGCGCCGGTTTGCTTCCTCAAGGGCTTCGGAGAATCCTCGCTCGACTTCGTGTTGCGATTCTGGATTCGCGATCCAATCGACGGCGTCACCAACGTGCGCGGCGCGGTGCTGTTGGCGCTGTGGGATGCGCTCAAGCGCGAAGGCGTCACCATCCCCTACCCGGTGCGCGACGTGCGGATGAAAGCGGCGCCGAGGCCAAAGGCGGCAAGAGCAAGACCGGCGAAAGCTTAAAGTGCGCCAATGATCGACAACCAGAGCAGCGTCATGTACGGCCGGTGCACCTGCGGCGCGGTGCGCTACCGCCTCAAGACGCGCCCGTTGTTCGTGCATTGCTGTCACTGCACGTGGTGCCAGCGTGAGACAGGATCGGCTTTCGCCGTCAATGCGCTCATCGAGGCTTCGCAAGTCGAGCTTGTGGAGGGCAAGCCGGCGCAAACGAAATTGCCCAGCGCGAGCGGCAAAGGTCAGGTTCTGTGGCGTTGCGCCGATTGCGGCGTCACCGTATGGAGCAACTATCCGCAGGCCGGCCCAAGCATCCATTTCGTGCGCGCGGGAACGCTTGACGACCCATCATGGGCCTCGCCCGACATTCACATTTATACGTCGACCAAATTGCCTTGGGTGGTGTTGCCGGATGGCGTGCCTGCGGTGCCTGAATTCTACCGGCCAGCCGACCATTGGCCGGCGGAGACGATGACACGTTTCAAGGCGGCGCGGGCAGCCGCCGGATAGCTAAGCCGCCTTGCGGCTCGTCAGGAATTCACCCATGCGATCAAGCGCCATGAGAATGTTCTCGGTCGAATTGGCGTAGGAAATGCGTACGTAGCCTTCGCCAAGGATGCCAAAATCCGGGCCGCCTATGATGGCGACGCCTGAGTCTTCCAGCAGCGAGTTGGCAAGCGGCTTTGCCTTCCAGCCGGTGCGTTTCACATTCGGGAATGCATAGAATGCGCCCTTCGGCGTGGCGCAGGAAACCCCCGGCAGCTTATTCAAGCCGGCGACCACCACTTTGCGGCGCCGGTCGAACTCCGCAACCATTTTGTGCACCTCATCCTGCGGGCCTTTGAGCGCCGCAAGCCCCGCATACTGCGCCGAAGCATTGACGCAGGAGTGCAGGTTTACCGCGAGCTTGCGCGCATAGTCGTAGAGCTTGCCCGGCCACACTGCGTAGCCGAGGCGCCAGCCGGTCATGGCGTAGGTCTTCGACCAACCATTGAGCAGGATCAAGCGGTCGCGAATCGACGGATAAGTGAGCAGGCAGACATGCGCCTCACCATCATAGACCATGTGGTCGTAAATCTCGTCAGACATGACGGCCACATCGGGCCATTTCTCGAGGCCGGCGACCAGCCGGTCAACTTCAGCTTTCGGGGTCACGCCGCCGGTCGGGTTGGCCGGCGAGTTAAGGATCAGTAGCCGCGTCTTCGGCGTGATCAGCTTCAGCGTCTCCTCCGCCGAGAAGGCAAAGCCATTCTCTTCGCGAATCGGCACCGGCACCGGCTTGGCGCCGGTGAACTCGATCATCGAACGGTAGATCGGAAAGCCGGGATCCGGATACATGATCTCGACGCCGGGCTCGCCGAACATCATGATCGACATGAACATGGTCGGTTTGCCGCCGGGCATGATCATCACCTCGTCGGGCGAGACTTCGACCTTGAAGCGCTTGTTGAGGTCGGCGGCAACCGCCTCGCGCAAGGGCGGAATGCCGGTCGCCGGGGTGTAGCCATGGTGCCCGTCGCGCAGCGCCTTGATCGCTGCCTCGACGATGAATTCGGGCGTGCGGAAATCAGGCTGGCCGATGCCGAGATTGATGATGTCGCGCCCTTGCGCGGCCAGTGCATTGGCGCGGGCCAGCACGGCGAAGGCGTTCTCCTCGCCAATGCGGTCGAAGGCCGCGATGGTTTTCAGCATCGTTCGCTCCCTGAAACCTTTTCTTTGGTTAGCAGTTCACCCGATTACATCAAGAAAATCAATGCGGTGCCACGAGATCGGGCCTGATATCAGAGAGTTTCGTGACGCCGCAGAGTTGCATGGCGCGGACAAGCTCGATGCGCAAATGGTCGAGCACTTGCGTGACGCCCTCAGCGCCATGCACGGCAAGGCCCCAAATTACCGGACGACCGATGAGCACGGCGCGGGCGCCGAGCGCCAGTGCTTTAAGAATGTCGGTGCCGCGGCGGATGCCGCCGTCGACATACGTTTCTGCCTTGCCGTCAAGCGCCGCAGCGATCTCGCCGATCACCGCCGCGGTCGTCACCGTGGTATCGAGATGGCGGCCGCCGTGGTTGGAGACGATGACAGCGCGGGCGCCGGCTTCGGCGCAGCGCACGGCGTCGTCAGCGCGCAGCACGCCCTTGACCAGCACGGGAACCGGCGCGCGTTTCACCAGCCATTCGAGCTCGCGCCAAGTCGCCGGGTACATCACCCTGCCGACGAAGTCGGGATGATACGCTGTGCGCGCCATCGGCGAGCCGGGCATGTTGATGTTGCGGATCTCCGATGTCGGCTCATGCTGCAGGCGTGCGGCACGCGGGCTCCAGCCCGGCACCGGCGCATCGACGGTCAACACCAGCGCGGAAAAGCCGGCGGCGGCGAGGCGATCGATCAGCGCTTCGACCTCTTTCTGGTTAGGCCAGTAATAGAGCTGGAACCATTGCGGCGCCGTCTTTCGTTCGGCGGCAATGTCCTCGACCAGCACATTGGCGTTGCTGGCGACGACGTAAGGCGCATTCGTCGCCGCGGCGCCGCGTGCCGTGGCGCGCTCGCCTTGGGGGTGGAACAATTTGTGCCGCCCGGTCGGCGCCACCAGAATCGGATGCGGATGCTTTTGGCCGAGCAAGGTAAGACCGGTGTCGATCGTCGACAGGTCGCGTAATACACGCGGCCGCAGCCGCAGCTTCCGCCAGGCTGTAATATTCTCGTTGGCGATGATCTCGTCGTCAGCGCCGGCGGCACAGAAGGCGAAGGACGCCGGCGGCATTTTCTCCCGCGCCAGCCCCTCCAGCGCATCGAAATCGACACTGTCCACGCATTCCCCCCGCGCATGACTGCCCGCGATGAAGCTAACAGCAAAAGACATTGTCGGCGCACCGGCAATAGTGGCAGGTTCGCGGCGCATCGGGGGCTTGTTTCGCCATGGCAAAACCATCGACCAGCGACAAACGAAAGACGTTCCGCGCCCTGCACCAGAGCGGCTGCTTTGTCATTCCCAATCCGTGGAACGTCGGCACGGCGCGCTATCTGCAAGGCCTCGGCTTCAAGGCGCTCGCCACCACCAGCTCGGGCCATGCGCACTCGCAGGGCTATGCCGACGGCGCGCAGTCGCTCGACGAGGTTCTGGCTCACTACCGCGAGCTTGCCGCGGCAACGGACGTTCCGATCAATGCCGACTTCGAGAATGGATTTGCCGACGCGCCCGAGGCGGTCGCGCAAAACGTTGCCCGCTGCATGGACACCGGCGTGGCCGGGCTCTCGATCGAGGATTTCAGCGGCAAGGAGGCCAAGCCGATCTACGCTATCGACCAAGCGGTCGCCCGGATAAAAGCGGCACGCGCGGCAATCGACCAAGCCGGCGGCGAGGTCGTGCTCACCGGTCGCTGCGAGAACTTCATCCACGGCAAGACCGACCTCGACGACACGATCAAACGCATCAAGGCTTACGCCGCGGCCGGCGCCGATTGTCTTTACGCGCCGGGGCTAAAGACCCGCGAGCAGATCGAGGCCGTGGTCAAGGCGGTTGCGCCGAAGCCGGTCAACTTTCTCAATTCCGGCGCCTTCGGCTTCACCGTTGGTGACCTCGCCACCATGGGCGTGCGCCGCATCAGTGTCGGTGGCACGCTCGCGCGCGTCGCCATGCACGCCTTCATCAAGGCCGCGCGCGAAATCGCGCACGATGGCAGCTTCAACAGTTTCGCCGGCGTCATCAGCAATGGCGAACTCAACGCCTTCTTCGCCAAGGACCGCGGGAATAGGTCATGACCACGCAGCCGGTCGGGGCGCCCGTCGATGCCACGCCGGCGCGACGGCCTGGCCCGGTGACGCTCGCCGGCCGCTATGGGCGCCTCGAACGGCTCAACGCCGCAAGGCACGGGCAAAGCTTTTGGCAGGCGGCGCGTGGACATGACAGCATCTGGACCTACCTGCCGGACGGCCCCCTCGCCGATTTCACGGCGTTTTCAAAATGGCTCGACGGTTGCGAGAAAAGCCAGACCCGCTATTTCTATGCCGTCATCGATCGTGACGAGCATGTCGTCGGCATCATGTCGCTGATGGAAATCCGTCCCGAGATGCGCGTCATCGAGGTCGGCTATATCGTGTATTCCCCGGCGCTGCAGCGCACCCCGCTGGCGACCGAAGCGCAATATCTGCTCGCCCGTTACGCCTTCGACGAACTCGGCTACCGGCGCTACGAATGGAAATGTGACTCGCTCAATGCCCCGTCGCGGCGGGCGGCGCAGCGCTTCGGCTTCATCTTCGAAGGCATTGTCCGCCAGCACATGATCGTCAAGGGCCGCAATCGCGACACCGCCTGGTACGCCATGCTCGACGGCGAATGGCCCGCGCGCAAACGCAATTTCGAGCGCTGGCTGGCGCCGGCTAATTTCGACGCCGACGGCCGGCAGCAGCAGAGCCTCGCGGCGATGAACGGCGTTGCCGCATGAGCGTGGCTGAGCCCGGCATCATCCAGCAGCGGCCTTTTGTGCTCTTCTGGTGCGCGCGCATCGTCGCCAATGTCGGCTACCAAATGCTGGCGCTGATGATCGGTTGGCTGATTTATGAAATCACCGGCAGCGCCTTCGATCTCGGCCTGGTCGGACTCATTCAGTTCGTGCCGGCGGTCATTCTGACGCTGCTCATCGGACACGCCGCCGATCGTTACGACCGCCGCCTCATCGTGCGCCTGGCGCAAAGTGTCTATGTCGTAGCGGCAGCGCTGATCGTCGCCGGCCTCCTCACCCATGCGCTCAGCCGCAACCTGCTGTTCGGCGCGGTGTTTATGATTGCCTGCGGCCGCGCCTTCGAAATGCCGACGGCCCATTCGCTGATGCCGGCGCTGGTGCCGCCGAGGATCCTGCCCCGCGCGGTCGCGGCGTGGACTTCGGCAAACCAGCTCGCGATCATTTGCGGCCCCGCGGCCGGCGGCTTCATTTACGCGCTGAGCCCGCTCCTGGTCGCCGGCATCGCGCTTGTGTTCTTCCTCGGCTCGATCGCGCTGGTGACGATGGTCAAGGTCAAGGGCCCGCCTCCCGCACGCGACCCACCAACGTTTGCCTTCGTGCTCGCCGGCTTCGACTATATCCGCAGCCGCAAAAGGCTGCTCGGCGTCATCACTCTCGACCTGTTTGTGGTCGTCCTCGGCGGGGCGACGGCGCTGCTGCCGATCTACGCCCGCGACATCCTCAGCGTGGGACCGAGCGGGCTTGGCCTGTTGCGCTCGGCGCCCGCCGTTGGCGCGTTACTCACGACGATCACGCTGTCGCGATATCCCATCGAGCGGCATATCGGCTGGGCGATGTTCACCGTCGTGGCGGTCTACGGCGCGGCAACCATGATCTTCGCGGTATCGACCTGGTTTCCGCTTTCGCTCGTCGCTCTCGCCGTCGTCGGCGCCTCGGACGCGGTGAGTATCGTCGTGCGCTTCTCCCTGGTGCAGATCGAGACGCCCGACGCAATGCGCGGCCGGGTCAGTGCGATCAACTACCTGTTCGTGGGTTCGTCCAATACGCTCGGCGACTTCCGCGCCGGCGTCAACGCGGCCTGGTTCGGGGCGGTGGCGTCGGTGCTGATCGGCGGCATAGGCTCGCTGATGGCCGCCGGCCTGTGGATGGTGCTATTCCCTGAATTGCGCCACATCGACCGCTTCCAGCCGGCGGATAAAGAACGGACAGCGCCCGAGGGAGACGTCTGAATGCACATCCTGATCACCGGCGCCGCCGGCATGATCGGCCGCAAGCTGACGCAGCGCCTGGTCAAGGACGGCAAGCTTAACGGCAAAACGATCGACCACCTCACGCTCACCGACGTGGTCGCTCCGGAGAAGCCCACTGGCTTCAAGGGCAAGGTCGATATTTCGACCGGCGATCTCGCAGCGGCCGGCGCTGCCGAGAAGCTTGCTGCCGGAAAGCCCGATGTCATCTTCCATCTTGCCGGCGTCGTTTCCGGCGAAGCGGAGACCAATTTCGAGAAGGGCTACCACGTCAATCTCGACGGCACACGCGCGCTGCTCGAGGCGATCCGTGCCGTGCGATATAAGCCGAAGGTGGTGTTCACCTCCTCGATCGCGGTCTACGGGGCGCCATTTCCGCATTCGATCCCCGACGACTTCCACCTCACGCCGCTCACCTCCTACGGCACGCAGAAGGCGATCAGCGAACTTCTTCTCGCCGACTACAACCGCCGCGGCATTCTCGACGGCGTCGGCATCCGCCTGCCGACGATTTGCGTGCGTCCGGGAAAGCCCAACAAGGCGGCTTCCGGCTTCTTCTCCGGCATCATCCGCGAACCACTCGCCGGACAGGAGGCGGTGCTGCCGGTCGCCGATACCGTGCGCCACACCCATGCCAGTCCGCGTTCGGCAGTCGGCTTCCTCATCCACGCCGCGGGCCTTTCGCCCGCGGCGCTCGGGCCGCGCATCAATCTCGCCATGCCGGGCGTCTGCGTCACTGTCGCCGAGCAGATCGAATCGCTCAAGCGCATCGCCGGCGATAAGGTCGCCGCGCGCATCCGCCGCGAGCCGGACGAGCTTGTCATGCGCATCGTCTCCGGCTGGTCCGAGCGCATCGACGCCAAGCGCGCGCGCTCTCTCGGCTTCAAAGCCGAATCGTCCTTCGACGAAATTATTCGCGCGCATATCGAGGATGAATTGGGCGGAAAAATCGCCAATTGAGCGAAAAACTGCGCGGCGCGAGTTAACTTGCGCCTGTCCGCTAAAGTCTTAAATTGTGGCCATGACCTATATCGACGCCGCCGTCGCCCCTCTCCGCAAGACCGGCCAGATCAAGATCCACGGCCCCGCCGCCTTCGAGGGCATGCGCAAGGCCGGGCAACTGGTCGCGCGCTGCCTCGACATGCTCACCGAGCATATCAAGCCTGGCGTGCCCACCGAGACGATCGATCGCCTGGTGCTGGAATTTGCGCTGGACCATGACGCCTTGCCGGCGACGCTCATGTACCGCGGCTACAAGAAGGCGACCTGCACCTCGCTCAATCATGTGGTCTGCCATGGCATCCCTGGCGACAAGCCGATGAAGGAGGGCGACATCGTCAATATCGACGTGACGCTCATCCTCGACGGCTGGCACGGCGATTCGAGCCGCATGTTCCCGGTTGGACAGATTCCGCGCCGGGCGGAGCGGTTGATCGAGGTCACCTACGAGGCGATGATGCGCGGCATTTCCACCATTCGCCCGGGCTCGACCACCGGCGACATCGGCGCCGCCATCCAGAGTTTCGTCGAGGCCCAGCATATGAGCGTGGTGCGCGACTTTTGCGGCCACGGGCTCGGCCGGCTGTTCCACGACGAGCCCAACATCGTGCATATCGGCCGCCCGGGCGAAGGCATCGTGCTCAAGCCGGGCATGTTCTTCACGGTCGAGCCGATGATCAATCTCGGCCGCCCGCATGTGAAAGTATTGTCGGACGGCTGGACCGCGGTCACCCGCGACCGCTCGCTGTCGGCGCAATTCGAGCATACCGTCGGCGTTACCGACAAAGGCGTCGAGATTTTCACGCTGTCGCCTGCCGGGTTGGACAAGCCGCCTTACCGGCGCTGACGCCCTCGAAGAATTGCGCCGGGTGCACTAAGCTTGCCGTCCGGGGGCCGCGAGCGGGCGTTCATGGTGGCAAAGCGTAACGGCAAGCAAAAGACCGGGCTTTCGGAAGCCCCGCCCCATTATCACGGCCACCGCGAGCGCTTGCGTGGCCGCTTCCGCGAGGCGGGCAGCGAGGCGGTCAGCGATTACGAGCTGCTTGAACTGGTGCTGTTCCGTGCCATTCCTCAGCGCGACGTCAAGCCGCTCGCCAAGGAGCTGATCGCGAAATTCGGTTCGTTCGCCGAAGTCGTAGCGGCCCCGCGCGCGCGGCTGAAGGAAATCAAAGGCATAGGCGACGCGGTTGCCGACGAGCTCAAGATCGTGCACGCGGCGGCAAGCCGGCTCGCTCGCGTACAGATGCAGAAGCGTCCGGTGCTGTCCTCGTGGTCGACCGTAATCGACTATTGCCGCACCGCCATGGCCTATGAGGACAAGGAGCAGTTTCGCCTCCTTTTCCTCGACAAGCGCAACCAGCTGATCGCCGACGAATTGCAGCAGCGCGGCACGGTCGACCACACGCCGGTTTATCCGCGCGAGGTGGTCAAACGCGCGCTCGAGCTGTCCGCAACCGCGCTTATTCTGGTGCACAATCACCCGTCCGGCGACCCGACGCCGTCGCGCGCCGATATCCAGATGACTCAGGCGATCGTCGAGGTGGCGCGGCCGCTCGGCATCGCCGTGCACGACCACATCATCGTCGGCAAGGAAGGCCACAGCAGCTTCAAGGGACTCAAGCTTATTTGAGCCGCGCCTTGGCCGCCCGCGCCGATGTGTTGAGGTCGACGGCGGCGCGAACGAGCGCTTTCAGCGCCTTGTCATCGATCTTGTCGCCTTCGTGGATGTCGATGGCGCGCCGCACGTTGCCGTCCAGGCTGGAATTGAAAAGGGACGAAGGATCCTTAAGCGAAGCACCCTTGGCGAAGGTGAGCTTCACTTTGTCCTTGTAAGTCTCGCCGGTGCAAATGATGCCGGCATGCGACCACACCGCCACGCCGAGCGGGTTCGACGGCTTTCGCCATTTCACCTCTTCGATCACATCAGGATCAGCCTCCTTGATGAGGCGGCGTGCCCACGCCAGCGTCTTGCCACGCCAATCGTTGAGCTTCTCGATTCTCTCATCGATTAGCCGAGCGGAATCTGCTTCTATTTGCTTCGAGCCAAGTTTCTTCTTCATCGTTGCCGCTTTCTTGATGATGCCGTTCAGCGCCAGCCCAGAGCGGGGGCGACATGCTTGAGGATCGCCTCGATGACGTGGGCGTTGTAATCGACGCCGAGCTGGTTGGGCACGGTCAACAGCAACGTGTCGGCTTCGGCGATGGCTTCGTCCTTCTTCAGTTGCTCGACCAGAACGTCCGGCTCGGCGGCGTAACTGCGGCCGAAAACGGCGCGCGTATTGTCGCCGAGGAAGCCGATCTGATCTTCATCCTCGCCGCTGTGCCCAAAATACATGCGGTCGCGCTCGTCCACCAGCGCGAAGATGCTGCGGCTGACCGAGACGCGCGGCTTACGTGCATGACCGGCCGCTGCCCACGCCTCGCGGTAAACGCGGATCTGTTCCGCCTGCTGGATATGCAAGGGCTGACCGCCCTCATCGAATTTGAGCGTCGAGCTTTGCAGGTTCATGCCGAGTTTGGCGGCCCAGGCCGCCGTGTCGTTGGAGCCGGCGCCCCACCAGATGCGCTCCCGCAAGCCCTCCGAATGCGGCTCGAGGCGCAGCAGGCCCGACGGATTCGGAAACATCGGCCGCGGGCTTGGCTTGGCGAAGCCCTCGCCGCGCAGCAATTCCAGGAACACTTCCGTGTGGCGGCGGGCCATGTCGGCATCGCTCATGCCCTCCGGCGGGACGTAACCGAAGTAGCGAAAGCCGTCGATCACCTGCTCAGGCGAGCCACGGGAAATGCCGAGCTGCAGGCGCCCGCCGGCGATGAGGTCGGCGCTCCCTGCGTCCTCCGCCATGTAGAGCGGATTCTCGTAGCGCATATCGATGACCGCGGTGCCGATCTCGATGCGCTTTGTCCGCGCGCCGACGGCGGCGAGCAACGGGAACGGCGAGGCGAGCTGGCGCGCGAAATGATGCACGCGGAAGTACGCGCCGTCGGCGCCCAGTTCTTCGGCGGCAACGGCGAGATCGATCGACTGCAACAAGGCATCGGAGGCCGATCGCGTCTGCGACTGTGGCGAAGGCGTCCAATGGCCGAAGGAGAGGAAGCCGATCTTTTTCATGCGCTGCAGTCGGTCCAGCCTATTGCTTGACGAGCTGATAGGCGCTGGCGCTCTCGGGCACACGGTGCCAGGCGGAATCGCTATCCGCCTCGAAGCGCCATGGATTGCCGCGCGCCGGATAAAGCATCAGCTCGTCGCGATCCATGCGCCACTGGCCGAACTCGAGCTGCGCAATGGCCGGGTCGCAGCCCGGTTGCACGGCGAGCGCGAGATTGTCCTCCGCCTCGGCTGTCGTCAGCGTGAACCGGCAGAGAACCGGGCCGTTGGCGCGCTTGAGCGCCCAGCCGCCTGCGACCTGCTGCGCCGATTTCCCAGCCGGAGCGGCCGCCGCGGCGTTCTGCAGGAACAGCACGCCCATTCCCGGCGTCGGCGCCTCATAGATGTTGTCCTCGACCTCGCTGAACTCGATGAGCGATTTCTTGTGCGCGTCGACCAAGCGCAGCAGGTCGTTTTCCGGGAAAATCCAGCCCGCCACCTGCGCGACAATCGGGAACACGCTGGCGCAGTTCTTGTCGAACTCGACCTTGAAGCCGACCGCCGTCGCCTCGCTCTTGAAGGTCGCCGTGCATATCTTGTCGCGGTCGGCGTTGGAGAATTCCCAGGTGCCGAGCATGGCCTTGGCCGATTCGCCGAGCGGCGGCGGCGCCTGCGCCGTGGCGGCGCCCAGCGCCATCACGGCGGCAGCGATAATGCCAATACGAAGCATCATTTGTGTTTCGGCGGATATGGTGTCTCCGGCACCGGCGTCAGCGGCGGCTTACCGGCGGACCAAGCGAGCACGTTGTCGACGACAAGCTGGTCCATTGCCGCGCGCGTTGCCTGCGTCGAGGAGCCGAGATGCGGGAACAGCACGATATGTTCCATCTCGATCAATTCCTTCGGCACGTGCGGCTCCTTGGCAAAAACGTCGAGGCCGGCTGCATAGATCGTCCTGTTCTTCAACGCCTCGATCAGGGCCGGCTCGTCGACCACCGAGCCGCGCGCCATGTTGATCAGCACGCCGCGCGGTCCCAGCGCCTTGAGCACCTCGGCGTTGATGATGTTAGCAGTCGTCGGCCCGCCCGGCACGATGACCATCAGCGTGTCGACGTCGCGCGCCATGTCGATGAGCTTCGAGTAGTACTTATATTTGACGCCGGCTTGCGGATTGCGGCTGTGATAGACGACCGGCACGCCAAACGCTTCGAGCCGCCGCGCGATCGCCTTGCCGATGCGGCCCATGCCGACCATACCGACGCTGCGGTCGCGCAAGGTCGCCTTGGTCAGCGGATAGTGCCCCTGCGCCGCCCATTTGCCCGCGCGCAGGTAGCGCTCAGCCTGCGGAAATTCGCGCACGGTGCACAGCAGCAGGCCGAGTGCGGTGTCGGCCACCTCCTCGTTCAGCACTTCCGGCGTGTTGGTGACGACGATCCCGTGCTCGCCCGCCCATTTGGCATCGATGTGGTCGTAACCGACGCCGAAGCTCGAAATCTGCTCGAGCTTGGGAAACTTCTGCATAAAGGCGGCATCGAGCTTGTTCGCGGTATAGGCGATGGCGATGGCGCGGATCTTGACGCCGATTTCCTTGATGAACGCCTCGGGGTCCTTGGCGTCGGCAAGGCAATGTAACGTCACCTTCGGCCCGAGGCCATTGATCATCACCGGCTTTTTCTGTCCGACCAGCAGCACATCCGGCTTTTCGCCCGCCATTTTCAATTCTCCTCAAACTAATGCGGTGACCGGCTTTTCGACGAAAGTCTTGAAGGCCGCAAGCAGCTCGACGCCGAGGGCGCCGTCGACGATGCGGTGATCGCAAGACAATGTGACGCTCATTTGGCTCGCGAACTTCACCGAGCCGTCCTCGGCTTCGACAGCGGCGCGGCGCACGGCACCGATGGCGATGATGGTCGCGTGCGGTGGATTGATAATGGCGGAGAATTCACGCACGCCGTACATGCCGAGATTGGAAATGGCGGTCGAACCGCCCTGGTATTCGTGCGGCTTCAGTTTCTTGTCGCGGGCGCGCGCGGCAAGGCCGCGCATCTCGGCGGAAATGGCGGACACCGATTTAGCGTCGGCGTTACGAACGACCGGCGTGATTAAGCCGCCGTCGAGCGCGACGGCGACGCCGATATCGGACTGGCGAAAGCGCAAGATGTGGTCGCCGGCCCACGCCGCGTTTGCCGCCGGAATGCGCTGCATCGCCATCGCCCAGAACTTGATGATGAAGTCGTTGAGAGAGAGCTTGGCGGCGCCCTCAGCTTCCGCAAATACGGCGTTCGCCTCCTCGCGCATGGCGATGAGGCGGCCGACGTCCATGTCGGCGGTAAGATAGAAATGCGGGATGGTCTGCTTGGCCTCGACCAGGCGGCGGGCGATGGTCGCGCGCATGGCATCGAGCGGCACTTCCTCGTAGGCCGTGTCGGCATAAAGCGCCTTGACCTGCGCGGCGCTGGCGCCGGTCGCAATCGCCGGCGCGGCGGGCGCTGCGGTCTCGACATCGCGGGCGACGATGCGGCCGCGCGGGCCAGACCCTTTGACGCGGGAAAGATCGATGCCGCGCTCGCCCGCAAGCCGCCGCGCCAGCGGCGTCGCCACAGCGCCGCCGGGCAGTTTCGCCGTACCGTAGTTACGTTCCGGCGTCATCACCACGCGAAACGGATCGCGCTCGGCGAAGGGCGGCTTGACCGCTGCCAGCGGCCCTATCGGCGCCGATGTCGGCAGGACAAAACTCTCGTCCTCGGATTCCACCACAGTTACGCCAGGCGGGATCGTGAAACGCGCGCGCCCTACGCCCGCGGGGGGCGCTGCGGCTGGCGGCGCTGCCTTTGACGCAGGCTCCTCCGTCCCCGCAATCACCGCCACCACCGCGCCGACCTTGGCCACCTCGCCGACCTGGAAGCGGATATCGGTGAGCGTGCCCGCCGCGATTGCCGGCACCTCCATTGAGGTTTTGTCGGTTTCGATCTCGAACAGGTTGTCGCCCGGCTTCACCGCGTCGCCGGCCGACTTGAACCATTTGGTGATCTTGCCCTCGGCGACGGTCTCGCCGAGTTGCGGCATCAGCACGTCCATTCGCCAAGCCCGCCGCTCACCACGTCACCGAAATGTACTGCGTCTCGAGAAACTCCTTCATGCCTTCCGCCGCGCCCTCGCGGCCGAGGCCGGACTGCTTGGTGCCGCCGAACGGCGCCGCCGGGTCGGAGACGAGCCCGCGGTTGAGCCCAATCATGCCGTAGTCGAGCTTCTCGGAGACGCGCATGCCGCGGGAAAGATCCTTGGTGTAGAGATAGGCGACGAGGCCATATTCGGTGTCGTTGGCGCGCTTGATCGCCTCATCCTCGGTCTTGAAGGTCTGGATCGAGGCGACAGGGCCGAAGATCTCCTCGTTCAGCATCTTCGACTCGTCGCTGACGTTGGTGAGCACCGTCGCCGGATAAAAGAAGCCGGGGCCGTCCGGCGTCTTGCCGCCGGTCAAAACCTTGGCGCCCTTCTTCACCGCGTCGTCGACCAGCTCGATGACCTTGTCGCGGCCGTCCTTATTGACCAGCGGGCCGAGATTGACGCCCTCGTCGAGGCCGTTGCCCATCTTGAGCGACGCCATCTTGGCGGTGAGCTTCTTGGCAAATTCGTCATGCACCTTCTCGTGCACGTAGAAACGGTTGGCCGCCGTGCAGGCTTCACCCATGTTGCGCATCTTGGCAATCATGGCACCGTCGATCGCGGCATCGATGTCGGCATCCTCGAAGACGAGGAATGGCGCATTGCCGCCCAATTCCATCGCGGGTTTGAGGATATTGTCGGCGGCCTCGTGCAGCAGCTTGCGGCCGACTTCCGTGGACCCCGTGAAGGAGACGACGCGCACGCGCGGGTCGTGCAGCATCGCCGAAACCACTTTGCCCGAGGATCGCGAGGGGATGACGTTGACGACGCCGGCCGGAACGCCTGCCTCTTCCAGCACCGGCATCAATGCCAGCATTGTCAGCGGCGTATCCGAGGCGGGCTTGAGCACCACCGGGCAACCGGCGGCAAGCGCCGGACCGATCTTGCGCGTTGCCATGGCGGCGGGGAAATTCCACGGTGTCACAAGCACGGCAACTCCCGCGGGCTTGTGCTGCGCGACGATGCGCGCGCCGGAGGCCGGCGCCATGGAGATCTGGCCGATGTTGCGCACGGCCTCCTCGGCGTACCAGCGGAAGAACTCGGCGGCGTAAGCGACCTCGCCGCGCGAATCCGGCAGCGCCTTGCCGTTCTCCAGCGTAATGAGTTTGGCGAAGCGTTCGGCGTCGCGCATGATCAGTTCGTGGCACTTGCGCAGGATCTCGGCGCGCTCGCGCGGCTTGCGCTTGGCCCAGCCCTCGAAGGCGCCGTGCGCGGCATCGACCGCAGCAAGGGCGTCGGCTTCGGTTGCGCTGGCGACCGACGCGATCTTGCGCTCAGTCGCCGGATCGACGACGTCGAAACGGCCGTTGTCGGAAGCTTTGCGCCACTTGCCGCCGATCCACAAATCGGTCGGAACGTTGGCGAGAAGGTTGTCGTACATTGGACACTCCACTTTCTCCGCTCATTCCCGCGTAAGCGGGAATCCCGTTCTTTGGCCCCTGGGCCCCGCTTTCGCTGGGACGGGCGGGTAACTCCGTTCTCAGTTCAACTGTTCAGCGCCTTGCTCACCGTCTCCGCGATGCGATCGACCGTCGGCAGCACCATGTCCTCCAAAGTGTCGGCGGCCGGCAGCGGGATATGCGGCGTGGTGATGCGCACCGGCGGGCCATCGAGATCATAGAAAGCTTCGTCAGCGGCGATCGAGACGATTTCGGCGCCCCAGCCGCACAGCCGCGGATTTTCCTCGACTGTGAACAGCCGGTGCGTGCGCGCCAGCGACCCCAGGATCGTCTGCGTGTCGAGCGGCACCAGCGAGCGCACGTCGACAACTTCGGCGTCGATGCCGCGTTCCGCCTTGAGCTTTTCCGCGGCTTCGAGCGCGCGCGGCACCATCAGCGCCAGCGCGAGGATCGTGGCGTCCTTGCCCGGCCGCACGATCTTGGCGGTACCAAGTTTGTCGACGATTTCGCCGTCTCGCACTTCGCCTTTGGTCGGATAGAGCGACTTGTGCTCGAAGAAGATCACCGGATCGGGATCGCGCACAGCGGCGGCCATGAGGCCAATGACGTCAGTCGGGTTCGACGGCGCTACGACTTTCAAGCCGGGAATCATCATGCACCAGTTCTCGACGCTTTGTGAGTGCTGCGCGCCGAAGCGCGAGCCGGCGCCGTTGCCGGTGCGCACCACCAACGGGCACTTGGTCTGCCCGTCGGACATATAGCGGCTCTTGGGAAATTCGTTGGCGATATAGTCGAAGCAGACCGCGAAGAAGTCCGAGAACATGATCTCGGCGATGGGCTTGAGACCGGTCATCGCCGCGCCCATGGCGGCGCCGAGGATCGCCTGCTCGGAGATCGGCGTATCGCGCACGCGCAAGGGGCCGAATTGCTCGTACAAGCCCACGGTCGCCTTGAACACGCCGCCGGGCTTGGCGACATCCTCGCCGAGGAAGACGACGTCGGGATCGCGCGTCATCTCCTGGGCGATGCCCCGGATCACCGCGTCGCGGTAGGTCAGTTCCGCCATGCCCAGCCTCCATCGGCGTAGACATCGGTGAACAAGATCTCCTTGGGCGGGGGCGGCGCGGCCTTGCACTTCTCGGTCGCGTCGTCGACCTGCCGGCGCACCTCGGTGTCGATCTTCTCGATTACCGCCTCGCTGACGCCGAACTGCTTCAGCCGCTCCTTGTAGATCTTGATCGGATCGCGCTTTTTCCAGCGCTCGAGCTCGCCCTCGGGCCGATACTTTGCGGGGTCGGCGCGCGAATGGCCGCTGTAACGGTACGTCAGGCACTCGATCAGCGAGGGACCCTTGCCGGCGCGCGCCTTCTCGAAGGCTGTCTGCGCTGTGCGGTAGACTACGTCGGCATCGTTGCCGTCGATGACGATCTTCTCGAGGCCGTAGGAGCCGGCGCGGTCGCCCGCCGGATTGGGCACCGCGGTGACGTCGCCGATCGGCGTGTATTCCATGTAAAGGTTGTTCTCGCAAACGAAGACCACCGGCAGCTTCCACACCGCGGCGAAGTTCAGCGCCTCGTGAAAGGCGCCGATGTTGGTGGTGCCGTCGCCGAAAAAGCAGACTGAGACGTCCTTGGCGCCCTTGTATTGGGCGCGCCAAGCAGCGCCGCAGGCAATGGGAAGATGTGCGCCGATGATGGCGTAGGAACCCATCACGCCGTGATCCTCGGAGGTCAGATGCATGGAGCCGCCCTTGCCGCGCATCAGCCCATTGTTTCGCTGCATGAGCTCGCCCAGCACCTTCTCGATGCTGACGCCGCGGGCAAGCGTATGGGCGTGGCCGCGGTAGGTGCAGAAGCTCAAGTCGCCCTTCTTCATGGCGCCGGCGAAACCGGCGGCAACCGCCTCCTGGCCGAGCGAGAGGTGGCTCGTGCCCTTGACCAGATTTTGCAGGAACAGATCGTAGGCGCGCTGCTCCGCCTCGCGGATCACTACCTGCGTGCGGTACAATTCCAGGCGCTTCTGCTCGCCGATATCGTCGTTCAAGCCGGCGCCCGCTGCGGACGGCCGCTCCTCGATCTTGGCCATTGGCGTTTCCTACACGAAAGAGGGGTGAACTTAGCGCCGCGCCAGCTCCTTACGCAACGGGCGCGGACGGCGCCTTCTTGCCCACCACGGTTTCGCGGTGAAGCAGATAGAGGCCCGAGCCGATAACGATCGCGCCGCCGGCGATGGTCCAGCGGTGCGGCAGGTCGCCAAAGACCAGAAAACCGAGCGCCGTCGTCCACACCATCTGCGTGTAGATGAACGGCGCCAGCGCCGAAGCCGGCGCCAGGCGGTGGGCGCGGATCAACAGATAATGTCCGCCGCCGCCGAGCGCGCCGATCAGCACCATGAGCCCGTCGGTAAGCAGGCTGTCCGGCCGCGTCCAGATAAACGGAATAACGGCCATCGTCGCCAGCGCGCCGACCAGATTGGTATAGAACTGCGTGGTCTCGTTGCTATCGGTGCGCGAGAGGAGCCGCGTCGAGATCACATAAAAAGCATAGCAGACCGCGCCGCCGAACGACAGCAGCGCCGCCGGATGCAAACCGCCGAAGCCGGGCCGCGCCACCACCAGCACGCCAATGAAGCCGGCGATGATCGAGGTCCAACGCCGCCAGCCCACGTGTTCGCCAAGCAGCGGCACGCAAAGCAGCGCCACCAGGAACGGCGTCGAGAAGATGATCGACAACGCTTCGTCGAGTTGCAGCCAGCGCAGCGCGAACAGGTTGAGGCCGGTCGAGAACAACAGCAGCGCCGAACGGCCGATCTGCAGCCAGGGCCGCGTGGTACGCATCAGGCCCGGCCGATTGACCGGGTTGACGAACAGCAGGGTCAGCACGAAGGCGAAGAAATAGCGCGCCCACACCACCTGCGACGTCGCCATGTGGTGATTGAGATATTTGCCGGTGGCGTCGAGGCAGGAGAACGAAGCCACCGCGCAGCACATCAGCGCGATGCCGGTGAGACGCTGCCGGCGCTGGACGTGAGGATCGGTCAATAGGTCGCCCGCCCGCCGGAAATGTCGAACACCGCGCCGGTGGTGAAGGAGCAATCCTCCGAGGCGCAGAAGGCGGCGAGCACCGCGATCTCCTCGACCTTGACGAAGCGGCCGCGCGGAATCTTCGACAGCATGAAGTCGATATGCTCTTGCGTCATCTGGTCGAAGATCGCGGTCTTCGCCGCCGCCGGCGTAATGCAATTGACGGAGATGTCCTTGCCGGCTGTTTCCTTGGCAAGTGACTTGGTGAGCGCAATGACGGCGGCTTTCGATGCCGAGTAGGCGACCGCGTTCGGATTGCCTTCCTTGCCGGCGATGGAAGCGATGTTGACGATACGCCCGTAGTTCTGCGCGATCATGCCCGGCACAATCGCCTTGCAACAATGGAACTGGCCGTCGAGGTTGATCGACATCACCCGCCGCCACTCTTCGATCGGATAGGACCACGTCGCGGTGTTGAGTCCGGCGACGCCGGCGTTGTTGACTAAAATGTCGATGCGCTGAAGCGCCTTCAGCGTTTCATTGCGCGCGCGTTCGACTTGCGCGTAGTCGGTGACGTCGACGGCAATGACTGCGATGTTGCCGCGGTTACCGAGATCCGCCGCGGTTTTTTTCGCCAGCGCAGAATCGCGGTCCCAGATCGCCACCACCGCGCCCGAGTCGAGAAAGCGCTCGACAATGGCGCGGCCGATGCCTTGCGCGCCGCCGGTGACCACCGCGTTGCGGCCAGCAAGATCGATTTTGTTCGCCATGATTGGGCGCATCCCCTAGAGCGTCAGCGCAATCTATAATTGCTTTGCCGAAGAAATGGCAGCCCGCCCGGCGGGATGACAGCCATGCCGGGCGGCGGACCTCAGCGTTCGCGCATGACCGCGCTCTCGTGCCAGCGCCGCAAGGCAAGATAGTTCAAGAGCGACAGGGCGAAGAAAATAGCGACGCCCGCGGCGGAGAGCAGGAGCAGCGCGGCAAACATGCGCGGAATGTTGAGCCGGTAGCCGGACTCGGCGATGCGATAGGCGAGCCCGGAACCGGCGCCGGCGGAACCCGCGGCGATCTCGGCGACCACCGCGCCGATCAACGACAGGCCACCGGCGATGCGCAAGCCGGCAAGCATCTGCGGCAGCGCCGCCGGCAGCTTCAGCCGCCACAGCGTCTGCCAGCGCGACGCCTTGTACAACTCAAACAAGGCGATGAGATTATGATCGACCGAAGCGAGCCCGAGTGTCGTATTGGCGAGCACCGGGAAGAAGGCGACGATCCAAGCGCAGGCGAGCACGGCCAGAGGCTGCGGCAGATAGATGAGCAGCAGCGGCGCAATGGCGACGATGGGCGTCACCTGCAGGATGACCGCGTAAGGATAGAGCGAGTATTCGACAATGCGCGACTGGCTGAACAGAACGGCGAGAAGAATGCCGCCAACAGCCGCCAGCACAAATCCCTCGAAAGTGGTGGCAAGCGTCACCAGAAGCGAATTCCACAGCAGGCCGCGGTCGACAATCAAAGTCTTGAAGACAAGCCATGGGCCGGGCAGCACATAGGCCGGGACGGCGAACACCACGACGACGAGGTGCCAGGCGATGATCGCCAGCGCCAATACCGCGACCGGAAGCGTGATGCGCAACAGCCGCTCGTTCATGCTGCGCTCCCCATGGCGCGGGCGAGCGTCTCGGCGACCTCGCGGCACAACCCTGCATATTCCGCCGAGGTGCGGAAGCGTTCGTCGCGAGGGTACGGCACCGGGATCGGCACTTCCGCAAACACCCGCCCCGGCCGCGGCGTCATCACCACGATGCGCTGCGACAGATAAACCGACTCGAACACCGAGTGGGTGACGAAGATCACGGTCCTCCTATGCTCGTGCCACAGCGCCGTAAGCTCGTTGTTGAGCTTGAAGCGGGTGATTTCGTCGAGCGCGGCGAAGGGTTCGTCCATCAGCAGCAGCTGCGGCTCGGTGACCAGCGCGCGGGCGATCGACACGCGCATCTTCATGCCGCCGGATAGTTCGCGCGGATAGCTGTGCGCGAATTCGGCGAGCCCGACGCGGGCGAGCCAGCGCTCAACCGCCTTGGCGGCGGCGCCTTCCTCCGCTTGCGCGAGCGACAGCGGCAACCGCACATTGGAGGCGACGTCCGCCCATGGCATCAAGGTCGGTTCCTGAAAAACGAAGCCGATCGTGCCGGCGCCGCCGGGCCACTCGACCGAGCCCGAGGTCGGGGCGCTCAAACCGGCGACAATGCGCAACGCCGTCGACTTGCCGCAACCGGAGGGCCCAAGCAGCGACACAAACTCACCGCTGCGCACGTCGAGATCGAGCCGGTCGAGGGCAACGGTGCCGCGCTCGAACGTCTTGCCGACCCCGCGAAGAGAGACGATGGCCGAATTTCCTGTTGCTGGAGACTGCGTCATCTGCTCCGTCATGCCCGGTCTTGGACCGGGCATCCTTAGCAGCCTCAAATTAAAGGCGTGGACGGCCGGGACAAGCCCGGCCATGACGGGCCCGTTATTTCAGCCGCAGATCGATGCCGACGCCCTTGTCGACGAATTTGAGCGTGTAGGCGCGCCGGTAGTCGAGGCCCCCTTTGACGACGCCGGCGCGTGCCATCTTGTCGTAGAAGTCCTTCATGCGCGCGTCGGTCATGGCGCCGATGCCGAGCTTCAGCGCATCGCCGGAATCGACGATGCCGTGCTGCTTCATCTTGGCGATCGAATAAGCGAGCAGTGCGTCGGTCATTTCCGGGTTCTGTCTCTTGATCAGCGCATTGCCGCGGCTGCTGTCGCCGTAGAGGTAGTGATACCAGCCGATGTCGGAGGCATCGACAAAACGCTGCACGAGGTCGGGATTTTTCTCGACGAGGTCGCGCCGCGTCTCGATCAAGGTCGAGTAGCTGCTGAAGCCGTAGTCGGCGAGCAAGAAGATCTTCGGCGTGAAGTGTCCTTGCGTCTCGATGGCGTAGGGCTCGGAGGTGACGTAACCCTGCATCGCCGAGTTCTTGTCGGCGAGAAACGGCTGCGCGTTGAAGGTGTAGGGCTTCACCTTCGTTTCATCGAAACCGAAGTCCTTCTTCAGCCATTGGAAGTAGCTCGCCATTCCCTCTTTGGAGACGAAGATAGTCCGCGTCTTCAACTCCTCGAAATTTTTCACGTCCGGATGCGCGATCAGCACCTGCGGATCCTTCTGGAAACTCGCCGCCACCACAATGGTCGGAATATTGTGCTCGACCGCGTCGAAAGCCTGCAGCGTGTTGGCGCTCATGTAAAAGTCCAGCTTGCCGACCGGCAGCATGATGCGGTTGTTCACGTTCGGCCCGCCCGGCACGATGGTGACATCGAGGCCGTATTTGGCGTAGGTGCCGTCGGCGAGCGCCTGGTAAAAGCCGCCGTGCTCGGCTTCCGCTACCCAGTTGGTGCCGAAGCGGACCTTGTCCGCCGCGTGGGCGACGCCGAAAAGGGCTGCTAAAGCCAGCGAGAGTGCGATGGATCGGGTCATTGGCCGGGTCGAGGTGCGTTGCGCCGGCGGCACTCTGTCATTGCCAGGCGCGTCCGGGCAAGCGGTCGAAAAGGCGCGTTGAACCTTTCCGCGGCCTCGTGCGACGGAGATTATGCGGCACTCGCATATTGACTGCCGCAAAGCTCACCGATCGGCGTCCCTTCCCGACATTCCAGCTACGCCGATCCACGACCCGCCCGGTTGTCCCTCCGGGCGGGTCCCTTTTTGTCCTCGCTCCGGCTGTGGCATTTCCGTTTTCTTGGCGCGGATTCCCGCTAATGGCCGCGGCTCCTTGCCTATTTGGGCCCGATTTGCATTGATAAACGTAAATAACAGCGGGCCAGTTTCGGACCCTCGCGGGGCCGAGCGAACGCCGCAAAACGGGAGGATAGACCATGCCGCTTGCCAGAAGCTTTGCCGCGCTAGCCTTCGCCGCCGCGCTTGCGGCGACAGCCGCCCACGCCCAGACCGAGATCAAATTCGGCCATGTCGGCGAACCCGGCTCACTGCTCGAACTAAACGCACAGGAATTCGCCAAGCTCGCCAACGCCAAGCTCGGCGACAAGGCCAAGGTCGCGGTTTACGGATCGAGCCAGCTCGGCAGCGACTCGGAAATGATGAAAAAGCTGAAGCTCGGGACCATCGATCTCGCGCTGCCCTCCACGGTAATGTCGTCCTACGTGCCGAGCTTTGGCCTGTTCGAAATGCCTTATCTGGTCAAGGATCGCGAGCAGATGGCCAAGATCCGCGACCAGATCGTTTATCCGATCATGGTGCCGGAGGCCGAGAAGATCGGCTATCACATCATCGGCGTATGGGAGAACGGCTTCCGCGACATCACCAATAACAAGCGGCCGATCGTGAAGCCCGCCGATCTTGAAGGCATCAAGCTGCGCGTGCCCAAGGGCACATGGCGCGTGAAGATGTTCAAGGCCTATGGCGCCAACCCGACGCCGCTCGCCTTCTCCGAAGTCTTCGTTGCGCTGCAGACCGGCGCCATGGACGGGCAGGAAAATCCGCTGGCACAGATCGTGTCGGGGCGGTTCCAGGAGGTGCAGAAGTATCTGTCGCTGACCGGTCACGTTTACTCGCCGACCTATCTGGTCGCCGGCGCAAGCTGGAGCCGCTTAAGTCCCGACGTGCAGAAGATTCTCTCCGATACGGCGAAAGAAATGCAGCCGATAGCGCTGAAGACCGGCGCCGATCTCGATGACAAGCTGCTCGCAGAGATCGAAAAAAACCCGAACATCAAGGTCAATCAGGCCGACAAGGACGCCTTCATCAAAGCGAGCAAGCCGATCTACGAGGAATTCGGCAAGGAAGTGCCGGGCGGCAAGGAGCTGATCGACAAGGCGCTGGCGCTCGGCAAATCGTCGTAATCCACGAATGAGGCCGGCCCGCGTGGCCGGCCTTCTTTTCCCACGTCGGGGGGACTTTCCTTGAAATTGTCGACGATACGAGCGGGCTTCGAGCGTTTGCTCGAAGGCATCGTTCTTGTACTGATGGCGGGGCTGACGCTGCTCATCATTGCCGGCGCCACGTTCCGTTATCTCGGCAACGCGTTGTCCTGGTACGACGAGCTCGCTTCCATTGGGCTCGTGTGGCTCACGTATTACGGTTCGGCGTTGGCGGCATTACGCGGCGCCCATATCGGCGTACCGGGCTTGGTAAACGCCTTGCCTCCCAAGGTGCGCGTCGCCGTGACCATCTTTTCCGAAGCTGTCGTGATCGTGTTTTTCGCGATGCTCGCGATCTACGGCACCGAGGTGCTGGTCATCCTGAAGGGCGAACATCTGGTGAGCATGCCGTCGGTGCCGACGCAGCTCACGCAATCGGCGATCCCGATTGGCGCCGTTTTGTTCATCATCGCCGAGCTGCTGCGGCTGCCTGACGTGCTGCGCGATGCCCGCGGCCAAGGCTTCGTCGACGTGGAAATCAAGGAAGCGCTCGAACTCGGCGAACATGAGGGCAAGAGCACTTCGGCCGGAGGTCTACAATGACCATCGGAGCGATGCTTGTCGGCATGTTTGCGCTGGCGCTGCTCAACGTTCCGATCGCGATTTCGCTTGCCGTGGTCGCGACCGCAGCGATTTTCATCATCCAGGGTCCGCAAATGCTGCCGAACATGGCGCTCGTCATGTTCGATGGCGCTTCCAGTTTCCCGCTGCTGGCGATCCCGCTGTTCATCCTCGCCGGCGCCATCATGAACGTGTCGAGCATTTCGCGGCGGCTGATCGCCTTCACCTCCGCCTGCTGCGGCTTCGTGCGCGGCGGCCTCGCCATGGTGACGATCGGCGCGTCCATGTTCTTCGCCGAGATTTCCGGCTCCGCGGTTGCCGGCGTCGCCGCGCTCGGCACCATCCTCATTCCGGCGATGCGCTCGCGCGGCTATTCCAAAGAGTTTGCCGCGGCGATTTCCTCGTCATCGGCGAGCCTCGCCATCATCATCCCGCCGTCGATCCCGATGATCCTCTACGCCGTGATGGCGCAGACCTCCGTGGTGAAGATGTTCGTCGCCGGCATCCTGCCCGGTATCGTCGGCGCCGCCGGCCTTGCGGTTGCCGCCTACATCCAGGCGCTACGCTATGATTTCCCGGTCGAGGAGAAATTTCAGCTTGCGCGGGTTTGGAAGACATTCAAGGAGGCGCTGTGGGCGTTCCTGCTGCCGGTGATCATCCTCGGCGGCATCTTCGGCGGCTTCGTCACTGCGACCGAAGGCGCCGGCCTTGCGGTCGCCGCGGCGCTTTTCATCGGCGGCATTATCTACCACGACCTCAATCTGCGCGACCTGCGCAAAGCCTGCGTCGACGGCGCGGTGCAGACGGCGGTGGTCATGCTGCTGGTCGCGGCTTCGGCGCTGATCGGTACCTTCCTCACCGAGGCGAAGTTGCCGCAGGCGCTGGCGCAGAGCATTACCGGCATCACCCATGACCCTTACGTCATTCTGCTGCTGCTCAACATCTTCTTCCTCATCCTCGGCATGTTCCTGCATTCGGCGGCGGCCATCATCCTGACGGTGCCAATCGTCATGCCGATGATCACCGCGGTACACATCGATCCCATCCATTTCGGGCTGGTGCTGACGCTCAACCTCGCCATCGGTCAGCAAACGCCGCCGGTGGCGAGTGTGCTCATTGCCTCCTGCGCCATCGCCAAAACTGACATCTGGGAAACCACCAAGGTCAATCTGCCGTTCATACTGGCGCTGCTGGTGGTGCTGTTCTTGTGCACTTACGTGCCGTGGATATCGCTGGTGCTGGTGAATTTGTTCTACGGCAATACCGGCTGATGCGGCCCCGCCGCGCTGTCAGCCTCCCAATTCCTTGCGCACGATTTTGGCGCCCTCGACCATCGCCTGCATCTTGCCGAACGCGACCGCGCGCGGCAGGTATTTCAGCCCGCAATCGGGCGCCACCACGATGCGCTCTGCCGGCACGTAGGGCAGCGCGCGGCGGATGCGCGCGGCGACCTCCTCCGGCGTCTCGATCGTCATGTCGGAAAGGTCGAGAACGCCAAGGATAATGGTCTTGCCCGCCAGCTTCGCCAGCACGGAACAATCGAGATTGGATTGCGCGGTTTCGACCGACACCTGCTGCACAGGCGAATTGGCAAGCTCCGGCAAGAACGAATAGCCTTCGGGCCGCACGTGGATGATGGCGGCGTAGCCGAAACAGATGTGAATGGCGGTCGTGCCGGTAACGCCGTCGAGCGCGGCTTTCAATCCGTTCAAGCCGAATTGCCGCGCCTTCTCCGGCCGCGCCTGCATGTAGGGTTCGTCGATCTGCACGATGTCGGCGCCGGCCTTGAATAAATCCTTGATCTCCGCGTTCACCGCCGCCGCGTAATCGAGCACCATCTCCTGCTCGTCCTTGTAGAAGTCGTTCTGGGCCTGCTGCGACATGGTGAAGGGGCCCGGCACCGTGATCTTGATGGCGCGGGAGGTGGCGGCGCGCAGGAACTCGACGTCGCGGACTTCGACCGGAAATTTGCGGCGAACCTTGCCGGTGACGCGCGGCACCGGATTGGGATGGCCGGAACGGTCGAGCGCGGTGCCCGGGTTGTCGATATCGACGCCTTCGAGTGCGGTGGCGAAGCGGTTGGAATAGCTCTCGCGCCGCTGTTCGCCGTCGGTGACGATGTCGAGGCCGGCGCGTTCCTGGTCGCGGATGGCAAGGAGCGTCGCGTCATCCTGCGCCTCGTCGAGAAATTCGGGCGCCACGCGCCATAGCTCGCGTGCGCGCACGCGCGGGGGAAAGCGGCCAGCAAGCTTCTTGCGGTCGATCAACCAGTCGGGCTGCGCATAGGAGCCGACGAGCGAGGTGGGAAAAAGCTTGTTCGCCATGGGCTAATAGTCCGCGGCGCGCGCCGGCGCGGCCGCCACGCTCATCGCCAGAACGCGGGCGACATGCAGCGCCTCGCGCCCGGTACCGTCGGCGATCTGGTGACGGCAGGATGTGCCGTCGGCGACGATGAGGGCGTCACTTTGCGCCTTGCGCACCGCCGGCAGCAGCGACAATTCGCCCATCTTCAGCGACACCTCGACAGTGTCGGCATCGTAGCCGAAACTGCCGGCCATGCCGCAGCAGCTCGATTCGACGGTCTCGACATTGAGCTGTGGCACCAGCCGCAGCGTGCTTTCGACCGCGCCCATGGCGTCGAAGGCCTTCTGGTGGCAATGGCCGTGCAGTAGCGCTTTCTTCGGCAGCGCCCCGAGCGGCAGGTTGAGGCGGCCGTCCTTTTGCTCGCGCGCGAGAAACTCCTCGAACAGCAGCGCCCTGCCGGCAAGCGCGGTCGCCGGCTCGCTTTTGACGAGCGACGTCATCTCGTCGCGAAAGCCGAGCAGGCAGCTCGGCTCGAGTCCGATCACCGGCATGCCGCGGTCGAGATAAGGCTTGAGCGCGGCAAGCGTGCGCTCCATTTCCTTTTTCGCTTCGGTGACGTTGCCGATGGACAGGAAGGTGCGGCCGCAGCAGAGCGGGCGGGCGTCGCCATCCGCCGGCGGCACGTTGTGCACGCGATAGCCGCCGGCGGCGAGCACCGCGACCGCGGCCTCGAGATTCTCGCGCTCGAAGTAACGGTTGAAGGTGTCGGCAAACAGCACCACGTCGCGCGTCGCGTCGCCCTTGGCGTTGGCGGTATAGGACCAATCGGAGCGGTCCCGGTAGATGTCCTCGCGCCATCGCGGCAGACTGCGCTTGGGGGCGAAGCCGAGATAGCGCGAAAAATCGCGCAAACTCGGCGAACGGTTGCGCATATTGGCGAGCCGCGGGCGCCGCGCCGCCTTGGCCGCGTAGCGCGGCAGAAAGCCGACCAGCCGGTCATGCAGCGAATAGCCCCGCTTGGCCGCGCGCGCCGCCTGCACCTCGATCTTCATGCGCGCCATGTCGACGCCGGTCGGGCACTCGCGGCGGCACGCCTTGCAGGAGACGCACAGTTTCAACGTGTCCATCATCTCCGTCGAGGTGAGCGCCTCCTTGCCGAGCTGGCCGGTGACGGCGAGCCTCAATGTATTGGCGCGGCCGCGGGTGACGTCACGCTCGTCGTGGGTGACGCGATACGATGGGCACATGACGCCGCCGGTCAATTTGCGGCAGGCGCCGTTGTTGTTGCACATCTCGACGGCGCCTTGAAAACCGCCGCCCGAGCCCGGATAGGCGGACCAGTCGAGCCGCGTCTTAAAGTCCTCGCCGTGGTAGCCGGGCGGGTAACGGAACAGCGAGCGGTCGTCGAATTTCCGCGGGCACACGATCTTGCCGGGGTTATAAAGGCCGACCGGGTCGAAGCGGTGCTTTACCTCCTCGAAGGCCCGCGCGAGCCGTCCGCCGAACATCGGCTCGTTGAATTCCGAGCGCACCAGGCCGTCGCCGTGCTCGCCGGAATGCGAGCCCTTGTACTCGCGCACCATGGCGAAAGCCTCTTCGGCGATCTCGCGCATGGCGTGGACGTCTTTCTCCTGCCGCAGGTTGAGAATCGGCCGCACGTGCAGGCAGCCGGAGCCGGCATGCGCGTACCAGGTGCCGCGGGTGCCGTGCTTCTCGAAGATGCGCGTCAGCCGCTCGGTGTAATTGGCAAGGTGCTCGAGCGGCACCGCGCAGTCCTCGACGAAGGAGACCGGCTTCCCCTCCTCCTTCATCGACATCATGATGTTGAGGCCCGAGGTGCGTAACTCGGTGATGGCGGCCTGCAGCTCAGGAGCCAGCACCTCGACGACGCCGCCCCATTTGTCACCCTGCTTGTCCCAGGCAAAGCCGAGATCGCCGATGACCGCCTTCAGCATCTGCAGGCGGCGCAGGTTCTCCTCGTGATCGGGCTCACCGAACTCGACCAGCAGAATCGCTTCCGGCGTTTCGCGCACGAATTTGTCGAGGATCGGCCGGAAGATCGCGATCTCGCGAGCAAGCTCGATCATGGTCCGGTCGATCAACTCGACGCCGATGGGCAACAGATGCACAATGTTGCGCGTTGCTTCCATGGCGGCGCGGAACGAGCCGAAATGCACAGCGCCGACGGCGCGGCGCCCCAAGAGCGGCGCCAGTTTCAGCTCGATGCGGGTGGAGAAACCGAGGGTCCCCTCGGAGCCGACCAGGATGTGGGCAAGATTGACGTCGTTCTTGCCCGGCACCAGCGCGTCGAGATTGTAGCCGCCGACGCGGCGCTGCAGCTTGGGGAAGCGCGCCTCGATCTCGTCTTTTTCACGCGCGCCGATGGCGAGCAGGTCGGTGGCGAGAGGCCTTAAGATCGGCGGCACGTCGTTGATGTCGCCCCCGATACGGCCGAAATGCCCCAATGTGCCGTCAGCCAGAATCGCCTCGATGGAGATCACGTTGTCGCGCGTGGTGCCGTAGCGCATGGAGCGGCCGCCGCACGAATTGTTCGCCGCCATTCCGCCGATGGTGGCGCGCGACGACGTGGAGATGTCGACGGGAAACCACAGGCCGTGGGCTTTAAGCTGGCGGTTGAGGTCGTCGAGCACGATGCCCGGCTCGACGGTGCAGCGCTGGCTCTTGATGTCGAGATCGAGAATGCGGGTCAGATATTTGGAGCAATCGATGACCAGCGATTCGCCTACCGTCTGTCCGGCCTGCGAGGTGCCGCCGCCGCGTGCCAAGACGGTAGCGCCCTCGGCACGGGCGATGGCGATCGCGCGTTCCGCCTCTTCGACGGTGCGCGGGGCAACGACGCCGACCGGCGTAACCTGGTAATGCGAGGCGTCCGTCGCGTAGCGGCCGCGGGTGAAGCGGTCGAACCACACTTCTCCCGACAAATCGGCCTTAAGCCGCCGTTCGAGGCCGGGCATCGTTACAGCCACGGCATTGTTCCTGTCTGTGCCAAAATGAGGCCTATGCGAGAAGGGCTTATTTGCCTTGCGCGAAAGCGCTTGACCGCAATGTTACATTCATAGTTCATCGCCACAAGCGCCGCGCCCGTGCCGGGATCGGCCCGTGGCTACCCACGACATTCAGCAATTTCCGAGGAACAAAATAACAATGGCTCAGAATTCATCGCGTCCCGTCGGGCGCCATTTTCTTCATATTCCCGGCCCGACCGTATTGCCGGACCGCGTGTTGCGGGCGATGGACACGCCGATCATCGACCACCGCGGGCCGGAATTCGCCAAGCTCGCCAAGAAATGTCTCGACGGCATCAAGACCATCTTCAAGACCACAAACCCGGTGATCATCTACACCGCGACCGGAACCGGCGCCTGGGAGGCCGCATTGGTCAACACCTTGTCTCCCGGCGACAAGGTGCTGATGGTGGAGACCGGACAGTTCGCCACGCTGTGGAAGAAGATGGCGGAGAAGCTCGGCCTCCAGCCCGAATTCATCACCACCGACTGGCGCACCGGCGTCGATGCCGCCAAGGTCGAAGCGCGGCTGCGCGAGGACAAGAAGCACGAGATCAAGGCGGTCTGCTTCCTGCACAACGAGACCTCGACCGGCTGCCTCTCTTCGGTGACCGAAGTGCGCAAGGCGCTCGACAACGCCAAGCATCCGGCGCTGCTGATGGTCGACACCATCTCCTCGCTTGCCTCGACCGACTACCGCCATGACGAATGGGGCGTCGACGTCACCGTCGGCGGCGCGCAGAAGGGCCTGATGCTGCCGCCGGGCATGTCGTTCAACGCGGTGAGCGACAAGGCACTCGCCGCCAACAAGACCGCCAAGCTGCCGAAGTCGTTCTGGGCCTGGGACGAGATGCTGACCATGAACAAGGTCGGCTTCTTCCCCTACACGCCGGCGACGCAGATGATCCAGGGTCTCGCCGTGTCGATCGACATGCTGCACGAGGAAGGGCTCGACAACGTGTTCGCCCGTCACGCGCGGCTTGCCGAGGCGACGCGCCGCGCCGTCAAGCATTGGGGCCTCGATATCGTCTGCCGCGATGCGAAGTACTATTCGCCGACGCTGACCGCTGTCATTCTGCCGGACGGACACAATGCCGACGCCTTCCGCGCGCTGGCGCTCGACACCTTCAACATCTCCTACGGCTCAAGCTTCGGGACGCTGACCGGCAAGTATTTCCGCATCGGCCACCTCGGCGACATCAACGACGCCATGCTGATGGGCGCGCTGTCGGTGACCGAGATGACGCTTGCGCTTGCCGGCGTGCCGCACAAGAAAGGCGGCGCGCAGGCGGCCATGGTTTATCTCGTCTCCGCGCACGGCCGCTCGGCGAAGCAGGCGGCGGAGTAGGCCGGAACTGTCATGCCCCGCGAAAGCGGGGGCATCCAGTAACCACTAACACTGCGATTCAATCCGATGAGCTCGCGCTTACTGGATCGCCCGCCTTCGCGGGCGATGACGGCCACGGTGCGTTCGCCGCAAGCACGCGGGCGACGAAATCTGCGATCGCTTTGAGCGTCGCCTCCGGCGCGTCGCGCTGCGGCGAATGTTTGACGCCCGGCAGCAGTGCGACCTCGACCGGGCAATAGCATTCGCGCTCGGCCGCCTTGATTTGCGCAACGGTGCCGTACTGGTCGTCCTCGCCCTGCACGATGAGAATGGGCACGCGGATATAGGCCAGGAATTCGGTGATGTCCCACTTGCGGAATTCCGGGTCGAGCCAGGCGCCGTTCCAGCCATAAAAGGCGTTGTCGACGCGGGCGTGCCATTTCCCCAGGCGCGGCTTGAGATCGCCGGTCTCGTAGGCCTTCTTCGCTTCGGCGATCGAGGCGATGCCCGGATCTTCGGTGAAAAAATGCGGCGCGATGAGCACGAGCCCGCCGAGGCGATGATCCTGATGCGTGCCGGCATAGATCGCGGCGATGGAGGCGCCATCGCTGTGGCCGATCAGCAGGCCGCGCTGAAAGCCGATGGCGTCGAGTAATTGCGGCAACGTGTCGCGCGCCTCATCGTGCATATAGGTGAGCGGCCGCGGCAGTTTGACCGGCGAGGACTGCCCATAACCGGCGCGCGAATAGACGAAAACGCCGCAGCCGGTCGCCTTTTGCAATTTGTCGGGGAAATCACCCCAGAGGCCGACGCAGCCGAGGCCTTCGTGCAGCAGCACCAAAGTCGGCGCCGCGTCCGGCCGCGGCCCGATCATGCGGTATTCGAGACGATGCGCGCTAATGTCGAGGAAGCCGGAGTCCGCGAGGCTCATTACGTCTGCTGTTCCGCCCTCAGCTTGAAGCGCTGGATCTTGCCGGTCGCCGTCTTCGGCAGCTCTTTGCGGAACTCGATCCAGCGCGGATATTTGAACGGCGCGAGCTTGGCCTTGACGTGCTCCTGCAGCGCGCGCGCGAGCGCGTCGGAAGCTTTCTCCGGCTGCTTCAAGACGACGAAGGCGCGCGGTTTGATCAGCTTCTGCTCGTCGTTCCAGCCGACCACCGCTGCTTCGAGCACATCCGGATGCGACGACAGCGCCGCCTCGACTTCGAAGGGCGAGACATACATGCCGGAGACCTTGAGCATGTCGTCGGCGCGGCCGCAGCAGATGTAGTAGCCGTCGGCATCTTCGATGTACTTGTCGCCGGAGCGCGTCCACTCGCCCTGGAAGGTCGAGCGCGACTTCTCGCGATTGTTCCAGTACATGATGGCGCTGGTCGGGCCGCGCGCATACATCTCGCCCATCTCGCCGCGTTGTACCGGCTGCCCGTCCTCGCCGATGAGCTTGATCTCATAACCGCGCACCGGCTTGCCGGTGGTGCCATACTTGGTCGCGCCCGGCGCGTTGGTGAGATAGATGTGCAGCATCTCGGTGGTGCCGAGGCCGTCGGAAATCTCGACGCCGTAGCGCTCCTTCCACTTGCGCGCGATTTCTTCGGGCAGCGCCTCGCCGGCGGAGATGCAGCGGCGGATCTTCACCTCGTTTTTTTGCGGCGCCGCCGGGCTATTGAGGAATGCGGCATAGAAGGTCGGCACCGCGTAGAACACAGAGACCGGATGCTTGCGCAGCAGCGCCGCGACCGAATCCGGCGTCGGCCGCTCGCTGAGCAGCACCGTGGTGGCGCCGACCATGAGCGGAAAAGTCATGGCGTTGCCGAGGCCGTAGGCGAAGAACAGTTTGGCCACCGAGTAACAGACGTCGCTCTCGCGAATGCCGGCGACCGGGGTGCCGTAGAGATCGGCGGTGAGTTTGAGGCTCGCGTGCACGTGCACGGCGCCTTTGGGCTTGCCAGTGGAGCCCGAGGTGTAGAGCCAAAAGGCGATGTCGTCGGCGACGGTCGGCGCGGTGTAATCGTCGGGCTCGTCGGCGCCGATCACGTCCTCGAACAGGCGGAACCCGTGTGGATTGCTGCCGGAGACGATGACGTGCTCGAGGTCCGGGCTTTCCTTGATGAGCCTTTCGAACTTCGGGAACAGCACCTCCGACACCACCAGGCACTTGGCGCGGCTGTCGGCGAGCATGAAGCGGTAATCGTCCTCGGTGAGCAGCGTGTTGACCGGCACGGCGATGATGCCGGCTTTCAGGCAGCCGAGGAACGCGGTCGGCCAGTCGACGGTGTCGGTCAGCGCGATGAGCACCCGCTCCTCGCGGTGCAGGCCAAGGCCGCGCAACGCGGTCGAGAAGCGCGCGACACGGTCGGCAAGCTGCGCGTAGGTGAAGGTCCCGCGCCCGTCGATATAGGCCGGCTTCCCGGCGCGGCCGGCGGCGAGATTGAGCTTGAGCACGTCGGCGGCGAAATTGTAGTCGCGTGGGACTTGGCCCACGGCGCCCTGCGCGCTCGGCGCGTCGACGCGCGCTTCCGCGACAGACATTGTTTTTCCTCCCGAGACCGGGCCTATTATGCCTCGCAAAATCAGGCGCTGCAAAGCGAACCATAGCTTGCCGCTTCGCTTCGTCATGGCCGGGCTTGTCCCGGCCATCCACGACTTGCTTTTTGATCGAAGAAAGACGTGGATGCCCGGCACAAGGCCGGGCATGACGCAAAAAGCAGACCGTGCCATCAGGGAGCAAACCCGCCAATGCTGCATAGCCGCGACCGCATTCTCACCACCCACGTCGGCAGCCTGCCGCGCAACGACAAACTGTCCGACCTGCTGATGGCTCAGGAGGAGGGCAAGCCGCTCGATGCGAAAGAACTGGCCGCGGAAATGGACAAGGCGGTGCGCCATGTCGTGAAGAAGCAGATGGAGGCCGGCATCGACATCGGCAATGACGGCGAGCAGCGGCGCATTTCCTTCCAGACCTACGTGCCGCAGCGCATGACCGGCTTCGGCGGCGTATCCAAGCGCCGGCGCGGGCGCGAGTTCGAGGAATTTCCCGAGCTGCTCACCTATCTGATGCGCCGCTTCCCGACGCCGCCAAAGAGCCAGCAGGGCGCGCCGGAAGCGCAAGGCGAGCTCAAATACAAGGACATGAAGCCGATCACCGACGAGATCGCAGGCTTCAAGAAAATTGCCGACGAACTTGGCGCCTTTTCCGAGCGCTTCATGACCGCGCCCTCGCCCGGCATCATCTCGACGACGATGCTCAACGCCTTCTACAAGAGCCACGACGATTATCTCGACGCCATCGCGCGCGAGATGAAGAACGAGTACCAGGCGATCCACAAAGCCGGCCTGCTGCTGCAGATCGATGCGCCCGATCTCGCCATGGATCGCGTCATGATGTACCGCGATCTCGACGACGCCGCCTTTGTGAAGCGGGTGGAGAAGCACGTCGCCGCGATCAACGCCGGCATCGACGGCATTCCGCGCGAGCGCGTGCGCCTGCATGTGTGCTGGGGCAACTGGGAAGGACCGCACATCTACGACGTGGCGCTGGAGAAGATCCTGCCGACGCTCTACCAGGCCAAGGTCGGCGCGCTGTCGATTGAATTTTCCAACCCGCGCCACGGCCACGAATACGCGGCGCTGAAAAAACATCCGCTGCCCAAGGACATGCTGCTCATCCCCGGCGTCGTCGACTCGACCAGCAATTTCGTCGAACATCCGCAAGTGGTCGCCATGCGCATCGAGCAGGCGGTGGCGGCGGTCGGCGAGCGCGAGCGCGTCATCGCCTCGACCGACTGCGGCTTCGGCACCTTCACCAAGCGCGAATGGGTGATCGAGCCGGTGGTGTGGCTGAAGTTGCGCTCGATCCGCGAGGGCGCGGATATCGCGTCGGCGAGATTGTGGGGGAAGAAGGTCGCCTAGCCCCAGGCATGCGCCATCGCCCCTGTTCTTTGTCCGGCGTGGGGTACGCCGGTCTTCCCTTTTCCTTCCCCACAAAAGGGGAATGGAGCGCCGGGAGAGGCGCCAGGACGCCTCGCTAGGGCGCCCTTTCGGCGGGACACCTCGCTAGCGGGCCCGCCGCGCGCCTTACGCTAGAGGCGCGCGCCTGCTTCGTCGAAGCAGGCTGCGCCTCCCCAGGCGCTCCATCCACGGCCTGCGCATTGTCGGCGCGGCCGAGCCGTTCCACTGCCGCGGCGCGTCATGACGGCGCCGCAGCAAGCGCAACAACTACTGAGGAATATATTCACACAAACGGAAACAGTCAAGCCGCCTGTGCGGCAAGCTTGCGGATGCCGCGGCGAAACCACACGCCGGCCGCGACCGCGCCGGCATTGACGGCGCCGAACACGAACAGCCCAAACGCGACCGCCGCGAACAGCCCGGCGCTGCTGCCGAATGTGCGGATCACCAGGAAGCCGCCGAGCGCGGCAATGACCACGCGGGCGACCGCCGCCGTCATCGGCCAGGCGAGCTTGCCGGCGCCCTGGCAGGCAAAATAAAGCGCGAGCCCGGCGCCGAACAGGCCGTAGCAAGGCCCGACGGTGCGCAGATAAAGCGTACCGAAGGCGAGCATCGCCGGCTCGCCGCCGAACAGCGACAGCCACGCGTGCGGCCAAGTCGCGGCGGCAAGACCAATTGCCTCGGTGAGGCCGCCGGCGATCGCGGCGCCGGTCCAGGCGGTGCGCAACGCGCGCTCGGTGTTGCCGGCGCCGATCGCGGTGCCGACCATGGCGCCGATCGGCTGGCCCAAACCGAACACCAGCGGCACCAGCAAATATTCGAGACGGACGCCGGTGCCGTAACCGGCGACGGCGTCGGGGCCGATCAGTCCGGCGAGGCCGGTGACGACGATGGCGGTCACGTTGGTGGAAAGACTGATGACCGACGAGGCAAGGCCGACGCGCAGGATCTCCTTCATCGGCGTCCAGCGCAGGCGCGGCGGCCTGACGCTCGGCTTGAGCACACCGCGGCCGGACCACAGATACCAGGCGAAGATGAAGCAGCCGACGACATAATAGACGAGCACCGCGACCGCGCCGCCGGCGATGCCGAGGTGCGGAAACGGGCCGAGGCCGAAGATGAGAAGCGGCGACACAGGAATAAGGAACACCGCGCCGAGGCTGATGACGCTGGCCGGCAGAATCATGTTGCCGGTGGCCCGGATCATCGCCGCCATGGAATTAAACAGCCAGAGCGGAATGGCGCCGGAGAATACGATCGCCGAATAGGTCGCGGCAAACGCCAGCGATTCCCCGCGACCGCCCATCAGCGCATAGAGCGCCGGCCCCCACAGCAAGGCGGACACCGTCACCACGGCGCCGAACACAACGGTGATGGCGAGCGCGTGCCACACATAATCGTTGGCGAGCCGGTTTTCGTTGGCCCCGAGCGCGCGCGAGATCGCGGAGAGGATGCCGCCGCCCATGGCGCCGGCAGAAACCATGATGAGCAACATGAAGGGCGGAAAGACCAGCGCCATGGCGGTGAGCGCGTCAACGCCGAGCTTGGCGACGAAATAGGTCTCGATCAGGCCGATCAGCGACTGGACGACCATGACCGCGACGTTGGGCATGGCGAGCCGCACGATGGTGCGGCCGACCGGAGCTTCAAGCAGCAGTTTCGTGCGCCGATCCATGAGCCGCCTCCGATAGGTGCATATGCACGTCTGTCTTGACATCTAAACGTGTGTATGCACATATCGGTCAAGCCCGGGGTCCGGGCGCGGCCGGAATGGGAGCCATGCCAAAACGTCAAGACGCGGAATTTGACCAGACGCCGTGCAATTGCCTCGCCTTGCGCCAGGCGGCACGCCGCGTCTCGCAGATCTACGATCGCCACCTTGCCGCAACCGGTTTACGCGGCACGCAATATTCGATCCTGTCGAAGCTGCATCGTCTCGGGCCCACCTCGATCGGCGCGCTCGCCGACACCATGGTGATTGAACGCACGGCGCTGTCCCGCGCCATCCGGCCGCTGGCCCGCGAGAAGCTCGTCAAAATCGGGCCGGGCCCTGACAATCGCACCTCGAGCGTGGCCCTCACCGCGGCGGGTGAAACGAGGTTCAAGGCCGCCATGCTTCGCTGGAAGGAGGCGCAGAAGGAATTCGAAGGCGCCTTTGGCGCGAGCGATGCCGCCGCGCTGCGCGCTTCGCTGGCGCGCGTGGTGAACTCCATGTGACCGGAATTCCGGCGCGTCGGGGCCTGTATCCGCGGCCATCCAGGGTCTATAAAACCGCCCAGAACGGCATAAGCCCGAAGGGAGGAACGCATGGACGAGAGAACGCGCGAGCCGCGCAAGATCACCGCCGAGGACATCAACCCACGATACAACTGGGGCCGCCACCTGCCGGCGCTCGGCATCATGGGCGTCGACTTCGAGGAACGCGTCGATTACCGGCGCATGCACCGCTACCGGCTCGGCCGAGCGCAGGCGGCGCTGGAGAAATCCGACCTCGGAGCGCTCATTCTCTTCGACGACAACAACGTCCGCTACGTCACCTCCACCAAGATCGGCGAATGGGCGCGGGAAAAGCTCTCGCGCTGGGTGTTGCTCACGCGCGGCGGCGATCCGATCTTGTGGGACTTCGGCTCGGCGGCGGTGCACCACCGGCTCTACTCGCCGTGGCTCAAGCCGGAGAACTGCAAGGCCGGCCTTATCGGCATGCGCGGCACCGTCGATCCTGCCTTCGGCCTGATGAAGCATCATGCCGAGGAAATGGCCTCGCTGCTCAAAGCCGCCGGCGTCGCCAAGATGCCGGTCGGCGTCGACCTCATCGAGCCGCCGATGATGTTCGAACTGGAAAAGGCCGGCATCAAGGTCAAAGACGGCCAGCAGGTGATGCTCGAGGCGCGCGAAGTCAAATCCGCCGATGAGATTGCGCTCTTGAACCGCGCCGCCGCCATGGTCGACGGCGCCTACGATCTCATCGACCAGAAGCTGCGTCCCGGCGTGCGCGAAAACGACATCGTCGGCATGGTCAACGAGTTCCTTTACCGGCATGGCTCCGACGACGTGGAGGCGATCAACGCCATCTCCGGCGAACGCTGCAACCCGCACCCGCACAACTTCACCGACCGCATGATCCGCCCCGGCGACCAGGTGTTCTTCGACATCCTGCAGGCATTCATGGGCTATCGCACCTGCTACTACCGCACCTTCAATGTCGGCCGCGCGACGCCGGCGCAGCACGACGCCTACAAGAAGTGCCGCGAGTGGCTCGATCTCGCCATCGACCTGATCAAGCCGGGCGTGACCACCGCCGAGGTGTGCAGCGTGTGGCCGAAGGCGCAGGAGTTCGGCTTCCCCGACGAATTGTCGGCCTTCGGCCTGCAGTTCGGCCACGGGCTCGGGCTGAACCTGCACGAGCGGCCGATCATCTCGCGCGTCGTCTCCATGGACCACCCGACCGAGATCAAGGAAGGCATGGTGTTCGCGCTGGAAACCTACTGCCCGGCGACCGACGGTTATTCCGCCGCGCGCATCGAGGAGGAGATCGTGGTGACCGACAAGGGCCACCGCATCATTTCGCTGTTCCCGGCGGAGGAATTGCCGATCTCAGCGAGGTATTAGGCTGTGCTTACCTCTCCCCGCTTGCGGGGAGAGGTAACGCGCCGATCTCATCCGGCCTTTCCTGCCGCCCCCTGCCCCGCGATCATCGCCGCCGGCAGCGCGACGCTCATCGAATCGACCATCGAGGTCGGCATCAGGATGGTGGCGCCGCGCTCCTTCGTGGTCTCGTAGATGATGTTCATGGCGCGCAGATGCAGCGCCGCGGCGTTGGTGGCGTAGGTGTTGGCGGCGTCGACGAATTTCTGCGCGATAGCGGCTTCGGCGCTGCCGAGAATGACGCGCGCTTCCTTCTCGCGTTCGGCCTGCGCCTGGCGCGACATGGCGTCCTGCAGCGCGACCGGGATGGCGACGTCGCGGATCTCCACGGAATTGACCGAGATGCCCCAGTCGGCGGTTTTGCGCGCAATTTCGGCGCGTAAAACTTCGTCCGCCGCCTTGCGTTCGGAGAGCAGCTCGGAAAGATGCGAGGAACCGATCATTTCACGCAGCGATGTCTGCGCCACGCGGTCGATGGCCGAGCGATAGTCGGTGATATTGAGCGCGGCGCTCTGCGCGTCGTGCACATGCCAGAAAATGATCGCATCGACATTGACCGGCACCGTATCGCGGGTGAGCGCCTGCTCGGCGTTGAAGCCGGTGGTCTGGATGCGCTCGTCGATCACCGCGGTGACGGCGTCGAGCACCGGGATGATCATGAACAGGCCGGGGCCCTTGACGCTATGCAGCTTGCCGGCGCGCAGGATGACGAAACGCTGCCAATTGTTCGCCATCTTCAGCGAAAAGGCGACGTAGATGGCGACGAGGCCGACGGCGATGCCGGGCGCGTGCAAGCCGCCGAGGAACAGAAGGGCACCGATGGCGGCAAGAACGACGGTAACGAGGGCGGTAATCGGATTCATGGCGAAGCCTCCCTGATGCGAGGAGGACGGCAGCGCCGGCCTCCGATCGGAGGAAAGCTTACGCGCTTTTGACCGGCTTTTCCCGAAGGTGCGGGAAGCGCTCGCTCAACAAGGAGCCGTGGTAAAAGGTCGGCTTGAACGCCGGATGGGCGCGGATCTTGTCGAACCAGGCGACGACGCGCGGCAAATCCTGCCAGTCGGCGATGCCAAGATCGTGCATGCGCACCAGCGCCGGCATCAGCGCGACGTCGGCGAGCGTGATGTCCTTGCCGAGCAGCCACGGTCCACCGCTCTTCTCGATTTCGGCATCCATGCGCAGATAGGTGCGGCGCAGGCGGTCGAGCGCCGCCTCCATCTCGGCTTCCGAGAAGCCGGCCTGTCCCATCGTCTTCATGAATTCGCGGCGCAGCGGCTTCGATTCCGCCATGGCCTCGAACTCCTGCGCGCTCATCTTCTGGAAGCTGGGGAGGAAAGCGAGATTGAAGGTGGGAAAGCGCACCGCGGCGGCCGGCATTTCGTCGATGAAATGCATGAGCGCGCGCATGCGGGCGCGTTTGACGGGATCCTCCGGCGTGAAGCTCGCCGCGGGCGAGACCTCGTCGAGATATTCGATAATGACGTTGGAATCGATGACGATCTGCCCGTCGTGGTCGAGCGTGGGCACGACGCCGTTGGGGTTGAGCTTGAGGTATTCCGGCTTGAGCTGGTCGCCGGCCAACAGGTTGAGTTTCACCTCCTCGAAAGGAAGCTGCTTGGCGTTGAAGACGAAGCGCACCCGCTGGCTGCAGGTCGATTGCGGCGCGCTGTAGAGCTTGAAAGTCACGGCTTTGCCCCTTTTTACCGGCGTCGCAATGTAGATCAAGGAACCGGGACGGCGGCAAATTTATAGCCATTTTACTTGTGCCGCGCATTGCGCGCCGGTTCACTCGACCTCGTGCGCAGCCGCTGTTTTCCTCCCAACTTGGCTTAACGGCGGCAAGAATCCTCCACCTAATGCACACAGGGCCCTTCGGGGCCCTTTTTTTTTCGCGCGGCTGACTCGCGTCGGACCCCGTTATTCCGCGTCCAAATTTTTTCACGCCCGAATGGAATATGGCTTGCCGCCGGGAATTCACTCTTCAGGGCACCGACTCATGAGCACAACTGGAGGATAGACATGAAAAAAATAATCGTTCTGCCGCTCGCCGCTTTTGCCCTTGCATTTTCGAGCGCCGCGTTTGCCGCGCCGACGATGACAGGCAACAGCGCCAAGGGACAGGTGTTGACGGATGCAAAGGGCATGACCCTCTACACCTTCGACAAGGATGCGCCCGGCAAACTGGCCTGCGTCGGCGCCTGCACCGGCAACTGGCCGCCGCTGCTGGCCGCAACCGACGCCAAAGCCGAAGGCGATTATTCGCTGGTCAAGCGCGACGGCGAGATGCAGTGGGCCTACAAGGGCAAGCCGCTCTATCGCTGGAAGAACGACAAGAAGCCGGGCGATATCACCGGCGACGGCTTCCTCAACGGGGCGTGGCACATCGCCAAGCCGTAGTTTTTAGCTGTCATCACCGGGCCGGCGCGTAGCGCCGTGTCCCGGCGATCTCGCTTGGTGAGACACTGCGCCCCTGATCGCGATGGCCGGAACAAGCCCGGCCATGACAGTGGGCTTGCTATTCCAGCCCGGTGCTGACGTTCTTGTTTTCGGAGCTGAGCTTCATGCCGGCGGCGAGCGCCATGGTTTCGGCGAGCGCGGCGAAGTCCTTCTGCAGGTAGCCTTGCGGGTCCTTCTGCAGTTGCGCGGCGCCGAAATGCGTCTGCAAGACTTCGCGCGCCGCCGCCGTCACCGGCATCGGCACGTCCCATTCGCGGCCGAGCTCGAGGCCGAGGTCGAGGTCTTTGCGCAGCAGCTCCGGCGTGAAGGTGGTGGTCCAGTCGAGATTGACCAGAGCCGGCGTCTTGTAGGCGGTGAACATCGAGCCCATGACGCCATTGTTCATGAAGGCGAGGAAGGCGTGGCGCGGCACGCCCATCTTGTTGGCGAGCAGCGTGATCTCGATGAGATTTTCGATGACCACGCCGAGCATGACGTTGTGCGCGATCTTGCAGATGCGCGCGAGCTCGCCGTCGCCGACATAGGAAACGCCGCGCGGCGCAAACGCTTCGATCAGCGGCATGGCGACCTTGGCGTCGGCCTCGGGACCGGACACGACCGAGGAGAGCTTGCCGGCCTTGATCACCTTGGCGTTGCCGGAGACCGGCGCGGCGATGAAGCTCACACCCTTGTCCTTCAGCTTCTTGCGGATGCCGGCCGACTCCTCGACCGAGATCGAGGAGCAGTCGACCACCATTCTCGGCTTGCCGGCGCCGCTCAACAGCCCGTCCTTGCCGAACAGCACCTCGTTGAGGTCCTTGCCCTCGGAGACGATGGCGAACACCACGTCGCAGCCGGCAAGATCGGCGACCTTGCCGACGATTCTGCCGCCCTGCTGCGCCAGCGGCTCGGCCTTGGCGCGGGTGCGATTCCAGATCGACACGTCGTGCCCGGCCTTGAGCAGGCGTTCGATCATGGGCGTGCCCATGCGGCCGGTGCCGATCCATCCGAGCTTCTGCTTGCTGTTCGCCATCACGAAACCACTCCTGTACGAAATCGTTGCATTTTGACCGCGGGCTTAGCCGGTCTTTGCGCAAACCGCCAGAGCCGGGCTCGCGCGACGCTCGCTTGTCGGCGGCGCGCAAACCGCTATCCTGTCTGCAAGGCCCGCAACAAGAGCGGGCAGAGGAAGCGCCCCACGTGACCGAACACGCCGCCACAAGCGTCGGCATTGCCGCACCCCGTGCGGGAGAAGCCGGCTCCGAGCGGCTGCGCCTCATCTGGCGTAATGCTTTCCCCTTCATCGTGGTCGCCGCGCTGTGGGAAATCGTCGCCCGCGCCGGGGTTTTCCCGCAACAGCTATTTCCGACGCTTGAGCAGATCGCGCGCGCCTTCGTCGATCTGACCATCGCCGGCATCCTGCCGCATCACACCGTCGACACGCTGTTGCGGCTGTTCGCGGGCTTCGGCCTCGCCGCGGCGTGCGGCATCACGATCGGCATGGCGATGGGGCGCTCGCGCCGCGCCGAAGACTGTCTCTTGCCCCTCGTAAGCATCCTCGCGCCGATCCCGGGGCTTGCCTATACGCCGCTGTTCCTTTTGTGGTTCGGCCCGGGCGAGGTCTCCGCGATACTGCTCGTCGGCTTCGTGTCGATGTTCCCGGTGATCTACAACACCTGGACCGGCGTGAAAGCGGTGAAAGAAATCTGGCTGCGCTCGGCGCAGTCAATGGGCGCCAACAACCGCCGCCTGTTTCGCAACGTCATCCTGCCCGGTGCGCTGCCCTATATCCTCACCGGCTTGCGGCTCGGGCTTGGCCAAGCCTGGCGCATCTTGGTCGCGGTGGAGATGCTCGCCGCGGTGCCGTGGGGACTGGGCTGGCTCATCTTCGGCGCCCGCGAGTTCCTCAACACCGACGCCATGATGGCCGGCGTCATCGTTATCGCGCTGATCGGCCTCGCGCTGGAAAAATTCGTGTTCCAGAAACTCGAGCACTACACCGTCGTGCGTTGGGGAATGATAGGTCGATTATGACCGAGCTGGGCCAGCGCAGGCGCTCGATCATCCGCGGCGGCCTGACGCTGATCGCGGCGGCGCTCGTCTACCAGGGTTTGGCGCGCAGCGGCATCTTCGCCAGCGCGCTGTTGCCGACCATCCCGACGATCACCCATACGCTCCTTGGCATGCTCGCCGACGGCACCATGCTTAAGCACGCCGGCTATACGCTCTACCGCGTGCTGTGCGGCTTCGTGCTGGCGGTGACGTTTGCGCTGCCGCTCGGCATCGCCATGGCGCGCTTCAAGCGCGTGGAGAATTTCTTTCTGCCCCTCACCAGCGCGTTGATGCCGATCCCCTCGTTCTCGCTGGTGCCGCTGTTCATGCTGTGGTTCGGCATCGGCAACCTCACCACCATCCTCATCGTGTTCTACGCCGCGAGCTTCCCGGTGCTGTTCAACACCTGGTCGGGCGTGCGCTCGGTCAATCCGCTATGGCTGCGCGCGGCAGGATCGATGGGCGCCGACGAGAACAAGCTGTTCTGGAAGGTCATCGTCCCCGGCGCATTCCCGTTCATCATCACGGGTATGCGTCAAGCGTTCCTGCGTTGCTGGATCGCGGTGGTCGGCGCCGAGATGATCGCAGCATCCGACTGGGGACTCGGCTGGGTGATCTTCGACGCCAAGGAGTTCCTCAACGCCGACGTCATGCTCGCTTCGCTCGTCGTCATCGGCTTTATCGGCTTCGTGTTCGAGCGCCTGGTGTTCGGTTCCATCGAGCGCGCAACGGTCTTGCGCTGGGGCATGGTGCGCGCGGCGAAGGGTTGAGCTCGCAGCAATTCCCTTCACACCCGTTTGAACATAGCCAATTTGCTCATAGGAACCGCGGGCAACGATCGCCGCGGTGCCGCGTTTCGCATCTGCGAAAACGGAAAAGAGGAGTTGCTTATGAAGAAACTCGTGATCGGCGCAGCCCTGACTGTCACCTTGCTCGCAATGCCGGCGATGGCGCAGTCCTATCAGCCGTCCGTGGGATCCGGAAATATCGTCGGCCCCATCGATAAGCCCTATGCCGGACCGCAAATCCCCCAGGTACAGCCGTCCGACAACGCAGCCGGGGCCTTTGCGTATCAGCCTAAGCGGGAACCTCGCACGCAGCGCATACGGGAGCGCCAGACCTATCAGCAACAGTGACGACCTGAGCTATTGCACCAGCTCCGGCCACGGGACGATGGTCGACTTCACGGTCTTCATGGCCATGGCGTCGGCCACCGCCCGGCTGATGCCGTCTTCGGAGAACGGATAGAGCGTCTGCATCTCCAGCCACGGGTATTTGCCGCGCGTGCGGTAGAGCATGTCGACGCCGAGCGGCAGGTCGTTGCCGGTGAAGCCCCAGGAGCCGAGCAAGGTGATGTCCTTGGTGCAGAAACGGTGCCACGACGTTTCGATGGAGCCGGCGTCGGTGAACTGGCCCATCTCGACGTAGCAGCCGCCGTCGCGCAGGAATTCGACGCCTTCCGGCCCGGCGCTCGGATGGCCGGAGCAATCCATTACCAGGTCGGCGCCGAAGCCGCCGACGATGTCGCGCACGCGCTCGATGCGTTCCGCCGGCGTCTTGAATTCGTCGAGGTTGACCGTCGTCTCGGCGCCGAATTTGCGCGCCAGCGCGAGCCGCGGGGCTTCCGGCGCGCCGACGCAGATGACGCGGCCGGCGCCCATTTCCTGCGCCGCGGCGACCGCGAGAATGCCGATCGGCCCGGAGCCCTGGACGACGACAGTATCGCCCCATTTGAAGCCGCCGGCGCGCGTTGCCCGATTGAAAGCGCGGATGCAGGAGGTCAGCGGCTCCGACAAGGCGCCGAGGCGCAGGCTCATGTCGTCGGGCAACTTGTAGACCTTGGTGCCCGGCAGCATCTCCAGGTCAACGTAGACGTATTCGGCCCAGCCGCCCCACAGATGCGGCGCCTTGTCGAAGCCGAGATAGCGCCCGTAATAGACCGGCGTCAGGCACTTGTTGGCGTGCTCGGGATAATGGATGCAGTAGTAGCAGTGCCCGCACGGCATCAGCGGCGGGATCATCACCTTGGAGCCGACCTTGAGCGGCCGGCTCATGAAATCCTCCGTGAAGGCGCGCCCGACCTCGACCAGCACGCCGCCGATCTCGTGGCCGAGCGTGAACGGCCACGGCAGCGGCTTCGGCCAATGGCCCTTGAGGATGTGCAGATCGGTGCCGCAGACGCCGCAGGCGCCGACCCGGATGAGGGCGGCGTGGTCGGGGATTTTCGGCCACGGCACCGTGCGGATCTGCGGGCTGGCGCCGGGACCGGAAAACGTAGCAACGCGAATCTGTTCCATCGCCTTCCTCGGCTTACGCACTGTCCGGATAATCATAAAGCCGCGCCGGATTGGTTTCCATGATCGTGCGGGCGAGTTTCGCGTCGCCAAGCGCGTCGAGGAAATCGTCGACCAGCGCGCTATAGGAAATCTTGCGGTAGACCCCCTCGACGTCACCGCCCTTCTGCTCCTCATGCGGCGGGGTATGCGGCCAGTCGCTGCCCCAGACGCAGCGATCGCGCGCGCGCTCGAGAATGGCGGCGAGCCAGTGCGGATCCGGCCTGGCCGCCAGCGGATTGTTGCCGACCCGGTACGGCGCCGACAGCTTCATCCACAGATGCGGCAGTTCGAGCAGCGCCAACAACTGCCGCCCCTCCTCGCTGCGCGGCGTCGAGGTGCCGTAAACGCCGTAGTGGTCGATCACCACCGGCGACGGCGAAGCGGAGATAAGGCCGGCCTGATCGATGAGCACGCGGATCGGGGCGATCACCTCGACATGCCAGCCGAGCGGCTGCGCGATGCGCGCCATCGCGGAAAATTCGCGGTCGAACGGCTTCGGGGTGCCCAGCGCGCTGTAGAGATTGACGCGCAGGCCGCGCACGCCGCGCTTGCCCCAATCCCGCAGCATCGGGTCGTCACCTTGAGCGGCATCGATGACGGCGACGCCGCGCCCCAATTCGCCCAGCGCGTCGAGACTTTCCAGCAGCAGCGTGTTGTCGGAGCCGTAGAAGCTCGGCTGCACGATGACGAAGCGCGAGATGCGCCGCGCCGCGCCGAGCTTGCGCAACGTCGACAGTTCGGCGACGCCGGCGAGGTAGTTGCGCGCCGGATGCTGAGGATATTTCTCCAGCGCGCCGACGACATGAACGTGGGCATCGCAGCGCATGTCAGGCTCGCAGACGGGCGGCGAGCGCGGCGCCGGTTTCGCGCGTGCCGAGCTTGCCACCGAGGTCGGCGGTCGTTTCGCGCGCGGCAACGGCGGCCTCGACGGCCTGCTCGATCGCCGCCGCGGCATCCTCGAAGGCCTTGAGTTTCTTGCGGCGGCCGTACCAGGCAAGCAGCAGCGACAGCGAAAGGACCATGGAGAACGGATTGGCGGCGTTCTTGCCGGCGATGTCCGGCGCGCTGCCGTGTGCGGTCTGCGCCATGGCGTGCTCGCCGCCCGCATTGAGCGAGCCGCCAAGACCGAGGCTGCCGGAGAGTTCCGAGGTGAGATCGGAAAGGATGTCGCCGAACATGTTGGTGGTGACGACGACGTCGAAGCGCTGCGGGTTGCGCACCGCGTGCGCCATCATGGCGTCGACGATGATCTCGTCCATGCTGACGCCCGGGAAATCCTTGGCGACGTTGCGGCATTCGTCCAGAAACAGCCCGTCGCCGCGCTTGAGCACGTTGGCCTTGTGCACGGCGGTGACATGCTTCTTGCGCCGCATCGCCAATTCAAACGCGGCACGGGCGATGCGCTCGCAACAATGCCGCGTGATGCGGCGGAGCGAGATGACCATGTCCTTGGTGACCAGCATCTCGCTGCCGCCCGATTCCATGTTGCGGTCGGCATAGAAGCCTTCAGTGTTCTCGCGCACGACGACGAGATCGAATTCGCCGACGCGCAGCTTCACGCCCGGATAGGTGCGCGCTGGGCGGATGTTGGCGAACAGATCGAGGTTCTTGCGGAAGAACATCGATGGATTGATCGCATCCGTGTATTCGAAAGTGGCAGTCGGTCCGAGCACCAGTCCGTCGGCGTTGCGCGCCGCCTCGAGCACGTCGCCCCGCACGCTCACGCCGTGGCGCTTGAGGCTTTCGTGGCCGACCACGTCCTCCTCGATCTCGACGCCGAGGCGGAAGCGCGCGGAGACCGCCTGCAGCATCGGCATGGACGCGGCGGTGATTTCGGGCCCGATGCCGTCGCCGGGGAGGACCAGGAGGCGCATGATGTCAAGGCTCTGCCGAGGTGCGGCGGAAGGTGTAGTATCTTGGCGGGGACGCCAGGGACAACGCAATGGCCCATATCGAAATTCGCGACGTGAGCCTCATCTACGACACGCCGGCGGGCCAGGTTCCCGGCGTCAAGGACGTCAATTTCAACATCGGCGAATCGGAATTTCTCTGCATCGTCGGGCCATCCGGCTGCGGTAAATCGACTTTGCTCAATATGATTGCCGGCTTTCTCGCGCCGGCGGCGGGCGAAATCCGCATCGGCGGCAAGAAGATCGAGGGCCACGGCATGGACCGCGGCGTCGTGTTTCAGGACTTCGCCCAGCTTTTCCCGTGGCGCACTGCGCTCGGCAATGTCGCCTTCGGCCTGGAAATGAAGGGCGTACCCAAGGACGAACGCGAGCAGATCGCGCGCGAGCAATTGCGCCTGGTGAAACTGGAGAAGTTCACCGCCTCGTATCCGCATCACCTCTCCGGCGGCATGCAGCAGCGGGTGGCGATTGCCCGCGCGCTCGCCTACAATCCCGCTGTGCTGCTGATGGATGAGCCGTTTGCGGCGCTCGATGCGCTCACGCGCGACGACATGCAACGGCTGCTCGCCGACGTATGGCGGGAGACGCGCAAAACGGTGATCTACGTGACCCACAACGTTGCCGAAGCGGTCTATCTGGCGGATCGGGTGGTGGTCATGACGCCGCATCCGGGCACGGTGAAAACAGAGGTGCGCATCGATCTGCCGCGCCCGCGCGATCCGCTGAGCGTCGAATTTCTCGACTATCAGAAGGAATTGCTGCGCCATCTCGGCCAGAATGGCGCAGCGCAAGCGACGAACGGCAAGGCGACATAAAACACGCAGAGACAATGGGAGGAATAACAATGACAGCATTCAGCAAACGCATTACCCGCCGTGGCGCATTGGTGGCAACCGGCGCCGGCGTCTTGGCAGCGGGGCTCGGCGCGCGACCGGTGTTTGCTGACGCAGTTGTGCGGCAGGGCTACCAGACCAACATGTGGGGCATGCCCACCTATTATGTTCTGCACTCGGGCCTGCTTGAAAAACACGGCGTCAAGTTCGAGGAATTCGCGGTGCCTTCGGGCAACCTCACGATGCAACAGATGGTGGCGCGCCAGGTCGACATGGGCACCTATGCCGGCCCCTCGTTTCTCATCGGTCACGAGAAAGGCGGCCTCGTCGCCATCGCCAAGATCGAATATGTCGGCAAGACCGCGCGGGTGATGGCGCGCAAGGATCTCGGCATCACCAAGGTCGAGCAGCTCAGGGGCAAGAAGGTTGCCAACCAGACCGGCTCCTCGACGGGCAACATCTTCGTCGATCAGATTGCCGCCGGCGCCGGCCTGAAAAAAGGCGATTACGAAGAAATCCGCATGAACGTCAACGACATGGTCGCCGCCATGGTGGCGAAGACCGTGGACGCCATGGTCAATGTCGAGCCCTACAACGCCATCGCCGAGGCCAACGGCATCGCCAACACGCTGGTCGACTTCTACAGCTTCGACAAGCTGCCGGTGTTCATGGCGGCGACGCCGGAATTCGTCGACAAGAATCCGGATACGGTGGTGAACTATCTGAAAGCCTGGCTCGACGCCGAGAAGGACTTCAAGAACGAGCCCAACAAGATCGCAGACGTGATCTACAGCTTCTATACGTCCAAGGGCTACAAGATGTCGAAGGACACCTTCCACAAGGCGATCTCCCGCGTCGAAGTCGGCCCCGGCTGGCCGGACGATCTCGAGCCTTACATGAAGCACCATGCCGAAGTGCTGATGAAAGCCAACAAGCTCAAGGCGATGCCCGACTTCAGCAAGGCCTTCCGCAAGGAGTTCCTGAAAAAGGCGATGGCCTGAGCAGGAATCGGAAATCGGGGATCTGGCATCAGGATCGCTGACTCCTGAGTGCCGATCCCTGATTCCACGTCCACTGCTTCTTGATTGCTGATCTCTGATTCCTGATCCCTGACGCCTGACACCTGGAGCGCGAATGCCGCATCAC
>Ga0335083_10000176_pt1 | contig 109818 bp, 101 predicted proteins | sample Lox_Sample_42_FD_206716 | JGI IMG/M metagenome (GOLD analysis project Ga0335083, IMG submission 206716) | Soil microbial communities from Loxahatchee National Wildlife Refuge, Florida, United States - Lox_Sample_4.2 | ecosystem: Environmental > Terrestrial > Soil > Wetlands | place: USA...
TGATGTACAACGAGATCTCCTTCTTCGGGTTTTCGGCCTCGAGAAAGAGAAGCTGGGCGGTGATCAGGCTGGCGCCGTAATCCTCCACCGGCCCGGTGACGAAGAGCACGCGCTCCTTGAGCAGGCGCGAATAGATGTCGTAGGCGCGCTCGCCGCGGGCGGTCTGCTCGACCACCATCGGCACCAGCGTATTCATGTAAACGTCGCGCGGATCCTTCATCGATTTCCCTGATTCGTTGCAAAGAGACTAGGACGCCGCCGCGCCCTGTCAACGTCCTAGAGGCGCACTGCGGCGTTAATACGACCTTGCGCTGCAAGGGGTTATTTAGACGGGCGGTGGTCGCTTCTTGTTGTCTTTCGGCAGCAAACCCATATGCTTGACTGGTCAAACTGATTGGTCATTTCATGCGCGAAGTTCAGTCGTCCGAAGTGAAGGCGAAGCTGCCGCAGTTCCTCGACGCGGTAGAGCGGGGCGAAACCATCGTAGTCACACGACACGGCAAGCCGGTCGCTCATTTGGTGCCGGCGCCCTCCGCGAACAAAGACCGCGTGCGCCGCGCGCTCAATGGAATAGCGGCGCTGCGGCGCACCACGCGCAGGACGACAATCAAAGAGCTGCTGGCGTTTAGGCAAGAAGGCCACCGCTTTTGATGTTCGTGATTGACGCCTCGGTCCTGGCGAGCTGGTGTTTTCCCGACGAGGCGCATGCCACCGCGGATTTGGCCATTCGGCGGATTGCAAAAGAATCCGCCTGCGCCCCAGTTCTTCTATGGTTCGAGCTCCGCAATGTCCTGCTGATGGGAGAACGCCGGGGCAGGCTCACGGCAGCGCAAATGTCGCGTTTTCTCGAACACGTAAACAATTTGCCTGTGGAAATCGACCGCGAGCCCGATGAGAATCGCATTTTCGCCTTGGCGCGCGCGCACCGGTTGTCCGTCTACGATGCCGCCTATTTGGAACTGGCGCAGCGCAAAGCGGCGCCGCTCGCAACGCTGGACGCGGCGCTGGCCAGAGCAGCGAAAACAGAAGGCATTATGCTGATCGGCGAGGCTGTTTAAGCCTCCTTCAGCTTCTCCGCCGCGTCGTCGGGGTCCATAAACAGCGTCTCGCGGTCGACCTTGCGCTCGGTGACGTCGGCGAGTTCGGCGATGAAGTCCACCACCTTGTCCTCGAAGATCGGCGCGCGGATCTCGGCCTGGGCGCGCGGATCCTTGGAATAGAATTCGAACACCTGCTGCTCCTGACCCGGGAACTGGCGCGCGCGCTGCGCGATGGCGCGCTGAAGCTCGTCCGGCGCGACCGTGAGGCCGTTCTGTTCGCCCAGCCGCGCCAGCACAAGGCCGAGGCGCACGCGGCGCTCGGCGATGGCGCGATATTCGTTGCGCAGCTCGTCCTCGCTTTTGCCTTCGTCGGCGATGGTTTTGCCTTCGCGCTTGAGTTCGGCCTCGACCTGGCTCCAGATGCCGTTGAATTCGCCTTCCACCATCGCCGGCGGCAGCGGAAAGGAATGGCGCTCGTCGAGCGCATCGAGGATGCGGCGCTTCAAATGCGTGCGGCTGGCGCGCGAGAAATCCTGCTTCACCTGCTCGCGCACGCGGTCCTTGAGGACGCCGAGAGAGTCGAGCCCCAAGCGCTTCGCCAGCTCGTCGTCGATGGCGACCGGATCGGGCGCCTTCACTTCCCTAACGGTGACCGCGAAGACTGCGTCCTTCCCGGCGAGCGAGTCCTGGGCATAGTCGTCAGGGAACTTCACGTTCACATCGCGCGTCTCGCCGGGCTTTGCGCCGACGAGCTGCTCCTCGAAACCGGGGATGAGCTGGTTCGAACCCAGCGACAGATTGAAGTTGTCGGCCTTGCCGCCGGGAAACTCTTCGCCGTCGACGCGGCCGACGAAATCGATGGTCACCAGGTCGCCGTCTTCCGCGGCCGCATCGCCGGCGCGTGGCGAAAAGGTGCGGGTCTGCTCGCCGAGCCGGCGTAGCGCCTCATCGACATCCGCCTCGGTCACTTCGCCGGTCAGCCGCTCGATCTTGAGTTTGGAGACGTCGGTCAGTTCGAATTCGGGCATCAGGTCGACCTTGATGGTGAATTCGAGATCGGCCTTGCCGTCGACGACTTGTTCGAGTTCGCCCATCGGCTCGACCTGCGGTGCGAAGGCCGGCTTCAGCGCATTGTCCTCGATCGCCTTCTTGCTCGCCTCGTTGACGACCTGCTCGACGACTTCGCCCATCATCGACTTGCCGAACTGCTTCTTGAGGAACGAGACCGGCGCCTTGCCGGGCCGGAAGCCCTTCAGGTGCATCTTCGGCTTCATCTCTTCGAGGCGCGCGGTGACCTTGGCGTCGAGGTCGCCCTGGGGCACCACGATCTTGAACTCGCGGCGCAGGCCTTCGGAGACGGTTTCGGTGATCTGCATGTCCAACGTCCTCAAGAAACCAAACAAAACCGGCTTGCCAAGCCGAAGCCTGCGGCAGGCCGCCCGCCTTCGCTCTGCAAGCTTCGGCGTGACAGCATTCTCCCGCTTCGCGGGCGAAGGCTGGTGCGGGCGGAGGGACTTGAACCCCCACGACTTGCGTCACTGGAACCTAAATCCAGCGCGTCTGCCAGTTCCGCCACGCCCGCCACGAAGGGGCTCCGCCCGGGCGGTCCCGGCCGGAAGGGCGCCCCTATAACAGGAGGAAACGAGCACGGCTAGGGCGGCGTGGAAGCGGACATGCCGGCGCTGTCACAGGTCGAGCTTGCGAAATCTTCAACTGATGGTTTTACTTGGGGATGCGGAGGGGCAAATGAGCCATGCAACTAGGGCGACCGTAATCGATACGCCCCAAGACGACTCGTATCGGTCGCTTTCCGAACTGGCTCATCTAAGCCCGCCGCCAATCGTCGATGCGCCGCTACTGGTCTGGCGCTTGGCATTATGGCGACCGATCCAAATTTTCGAAACCGATCAAGGTCCGAATGCCAGCAATGATCAAATTGACCGCCTCAAGCAAGCTGACAACTTCATCACCGACACTTTCATCCGCCTTTCTCGCCGAGACCAGTTGAGAATTCCAGGGGTTGAGGATGTAGATGCCCCCTTTTATGACCGGACCACAAATACTCTCAATCTTTTCTCTAGCGTCGTCAGCGATCCACTCGGCACACCGAAAGCTACAAGACCGGACGGATTTCGTACAACAATCGATGGTCAGCAATTCACGCTCAGCATGCGTCTGTCCTGGTACGGCCGAAAAATCACCTTTCAATTCGAAGTGCATGCCGAATGCGCAGCGCTGACCACATATATGGACCTCTCGCAGGCCTCGCGAATTCCTTCAGAGAGTATTCGTGGAGAAGAATGTGCCGAACGTGATTTGTATGCAATCGACAACGCTTTGGATTGCCTGAATCGATTGCTGTGCAACGGTGAGTCAAACCGCGAGAACTACGAGCGGATTTCGTACGACCTCTACCGACTTCCGAGGCTCACAATCCAAAAATACTTGCTTGGCGTCGACAACAATTTCGCATCACAGTTCGGTGACATCTTTGGCGACTTCCGAGGCGTGATCCTGAATGCATCGAGCTCGGCAGATGCTGATGTCGCACTCGACCCGTTCTTCCAGCCGTCCGGATGGCAGAGAGAAATTGAGGCAATGCCCATTGGAGCTCCTCGCATCTCAACCGTTGAGTGGCAAAGAAGGCTGAAACTTCTCTGGCCATTTTTGATGGCGAGACCAACAGAGCCCGACAAGCGGGCGGATCTGGAATTCTCAGCGGACCCCAAAAGGATTGAATTCTCAGTGAGCAAAATCCTGAAAGGACGAGGATTACTGGCGACCGCACTTGGTTATCAGCCGCAAGATCCCAATCTCCAATCACTGCCGCTGTTCTACTTCGTATACACCAGCGGCATCGGCGCGAGGCAGATGGGACGCCTCGTCGATACTCTATCCCATATGTGCACATTTCGTCTGGCTGCGCTCCTCAACAACGACAAAATGAACCGAGCCGTTCCTCTTCTCGATGCCGCTGAAAACCTTGTCCGGCAAACTTTCGAGAAACTTCTCGGTTCTCGCGAAGACGATGCTTCGCCACAAGCTGTGGAAGAAAGAGCCAATATTCTGGCCGAGAATCTTCCCAAGATCGGCCGCAAGCTCTACGCAATCACGGCGCCGTTTTCGGAAAATCAAAACGATAATTTCGATCGTCGGATTGAGCTTTCTCGTCACTATGTCCGAAAGTTTCGCCAGCTGGTTGGAACGCTCAGGTTAGGCCGCGTCGAGGGATTCCTCCCGTACGACGAATTTGTTGAACACAGGCTCGGCCCCGCCTTCAGTATGGCAGACCTGGTTGCGGCACGGTTCAATAGGATCCGCGCGGATCTGAATACATTGCGCCAAACCGAGATTGCGCTTCGAAGTCGACTTGCGCAGGAACAAGCAGCGCGGTCTCAGGCACAGGCGGCTGAGGCAGAGCAGAAAATCGTTCGCTTACAGGATTTCGCGGAGAAGGCTCTGCTGCTGGTGCTGGTGCCATTCTACGGCGGCGAATTGGTCATTGAGAAGATGCGCGGCAATCAATTCGCTTATTGGTTTTTAATTTGGGCAATCTCAGGTTCGCTTGCATTCAAGAACGTGCGGGATTGGCTGTTTGCTTTGCCAACAGCATATGAGCGTCTCCCCCCACGCAGACAATGGGCATTAGTAGGCTTCGTGTTGTTCTTCGAATGTATGGCGGTTTGGATCTACCGGCGTCTTTTCTGATTTGTTTTTTGCACGAGATCGAAGAGTAGTCGCAATGCCAAAAAGCGAAATGGGAACTATAAGAACCCTCGCAATGCCCTCCAAGACCGGCTCAAATTCCATCATTCCAGACCCCATTTTCAGTCGACACGCTGCACCTTGCCTTAAAGGCTCAGGGGCCGCAAGCGCGACTCGGGCTCCACTTAACAACTCGCCATGCAGGCTCGAGGTTCCGGCTCCCCGCAGGTCTTACAACGAAAGCCTTTTGCGAATGGTAAACGAACGCTGTCTGAAGCTCCGTTTGTTTGCGCCCCGCGCGCGTACGGAGTGTCACCAATTGAGGCCACGCATGAACAGCGCCGTGTCCCAGAAGCGGCCGAACTTCCGGCCGACTTCGGTGTAGGTGCCGACCGGCTTGAATCCCATCGCCTTGTGCAGCGCGACCGAAGCGTCGTTGGGGACGGTCACGCCGGCGAAGACGCGGTGGATGTCCTCGCCACGCAGCGCTTCGAACAGCGTCTCGTAGAGGCGGCGTCCAAGTCCATGGCCGGTGGCGACGGGCGAGAGATAGATGCTGGTTTCGATCGTGGTCTCGTAGGCCTTCTTTTCTTTGAACCGCGCAGAGCAAGCCCAGCCGAGTGGCGTCTCACCGTCGGCGGCGGTGAGGCAGCGATAGCGGCCCGTGCTTGAGAACTGCGCGAACCATTCCTGCCGCTGTTCGAGCGTCCTGGGTTCGATATCGAACGTCACGGGCGTATGAAGGATGTAATGGTTGTAGATGTCCAGCAGCGCCGGCAGGTCGTCAGCGACCGCCGGGCGGATGGCGATGGTGTTCATCGGTGATGTCCCTCAAGCTGCGCAGGACTGCCGGGAGCAGTTCCGGCAGGTCCTCCGAGATCAATCCAGGCCCGAACCGTGACGCTGCCTCCCCGTGCAGCCAGGCGGCCATGGCAGCCGCTCTTTGGGAATCGACGTGCTGCGCCATCAGACCACCGATAAAGCCCGCGAGTACATCGCCCGAACCCGCGGTCGCCAATGCAGCAGGCGCATTGCTGTTCACGATCGCCTGGCCGTCCGGCGACGCGATAACCGTATCCGGCCCCTTGAGCAGGACCGTGCATCCGGCGCTGTTGGCGGCTGTGCGCGCGGCTTCAATCCGGTTCTGAGAACTGGCAAGTAAGCCTTGGAATATTCTCTCGAATTCGCCCTCATGTGGGGTGAGCACGCAAGGCTCTCGGAGCAATGTAAACATGACCTGCGGATCGTCGTGGAACGAGGTCAGCGCGTCGGCATCGAGCACCGTGGCCGCCTGTGTTGCGAGCACCGCGCGCACCAGATCGCGCGTGCCCTCGCCTACGCCGCAGCCCGGTCCGATGACGACCGCATTGAACCGCTTGTCGGCGAGCAGGCGCGCCAGTCCGCCCGGACCGTTGAACGGCTTGACCATGATGGCGCTCAGCGCAACCGCATTGACCGCGACCGCGTCCTCAGGGCTCGCCACGCTCACGAGGCCTGCCCCAACTCTCAGGGCTCCGCGTGCCGCCAGCCGCGCGGCGCCGGTCGCGTGCGCGGGTCCGCTGACGACGGCGCAATGGCCGCGGGCATATTTGTGCGCTTCCGCTTTCGGCCAGGGATAGGACCATAGCGCCGATCCATTCTCGAACAACGTCGCGTCCGCGGCTGCCGCGGCGGGTATGCCGATATCTGCGACGGCGACCTCGCCGCAGAATTGGCGTCCCGGCATCAGCACATGCGCCGGCTTCTTGCGAAAAAAGGTGATCGTCAAACCCGCGCGGACCGCAGCCTCACCCAGCGGCTTGGCCGTGTCGCCATGGAGGCCGCTTGGGACATCGATCGCCACGATCGACGGGCTGAAATTTCGAGACCACTGCGCGAAACGCTTGGCTTCGCCGTCCAGAGGACGCGACAGCCCCGCACCGAATAACGCGTCGACATACAGCGCCGCGCTCGACCTGCCCGGTTCGAGTGGCAGCGTCCCGCCCGTCCAGCGCTTCGCCATCTCCGCCGCATCGCCCTCGAGATGCGATGGCTCGACCAAGGCTTCGATGCTGACGTCCCACCCACGCTCCTTGAGATGTCGCGCCACGACATATCCGTCGCCGCCGTTGTTTCCGGGGCCGCACAACACCGAGGTCGGCCGCGGCGTCCAGCGTTTGCAGATCACATCGGCGGCGGCACGTCCGGCGTTCTCCATCAGCGTGAGCGACGCCACGCCATGCGCGGCGGCATAGCGATCCGCTTCATAGCTCTGCGCGACGCTTAGAATCTCGTTCGCCATCGGCTCAGAATAGCGCAGCCGGCGCAGAGGTGGAATTCGGCGCGACTATCGGGATTTCGTCAGGATCACATGCGATGCGTGGCCCGACACCGTGCGTCTCGTGGCCTGATAGCCCAGCGACGGCAGGTCCAATCCTGCGAACAGGTTCTCGCCCCTGCCCATCAGCGCCGGAGCGACAGCGAGGTGCAGTTCGTCGATCAGTCCGGCCTGCAGATATTGCCGCACCGTCGAGACGCCTCCCCCGATGCGGACGTCCTTGGCGCCGGCGGCCTCGCGCGCATGCCTCAGTGCTTCATGGATACCGCCGGTGACGAAGTGGAAGGTCGTGCCGCCGGTCATCGGCAGGTCCTGGCGCGGATGATGGGTGAGCACGAACACGGGCACACGATAGGGCGGCGCGTCGCCCCACCAGCCCTTCCAGCTCTCGTCGCCCCAGCCGCCGCGGACGGGTCCGAACATGTTTCGGCCGAGGATCCAGGCACCGATGTTGTCGAAGCCGCGGCGCGCGAATTCGTCGTCGAGATCGGTGTCGCCGCCGGTTCCGCCATGCATCGCCTTGAACGTGCGGGTATGGAAGAACCATTGGAATATCGCTTCGCCGCCGACGCCCAACGGATGCTCCAGGTCCTGATCGGGGCCGGCGCCGTAGCCGTCGAGCGAAACGCCGAAGCAGCGGACGAGCAAGCGCGACATCGTCAAAATCCTTTCGGCGTCTTTGCGAAATGCGGATCCGCGGCTTCATAGGCCGCACTGGCTGCCAGCACGCCGTCGTCGTCGAACATGCGGCCCACGATCTGCAGTCCCACCGGCAGACCGTCGCTCGAGAAACCGCAATTGATGCTCGCCGCAGGCTGCTGGGTCAGGTTGAAGGGGAAGCTGAACGGCGTCCATTGCATCCAGGCGCGCCCGTCGTCGCCCATGGGCGAGAGCTGGCCGACGTCGAAGGGCACCGTCGCGGTCGAAGGCGTGAGAATGAAGTCGCACGACTGCATGAACTGGCGCAGCTTCGAGCCATAGGCGCCGCGCCAGGCATTGGCGGCGATGAATTTCTTGAGCGCTATCTTCGTCCCTTCCTCCGCCATCTTGGCCAGGCCCGGATCGAGCAGAGCCTTCTTCTCCGCGGGCAGATCGCCGAGCAGATAGCCGGCACCCGCCCACCAGAGCGTCTGGAAGGTTTCGGAAGGATCATCCGTGCACGGATCGACACGCTCGACTATGGCGCCCATGCTTTCGAAGCGCTTGGCGGCGGCGGCAACCAGGGCCTCGACTTCGGGTAGGACCTTTGGCGCGTAGCCGAGCCTGGGGCTGTAGGCGATGCGGCGGCCCCTCATGTCGTCGCCGAGAGACCCCGTGTAGTCGACACTGCGGCCGGGGACCGCGAACCAGTCGCGCGCATCGCCCCCCGAGATGACATTCAGCAGCATCGCCGCATCGCGCACGGTGCGCGCCATCGGCCCCACATGCGCGACCGTACCGAACGGTGACAATGGGTAGGCCGGCACGCGGCCGAAGCTGGGCTTGAGGCCATAGGTCGCGGTGAAGCTCGCCGGGATTCGGATCGAGCCGCCGCCATCGGTGCCCAGCGCCAGCGGCGCAAAGCGTGCCGCCAGCGCTGCCGACGAACCGCCGGAGGAGCCGCCCGGGGTCTTCGCCTTGTTCCAGGGATTGCGCGTGATTCCGGTGAGCGGGCTGTCGGTCGAGCCCTTCCAGCCGAATTCCGGCGTGGTGGTCTTGCCCAGCAGCACGGCACCCGCCTCGCGCAGCCGCGCCACCGACGGCGCATCCTCCGTCCACGGACCTTTAGGATCGACGGTCAGCGAGCCGCGCCGCGTGGCCCAGCCTTTGGTGATCAAAAGGTCTTTCACCGCGACGGGTACGCCGTCGAGCGGCGACAGCGCATCGCCCGCCAACCAGCGCGCTTCCGACGCTTCCGCCTGGCGCATCGTTTCCGGCGCATCGATCAGGCAGAACGCGTTGATCTCCGAATCCAGCGCCTCGATGCGGCCGAGCAGAGTCTCGGCGACCTCGACGGGGGAAAGGTCTTTCGTTGCGTACGCGGCCGACAGTTCGGCGGCCGTCATTTCGTGCGGTTCGGACATCATACCCTCGATTGTCATCCCCGGCCGAACGCTACGTCAGCAGCGTGCGAGGAAGGGGATCCAGATGAAGAAAGCGTTCGCAGACGGAAATATATAGTACCGAAACGGCGGCTGACACCTAGCAGGTTCAACACCCGGATCCTTTTCCTTCGCATCGCTTCGCGATGCCTGCCGCGGGTGACATCCCTAGTTCACCTTCGTGAGTGATGCTTCTTCCCCCTTTTCAATCAGCCGAAGCGATGTGCCGTCCGTCTCGAAAACCGTCACCGAGCAGTTGTCCGGGGAGAACACGACAACGCGATCGTCGTGCGTCGCCGCCCCCGCAAGGACGTTGATCGCGATGAAGTGCGAGAAGATCACGCAATCGCACGGCAATGCGGCGGCCGTTGCGACGCATGTCTCCCGCCACTCCGCCAATTTCCGCGGCACGTCTCGCCAGGAACCGGCCATCAGCTTGCGCAGCCAACCGACACGCTCTTCCAGCGTCATGCCTTTGGGTGACGGGATTTCGGCGACGGCGTGCTCGATAATCGGCGTTGCATTCCACAGCCGGGCGAGCGGGGCCGCCGTCTCCTGCGCGCGACGCAGAGGACTCGAGAGAATCGGCAGCGGCCCCAGTGGCGCCAACATTTGCGCGACCGTCTCGGCTTGCGCACGCCCCGCAGCATCGAGCGCAGGATCCATCGACTCGCCGAAGCCCGCTTGCGCCCGGCCGTGACGGACCAGATAGAACCGTTTCACCACGGCAACCCGCAGAGGTCGATGACGCCGTCGCGCGGTGTCCTGTTTATCGAGAGAGTCATCGTCGGAATCACGTCGAAAATCATCGGTCCGCTCGGCTGTATGCAGTGGACCTTGCCGGAGAAGAGGCGCCAACCCAAGGCCGCATAGAGGCGCACATTGTGCTCCTCGCAGAACAGCAGTCCGAAGTCGATGTTCTCTTCCTGCATCAGTTCCGCCGCGCGCGTCATGGCCATGCCGGCAAGGCCGCGCTTGCGCGCGCGCGGCGATGTCATGACTCCGCCCACGCCGCAGATGCGCACTTTGTCGCCGCCATAAAGGCCGTCGCGGAAGAACACGCCGGCGTGGCAGAGGATTTGAGAATTCTCGCTCACAATCACCCGCCGATCCGCGTGCGCCCACACGACGTCGCGCCAGGGCACTTGGGCCATCACTTCGGGCGTGTAGACCTCGCGGTCGAGCGGCTCCGCCAGCAACCAGCCTTCTCGGTCAGGGAAAACTTCGACCCGCATCATGCAAAGCGGAAAAGATTGGTCGGGCCCGGCGTCACCTCTCCCGGTCGGCCCAGCATCTCCTCGCGCATCATCCGGTCGAGCGTCGCGTCGTCCTCCGGCGTGTTGGCGAGGAAGCGGCGGTTCCGGGCATCGCGGCCGACCACGATGCCGAAGCGCTTGCCCTTGCGGTCGGTGACCACGGTGTATGTTTCAACGGTTGCACTGCCGGACGGCTGCTCGATGAATTCCGGGTGTGCCATCGCGCCGATGATCGTTTGATAGGATTTTGGATCGTCGCGCTGCCATCGGCCTTCTTTCGGCGCCGTGGAATAGATGCCGGCGGAATGCTTGGTGACATACCAGCCATTTCCGGTGCAAAGGCCATAGACGCCCGGATTCGCGCGCAATTTTCCCATCATCGTGACGATGGAATGCATCACATAGTCGTTGCCCGCGCCGCCGAAATAGGGAAGCCCGCCGGTGACGGTCAGCCCACGCGAATCGTCGGTCGCGATGCCCAGCTCTGCGCAGCCGATCTCCACCGCGCTCGGAAAACAGGAATAAAGGTCGATGAACGACAGATCGGCCGGCGTCTTGCCCGCCATCGCGAACGCGCGCTTGCCGATTTCGCGGATCGCAGGCGAGGAGTGATAATTCGCGCGTTCGGTCACGTGCCACAGATCGTTGGCGTCGCCGCAGCCATGCAGATAGACCCACTTCGATTCGGAAACGCCGAGTTCGCGCGCCTTTGCGACGCTCATCATCACCACGCTTGCTGCCTGATCGACCTCGATCACGGCATTCAAATATTTCGTATAGGGAAATCCGACGAAGCGGTTCCCGGCCGAGGGCGTCGAGATTTCTTCCGGCGAGCGATAAGTCGGGAACCAGGCGTATGGGTTTTCCGCTGCGACCTTCGAGAACGGCGAAAAGAACCGCCCCAGCCATTCGAGATGCTGCTGCGGCGTGCGGCCGGCTTTGGCGCGCAGCGCGTTTTCGAACAGCGGATAGACATTGACCGGAAAATGCAGGCCGTAGCGGCGCTCGTATTCGCTGGTGCCCGCTCGCTGGTCGCCGATTTCTTCGGGATCGCTGCCGGGATCGTGATCGGGTCCGTTGCTCCAGCCCGGATCGATCCCTTGCTTCATCGCGCCAAGCAGAGTGGCGAGGTATTCCGCCCCGGCCAGCAGAGCGATGTCGCATTCTCCGCGTGCGATCTCCTCCGCAGTGCGGTTCACCAGCCATTGCGGCGTGTTGCCGCCCGTCGCCGTGTAGAGCGTTCGGCGCGGCTCGAACCCAAGCCTGCCGACCAGCGACAGCGGCGGATTGCGGAACATGCGCTTGGGCAAACGGCCCTGATCGCCGGGTGAATCGGCGGTGAAACGAACCACGGCCACCGTGTCGGCTTGCGGCGCGATCCCGGCATCGGCGAAAGCTTCGCACGCCACTTTCGCCATCATGTCGATGGGCGAAAGGCTTTGCGCAATCTTGCCTTCGCGCGCGGTGCGCTGGGTGAACTGTGCGCCGCCGACGAGAATGGGCGTGCGGGGATCGATGTTGCTCATGCCCGGTTTTAGCCGGATAGTGCCGCGGCCTTGAAGGGGGATTCACATGAAATCACTAGCCCTTGCCGTTACGGTATGCGGCGCGCTGGTCTCGGGCGCGGCTTGGGCCGAAGACGCCGCCATGGCGCCGGTGCAGCAGTTCATCGATTCGCTCAATGCCGGCGACGCGAAGAAGGCGGCTGCGGCGCATATGCCCAATTCGCCGATCATCGACGAGTTCGCGCCGCATCGTTGGAATTCGTTCGGCGGCTGGCTCAAGGCCTTTCAGGCCGACAACAAGAAGAACAAGGTGACGGACGTCCATGTCACGTTGTCCGCGCCGACCACGAGCACCGTCGGCGACAAGCATGCCTATGAAGTCGTTCCCAACGAGATTACCGCGAAGGCCGACGGCAAGCCGGTCGAGGAGAAAGGCATCTTCGCCTTTGCGCTAACGAAGACCGCGCATGGCTGGCGCATCGCGTCCTGGGCCTGGGCGAAGCAGTAGGGCCGACGTTCATTTCGCGGCGTGAAAATACTTCTCCAACCGCGTCACAGCATCCTCGATCACGGCGCGCCGCTTGCAAAAGGCGAAGCGTACGAGATTGTCCGGCTTGCCGCCGCAGAAGAAGACGCTGAGGGGAATGAGCGCCACGCCCGCCTCGCGCACCAGCCGCTCGCAGAACGCCGTGTCGGGTTCGTTCGTCAGCCCCGAGATGTCGGCGGCGAGGAAGTAGGTGCCCTCGCAGGTCAGCGGCCTAAAGCCGACCCCGGCGATGGCGCCGCGCAGCAGGTCGCGATTGGCCTGCAGCGTCTTGGTCAGGTTCAGCGTGAAATCCATTTCGTGCGCGAGCGCATGGGCGATACCCAGTTGCAGCGCGGGAGCCGTGGTGAAAGTTATGAACTGGTGCGCATTGGCGACGACGCGCATCAACTCCTTCGGTCCCGTCGTCCAGCCGACCTTCCAGCCGGTGAGCGAGAACATTTTGCCTGCGGAGCCGATCCGCAAGCAGCGCTCGAACATGCCCGGCAGCGAGGCGAGCGGAACATGTTCGCGGCCGTCGAATACGAGGTGCTCGTAGACCTCGTCGCAGATCGCGACCGCGTTCGAATCGCGCAACACGCGTGCAAGCGCCTCGAGCTCGCTGCGATCGAACACGCGGCCGATGGGATTGAGCGGCGAGTTGACCAGAATGGCACGCGTGTTCGGCGTGACCGCTTCGCGCAGCGCCGGTTCCTCAAGACGCCAATCCGGCGCCCGCAACGCCACGGTGCGCACCCTGGCCCCCATGGCCTCCGCGACCGGCCGATAGGAATCGTAGGACGGCTCGATCAGCACGACTTCGCCGCCTTCGCCCGCCATCGCCATGATGGACGCGGTCAGCGCCTCGGTCGCGCCGGACGTCACGACGATGTCTGTCTCGGGATCGAGATCGAATCGATAGAATCGTTTGGCATGCGCCGCGAGCGCGCGCCGCAACTCGACGCGGCCGCGCATGGGCGGATACTGGTTCGGACCTTCCAGCAGCGCGCGCGACGCGGCTTGGCGGATCGCAAGCGGCCCATCCTCGTCGGGAAACCCCTGCCCCAGATTGACGGCGCCGTGCTGCACCGCCAGCGCGGACATGCGGGTGAAGATTGTCGTCGGCAGCGAAGAAAAGACCGGATTTGAGGATGGCATGCTTGGGCGCGGTTCCGTTGCGGCGTCCTTATATCCGCCCTTGAAGCCCTGCGGAACTTAGGATTTCAGCTCGGGCGGTACGTCCGGATAAGCGGTGAGCGCCGTGCCGAGGCTCTTGAGCAATGCGCCGAGCCACGGCTCGTAGTTGCGCCAGTGCTCGACGCCTTCTGCGGAAATCGGCCGGCGCACTTGTTCTGAGCTTGGGGTCAGCACAGAGCGGCGGTTTTCATGGAAGCGCAGACAGGCCTCGTCGAACGGCAAGCCCAGATAGGCGAGCAGCTTGCGGACTTCGGCTTCGGGATCGGCGACGAGATTTTCATAGAACACGCGGTGGATCCGGCCGGGCAGCACCGCGTCGAAGTGCGCCAGAAGCTCGACATAGTCGCGATAAAATCGCCCGAATTCGGCGAGGTTCGGCCGCGCGGTCGTGAAATGACTCTTGAATCCCGACAGACAGCACGCCGCCGGATGCCGGCGCACATCGACGATCTTCGCGTTGGGAAAGATCAGGTGAATGAGCCCGATGTGATGGAGATTCGCCGGTTTCTTGTCGACGAAGAAGGACCGGCCGAGCTTGCGGTGCACCCGCGTGCTCTCGAGATAGGCTTCGCCCATTGCCGTGAACTGCGCAGGATCGAAATCGGCAAGGCAGCGCGGATAGCCGCCGGAACGGCCGGCCAGACGGCGTGAAAGCGTTTGGATATCCGAAAGCTCGCCGGCGCCCTCGATCTCGGGATGGCTGGACAATATCTGTTCCACCAGCGTCGAGCCGGAACGCGGCAGGCTGAGCACGAAGATCGGATCGGCAGCGCGGGACCCGGCTTGCGAACGCGCCTTGAAAAAGCTGCGCGTGAACAGCGCCTTGCTTTCTGCAACCAGCCCGGAATTCGCTTCGGGATCATAGCGCAGTTGCGCGCGCATCAGGGCGTTGGCTCTGGCGTAATGCTCGAAGGATTTCTCGAACCGCTTGCGATCCTCAAACCCCTTGCCGAGCGCGAAACCGATATAGACGCGATCGGTCGCGGTGGCATCGGACTTTTCGAGCTCCGCCTGCATCGCCTGCATTTCGTCGTCGCGGAAATCGACCGCCTTGAGATTGGCGATGCTCCAATAGGCCAGTCCGTAGGACGGGCGGCATTCGAGAGCTTTGCGGTAGGCTTGCGTGCTTTCCTGCCGCAGACCCGCCGCGCGCAAGGCGTGGCCGAAATTGACCCAGCATTCCGCACGCCCCGGATTTTCGTCGGCAAGCGCGCGAAATAGCTCGAGGGTCTCTCCGCCCTGTCCGGTACTCAGCAGCACATCCCCCTTCATCTGGCGGTAAAGAGGATTTGTCGCGTCGCCCGCGAGCAAAATGTCGAGCTGCGCCAGGGCATCGTCGAATTTGCCGAGCTTGAACAGCAGGTTCGCATAATTGTACCGGGCCAGTGCAAAATCCGGCGCAGATTGGAGACAATTTTCCAGGAGCGCTGCCCCCTCCTCCCGGCGGCCCAGACGAATTTGTGCACGCGCCAGAAGATTGAGCGCATCGGCATCGCCGGGATGACCCGCGAGGAACTTCGTGAGTCCGGCTTGCGCCTCTTGGGCGCGGCCTTGCGACAACGTGGTTTCCATCTCGCGAAGCCGCCGGTTGCGCAGAGGCCGTTGCGCCTCGAGCGCGCGCGCGGCTCGAGCGAAGGCGTCCGCGCCGGAAGGTGCGCGCAAGAGTTCGGCTTCCGCTCTAGGGGTCATTCAATGGAGAACCGGGGCGGGCCGCTGCCCAAGATTTGGGCAGCCAGCCCAGTTCGGACGCACCGCAGTCCGCCAAATCTCGGATTCCGGCGACATTTCTGTGCATCAACCCGTCTGATACCGCTCAGCTTCTGCAATCCGTGCTCGGCCGGGTGTATCACCGCGGCTCGGGAGACAACCATGAAGAAGATCGAAGCCATCATCAAGCCGTTCAAGCTCGACGAGGTGCGCGAGGCGCTGCAGGCCGTCGGCGTGCAGGGCATCACGGTCGTCGAGGCCAAGGGTTTCGGCCGCCAGAAGGGTCATACCGAACTTTATCGCGGCGCCGAATACGTCGTCGACTTCCTGCCCAAGGTTAAGGTCGAAGTCGTGGTGCCGAACGAGCGGCTCGAAACGTGCCTCGAAGCCATCCAAAAGGCGGCGCGCACCGGCCGCATCGGCGACGGCAAGATCTTCGTTCTCGATGTCGAGGAAGCCATCCGCATCCGCACGGGCGAAACCGGCGCGGACGCCATCTGACAACCTGTTCAAGGAAAGACGCCAATGGCCGAGAAGAAAGACGCGAACTACGTGCTCAAGACCATCAAGGACAAGGACGTCAAATTCGTCGATCTCCGCTTCACCGATCCGCGCGGGAAGTGGCAACACGTGACCTTCGATCTGTCCTTGGTGGACGAAGATTTCCTCACCAACGGCACGATGTTCGACGGCTCTTCGATCGCGGGATGGAAAGCGATCAACGAGTCCGACATGACGCTGGTCCCGGATTGCGAAACCGCAGTGATCGATCCTTTCTTCGCGCAGACGACGCTGATCATCACTTGCGACGTGGTCGAGCCGACCACGGGCCAGCGCTACGGGCGCTGTCCGCGCTCCATCGCCAAGGCCGCGGAGAAATACATGGCCTCCGCCGGCGTCGGTGACACCGCCTATTTCGGTCCGGAAGCGGAGTTCTTCATCTTCGACGACGTGCGCTTCGACGCACAGATGAACAAGGCCTTCTATCACATCGACTCGATGGAAGGCGCCTACAACACCGGGACCGAGTACGACAGCGGCAACCTCGGCCACCGTCCAGCGGTCAAGGGCGGCTATTTTCCCGTGCCGCCGGTCGATTCCGCGCAGGACATCCGCAGCGAGATGCTCGCCATCATGGGCGACATGGGCATCGAACCCGAAAAGCATCACCACGAAGTCGCCACCGCGCAGCACGAGCTCGGCTTCAAGTTCAATACGCTGACGCGCTGCGGCGACAACATGCAGGTCTACAAATACGTGATCCACCAGGTCGCCGCGGCTTATGGCAAGTCCGCGACCTTCATGCCCAAGCCCATCTATGGCGACAATGGTTCGGGGATGCACGTGCATCAGTCGATCTGGAAGGGCGGCAAGCCGTTGTTCGCGGGTTCGGGCTATGCCGATCTGTCGGACACCTGCCTGTATTACATCGGCGGCATCATCAAGCACGCCAAGGCGCTCAACGCCTTCACAAACCCGCTGACGAATTCGTACAAGCGGCTGATCCCGGGCTTCGAGGCACCGGTGCTGCTCGCCTATTCCTCGCGCAACCGTTCGGCGTCGTGCCGTATCCCGTTCTCGGCCAGCCCGAAAGGCAAGCGCATCGAGGTGCGCTTCCCCGATCCGGGTGCCAATCCCTACCTCGCCTATGCCGCGCTGCTGATGGCGGGCCTGGACGGCATCGAGAACAAGATCCATCCGGGCGACCCGATGGACAAGGATCTCTACGCGCTGCCGCCGGAAGAGCTGAAGGAAGTTCCCACCGTCTGCGGCTCGCTGCGCCAGGCGATGGAGTGTCTCGACCGCGACCGCGCATTCCTGAAGAAAGGCGGCGTGTTCAACGACGATTTCATCGACAGCTACATCGAACTGAAGATGGGCGAGGTGCACGCCTTCGAGCACGCCCCGCACCCGATCGAGTTCAAGATGTATTATAGTGTCTGAAGGCACCGGAATCGGAATGGGAAAGAGCCCGGCGCAAACGCCGGGCCTTTTCGTTTCCGTCAGACGACCGCGAGCCCCAGATACCTCTCCATGGGCGCGAAATCGCGGTCGGCATGCAGCAGCGTGTGCCCGCGTTCGATGCAGAACGTGCCGATGATGAGATCGGCGTTCTTGCACTCAGTGATGCCGAGCGACGTCCGCCGCCACGGCCGTATTTGAATTGACAATAGTGTCGCCCTTCTGATGTGATTTTGCCCGATCGCGCGGCACGAAATGCGACATGGAAATCCGCGCAGGTGGACGACGTTAAGCATGATGCTCCGAGGATTGCGGATGCAGCCCGGAAGTCCGCGAAATTTTCAGCGCGGTATTTTATGACCTTGCAGATTCCTGTCGGTACGCGTGCCGGAAAATTATTTCCGCCGTTACAACCTTTGTGAGATTGTATCTAATTCTCTCAGTGATAGAACTACGCGCAAGGGGGCGATTTGAAGGAGGCTGTCTATGACAAGCTCAACATATCGCACAAAATCGTCGACCTTCCTGTTTGCATCCCTCACATCCGCACTGGCGCTGGCTTCCGTACCGGCATCGGCGTCGTCGCTGACCGTGATCAAGAATCTCTGTTACAGCGGCACGAGTTGTACCGGCAGCGGCGGCACCGCTGGTGGCCAGGGCATCATCCCCGATGGAAGCGGAAATTATTTCGGACTGACATCCGGCGGCGGCGTCTACGGCCACGGCCAGGCGTTCAAACTGAAAAAGGGCAGCGGTGGGACTTACTCCTATGTGCCGATCTACGATTTCTGTCCCTCGTCCGGCTGCGCCGACGGGTCGATTCCCACCGGAAAACTGATCATCGACACCAATGGCAATCTGTACGGAGTCACGGCCTATGGCGGCAGCTGCAGTCCGGACGCCAATGGTTGCGGCACGATCTTCGAATTGTCGCCCAGCGGTGTCGGCACGACCTACAACCTGACCACGCTCTACACATTCTGCAGCACGGGTTCGACCTGTGGCGACGGCCGCAATCCGGAAGGCGAGCTCACCTATGTCGGCGATCCGAGTTCGGCCTATGACGGCTCTTCCACCCTGTTCGGCGTGACGACCGTCGGCGGCGCGAACACCAAGGGTACGGTGTTCAAACTCACGGGCGTGGGCGGTACGCCCTCCGAATCCGTGATCTACGATTTCTGTCCCTCGTCGGGATGCGCGGACGGCGCCACGCCCAAGAGCCTGATCGCCGACGGAAGCGGCAACCTGTTCGGCAACACGGCGCTCGGTGGCGCGGACGGCGACGGCGACGGCACCAACAACGGCGTCGTCTTCGAATTGTCGCCAAGCGGCGGCAGCTACACCCAGACGGTTCTTTGGACCTTCTGCGCCACCACGGGCTGCACCGACGGCATCACGCCGAACAATCAGCTTGTGATCAGCAACACCGGCAAGCTCTTCGGCACCACGACCTGGGGCGGCGCCAACGGCTACGGCACCGTGTTCCGCGTGACGCCGAACGGCACCAGCTCGACCGAATCCGTCCGCTACAGCTTCTGTTCGACCGGTGGCGCAGCCTGCACCGACGGCGCCAACCCGGACGGCGGCATCGTCATGGACTCCAATGGAGATTTCATCGGCGTGACGCCTTTCGGCGGCAACCGTTTCTTGCCGGGCGGCACGATATTCAAGCTGAGCGGCACGACTCTCACGACACTGTACAGCTTCTGCTCCGCAGGCACGCCCTGCTCAACCGATGGCAACCTGCCTCAGGCGACCGTGGCCGTCGATAGCTCCGGAAACGTCTTCGGCACCAACGACAATGGCGGTTCCCACGGCGGCGGCGTGGTCTTCGAATTCACACCGTAGAATTTGATTGCGGAAGGGCCGGGAGCAATCCCGGCCCCGCCCTTCTTGACAGTTCCGGCGTTGCCTGACGCCGGGCGGTGGCCCGCTCGAACTAAACGTGATAAACCGGTGTCGCAACTGGAGCGGGACGGGTCATGGTGGCAGAGACCTTTCCGGGGGCCGCGCCCAGAGCGAGCGCCGCCCCTTCTTTCGCGACTCTATGGCCGCCGCTCCGGCGCTTCTCCATCGGTCTGTTTCTGATCGCCGCGTTCGTGGCGACGGCAACGATGCTGCTCCTGATCGTCACCGCCATCCATTTCCAGAGTGCGATCGAGGCGCCGGAATTCCAGGAGCTCAAGGTTTCCACGGGCTGGATTCGCCGCGATGTCACCTATCTCGAGCACTATTGGATGGAGAAGGACGCCATTTCCCGGAAGGAGGACGCGGCCGAAGACGAGAAGTTCAACATCGGTCAGCGCGGCGCGAAGATTCGCGCGGACATGTCCCATGCGGCGGAAGAGACGCGCAATTTCATCGACCTCAACGACACCAATTACATTCTGCCGCCTTTGAAGCTGCACGCATTTCCGACGCCTGCGGCTCCGCCGACCGTTCTGCCGTCGGAGATCGCGCAACCCGCCCAGCAAGCGGACGCAAAGCAGGGCCAGGCGCAGACTTCCCCTGCATCGGCGGCGAGCCCCAACGCCGAGCCGGACAAGCCCTCGGACAACATTGCGCCGGCGCTCGTGCGCTATCAGGTGGCGATGCCCGCGCCCTCGGCATACGGCTTCGGCAATACGGTGGACGACTATTTCGACGCTTACTATGCCGAGCTAGACAAGGCTTCGAACACGGACGCGGCGCGCAAGTCGCTCAACGCCTTCAAGGTCGAAACCTATAAGCGCCTGGAGCCCTACTTCAGGGCCCGCGCCCAATTCGATTCGGATTCGAGCCAGATCCGCGGCCTGAACGTGGAGATCGCCGCGTTGGATTCCCAGAACACGCAGCTCGACGACGAGTCGCAGCAACCGGGCACCGCGCTCGCGAATGGCGCCTATTGGAGCCTGACCGAAAATCTTCTGATCTTCAAATCTCTGGTCGGCGAGGCCGGTTACAATATTATCGCGCTGCCGCGTATGATGCTTGTCCTGCTGCTCGCCATCTTCATGGGCGTGCTCGGCAGCCTGATCTACATCACCAAGGATTTCCATCAGGACCCGGACCGGCGCGGGTTCTGGAACATCGCTTTTCGCATCGGGCTTGGCGCGGGCGTTGCCTTCGCTCTCTTCTTCTTCGCGGCTGCGGGCATGCTGGCGATGGAGCAGTCCAAAGCCGCGGCGCAATCGGACATGAGTCCCTATCTGATCGCATTCCTGGGCATCACCGGCGGTTATTTGTCGGACCGCGTGACGCAGTGGATGCGCGAAATGGGCGAGAACGCGTTCAAGACCAAGGGCGACGGACCGCCGGACCGCTGGGCAGTGGGCCTGGACGGCGCATTGAAGGCGAACGGGCTGGACCAGGCGATGGCGGCTTCGGCCGCCGGCGCGACGGCTGCGGAGACCGAAAGCTGGGTGGCGATGACGAAACCGGTGCCGGGCGAAAAGCAGATGCTGATCGCAGCTTTCCTGCGCGAACATCCCAGCCGGATCTTCACGGACATTCCGCCGAGTTAGGCCGCCGCGGCCGCCATCTCGACGCGTTCGCGCGCGCCCTCGAGCGGCAGCACGACATAGGCGCAACAACCTTTTCCAGGTTCGCTTTCCAGCCAGGCCCGTCCGCCATGGAGTTCTGCCAGGCCGCGGATCAGTGCCAGACCGAGACCCGTGCCCCCGGCCTGGCGGTCGTATCTGTTGTCCACCTGGCTGAAGGGCGTGAAGATACGATCGAGCTTCTCGCGCGGGATGCCTGGACCGTTATCCTGCACGGAGATCTGGAAACCGCCCCCGCGTGCCGCGCTGCCCAGCACCTGGATGCGCCCGCCTTCGGGCGTGAACTTGACCGCATTGGAAACCAGGTTGATCAGGATCTGCTTGAGCGCGCGCTCGTCGGCGAACAACGGCGGTGCCGACGGATCGATCGAAATCGTCAGTTGCTGATGCTTCTCGCGGGCCTTGGCGCCGAGAAGCTTCAGCGCGAGGTCGAAGGTGCGTTGCGCCTCGAGCACGCAGGGCTCGATCTCCATCTTGCCCGCCTCGATCTTCGCCACGTCGAGCAGGTCGTTGATGAGACTCAAGAGGTGCGCGCCGGATGCATGGATGTCGCCCGCGTATTCCTTATAGCGCGGCGAGCCCGTGGGACCGAAACATTCCTGCGCGATGATCTCGGAGAAGCCCAGGATGGCGTTCAGCGGCGTGCGCAATTCGTGACTCATATTGGCGAGGAAGGCGGTCTTGGACGCGTTGGCGGTCTCGGCTTCGAAGCGCTTGCGCAGTGCGTCGTCGCGCGTCTCCTCGAGCTCGCGGGCAAGATCCTCGACCTGGAAGCGCAGGCGCGAATCCTCGTCGAGGCGGTGCATCATGCGCCGGCCATCGAACATCAGCTGCATCGACATGAGCGGAATGACGGCGGCGATGCCGTAGTCGAGCGCGCTGTTTCCGAAAGCGAAGCGCAGGGTGGCCAAGGCCGCGAAGGGAACCAGGCTGGCCAGGAACATGTCCATGTGGCTCGCGCGGCTGACCACCAGTCCCGCCATCATCGAAATGCTGGCGGCGGCCAGGAACATGTGATTGAGCTGATTGGCGGAGTCCCACAGGATCCACGGCATCAAACCCCAGGCGAGGCTGATCGCCGCCTGCATGATGACCAGCCGGCCGAACCAGCCATGCGTGCGGCCGAGCCCCGCGTTGCCGTCGGTTTCGCGGCGATACAGCGAGACGACCCGGTCGAGCACGAACATGATCGCGGCGAGCAGGCTAGGCGCGATCAGCGCGCGCGAAAATGCGGTTCCGCCGATCAGACCGACCTCGTCGGATGCCAAGAATGCGATGACCAGCATCCACAGCGGCGCGCTGATGCGCGTGGCGCGAAGTGCCTCTGCCGTGAGGTCGAGCTGCGACTTGAGAACGCGGCCGTCGGCGCTTCTTTGAACGCGCAACCGTTTGCCAAAACCCACGGCCCAATCCCTTGTTTACGTTCTTCTGCCTTGTACGGCCGGGAAGGATCGTAAGGACGCTCCGTTAAAATTTACTGAGAAAAGTCCGCCAATTCAGGCCACGGCCAGGCGCGGAGCCTTGGCAGACGCCGCCGCCAGCGGGAAATGCACCGTCACGGTTGTACCGGCGCCGACTTCGCTTTCGATCGTGGCGCGGCCGCCATGGAGTTGCGCGAGGCCCTGCACCAGCGCGAGCCCCAGTCCGGTACCGCCACCATTGGAGTCGTAGCGGTTGTCGACCTGGCTGAAGGGCTTGAACACTCTGGTCAACTTTTCCTTGGGAATGCCGGGGCCGTTGTCCTGCACCCGGATGATGAAGCCGGCATTGTCGGCCATGACGCATTGCACTTTGATCTGCCCGCCGCTGGGCGTGAATTTCACGGCGTTCGTAACCAGGTTCAGCACGATCTGCTTCAGTGCCCGGGGATCGGCGATGACGACGGGCATGTTGTGGCCGACCGCGAATTCGAGGGTCTGTCCCTTCGCCGCCGCGCGCGAGCCCATCAGGCGCTGCACCGCTTCCATGATCGGCGCGATATCGACAGGCTGTGGATCGATCTCCATCTTGCCGGCCTCGATCTTGGCCACGTCGAGCAGGTCGTTGATGAGGCTCAGCAGATGGGCGCCCGAAGTGTGGATGTCGCGCGCATATTCACGATAGCGCTCGATGGCGGCGCCGAAGGATTGTTCGGCGATGATATCGGAAAAACCGAGGATCGCGTTGAGCGGCGTGCGCAACTCGTGGCTCATATTCGCCAGGAAGATGGTCTTGGAGGCATTGGCCGCCTCCGCCTCGAACCGCTTGCGCAGGGCATCGTCGCGGGCTAGTCGCAGCGCGTCTGTCAGGTCTTCGTTGGCGAAACGGGCGGCCAGCATCTCGTTCACGCGATCGCGCGCGATGCCGCCGACGCCGACGATATAGAGCAGCCAGACCGGCGCCATCAGCGTCATGACATGGGCGGTGATGCCCGGTGCGATCGCGAAGCGCGCCGTGAAGACGACTCCGGCGGAGAGCGTCGCCACCACCAGAATCGGCCGATGCGCGGCGCGCGTGAAGGCACCCTGCCACACCACGCAGACCATCAACAGCACGACGTACATGTTGTTGACCGCGTTGCCGTCGGTCCAGAAGCACCAGGCGATCGCGCCGCAGCCTGCGGAATACAAGATCTGATACGCGATCAACTCGCGCTCTTTGGCGCGAAGGTCTCTGACTTTGTCGCGATTGCGAATGTAGACGAAGCGGCCGACGATGGAAGTTGCGATCTGGATGCCGATCGCAGCCGCGATGTCGAATGCCGAGATGCGGCCGAACGTGTCCGGTCCGAGCACGAACGCCATCGCGGCAAGGACCGTCATCAACGGATTGTAGGTGATGGATGCGGGCAGGCTCGCGACGATCTGCTTGAGACGCGCGTCGAGGTCGCGCAGGTCTTCCTTGCGCGGCTCTGCTTCAAGCGTAGTGCGAGTTACGTGCGTTTCCACGCCTACAGGTTACCCTGCGCGCGTTAACGGAGACCTTCCGCGACGAGGTGCGACTCCGGCAGGTTTTCGTTAACCTGAACAAATCCTTCGAATCGCGAAACCATGGCCAAAACACCAGAACCGCACGATCTTTTCGACACCGTACCGGCACCCACCAAAGGCTATACCGCCAAGGACATCGAGGTCCTGGAGGGCCTGGAGCCGGTCCGCCGCCGTCCCGGCATGTATATCGGCGGCACCGACGAGAACGCCCTGCATCATTTGGCCGCGGAAATACTGGACAACGCCATGGACGAAGCGGTCGCGGGATTCGCCACGCGCATCGAAGTGGAACTCGAACCCGACGATGTCCTGACGGTCCGCGACAACGGCCGCGGCATCCCCATCGACCCGCATCCCAAGTTCAAGAACAAATCCGCGCTCGAGGTCATCATGACCACGCTGCATTCGGGCGGAAAATTCGGCGGCAAGGTTTATGACACCTCAGGCGGCCTGCATGGCGTGGGTTCGTCGGTCGTCAATGCCCTCTCCGACTGGTTGGAAGTTGAGGTCGACCGCGACCGGCGCGGGCACAAAATGCGCTTCGAACGCGGCAAGCCCGTGACCAAGCTCAAGGATATCGGCGCCGTCAATCGCCGCGGAACGATCGTCAGCTTTCATCCGGACCCGCAGATCTTCGGCGTGGAGACTCATTTTTCCGCCGCGCGCCTCTATCGCATGATCAAGTCGAAGGCATACCTCTTCCGCGGCGTCGAAATCCGCTGGAAATGCGATCCGTCCCTGATCAAGGGCGAGACGCCGTCCGAAGACACGCTGAAATTTCCCGGCGGGCTGCTCGATTTCCTGCGCAGCGAGGTTGGCGCCAGCGAGACGGTGACCCCGCGCGAATTTTTCGGCCGTACCGAAAGCAGCGGCAAGGGCGCCGTCGAGTGGGCCATCACGTGGTCGCCGGAGGCCGAGCCGTTTCTGCATTCCTACTGTAACACCATCCCGACTCCCCAGGGCGGAACGCACGAACAGGGATTGCGCAATGCGCTGACCCGCTCGCTGCGCGCGCATGGCGAGCGCGTCAACAGCCGGAAAATCTCTCTCATCACGCCGGACGATGTGATGGCGCAGGGCTGTGCGGTGCTCTCCGTCTTCATCCGCGAACCCGAATTCCAGGGCCAGACCAAGGACAAGCTGTCGACCCCGGACGCGCAGCGCCTGGTCGAAAACATCGTGCGTGACCATTTCGACCACTGGCTCGCCGAAAATCCGGCCGATGCCGACCGTCTGTTCGATTTCGTGGTCGATCTCGCCGAGGACCGTCTCAAGCGCAAGCAGGAGAAGGAGACGCAGCGCAAGTCGGCAACGCGCAAGCTGCGCCTGCCCGGCAAGCTTGCCGATTGCACCCTCGCCGGTCAGGAAGGCACCGAGATTTTCCTTGTCGAGGGTGATAGCGCCGGCGGCTCTGCCAAGCAGGCGCGCGATCGCGCCACCCAGGCCGTTCTTCCGCTGCGCGGAAAGATCCTGAACGTCGCCAGCGCCGCAGCGGGAAAGCTTGCGCAGAACCAGGAGCTCAGCGATCTGGTGCAGGCTCTGGGCTGCGGCACCGGGGCGAAATACCGCGACGACGAACTGCGCTACGAGCGCGTGATCATCATGACCGACGCCGACGTCGACGGCGCACATATCGCGTCGCTGCTGCTGACCTTCTTTTATCGGGAAATGCCGCGGCTGATCGCCAAGGGCCATCTCCATCTCGCCATGCCGCCGCTCTATCGCCTCAGCCACGGCGGCACCGTCGTCTATGCCCGCGACGAAGCCGACCGCGCGTGCCTGCTCAAGACGGCGTTCAAATCCAACGCGAAAGTCGAAGTGTCCCGATTCAAAGGGCTGGGCGAAATGATGCCGGCCCAACTCAAGGAAACGACCATGCGTCCGGGCAGGCGCACGCTTGTACGGGTGGAGATCGCGGATGCCGAAAAGAACCGCACCGAAAGCCTGGTGGAGCGCCTGATGGGAAAGAAGCCCGAACTGCGCTTCCAGTTCATCCAGGAGAATGCGCAATTCGCCGCCGCGGCGGTGGATGTCTAGCCGCCCCGACGGCCATAATGATAGCGACACTGTAGAATTTCGAGATGCTGACCCGCCCCACGTTTGCCGACGACCCGGTAGACCAATCGGTGTTCGTCGTTGATGCGCCGCGCCCAGAAACCCGCAAGGTCGGCTTTTAGAGGTTCGGGCTTTCCCAAACCCGAAAATGGATTGCGCCCGATATCGGCCACCAGAGCATTGATTTTGAGGGCCATCCTCACGTCCCGCTCTTGCCATTGGACGTATTCGTCCCAGGCATCGGCGGTCCAGACGATCCTCAACGGCGAGTACTCTTTTTCGACTGAATGAGCTTGCGTTCGACTCCCTTGCCGGCGTTCAGTTCGGCGATGCCTTTGCGCAGCCTCGCGGCATTCTTGGGATTGCTCAAAAGGTAGAGTGTCGTCTCCATCGCCTGGTAATCCTCAAGCGACATGAGAACGGCTGCGCCGCGCTTGCGCTGCCGAGAGATGTAGACCGGAGCGCGGTCTCGCTCCACCTCATCCATGAGTTCGGCGAGGTGTTGACGGGCATAGCTATAGGTCACGACGCTCACAAGAAGCTCCTATTGTACGGATTATTGTACAATAGCGATCCGGCGCCGGTCAATTCGCCTGCAGTCTCATCCGCGTGAGCATGACGATGCCGAGATAGGCTGCGAACGACAGCAGGATGTGCCAGAGGAAGTGCGTGCCGAACGGAATCGCGCGACAGGTCAAAAGATCGATCGAGCGGGAGATCGCGGCCGTCACGCCGCAAAGGATCGCGAACAGACCCAAGCCCGCAATCCGTCCGCCGAAGCGCTTCCCTGTCACCGCGGTCAGCGCAATGCCGACAAGGGCAATGACGGCGAATGCCGGCGCGAATGCAAATCCCTGCGGCAATGCGCCCAGTTGGGGGCCATAGTGACGGCCTAGAGCCACGGCGCCGATTGCCAGACCGATCAGGCCGAGCGCACCTGCGATCCCTGCGAGCCATCCGAACAGCACGCGGAACCAAAGTCCCGCAAACACAAACAGGAACAGCAACCCCGGCAGCGCGTCGAACGCGAGCGCGACGCGTGAACGGAAGCCGTGCCAGAAGAAGCTGCCGATCCCGGTCGCGAACAGCAGGAACAGAAGCACCGCCAAATCGAACGGCATGCCGATGCGCGCACGGCGCACTTCGCGCAACGCCATGATCGCCGCGATGATGATGAAGACGTTGGTGATCGTGTTCACCGGCTCGGCCATGAACAGCCAGGGATGGCCGGTTTCGCAGTAGATCGGTCCGGAATGGTTCATTTGCCGGTTCCGGGGACAGCGACCGTGCTCACGACTTCGGTTAGGTCGCCGGACTGCGACGGAATGGCGTTCGCGGGACGGGCCGCGACCAGCTTCGCGCCGCTCGGCGGTAGGCCGAAGCGCAGTTCGATCAGCAGGAGCTTGAACGGCGCACGACTGTCGACCGTCAATGTTGCGGTGAGATTGCGGCAGTCACGCGAGTCGCAATGGAACATCGTGTCGTCGGCAAAATCCTTGGGCACGTCGAAATGTTCGCCCCGCACATCGGCGTGGCGGAGCTTGGCAGCCTTGGGCACCACCACCATCATGACGTCGGCGGCGTCCGTACCCTTGACCGCGATGGTGACGCGGCGGCCTTCCGGCAACGCGTTGTTCGCAAGTACCTGCGCCGTCGGCGGCTTCAAATGCAGCGCAACCGCAGGCGCGTTGTAAGTCGTCGGAAACGGACCTTCCAGCACCGGACCGGGGCCGGCCGAAAAGTCTGCTGCCATGCGCAGCGGTTTGGGCAGCGGCGCGATCGCGTCGAGCGCCCACCACGCTTTGTGCGTGGCCGCGTCCTCGACGTAGCGCATGCTCAGGCGCTGCGCCTTGGTCTTGCTGTAGGCCGGCTGGATTCCGGCGATCCCTGTGGCGATCAACGCCGCACCCAGCGCAAAGCCGACGCATCCCCTCCACGCATTGCGCGACATGGCCGGCGCATCGAGGAACGGCACCAGAGTCATCGCCGCGAACGCCGCAGGGACCGTGAAGAGCGGATGGAGCTTGAGTCCCATCAGCCCCTCCCCCGCGGCCACCAGCCCGATCCAAACCACGAGCGCGAACAGCGTCGGGATGGCAAATGGCCACAATTTCGCGCGCCCGCCCAGGATCCAATGGATCACTGCTGCAAGCGCCGCCAACACGGCTGGAAACAGAAAATAGGGACTGAGCCCGGGAACGAAAATGGCCGAGATCAGCGCCGATGCTGCATACCAAACCCACACCGCGAACAGCGCCGAACGCGCCTCTGCCACGCGCGCGACCAGCACGGCCGCCGCAACCATGCCAAGCGTCAACCCTTCGCGCAGCGCGATCGGATAGGCATAGGATGGATCGGGCTGGCCGGAGATCAACTGTGCCAGCGTGTGCAAAAGCCAGCCGGTGGCGACGAAGGCGACAACTAGCGCCGGCGGCATCGCAGCTGCGCGGATCCACCGACGCGCGCCGATGTCCTTGGCGCGCAAAGCGGCCAACAGCAGGATCAACAGCGCCGCGGCGGCAAGGGGCGCAGCCCAGCGCGCCGGAAGGCGCGGAAGCGCATACCCGAATAGATCCTGATACACCTCGGCATGACCCTGGAGCCGGTCGAATGGCGTATCGGCGAGCGCGGCCGCCACCGCCAGCATGTTGTCGCCTTGCTCCTGCAAGGTGAGCTTGCTGAGATTGCGCCGCACGTCCAGCGGCGTGTGATAGTCGGCGACATTGTCGGAGAAGGCGAAATTGTAGGCGGGAAAACCCTGCTTCAAGAACAGCGTCAGGTCCGTGTCGTTCGGCAGAAGCTTGTAGATCTCGGCGAACAGCGAACTCGTCGAATAGAACGGCACCGCGCGCGAATACAGATCGACGAGCGCGGAATCCTTTGGACTGGTCTGGAACAGAAGGCTTCGGCCTTGCGTGCCGCGCGCCTCGACATTCACGACGACGCCGGCACGTGCCTTCAGGGTCGGGTTTTCGAGAAATGCATTGGCGCCGAGCAGACCCGCCTCTTCTCCGTCGGTGATCACTGCGATCACCGGATGCAGCACCTTGCCGCCGCGCGCGCGCAAGGCGCGGGCCGTTTCCAGGATCGTGGCCACACCGGACTCGTCGTCGGATGCGCCGGGACCGGCCGGCACGGAGTCATAGTGCGCCAGCAGCACCACGGCCTTGCCCTGCCCCGGCAGGACCCCGGCAATGATGTCGTTGACGGTCGCGCAGGGCACATAGGCGAAACCACGCCAGGGATTGCAGGTGAAGGCGGTGTAGGTGGTCGCGGTGACGCCGAGCGTTGCGAACTCCGCGATGATGCGCGCGCGCACCCGGGCGTTCTCGCCGCTGGAAATGGGATGCGGTCTCTCGGGGCCGAGGATTCGCGCCAACGTCGCGTAGGCGCGCCCTTCGGAGAATTGCGCCGCCGGCGCGTCTGCGCCCAGCACCTGCGGCTTCGCGTAAGCATATTTCGAGAGGAACCAGATCGCGATGGCGAGCATCGCGAGCGCCAGCACGCGCAGGACCGATCCGATGTCCGTCCGTGTCATTCGCCCCACTCCCGCTTCCCCGCGCCATCCAGTCGTTTATGCGCGCCCGGGTCAATCGGGCATCAGAGGTTGACTTTGCTGGGGTCATCCACCATATATCGTGTCGATATAGGATTCGGTCGCCAATTCGGGGGGCCGACAGGGCGCTTCCATGCGCCCGCTACAGGAGCGCATGACGAACGTGACGAGTACCGGCGCGGAAGCCGGTCGTGTTGAAGTAAGCCTTTCGGATACTTCTCTAAATACCTCATCTGAGGCCGCAAATTCCCAATCTGACCCTGACGCCGCGACGCAGTCGGCGCCGTCGGGATTCGCGGCGTTGGGGTTGTCTGCGGAGCTGCTGAAAGCCGTCGAACAGAGCGGCTACGCGACGCCAACGCCGATCCAGGCCCAGGGCATCCCGGAGGTGCTCAAGCACCGCGACGTGATCGGCATCGCCCAGACCGGCACCGGCAAAACGGCGAGTTTCACCCTGCCGATGATCGAGCTTCTGGCGCGCGGCCGGGCCAAGGCGCGCATGCCGCGCTCGCTGATCCTGGAGCCTACGCGCGAACTGGCGGCACAGGTCGCGGAGAGTTTCGAGAAATACGGCAAGTACAACAAGCTTTCGATGGCGCTGCTCATCGGCGGGACGTCATTCGACGACCAGGACCGCAAGCTTGATCGCGGCGTCGACGTGCTGATCGCCACGCCGGGCCGGCTGCTCGATCATTTCTCGCGCGGCAAGCTGATGCTGAGCCAGGTGCAGATCCTGGTCGTGGACGAAGCCGACCGCATGCTCGACATGGGCTTCATCCCGGACGTCGAGGAGATTTGCAAGAAGCTGCCCTTCACGCGCCAGACCCTCTTCTACTCCGCGACCATGCCGCCGGAGATCCAGCGGCTCACGGAAAAATTCCTGCACAATCCCGTGCGCGTGGAAGTCGCCCGCCCCGCCACCACGGCGACCAACATCACCCAGGAAGTGATCGAAGTTCCGTCGAACGATTGGGCGAAGCGGGAAGCGCTGCGCCGCCTGATCCGCGATAACGGCGTCAAGAACGCCATCGTCTTCTGCAACCGCAAGACCGACGTCGACATCGTCGCCAAGTCGCTCGCCAAGCACGGTTTCAATGCGTCGCCGCTGCACGGCGATCTCGACCAATCCGTCCGTACACGGACTTTGGACGGATTTCGCGCCGGCAAGATCGATCTGCTGGTGGCAAGCGACGTGGCGGCGCGCGGGCTCGACATCCCGGCGGTTGGCCACATCTTCAATTTCGACGTGCCCTATCATCCCGACGATTACGTGCACCGCATCGGCCGCACCGGCCGCGCCGGGCGTTCGGGTCACGCCTTCATGCTGGTGACCCCGCGCGACGGCAAGTATCTCGAAGCCATCGAAAGGCTGACGGGACGCAAGCTCGAACGCCGGACGCTGGAGGGCTTGAGCGAAGCCGTCGAGGCGCGTCCGCGGGAGGAGCGGCGCGATCGCAACAAGGGCCGCGGCCGCAGCGAGCGCGACCGCAAGCGCGAATACCCCATCAAGCCGCACGGGCATGTGGCGCCGATGCAGCCCGTCGCGCCGGCGCAAGCCGCGCCCGTGCAAGCCGCGCCGGTGCAAGCGATGGCCAAGCCGCCGCGTTCGGACAATCGCCAGAAGCAGCAACACGATCACCGCCAGGATCATCGTGCGCGCGAACAAAAGCCGCAGTCTTCACAACCCGCAGAAGACACGCGCAGTCAGTTGCCGGCATTCCTGCTCAGGCCGGTGAAGTTGCCGCCTGCCGCCCCGAAGGCACCCGGCAAGCCCCGTAAGACCGAGCCTGCAGAGAGCTGACGGAACAATTTGCTCCGTCTGCGTGTTTCATTTGATGGAGGACACGCAAATGACCGCTACGCGCAAGCGCGAGGCCGACGGAATCGTTCACAGCAAGGCCGGCTCGGTCGACCAGCAGATGGAAGATACCTTCCCCGCCAGCGATGCACCGTCCTTCGCGCCCGGTGCGATCGGTGCGCCCGAAGCGCGCAAGACCAGGCCCAAGACCGCCGACAGTGCCGCGGTGAAAGCGGCCGAGAAGAAGGTCAAAAGCGGCGACGCCAAGAAGCCGCAGACGTATTGAAATAGCCTCCGCTCGATAGACTGCGTCATCGCCCGGCTTTTCCAGGCGACCCATATTGTATCAAGACAATTGGATCGGCCGCATCCGCGGGCGATGACGGAGTATGATTAGGATATGCAACGTTGGACCGGGACAGGGTTATCGCTTGATTCCCCCGGCGAGCACCTTCTGGATCTTGGCGCCGAAAGGCGGGCGCAGCATCGCCGTGATGTCCGATTTCGCCTGTTGGAACACGGCCTTCGGGTGGCTGAAGGTCCTGAAGCCGTCGATGCCGTGATAGGCGCCCATGCCCGAAGGGCCGATGCCGCCGAACGGCAGGTCTTCCATCGCCACATGCATCACCACGTCGTTGACGGTGACGCCGCCCGAGGTGGTGCGCGTCAGCACACGCTCCTGCTCCGCCGCATCGCTGCCGAAGTAATAGAGCCCGAGCGGGCGGGCGTGTGCATTCACATAACCGATGGCCTCGTCCACGCTGTCGTAGGCCTTCACCGGCAGAAGCGGTCCGAAGATCTCGTCCTTCATGATCTTCATGTCGTCCGTCGGATTGAGCACCAGCGTCGGCGGGATCTTGTGGAAGGGCTGCTGGCGGAAATCCTCCCGCGCCGGATTGATCTCCACGATCTCCGCGCCCTTGGCCTTCGCGTCATCCAGGTAGCCCATCAGCCGGTCGTAATGGCGCTGGTTGATGACCGAGGTGTAGTCGGGATTGTCCTTCATGGTCGGGAACATCGCGGTGACGGCCTTGACCGCCTCGCCGACGAAATCCTGCACCTTGTCCTTCGGCACCAGCATGTAGTCCGGCGCCAGGCAAATCTGTCCCGCGTTCAGCGTCTTTCCGTTCATCACGCGTTTCGCCGCGAGCGGCAGATCGGCGCTGCGCGAGACGATCACCGGCGACTTGCCGCCCAGCTCGAGCGTGGTGGGCACCAGGTTCTCCGCCGCCGCGCGCTGCACGTGGTACGCAATCGATGTCGCGCCGGTGAACAGCAGGTGGTCGAAGGCAAGCGCGGAGAAGGCATGTCCGACTTCGGGTCCGCCGAGAAACACCGCGACTTCGCTCTCGTCGTAAACCTGTCCGAACAACCGCGCCATGAGCTCGGACGAACGCGGCGTATACTCGCTGGGTTTGATCATCACGCGATTGCCGGCCGCGAAGATGCCGGCGAGCGGCGTGAAGGTGAGATTGAAAGGGAAGTTCCACGGGCTGATTACGCCGACGACGCCCTTGGGCTGATAGTCGATATAGGCCTTGGCGCCGAACAGGCCGAGGGCCGCAGGCGTGACCTTGCGCCGCTCGCGCTTCATCCAACGCTTCACATGCGCCTTCGCATGCTTGAGCGGACCGATGGAGCCCGACACGTCGGTAAACAGGCTGGCATGCACCGAGCGGTGGCCGAAATCCTCGCGCAGCGCTTGCGCGATGGCGTCGCTATTGTCGACCAGCAGCCCGATGGCGCGATCGATGCGGTCGATGCGCAGTTCCGCGCTCGGCGGGCCTTCTTTGGTCTGCGCCGCCCGCTGGCGCGCCAGCACGCCCTGCATCCGCGTGCTATCCGCCGCCGGTTCGATCTTCGCCGCTGCTGCACCCATCGCTGCGCGCCTCCAATGATAATTTGTCAATTAAATCAGCCGCTCTCGCACGCCGCAATGGCCGGGTTAACCGTTTCTTTCGATCCCATGCGCAAACTGGGGGCTCCGAATTCAAACAAACGAAGAATATGCAAGCCTTTCAACAAGAACGCGAACAGGCTCTGGCCAAGACTGCACTCGCGCTGATGGGCGAACTGGGCGTCGCCCCGACGCCGGACAATTTCGAACTCTTCTACACCTACGCCACCGGCAGCAATCTGACGCTCGGCCAGACCATCGATGAGATCATCTCCGCACGGAGGCCGTTTACCAGCGAGGTGCTGGACGATCTGCGCAACCGCTGCCTCTCGCGCGCGCGGACGACCCAGGCGCTCGACAATGCGAGCACGCAGGTCTCCGCCACGCTGGCGGCGATCCTCGACAAGCTCGAAAGCGCGGGCCGCGACGCCGGCGACTACGGCCGCACCTTGTCCGAGGCCAGCGGGCAGCTCGATGCCGGGCACTCCCCCGCGGAGCTACGCACGTTTCTCGACTCGCTGATCGCCGCGACGCGGACGATGGAAGTGCGCACCGTGACGCTCGAAGCCGAACTCCAGCAATCCTCGCAACAGGTGAACCAGCTCAAGTCGCAGCTCGACGATGTGCGCAAGGAGAGCCTCACCGACGGCCTCACCGCCATCGCCAACCGCAAGGCCTTCGACACGGAGTTTCTCGCGGCCGTGGCCGAAGCGCACGAGAACGGCGACGAACTCGCGCTGCTCATGCTCGACATCGACAATTTCAAGAAGTTCAACGACACCTGGGGTCACCAGACCGGCGATCAGGTTTTGCGCCTCGTGGCGCAGTGCATGTCGGAGAACGTCAAAGGCCGCGACACCGTCGCGCGCTTCGGCGGCGAGGAATTCGCCATCGTCCTTCGCCGCACGTCGCTGGACAATGCGGTCACGATTGCCGACCAGATCCGGGGTTACGTCGAAAGCAAGCGGCTGGTGAAGAAGTCGACCGGCGACGTTCTCGGCACCATCACGATTTCGATCGGCGTGGCACGGCTGGGACCGCAGGATTCGCCAGCGTCGCTCATTCAACGCGCCGACGACTGTCTCTATCGCGCCAAACGCAGCGGCCGAAACCGCGTCGTCAGCGAAGCGGACGCTGTCTTCCGGCACATTGACGCCGCGTAACGGGTTGCGGCCGCCTTCGATCGTCTGGCAGACTCGCCGCGTGCGAGAGCCGAGGACAAGCCATGCGAACCGATTTCGACCGCGTCCATGTGACCAAGCACGGCGCCATCGCCGTCCTGACCCTTAATCACCCCGAGACGCTCAATGCCGCATCGGTGTCGATGGTGAACGGCATGCAGAAGGCGATGAACCACATCGAACGCGCCGACAGCGGCTTCCGCGCCATCGTCGTTACCGGTGAAGGGCGCGGCTTCTGTTCCGGCGCCAATCTCGCCGAAGCGGCCGAACGCAGAAGTTCCGCGGACAGCGCCGGCGACGCGCTGGAGATCGCCTATCATCCCATGCTGCGGCGCCTGCGCGATTGCCGCGTGCCCATTCTGACCGCGGTCAATGGCGCCGCGGCCGGCATCGGCATGAGCATCGCGCTGATGGGCGACATCATCGTCGCGGCGCGCTCGGCTTACTTCCTACAGGCTTTCGCGCGTGTCGGCCTGGTGCCTGACGGCGGCTCGACCTGGATGCTGCCGCGCATGATCGGGCTCGCCCGTGCGCGCGAATTGTCGCTGCTGGCAGAGAAGCTCCCGGCCGAGAAGGCGTTGGAATGGGGCCTGATCAACCGCGTTTTCGACGACGCCTCGCTGATGGAAGAAGCCTTGAAGCTTGCCGGACGGCTGGCCGAGGGACCGGCATCGCTTGGCTTCGTCCGGCGCCTCTATTGGGACAGCCCCCACAACAGCTTCGAGCAGCAGATCGAGCTCGAACGCCACGCCCAGGGCCGCGCCGGCCGCAGCGCGGACTTCATGGAGGGCGTGAAAGCCTTCCTGGAAAAGCGGCCCGCCAAGTTTACAGGCGTGTAACCGGTCCTCGCGGCCGCGTGACTTGCGTAACGGAAGATTCCCTGACATTTGGCCTTCCGACATTTCCGGGAGGATCGGATGCGACGGACCCTGACGGCGCTGCTCGGCGCCTGCGCCATCATCATCACCGCTGCCCATGGCGAAGCGCCCAAGACGCAATACGGCACATGGGGCGTCGATCTCGCCGCAATGGACAAGAGCGTACGGCCCGGCGACGACTTCTTCAGCTACGTCAACGGCACCTGGTCCAAGAGCGCCGTCATTCCCGCCGACCGCTCCAGCACCGGCTCGTTCCAGGACCTCGAAATCCTGAGCGAGAACCGCATGAAGGACATCGTAACCGGGCTCGAAGCCAAGTCTTACGGCCAGCTCTCGCCCGAAGAGAAGCAGCTTCGCGATCTCTACGATGCCTACATGGATCAAAAGCAGATCGACTCGCGCGGCCTGGCGCCCGAAAAGACCGATCTCGATTACTTCGCCTCGCTGAAGACGCTGAACGACGTCGCCAGAGCGATGGGCGATCCCGCGCGCGAGACCGCTCGCGTATTCGCAGACTTCGTGAATGCGGATGCCAAGAATTCCGACATCTATAGGCTCTACATCACCCAGTCCGGTCTCGGCATGCCGGACCGCGATTACTATCTGCGCGACGACAAGGCGCTGGCGACGACCCGCGACTCTTACAAGAAATACCTCGTCGACATGATGAGCCTTGCCGGCATGAGCGATGCGCAAAAGCGCGCGGACGCCGTCTATGCGCTGGAAACGGAGATCGCCAAAGCCGAATGGCCTGCGGCCGACCGACGTCAGGCCCTCAAAGTCTACAACCCGATGACGATCTCGGAGCTGGAGAAGTTTGCCCCCGGCTTCCCCTGGCGCGACTATTTCGCCGCGGGAGAGCTTCCGTTCGCGACGCCGGACGGCAAGGAACGCGTCGTCATCGTGCGCGAGAACACCGCCTTCCCGGCGCTGGCGAAGCTCTTCGCGGCCACGCCCGTCGCGGTGTGGCGCGACTATCTCACGGTTCATTATCTCCACGGCATGGCGGCATATCTGCCGAAGAAATTCGACGATGCCGACTTCGCCTTCTACGGCAAGGTGCTCAACGGTCAGGACCAGCAGCTGCCGCGCGACACCCGTGGCGTGCACGAGCTCGACAACCGGCTCGGCCATCCTCTGGGCAAGCTCTACGTAGCCAGATATTTCCCGCCGGCGGCGAAGGCCAAAGCCGAACAGCTGGTCTCCAACCTGCTCAAGGCCTACGACGCCGATATCCGCACCATCGACTGGATGACGCCGGCAACGCGGCAGAAGGCGCTCGACAAGCTTCATGCGTTCACGCCGCATATCGGCTACCCCGACAAGTGGCGCGACTATTCCGGCCTCGTCATCAAGCGCGACGACCTCAGCGGCGACGTCGAGCGCAGCGACATGTTCGAATGGAAATACCGCATGAACCGGATCGACCGGCCCGTCGACCGCAACGAATGGGGCATGACGCCGCCCACGATCAATGCCTATTACACGCCGTTCCTGAACTCGATCTTCTTCCCGGCCGCGATCCTGCAGCCGCCCTTCTTCGATGCCAATGCCGACGACGCAGTGAACTATGGCGGCATCGGCGCGGTGATCGGCCACGAGATCAGCCACGGCTTCGACGATCAGGGCAGCCATTTCGACGGCAAGGGCACCTTGACGAACTGGTGGACGGATGCCGACCGCAAGGCGTTCGAGGAGCGCACCTCGGCGCTCGGCGCGCAATTCGATTCCTATGAGCCGCTGCCCGGCCTGCACGTCAACGGCAAGCTGACCATGGGCGAGAACATCGGCGATCTTTCCGGCCTCGCCATCGCGCTCAAGGCGTATCACATCGCGCTGGACGGCAAGCCGGCGCCGGTGCTGGATGGTTATACCGGCGATCAGCGCTTTTATCTGTCCTATGGCCAGATCTGGCGTTCGAAATACCGCGACAACGCGATCCGCAGGCAGGTGCTCTCCAATCCGCACAGCCCGGCCGAGTTCCGCGTCATCGGCAACACGCGCAACCAGGACGGCTGGTACGCGGCGTTCGATGTGAAACCGGGCGACAAGTACTATTTGCCGCAAGCGCAGCGGGTGCATATCTGGTAAGCCCCGCATTAACCAAACCGGTCCGGCCGCCCGCGTCGGGGTGACTTGTGTTATGGCCGTTAACCTGACATTTGGTCCGCGGAAAAATTCCCGGAGGACGGAATGCGACGGACTGTGACGGCGCTGCTTGGCGCCTGCGCCGTGATCACCGCGGCCTATGGCGACGCGCCCAAGACCCAATATGGCACCTGGGGTGTCGACCTGGCCGCGATGGACAAGAGCGTGCGGCCGGGCAACGACTATTTCCTGTTCGTGAACGGCGCCTGGTACAAGAACGCGGTCATTCCGCCGGACCGCTCCAGCACCGGTTCCTTCCAGGATCTGCGCATCCTGAGCGAAAAGCGCATGATCGAGATCGCGGCGTCGCTCGACGCCAGGCCGTACGACCAGCTCACCGCCGAAGAGAAGAAGCTGCGCGATCTCTATGACGCCTATATGGATCAGAAGCAGATCGACGCCAACGGCCTGAAGCCGGCGCGGCACGATCTCGACTATATCGCCTCCCTGCCAGACCTGAACGCCGTGGCCGCCGCCATGGGCGATCCGAAACTGCAGCTCGCCTCCCCGATCGGACTTGGCATCGGCATCAACGACAAGAACCCGAACGCCTATTCCATCAATTTCTATCAGTCCGGCCTCGGCATGCCCGACCGCGACTATTACCTGCGCAAGGACGCCGAGCTCGACAAGACGCGCGACGCCTACAAGAAGCACATGGCCGCGATGTTCGCGCTGGCCGGCATCATGGACGGCGAGAAGCGCGCCGCAGCCGTCTACGACCTCGAATACCGCATGGCCGAAGCCGATTGGCCGAACGAGGATCGCCGCGACGAAGACAAGGTCTACAATCCGATGACCTTCGCGGAACTGAAAACGATGGCGCCCGGGTTCCCGTGGGATGCATTGATGTCGCGCACGGGCCTGCCGGTGGACGCGCAGCGCCAGGTGATCGTAGCCGAGAAGACCGCGTTTCCGAAGCTCGCCAAGATCTTCGCCGAGACGCCGGTGGCGACGTGGCGCGACTATCTCACCCTGCACTATCTGCACACCTACGCGCCGGTGCTGCCGAAGGCGTTCGACGACGAGGACTTCGCCTTCTACGGCACGGTGCTGCAGGGCAATGCGCAACAGCTTCCCCGCGGGGCGCGCGCGGCGCATCTGCTCGACGACGACATGGGCGAAGCGCTGGGCAAGCTCTACGTCGCGAAATACTTCCCGCCGGAGGCCAAGGCCAAGGCGCTCGCGCTGGTGCACAACCTGCTCAAGGCCTATGCCGCCGACATCCAGACGCTCACCTGGATGACGCCGCAGACCAAGGCGAAAGCGGAAGAGAAGATCCGGAAATTCGCGATCAAGATCGGCTATCCGGACAAGTGGCGCGACTATTCCGCGCTCGAAATCCGCCGCGACGATATCCTGGGCGACGTCCAACGCGCGTCCGAGTTCGAATGGAACCGCGAGGCCAGGCGCATCAACCGGCCGACGGACAAGTCGGAATGGGGCATGAGCCCGCCGACCGTCAACGCCTACAACAATTCGCAGTGGAACGAGATCGTGTTCCCGGCGGCGATCATGCAGCCGCCCTTCTTCGATCCCAACGCCGACGACGCGGTGAACTATGGCGGCATCGGCGCGGTGATCGGCCACGAGATCAGCCATGGCTTCGACGATCAGGGCTCGAAGTTCGACGCCGACGGCCGCTTCAACAACTGGTGGACGCCCGAAGACCGCAAGGTATTCGAGGCGAAGACCAGGGCGCTGGGCGCGCAGTACGACTCCTACGAGCCCCTGCCCGGCATACACATCAACGGCGCCTTCACCATGGGCGAGAACGTCGCGGACAATGCCGGCGTCGCGATCGCGCTCAAGGCCTATCACATCTCGCTGAACGGCAAGCCGGCGCCGGCGATCGACGGCTATACCGGCGATCAGCGCTTCTATCTGTCCTTCGGTCAGATCTGGCGCTCGAAGATGCGCGAGGGGGCGCTGCGCCAGCAATTGCTTTCCAACGAGCACAGCCCTGCGATGTGGCGGCCGATCGGCGCGGTGCGCAACCAAGACGAATGGTATGCCGCCTTCGACGTGAAGCCTGGCGACAAATTCTATCTGCCGCCGGACCAGCGCGTGCATCTCTGGTAACGGACGGGGCGCCGCGGAAACGTGGCGCCCTTTTTCCTTCGAGGGGGATCTCATGAATCCGGCAGCCATATTCCGCCTCTTGGCGTTGGGCGCGATCTCGATCGCCGCGGTCCCGGCCTACGCGGCGCCCGCCGTGCCGCCCTGGGGCGTGGACCTCGGTTACATCGACAAGACGGTGGCGCCGGGCGACGATTTCTTTGCCTATGCCAATGGCGGCTGGCTGAAGACGGCCGCGATCCCCGCCGACCGTTCCTACGCCGGCGTCAATCTGGAGATCGACAAGAAGAACGAGCAGCGCCTCAAGGACATCGTCGCCGGGCTGCACGCCAACGCCGCCAACGACGAAGAGCGCAAGCTGCGCGATCTCTACGACGCCTATACCGATCAAGCTGCGCTCGAGCAGATCGGTCTCGCGCATGCCCGGGTCGACCTCGACCGCATCGCAAAAATTCAGACGCTTCCCGACGTGGCAGCGGAGATGGGTGCGGTCCGATTGAACCTCGACGGGCCCTTCGGCCTCTATCTCGGCATCGACGACAAGCATCCGACCGCCTATTCGGTGAACCTCTATCAGTCCGGCCTCGGTCTGCCCGACCGTGACTACTATCTGCGCGACGACAAGGAGATCGCCGATACGCGCGTCGCCTATGGGAAATATCTCGCGGCGATGCTCACCTATGCCGGCGCGGCCGATGCGGACAGGCGCGCCGCGGCCGTCCTGAATCTGGAGCACGACCTGGCCGTGGCGTCGTGGCCCGCCGCCGACCGGCGCGACGCCGACAAGACCTACAATCCGATGCCGGTCGCAGACCTGGAGATGATGGCGCCGGGCTTCCCATGGAACGAATTCTTCCGCGCCGCCGGCATTTCGCCGGCCTCGCCCAAGGGCAAGCGCATGGTCATCGTCGCCGAGCGCTCGGCATTTCCCAAGCTCGCGGAGGTTTTCGCGGCGACGCCGGTCGCGGTGTGGCGCGATTACCTGACCACCCGCTATCTGCACAGCTTCGCGGCCTATCTGCCGAAGAAATACGACGATGCGGATTTCGCCTTCTATGGCGCCGTGCTCCACGGCCAGACCCAGCAGCTCGACCGGGCGACGCGCGCGGTGCAGCTGCTCGACAGCCAGATGGGCGAGGCGCTGGGCAAGCTCTATGCGGCGAAATACTTCCCGCCCGAGGCCAAGGCGAAGGCCGACGCGCTCGTGCACAACCTGCTCGAAGCTTATGCCCAGGACATCAAGACTCTGTCCTGGATGACGCCGGCGACGCGCGCCAAGGCGCTGGAGAAGCTGGCGGCCTATATGCCCAAGATCGGCTACCCCGATCGTTGGCGCGACTATTCGGCGCTCGCGATCTCGCGCGGCAACCTGGTCGAAGACATCCAGAACGCGACGCAGTTCGAATGGGACCGCCGCCTCAAGCGCATCGACCAGGCGGTCGACCGCAGCGAATGGGGCATGTCGGTGCCCACCAACAATGCGTACTACAACCCGACCCTCAACGAGATCGTGTTCCCGGCCGGCATCCTGGTGCCGCCGTTCTTCGATGCCGATGCGGACGATGCGGTGAACTACGGAGAGATCGGCGCCACCATCGGTCACGAGATCAGTCACGGCTTCGACGATCAGGGCTCGAAATACGACGGCCAGGGCGTTCTCAAGAGCTGGTGGACGGACGCGGACCGCAAGAATTTCGACGCCCGCACCCAGGCCCTCGCCAGGCAGTACGACGCCTACGAACCCTTGCCCGGCATCCACATCAACGGGCAACTGACCTTGGGCGAGAACATCGCCGATCTCGCGGGCCTGGTGATCGCCTACAAGGCCTATCACCTCTCGCTGCACGGAAAGCCCGCGCCGGTGCTGAACGGGCTCACCTGCGACCAGCGCTTCTACATCGCCTACTCACAAAGCTGGCGCGAGAAGAACCGCGACGCCATCCTGCGCGCGCGGCTGCTGTCGAACCCGCACAGCCCGGCCGCGTATCGCGTCAACGGCGTGGTGCGCAACGACGACGGCTGGTACGCCGCCTTCGACATCAAGCCGACGGATAAGTATTACCTGCCGCCGGACCAGCGCGTGCGGCTTTGGTGACGTACGACGGGCGGGTTCAGGACCTCTTCTTCCTCTTCCGCACCGCAGGGGCAGCGAGCGCCACGCAGTGTGCTGCGCGCGCCCATTGCGCGAGTTCGTCGGGGTCGTCGTAGAGCCGGTCGGGCAGCGCGAACCATGAGGTCACCACCGTTTCGCCGCCCTTCTCGAAACTGAACGGCTTGCACTTTTCGGCGACGAAAGCCTTGCGGGTTTGCTCGTCGGTCTTGAAGTAGATGATGTCGCCAAAGACCATGCCGATCATCACGTCGCCGGCATAGAGTCCTTCGCCGCCGAAGAAGCGCTTTGCCGCGATCGGTCCGAATTCGGCGAACAGGTCGTCGTAGCGACTCAAGCTTCCGCTGCCGGCTGGATCGAGACGCTCTCGCCGCAGCCGCAGGCCGCGGTCTGGTTCGGGTTGTTGAAGACGAAGCGCGCGCCCAGCTTCTCGCGCACGAAATCCATTTCGGTGCCGATCAGGAACAGAATCGCCTTGGGCTCGATGAAAATGCGCACGCCCTTGTCCTCGACCACTTCGTCGAGCGGGTTGGCGCTTTCGGCATAGTCCATGGTGTAGCTCATGCCGGCGCAGCCGCCATTGGTCACGCCCACGCGCACGCCCTGGTACTTTCCTTCGGCGCTATCCATGATTTCGCGGATGCGCGCAGCCGCGGCATCGCTGAGCCGCACGGCCTTGGGGCGCTCGCGCTTAGGACGGGAAGTGGTCGCTGTGGTTTCCATCAGTACATGTTCAGTTCGAGTTTCGCTTCTTCGCTCATGTTGGCGGGCGTCCAGGGCGGATCGAAGACCAGATTGACCTTGACCTTGCCGACGCCCTCCACCTCTTCCACCGCCTTCTGCACCATGCCGGGCATCTCGCCGGCGACGGGGCAGTTCGGCGCGGTCAAGGTCATGTCCACGGTCACGTCCTTGTTGTCCGCGACGTCGACCTTATAGATAAGCCCGAGTTCGTAGATGTCCACCGGGATCTCGGGATCGTAGACGGTCTTGAACGCGGCGATCAGCTTTTGCGTAAACGCCTCCAGCTCTTCCGGCGACAGCGCGGAAGCGGTTTCGGCGGCAGGCTGGATCGGTTCGACGTTCATTCGCTCTTGGCGGCACCGCCGCCCTCCAGCGCAGACTTCATCGTGTGCCAGGCCAAGGTTGCGCATTTCACCCGCATCGGAAACGCGCTGACGCCCGCCATGACCTCCAGCGTCTCACGATCGTCCGGCGCCAGTTCGCCGGTATCCGCCTCGCCCTTCACCAGATGCAGGAACCCGCCCATCAGCTTTTCGGCCTCGTCGACGGTGCGGCCGACCAGCATGTCGGTCATCAGCGAAGCCGAAGCCTGGCTGATGGCGCAGCCCTTGCCCTCGAAGCTGATGCCGGCGATGCGATTGTCCGGAGCGAGCTTGAGATAGATTTTCACGCGGTCGCCGCACAGCGGATTGTAGCCCTCGCCGCTGTGCGTGGCGCCTTCGAGCGCTCCGAAATGGCGCGGATGGCGCGAGTGATCGAGGATCACCTCCTGGTACAGCTCGCGCAGGGAATCGTCCATCGCCTCTAACCCAGTATCTTTCGCGCCTTGTGCAGCGCCGCGATCAGGGCCTCCACTTCGGCCATGGTGTTGTAGAACGCGAAGGACGCGCGGGTGGTCGACTCCACGCCGAAGCGCTCCATCAGCGGCTGCGCGCAGTGATGCCCCGCGCGCACCGCGATGCCTTCACGGTCGAGAATGGTTGCGAGATCGTGGGCGTGCATGCCCTGCGCCTCGAAAGACAGGATCGCGCCCTTGCGCGGCGCATCCCCGATGACCCGCAGCCAGTTCAGCTCGCGCAGCCGCTCTCGCGCGGTGGACAGCAGCGCATGTTCGTGCGCGCGGGCGCCGGCGCGGTCCAGCGACGCGAGATAGTCGATCGCCGCGGCCAGCCCCACGCTTTCGACGATCGGCGGCGTGCCGGCCTCGAAGCGCGCGGGCGGATCGGCATAGGTGATGCGGTCGCACGCGACTTCTCGGATCATCTCTCCGCCGCCGTTGAACGGCCGCATCGCCTTGAGATGGGACCGCTTGGCATAGAGCGCGCCGATGCCGGTCGGCCCGTAGAGCTTATGCGCGGTGAGGCAATAGAAATCGACATCCAGATCGCGCACGTTGACGATCTCATGCACCGCGCCCTGGCAGCCGTCGGACAGCACCGGCACGCCCTTGGCATGCGCCCGCGCCACGATTTCCTTCAGCGGCGAGACGGTGCCGAGCACGTTGGACATATGCGCGACAGCGACCAGTTTGGTGCGCGGCCCGACGGCGGCATCCACGGCGTCCGCATCCAGAGAGCCGTCGTCCGCGACATCGACCCAGCGCAGCACGGCGCCCGCGCGCTCGCGCAGGAAATGCCACGGCACGATATTGGAATGATGCTCCATCACGCTGAGCACAATCTCGTCGCCGGGATCGATCCGCGGCGCGAGATACGAATAGGAGACGAGATTGATCGCCTCGGTTCCGCCCTTGGTGAAGACGATTTCGTCGGCATGGGCCGCGTTCAGGAACTGCCGCACCTTCTCGCGGGCCGCTTCGTAGCGCTCGGTCGACGCCGCGGAGAGAAAGTGCACGCCGCGATGCACATTGGCGTATTCGCTGGCGGCGAAGTCGCGCATCGCATTCAGCACCTGACGCGGCTTTTGCGCCGAAGCCGCATTGTCCAGATAGGCAAGCGGTTTGCCGTAAACCGTGCGCGATAGGATCTCGAAATCCCCGCGCACGGCGACCGGATCGAAGGCAGTCGCGATCTTGGCCGGCGCGTTCATGGCGCGGCCGCCTGCGGCAGCGCCGCTTCCACGGCGTTCCACAGAATCTCATGCATCGCGGGATCGTTCACGTCCGCGAAAGCCTCTTCGAGGAACGCGCGGATCAACAGGTTGCGGGCCTCGACTTCCGGTATGCCGCGGGAGCGCAGATAGAACAACGAATCCGCATCGAGATCGCCGATCGCCGCGCCATGCGCGCATTTCACGTCGTCGGCGAAAATCTCGAGCTCCGGCTTCAAGTCGATCTCCGCGCGCTCGGCGAGCAGCAGCCCCTTGGCGGTCTGCCGGCTGTCGGAGCCGTCGGCGCCTTCCGCAACCGTGATCTTGCCCTGATAGACGCCGCGTGCCTGGTTCCCTGCCACATATTTGAAAAGCTGCGTCGACTGCGTGTCCGGCGCGGCATGCACGAGGTGGGTGGTGATGTCGGCATGGTTGTTGGCGACAACGCATGCGCCGGACAGATGCGCCTGCGCACCATCATCTTCGAGCGCAATATGCAGTTCCGTGCGCGCCAGCTTTCCGCCCAACTCCGCAAAGTGCGCGCGATAGGCGCCGCCTGCGGCTACCCGGATCGCAACGTCTGCGATACGCACGGTTTCGGTTGCCGGCGCAAGTCGGAAATGGGTCAGACCCGCATTGCGTCCGATCGCGATGTCCACGGCGACATTCGAAAAACCCTTCGCCGTCGTGGTTTCGCGCAGCACCAAAGAGGCACCGTCTTCGATCACGATCACGGCGCGGGCATGCCCGGGCTCGGAAAGCTCCAGCTGGACGAATCCCGGATGGTTCTTCGCGACGCGAATGAAAATTCCCGCTTTGGCGGTGGAAATGGCGAGCGCGGCCATCGCCCCATGCTCGCCGCGCGGCGCGATTTTCGGCAACGCGCCGGCCTCTGCACCCTGCGCAACGACGACGGACCAATTGGCCGCAGGCGCGGCAGCGACTTCGGCCTCGTCGATCGCGCCGCGCAGGTCGCTGTATTTCCAGTCCTCGACCCGGCGGTTGGGAAGAGCCAGCGCGTTCATGCCGCGTCCTTCACGATGCCCTCGTAGCCCCTGGCTTCGAGTTCGTGCGCCAGTTCCGCGCCGCCTTCCTTGATGATGCGGCCCGCGGAGAGCACATGCACCCGGTCGGGCACGATGTATTGCAACAGCCGCTGATAGTGGGTGATCACCAGCATGGCGCGTTCGGGCGAGCGCAGCGCGTTGACGCCTTCGGCCACCAGCTTCAGCGCGTCGATGTCCAGGCCGGAGTCGGTCTCGTCCAAAATGGCGAGCTTCGGTTCGAACAACGCCATCTGAAGGATTTCCAGCCGCTTCTTCTCGCCGCCGGAGAAACCGACGTTCAGCGGCCGCTTCAGCATCTCCTCGCTGACCTTGAGTTCGGCCGCCTTGGCGCGCACGCGCTTGAGCACCCCCATGGCATCGAGCTCGCTGTCGCCGCGCGCGCGGCGCTGTGCATTGAGCGCGGTCTTGAGGAAGGTCAGCGTGGTGACGCCGGGAATCTCGACCGGATACTGCATGGCCAGGAACACACCCTTCGCCGCGCGTTCTTCCGGCGCCAGAGCGGTCAAATCCTCGCCGCGATAGCGGATCGTGCCGCCAGTGATCTCGTAACCGGCGCGGCCTGCGAGCACATAAGACAATGTCGACTTGCCCGAACCGTTCGGGCCCATGATCGCGTGCACCTCGCCCGCATTCACGGTGAGGCTCACTCCTTTGAGGATTTCCTTGCCGCCGACGGCCGCGTGGAGGTCTGTGATTTCAAGCATTATCCCACGCTCCCCTCGAGCGAGATGCCGACGAGCTTCTGCGCCTCGACCGCGAATTCCATTGGCAATTGTTGCAGCACCTCGCGGCAGAAGCCGTTGACGATCAGCGCCACCGCCTCTTCCTGGCCGATGCCGCGCTGCAGGCAATAGAACAGCTGGTCCTCCGCGATCTTCGAGGTCGTCGCTTCGTGCTCGATGCGCGCGGACGGATTGCGGCTCTCGATGTACGGCACCGTATGCGCGCCGCATTGCTTGCCGATGAGCAGCGAGTCGCACTGGGTATGGTTGCGCGCGTTCGCGGCCTTGGGATGCACGCTGACCAGCCCGCGATAGGTGTTCTGCGCCCGGCCGGCGCTGATGCCTTTCGACACGATGCGCGAGCGCGTGTTGCGCCCCAGATGCAGCATCTTGGTGCCGGTGTCGGCCTGCTGGAAATGATTGGCGATGGCGATGGAGTAGAACTCGCCCACGCTGTTGTCGCCGCGCAGGATGCAGCTCGGATATTTCCAGGTGATGGCCGAGCCGGTCTCGACCTGCGTCCAGCTGATCTTGGAATCGCGGCCGCGGCAATCGCCGCGTTTGGTGACGAAGTTGTAGATGCCGCCTTTGCCCGCTTCGTCGCCCGGATACCAGTTCTGTACCGTCGAATATTTGATCTCCGCGCCGTCGAGCGCGACCAGTTCGACGACGGCGGCATGAAGCTGGTTCTCGTCGCGCTTGGGCGCGGTGCAGCCTTCGAGATAGGAGACGTAGGCGCCCTCGTCCGCCACGATCAGCGTGCGCTCGAACTGTCCGGTCTCGCTGGCGTTGATGCGGAAATAGGTCGACAGCTCCATCGGGCAGCGCACGCCCTTGGGCACATAGACGAAGGTGCCGTCGGAGAACACCGCCGAGTTCAAGGTCGCGAAGAAATTGTCGGTAACCGGAACCACCGTGCCGAGATATTTGCGCACCAGCTCCGGATAGTCGCGAATCGCCTCCGAAATCGGGCAGAAGATCACGCCCGCCTCGTTGAGCTTTTCCTTGAAGGTCGTCGCCACCGACACGGAATCGAACACCGCGTCGACCGCGACGCCGGCCAGCAGCTTCTGCTCCGAGAGCGGGATGCCCAGCTTGTTGTAGGTTTCCAGCAGCTTGGGATCGACCTCGTCCAGGCTCTGCTTCGCGGGCGTGTTCTTGGGCGCCGCGTAGTAATAGGCATTCTGATAGTCGATCCTGGGATAGTGCACGCGCGCCCAGTTGGGCTCGCGCATCCCGGTCCAGCGGCAGTACGCGCCCAAGCGCCATTCCAGCATCCAGTCCGGCTCGCCCTTCTTGGCCGAAATGAAGCGCACGATGTCTTCCGACAAGCCCCTGGGCGCGCGCTCCATCTCGATGTCTGTGACGAAGCCGTATTTGTATTTCTCCGCCAAGGCGGAGACTTTTTCGCGGGTTTCGACGGCAGCCATCACGCAGCCTCCCGCGCGGGCGCGCGTGCCAACAGTCGGGCGATGGCGGCGATCGCGGCATCGACATCGGCCGCCGTCGAATTCCAGCCGAAACTCGCGCGCAGAGCGCAGCGCGCAATCTCGTCGGGCACGCCCATCGCCTTGAGCACATGCGACGGCCGCACCTTGCCCGAGGAACAGGCCGCGCCCGAACTCACCATCACGCCGTCGAGATCGAGCGAAATGATCGCGGTTTCGGCGGCGATGCCGGGCAAGGCGAAATTGGAGGTGTTCGAGAGGCGCTCTGCGTTCGCGCCGAAGATCGTCACGTCCGGCGCCAATGCTCTCAGTTGGGTCTCGAACCGGTCGCGCAGGCCGCTATCGCGTGGCGCCGCCGCTTCGGCCGCGGCACCGAATCCGGCGATGCCCGCGACATTTTCCGTACCCGCGCGCAGACCGCGCTCCTGCCCGCCGCCGACGAGCTGATGCAACAGCGGCGCGTCGCGCCTGACGATGAGGGCGCCGATACCTTGCGGTCCGCCGATCTTGTGCGCCGAAATCGAAAGATAATCGGCCTCAGGCAGCGGCATTTTGCCGAACGCCTGAACCGCATCGACGAAGAGAAGCGCACCGGCTGCGCGCGCAATCGCCGCCGCTTCCACAACCGGCTGTACCACACCGGTCTCGTTGTTCGCGGCCATCAGCGCGACGAGCGCGCGGCCCTTGCCTTCGCGCAGCATGCCGCTCAGCGCGTCGAGGTCGGCGACACCGTTGCCGTCGACCGGAATGAACTGAAGCCGCGATCCCGGCGTCTTCTCGGCCAATGCTTCTGCGGCCGCGATGACGCTGTCGTGTTCGATCGCCGAAACGAAAAGCCGCGTGATGCGCAGGCCGGCCTCGGCCGCCCCTTCAACGGCACCGCGCAACGCCAGCGCATTGGCTTCCGTGCCGCCGCTGGTGAAAACGATCTCGCCCGCCGGCACGCTGGCGCGCTTTGCCACCTGCTCGCGCGCGCGCTCAATTTCCGCACGGGACGCGCGGCCGGCGGCATGGATTGAGGACGGATTGCCGCCGATCTCGAGCGCGCGCTCCATTGCGGTCCGGGCCTCAGGCCGCAGCGGCGACGTCGCGTTGTGATCCAGATAAGCCACGAACACTCTCTTTCAGGCTGCGGCGCGATCGGAATTGGCGGGCTCGTGGGCGCGGCCGAGTACGCGCTTCTCCACCACGTCGCTCAACGACACCGATGCGAGGAACACGTGGATCTGCCGGCCGAGTTCTTCCCAAAGATCGTGAGTCACGCAGCGCATGCCTGTCGCGGTGCAGCCCTTCGGACTGCCGCTGCGGCAGCGCGTCGCCGTGATCGGCTCGTCCACCGCTACGATGACGTCGGCGATGCGGATGTCTGCCGCGGGCCGGCTCAGCCGGTAGCCGCCGCCCGGGCCGCGCACGCTGCGCACCAACCCGCCGCGGCGCAGCTTGGCGAAGAGCTGTTCCAGGTAGGACAGCGAGATCTCCTGGCGCGTCGCGATATCGGCGAGCGACACGGGCCGGGCGGCCTGTTCCTGCGCTGCCAAGTCGGCCATCGCCATCACGGCGTATCGTCCTTTGGTGCTGAGCCTCATCGGTCTAACTCCCGGCAGACATGCGCGTTTTCCTTGCTTTTCAGGGGCCGCTTTGGTGTACAAGCACGGCCATGCGCACGTCCGAAAACCACCCAGAGCATATAAATTTCCCGAGTACATTGGTCAAGTATTGAGCCGAGAATGTGCCAGAAATCCGCTAATTCCTTGAATATGACAGATATTTTTAATTGCCTAAAGTTCTGGGAATTGAAGATCCGGGACCAAAAGGCGCGCCATCGGGGGACGCATGCCTGACATCATCTTGCCGGGCCCGGCGGGCCGCATCGAAACCCGCTTCCAGAGGCAAAAAGCCCAGGGCGCGCCGATGGCGCTGGTGCTGCATCCGCACCCGCAGTTCGGTGGGACGATGAACAATCCGCTGGTCTATGACCTCTTTCATATGTTCCACGGACTCGGCTGCACCACCGTCCGCTTCAATTTCCGCGGGGTCGGCCGCAGCCAGGGCACGTTCGATTCGGGCGCGGGCGAATTGTCGGATGCGGCCGCGGTGCTCGACTGGATGAACACGCTCTATCCCAACCCGTCCCATGTCTGGGTCACCGGAATTTCCTTCGGCGCCTGGATCGGCATGCAGCTTCTGATGCGGCGGCCGGAAATCACCGGCTTCGTCTCCATCGCACCGCCCGCGAGCATGTACGATTTCGCGTTCCTCGCGCCCTGCCCGGCATCTGGCCTCATCGTTCACGGCACCCGCGACCAGGTCGTGCCGGAGCCCGACGTGCAGAAGCTGGTCGACCGTTTGACGGCGCAAAAAGGCATCCGGATCACCTACAACAAGGTCGAAGGCGCCAACCACTTCTTCGACAAGCATGAAGGCGACGTTGTCGAGGTGGTCAAGGAGTACGTCTCGAAAGTGATGAGCTCGCCGCGCGTGGGGCGCTAGATCTTGATGCCCGAGGCGAGCGACTTCCAATCCGAGTTCCTGCGCAACTTCGTGGCGCGCGGACATTATTACGATTGTACCGACCGCGAGGGCCTGGATGCGCTGCTGAAGAAAGAGCGCGTGACCGCCTATATCGGCTTCGATTGCACGGCGCCGAGCCTGCATGTCGGCCACGCCATGCAGATCATGACCCTGCGCCGCCTGCAGCAATTCGGCCATCGACCGATCGTGGTGATGGGCGGCGGCACGACGAAGGTCGGCGATCCCTCCTTCCGCAACGAAGCCCGGCCGCTGCTCAGCGAAGCGCAAATCGAGAGCAACAAGCAGGCCATCCTGAAATCGTTCAGGAATTTCCTGAAATTCGGCGACGGGCCCGGCGACGCCATCATGGTCGACAACGCCGAATGGCTCGACAAGCTCGAATACATCCCGTTTCTGCGCGAGATCGGGCGCCACTTCTCGGTCAACCGCATGCTGGCGATGGAGAGCGTGCGCGCGAAGATCGAGAACGACCTGCCCTTCTCGTTCCTCGAATTCAACTACTCGATCATGCAGGCCTACGATTTCGTCGAGCTCTATCGCCGCTATGACTGCCGGCTGCAGTCCTCGGGTTCCGATCAGTGGGGCAATATCGTCAGCGGCATCGATCTGGCGCGGCGCGTGGAGAACGTGCAGCTCTTCGGACTCACCACGCCGCTGATCACCACGGCATCGGGCGCCAAGATGGGCAAGACCGCGGCCGGCGCGGTGTGGCTCAACCCGGACATGTGTTCGCCCTACGATTACTGGCAGTTCTGGCGCAATACCGAGGATGCCGATGTCGGTCGCTTCCTGCGAATTTTCACCGACCTGCCTGACGAGGAAATCGCGCAGCTCGAGGCGCTCCAGGGCGCGGAGCTGAACGAGGCGAAAAAGATCCTCGCCACCGAAGCCACCGCCATCTGCCACGGCCGCGCCGCGGCGCAGGGAGCTGCCGATACAGCGCGGCGCACTTTCGAGGAAGGCGCGGCGGCCGAGGGGCTGCCGACTGTCACTGTATCCAGACTGGAACTTCAGGAGGGAAAGTCTCTTGCACTCATCGCGAAGCTATGCGGCTTGCTGTCTTCTGCGAACGCTGCGAGGCGAGAGATTGGAAATGGCGGTTTGCGCGTGAATGATGAAATTGTAAAGGATCCGGAACGTATCATTAGCTTGCGAGATGAGAGGGATGGAGTGATCAAAATTTCTCATGGCAGAAAAAAACATATCCTCCTCAAGCCCATATAAGGACCTTTTTGTCCCACCTAATCGTCATGGCCGGCCTTGTGCCGGCCACCCATACACTCGGTAGCGGATTTTTGTGCTCATCCCGACAAGCCAAGGATGCAGGCTGATCCAAAAAAGTTTTTGCGCGCGATCAAATTGATCTTCCACTCGCGCTCAGACCAATTTCCAGCACCGTGGTTATGGGTGGCCGGCACAAGGCCGGCCATGACGATTTTTTGTTGATGCCCGCAACTCGCGATGACGCGTGCGCTTTCCTTTCGAATGCAATGGGCGCCAGCATCGTTTCACGCAAACCATCATGGCCGGGACAAGCCCGGCCATGACGATGGTTGGAGAAGCGAGGTATATAATGAACATGACATTTGCGCGCGAGTCACTGCTTCAGGCCAGTTGGACTTGCCCGTAAGAGCCGGGCCATGGGCGTTTAGTGCGGTTTTGGCGTTGGCGACGGCGCCTGTTGCGGCGGTTGCGTGGCAGGCTTCGGTGGCGGCGCTGGAATCGGAGGCGGTTCTTGCTGCTTCTCCGCCGGCGGCGCGTTTGACGGTGCCTGCGCGACATTGGGCATATTGCCCTCGAAGATGCGCCTGAGGATGCCCGGCGTCAGAACCGACAGCGGATTGATGCTGATGTCCGGCTGATCGGCGTTGCCGCGGGCGGAATAGGTCATTCCGAACACGCCCTCCCCCTGTTTGGAAACCAGGACATTGCCCAGCAGCGGAATCTTTCCCAGCACGCTGTTGATGCCGAAGAGCGGCGCGAGCGCGCCCTTGATCGCGATGGCATTCTTTGGCCGATCGATATAGCCGTCGGCCGTAAAGCCTATGGCCGGACCGCTGGCGCGCGCGTCCTTGATGTCCAGCACCCCGTTCTTCGACGAGAACGGTGCCTCCAGCTTGTCGATCGCGATCCCCTGCCCTTGCATCAGATTGACGAGGCCATCCAGCGATCCCGCCGTGAACAGGCGCGCCAGGAACGGCTGGTTCATGACCTTGAAGTCGCGCAGCACCAGCCGGGCCTGGAAATCCGGTTTGGCTTCTTGCGGCACCTCGGTCGCCTTTCCGGGAAAGTTCACGGTGAGATCGGCCTTGCCGCCGCGAAGGCTGTTGAAACCGAACAGGCCGCGGGACAGTTGACCGAGGTCGCTGGCGGCAAAGGTAAGATGGCGGCCGGAATCCTGTGCCTTCATCTCCGCCTGCAACGAGGCTTTGCCCATCGTGCCGTTCAGGCTCATCGCGGAAAGCCGGTCGCCGATGCCGGCCGCGTCCATCGCGAAGGGCGAGATGGAGACGCCATCGCGCAGCACAAGCTTGTCCAGCCGCACGCTGATGTGGAACGGGCCGTCGATCTTGGTGTCTTCACCGCCGCTCTGGCCGGCAAGCCTGGTGCCGTCGAGCGCGCGCCCGCGCAACACGATGTCGGCGCCCGAAGGACCGCGGGTCAGTCCAAAAGAGAAGTCGTCGATGGCGCCGAAACGAACGGTCGGAAACGAGGCCTGCGCGAGATGACCGTCCACGTCGAAACTCGCGCCGCCGTTCGCCGTCACGCCCGGCCCGGAGAGCTTCAGGGAGCCCGAGCGCAGGCTGCTCTGCGGTCCGAACGCCGCCGTGATCCGCGCGCTGGTGGGAAAGCCTTGCGGCTTGTCCAGTCCGATGAGATCGAATTTCAGCTTCGTCGGCGCCAGATCCATCGTCATGTCGGCGGTGAGCAATGCGCCGCGATGGCCCGTCAGGGCCGCCATGATGTTGGCAGGCCCGTCCATCACGGCCGTCGATGGGAAGCCGATCGCCTTGCGCGCGCCGTTGTCGAGCACGCCCTTGACCGCCACGCGCGTCGTCACCGGGGACGAAGTGCGGAAATCCTCCTGCCAGTCGAGAGAAAGTTTCGAATCCTCCAGCAGCGCTGTTCCCGTGGCATGCAAGGCGTCATTGGTGATCGCGAATTTCACGGCACCGTCGTTCAGGCGAATGCGCTTGCCGAGCGGAACCGCCAAACCGGCGACGTCTGCGTTCACCGCGATGCGGATGTCGTCGACCTTGAGGTTCTTGGCCGTGGGCAGATGCAGCGCGAGATCGAACTGCGCCGTGCCCTTGGTCTGGCTCACGTCGATGCCGAAGCGCGAGGGATAGCCCAGCGGCTTCTTGTCGATCAGCGCCAGGATGTCCTGCACCGCGCCCGAACCGTGAACATCGATGTCGGCCAGCGTCGCGGGCACGTGAAGGTCGGCGATGGTCACCGTGCTCTTGCCGATCGCGACGGGACCGACGCGGCCGCCTTCGATCGCCGCCTTGAAGGTGTCGCCCAAAAGCGTCGCTTGACCGTTGAGAGCGGTGATGTGGGTGAGGCCCTGGATGTAATTCACTTCGGCATTCGAAATCGGAATCGAGACGTTCAGCGCGCCGTCCGGAAGCTGGTCTTCATCCAGCATCCCCGCCGGCATATGAACTTCGAAGGCGACCGTTCCGACCTTGGCCTGCGGCATGTTGCGGTCGATCCAGTCGCGCGCTCCGGCGGCAACCTTGAGCGGCCAGGCGCGCAGCAGATCGCGCACGCCGATCGGCGCCATCTGGCCCTTCAGTTCGACGGCGGGCGCCTTGCCCTGGACAAGCGTCACCACTCCGGACGCTTCTGCCGAAATGGCGTTGCCCGCGAGCGTCACGCGCTCGAGCTGGAAGTCCTTCGCACCGGGGACATAGCGTCCGCGGGCCGAAATATCGCGGAACGAAAGCGGCGCCGCGAATACGCCCGGCATGTCGAACGCCACCTTGTCGAGGCGGCTCTGGAAGCTGATGCTTTGAATCTCGCCAGAGGCATCGCGCACGAGATCGGCGCTTCCCGCCAGGTGTCCGGTTGCGCCTGCCGCGGTGAAAGTCCCCTGGTCGATAAGGATGCGGTTCGACGCGGCGTCGTAGCGGCCGTCGATCTGCATGGCCTTGACCTTCAGCGGCCCGCGTTGAAGTCCGGGTATCGCGATCGTGCCCTTGCCGCCGATTCCGAACTCGGCGTCCACCAGATGCGTGCCCTGCATCGTGAAGGACGCCGAGAGATCGGCCAGCAGGCCGAACGGCTTGAGCTTGGCGAGCGACGCGGCATCGGAACCGAGCGCCCGCAGATCGAGACCGGCGATGGCGACGGCGCCCTTGATCGATTTTTTTCCGGCCGGAAAGGTGAACTCGCCGGTGATGTGCGTGGGATGGCCCGAGACTTCCAGCGATGCGTCGAGCGACGCATCGAGGTCGCCGCCCGCCGTCGTCACATGCAGATTGGCGTCGGGCGCGACGAGGAAGATCCGGCTGCTCTCGTCCAGAAATGCGATGCGCGCCTTGCGCACCGCGAACTCCTTGAGCGCGGAGGCGCTGCCGCTGTTCTTGTTCAGCGCGTCGGAGATGCGCTTGAAGATGTCGGGCTGATCCTTGTCCTTCTCCACGCCCAGGCGCAGGCGGCCGGCTGCGGTGCGCACGAGAGTGAGTTCCACGCCCGCCAGCGTGATGCTGCGCACCACCATCTTGCCGCGAAGCAGCGGAGCGGCCGCAAGGTCGATATCGGCCTCGGGCGCCTGCGCGATGATGCGGCCTTCGGAGTCATAGACCTTCGCGCCCAGGATCACGAGGTTGACGCGGCCTTCGTCGCGGGACCACTCGATCGCCGCCTGGTCGTAGCGCACCTGCAGACCCGGCAGCGCCTGATCGAGCGCGTTGGGCAAGGTGCTGCCCAGCGGGCCCAGTGACAGCGGCCCGATCAGGAGCCGGATCGCTGCACCTGCCAGAAAGAACACCACCGCCGCGCCAGCCCCGCCGGCAATGAGCGCAGCGCGGCTGATGTGGTGCGCCTTGATATAGCGGCGGAAGAAGTCGATCACGGGCAGCATGACTACTCGGTTTGGGCCGGCGCGCGGGTGCTATCGCGGCCCATTGGGGCCAAAGCAGGGCCGCGATATTGTCCCATCAAAGCCAAACGGGGCCTGAACGGCGCGCTTGCACCGAATCGCACATCGTTTTAACCCCTTCAAACGCCGACTCCTTCGCGATCAGGGGCTACCCATATGGAACTGAAGCCCGGCGACAAGGCGCCGCCATTCAAGCTCGAAACCGACGGCGGCGGCACGATCGGCCTTGCGAGCCTCAAGGGCCGGCCCTTCGTCCTCTATTTCTACCCCAAAGACAATACGCCGGGCTGCACCCGGGAAGCCCAGGGCTTTTCGGAGAATCTCAAGAAATTCGAGCGCTTGGGCGTCGAAGTTGTGGGCATCTCCAAGGACAGCGTTGCGTCCCATGACCGCTTCAAGTCCAAGTATGCCCTCAAGCTGACTTTGGCGTCCGACCCCGAGGTCGAGGCGGCCAAGGCCTATGGCGTCTGGGGCGAAAAGACCCTCTACGGAAGGAAATTCATGGGCATGGAGCGCGCCACCTTCCTGGTCGATGCCAAGGGCCTGATCCGCGAAATCTGGCGCAGAGTGAAGGTTCCCGGGCATGTGGAGGCCGTCCTCGCCGCGGCAAAAGCCCTTTGAATCCCTCCAATCCTTTTGCGCCCCGGTTAACCTCCCGGTCGTTTTTCTGGGCTAAGAGCTTGATCAAGCGCCCGGAAGTAGGTGAAATGGACAAAACCGGGGTTGGCGCAAAAGACGCCCAAAAGGGAAGTTCTGGCATGGCCGATGGCATCGTCGACCGCGCGTGGGCGTGGCTCCATGAAACTTTCCCGGAACGTCAGATCTACATCCGCAGCGACGGGCGGGTGCAATTCTTTACCTTCAGTCCCACTCTACAGGCGACCCTCGCCGGACTCACACTGGTTTTCCTGGGCTGGGTCGCGTTTTCCACAGTCAATGTGATCTTCAAGGATCGAATCATCGCGGCCAAGGATCATCGCTATCAGCAGATGCAGTCGGCGTACGAGAACCGCGTCGCCGATCTGCAGATATCCTATGACGAGCTGAACGGCGCTCTGGTCTCCGCCGAAGACAAGTTCAAATCCACCGCCGACGAGCTTCAGACCAAACAGAACACCATCATGAAGTTCCTCGACCGCAAGCATCAGGTCGACACGCTGGTGTCGATGCCGGCTGCGGCCATCGTAAGCGCGCCCGATGCCAGGACCGGCGGCGCGGGCGACGGCATCACGTCCACGAATCCGGTCGGCGGGAGCGACGCCGACACCGACGACAGCGCGGCCGGTGCGACATCGCTTCAGATGATGCCGCAACCGGCTCAGCCGCAGCCGCGCACCGCGAAACCCGCGCGCGCCAGCCTGCTCGACATGGGCGGCAGCGCGCTGGGACGTCTGGCCGGCGCGTTGTTCGGCAGGCACGAACAGAAGCCGGCGAACGTCGCCGCGCTGGTGCGCCATCCCGCGCTGAAGATCCTGGCGGAGGAGACCGATCGCGTGCGCCGCATCGGCACGGCCGAAACCACGCTGATGCTGCAGGCGCAGAACGAAGTCTCCACCGGCGTGCAGATGGTGCGCTCGCTGATCTCGAACACGGGCATCAATCCCGACCAGTTCGAACAGAAATACGAGAGCGCCTATGGCATGGGCGGCCCGGACATCCCGCTCAATTCCGTTCACATCGAAGGCATTTCGGACACCGCGTTCCAGGACGCCTATCTCAAGGCTTCCGCGGTGCTGGGCCAGATGGACGAGTTCCTCGGCGCGCTGCGCCACGTGCCGCTGACCGTTCCGGTTTCCGGGCCGGAATTCGAGCGCACCAGCGGCTTTGGCCCGCGCATCGATCCCTTCACCGGCCGCTATTCCTTCCATCCCGGCGTCGATTTCGCCGGCCCATGGGGCTCGACCGTGCGCAGCACCGCGGCTGGCGTCGTGGTCTGGGCGGGACCGCGCGGCTCATATGGCAACATGGTCGAGATCGATCACGGTCTCGGCATCCACACGCGTTATGGCCACTTGTCCGCGGTTCTGGTGCATGTCGGCTCCAGAGTGGCGAAGGGCGCTCCGGTCGGAAAACTCGGGTCCACCGGACGCAGTACGGGACCGCACGTGCATTACGAGGTTTGGTACGACGACGTCGTCCGCAACCCGAGCAGATTCATTGAGGCTGGCCACCATGTTCTCTAGTAAGAGTAAGGACTCTCCGCCCCCTGCCGTGCCCGCGGCTACCGCCGCGCAGCAGAAGCGCCCGATGCGCTCCTCCTCCGCGCCGTCGATCATCAGCACCGATCTCGTCGTCCAAGGCGCGCTCATCTCCACGGGCGACATCCAGATCGACGGCAAGGTCGAGGGCAATGTCAGCTCCACCGGACTCGTCATCGGCGACAAGGCCTTCATCCAGGGCGACGTGATGGCCGAGGACGTGACCGTGCGCGGCCGCGTCAAGGGCAGCATCCGTGCGCGCAAGGTGCTGCTCGCCTCCACCTGCCATGTCGAGGGCGACATCCTGCACGAGGCCTTCGCGGTCGAGACCGGCGCCTTCTTCGAGGGCAATTGCCGTCACGCCGACAATCCGCTCGCGGCCGAGCCGGTGCGCGCCGTGGCCCAGCCCGCGCAAGTGGCCGCCGCCGCTGCCGCGGTCACGCCGATGCCGCGACCTGCCGCTGCCGACGCCGCCCAGCGCCCCAGCGCCGCCACCTTCGCCCCGATCAAGACGGGCGCGTAGGACGCAACGAACTCCGTATAGCGAAGCCCGCGCAGCCCGTGCTGCGCGGGCTTTTGCGTTGCGCGAAAGGTGAACCGGGACTCGTGCGCTTCCATCCCGCAACCGTGCCTGGATGAGCTTAGCGGCAATGATGGGGAGCTATTTGTCGGCGAGGCGCAAGAGTGCCTCGTGCAGCTGAACATTGGTGTTGGCGATCGTCTGTGCGGACCGTGCGCTTATCTTGAAGCCGGATGGCACGTTCGACCCGGGCACAGGTGTCGGGCTGGGCCAAAGGACGCCGACGTTCTGGCGGCGAACCTTGCGCCGTGCGCCGCGGTCTGTGGGCTTTTTTGCTTTCGCCATGGTTGTCGCTTACCACGAATATCCTGCTACGACAACGACGCCATGATCAATCGATGAAGAAGGGCAACGAACTCAGCAGCGGCAATGTCTTCGCCGATCTCGGTCTGCCGAATTCCGAGCAGGAATTGCTCAAGGCCAAGCTGACCGTCCAGATCTACCGGCTGGTCAAGGCGCGCGGGCTTACGCAGGCCAAGACCGCCCAGCTTCTCGGGACGACGCAGGCTCAGGTTTCGGCGCTGATGCGCTGCCGGCCGGTGTCGGTCTCCGTGGGTCGCCTGATGGAGTTCCTGACCGTTCTCGGCCAGGACATCGAGGTCAAGGTCAAACCCGCGCGCGCACGCAAGACAGGCCACATGTCGGTCGTGGTGCAGGCGGCATAGGAATTCGCTGCGTCGCCTGCTTGCGCGCCTCCGGTCGCGGTCCGCACGGCGCAAGCCGCGTCCGATGCTCTAATCGCTCCGCTTCGCCCGCTGCCTGCGGCCTTCCTCGTTGCCTCTGCCCTCGCAAAAATAGCAACAAAATTTCTTCTACCATTACCTGAAACGGGGTTTGCCGTTCCCATGTCGGTGGGTTCGAAATTCGGGATGGGAGAACTCCGTTCAGGTGCTGACAACGCATCAGGGAAACCGCGAGAGCTCCAACACGCTGCGCAACAGACGCGAGATCCTCTGTGTTCTCTGCGAACTCCGCGACTCCGCGTGCAACATCGGGATGCCGAGCCCAGCCTTGACGGAAACGGATAAGGAGCGGCCAGACGGTTACTCCAGATCCTCTACCGCCTCGCCCTTCTTGCCGCCGATGGCCTGGGCAAGGGCTGCGGCCATGAAGGGATCGAGGTCGCCGTCGAGAACGTCCTGCGGCGCGCGGCTTTCGACTCCGGTGCGCAGGTCCTTCACCAGCTGATAGGGCTGCAGCACGTAAGAGCGGATCTGGTGGCCCCAGCCGATGTCGGTCTTCTCGCCGATGAAGGCGCCGGTCTCGGCCTTCTTCTTCTCCAGCTCGATCTCGTAAAGCCGCGAGCGCAGCATGTCCCAGCAGATGGCGCGGTTCTGGTGCTGCGATTTTTCGGTCTGCGACGACACCACGATGTTGGTGGGCAGATGGGTGATGCGCACCGCGCTCTCGGTCTTGTTGACGTGCTGCCCGCCGGCGCCGCTCGCGCGATAGACGTCGATGCGCACGTCCTTCTCGGGGATGTCGATCTCGATCGACTGGTCGATCACCGGATAGACGGTGACGGAGGAGAAGCTGGTGTGGCGGCGTGCGTTGGAATCGAACGGCGAAATGCGCACCAGGCGGTGCACGCCGGCTTCGGTCTTAAGCCAGCCATAGGCGTTCCGGCCCTTGACGAGCAAGGTCGCCGACTTGATGCCGGCGCCGTCGCCCGCGCTCTCTTCGATGTATTGCACCTTGTAGCCGTGACCTTCGGCCCAGCGCGTGTACATGCGCTCCAGCATCTCGGCCCAGTCCTGGCTTTCGGTGCCGCCGGCGCCGGCATGGATCTCGAGATAGGCGTCGTTGCCGTCGGCCTCGCCCGAGAGCATGGATTCCAGCCGCAACGTCTCGGCCTTCTTCGCCAGCGCTTCGATGGCGCGCTCGCCCTCGGCGATCATCGCGGCGTCGTTGTCGGCTTCGGCAAGTTCGATCAGGCCGGCGGCGTCGGCGAATTCGTTCTCGAGCGATCGCACCGCGCCGACGGAGGTCTCGAGCCGCTGGCGCTCGCGCATCAGCGATTGGGCTTCCTGCGGATTGTTCCAGATGGCGGCGTCTTCCGCCTTGGCGTTCAGTTCGTCGAGACGGCGAAGGGCTTTGTCCCAGTCAAAGATGCCTCCTCAGCAGGGCCGTTGCCTGCCTGATCTCTTCGGCTTTGCGTTCGATGTCCGGGCGCATGAGTCAATGTCTCCGGGCGGCGATATAATAAGTCCCGCGCGGAAGCGCAAATCAGGCGCCGATCTCGCTGGAGCGCATGCTTTCGAGCTCCTGGGTGTAGCGCCTGAGCGCATAGGACTCGGTCAGATAGCCGACGATCTTGTGGTCCGACGCCGACGCCAGCACCGGCAAGGTCTCGATCTGATGGTCCTCGAAGCGGAGCAGCGCGGTGCGCACATTCTCTCCCGGCAGCAGGAAGAGACCCGCGGATTCGGTGAGGTCGGCGGCGACAAGAAGGTCCACGGCATCGTCGATCTCCGGATCGTGCAAGGTCGGCACATCCACTGCGCCGAGATAAGTGCCGTGCTGGTCGATGACATAGACGCGCTTGGCCGCGACCGGCGGGAACAACTGCCGCAAGCTCTTCAGGCTCATATTGTTGACGACGACTTTGGGGTCGGACCGCATCAGCCGTCCGACGGTCAACTCCGCGATCCAGCCGACATCGTGCGCGCCGCGGATGCCCAGCCCGCGCAGATGGAAGCGCCAGGTCGCGAACGAATAGCCGAAGGTCAGCCTGACGATGGTGGACGCGATGGTGACGGCGACGAGCACCGCGATGGAGACGGGAAAGTCTCCCGTCGCCTCGAGCACCAGGAACACCATCGTGAACGGCGCGCCGATGATCGCCGCTCCCACCGATGCCATGCCGGCCAGCATGAACACGTTGTTCTCCGGCGTGGTCCAGGGGAAGAGATAGGCAGAGCCCTTGGCGAACAGTGCGCCGAACAGGACTCCCAGAAGCAGCGAGGAACTGAACAGGCCGCCGCGGAATCCCGAACCGACCGATATTGCGGACGCCAGAAGCTTTCCCGCCAGAAGCGCGAGCAGGAATGTCCATGCCATGTCGCGGTCGAACTCCACCTGGATGGCGCCGTGCCCGCTGCCCAGCACCTGCGGCAGGAGCAAAGCAATGCCCGACAGCACCGCGCCGCCGATGACGGGATACATCCAGGCATGGAGTTTCGCGCGGCGCAGCGAATGTTCGGTCCATGTCACCGCGCGCATGGTCAGCACCCCGATGCCGGCTGCGAGCAGCCCCATCAGCGCGCAGAGGAAATAGGCTTCCGGCATGACCGCCAGGACGCCTTTGACTTCGAATAGCGCCTTCTCATGCAGCACGACCCGCTGCACCACCGCCGCACAGACCGAGGCGACGGCGACGGGCGCAAGCGCGCGGGGCATGTAACTTCCGAGCACCAGTTCGAAGCCGTAGAAGGCGCCGGCGAGCGGCGCATTGAACGCTGCGGCAATCGCCGCGCCGGCTCCTGCGGTCACGAAGACGCGCAGATCGGCACGCCTGAGCCGCGCGGCCTGTCCGAACGCCGAAAAGAACGCGGCACCGATCTGCGAATAGCCGGCCTCCATGCCGACGGACGCGCCGGCGGCATTGGAGATCAGGGTGGAGAACGTCAGCCTCAGCGAATCCCAGAACGACATGCGTCCGCCGTAAAGCGCATTGGCTTCGATCGGGTCCACGATGTCGGCCGAGCGGCGCTTCCAGAATCTTCGCAGCACGCCCAGCGCAAGCGCGCCGCACACCGGAACAAGCAGAAGCCGGATCCGGGGAATATCGTATCCTTCGCTCAGCAGCTGATCGGGTCGAAGAAGAAAAGCCGCAGCGTGCAGGACAATCACGAATTTGCGCAGCAAGGCCACGGCCACGCCGATGGCCGCGCCCAGCACCGCGCACAACGCGATTTGGGCCAGCTCGCTTTGGCGCAGGACGCGGCGAAGATTGGCCAGCAACGAAAGGATCTCCGGCCAAAACAAGGCATTGGCGCGTCGATGCTGGGCGGTGTCGCTTTCCATTCTCATCGTCCCGCAAAGACGTCGCGACGGAAAAGATGCAGCGGACTAATACAACCCGCCAGTCCCCTCTCCCACGTCGGTCGGCTGGCCGGCCTGCTGCGCCTCGCTCATGCCGATGACGGTGTTGGGGGGCGCGTTCGGTTCACCTGGGGCAGTTCCAGACTTGAACGCTTCCATGATGGCGTTGGGATCGTCGGCACCGGTCGGCTGGCCGGTAATGGCGTCGACCTGCACAAGCTCGATACCCGACGCCACGCGGAAGGGAATGGGCGGGACGTCGGCGAGCGCCTCCTTCATGAAGTCGCGGAAGATCGGTGCCGCCACGGTTGCACCTTGTTCGTATTTGCCCAGCGTGCGCGGATTGTCGAATCCGACGAACACGCCGCAAGCGAGGTCGGGCGAGAAGCCGACGAACCAGAGATCCTTGGCGTCGTTCGAGGTGCCGGTCTTTCCGCCAAGCGGTTTGCCGACGGCCAGGATCGAACGGCCAGTGCCGCGCTGGACGACGCCCTGCAGCATCGAAACGATCTGAAAGGCCGTGCGCGGATCGACGATCTGCTGGCGAGGGTCGGCAAGCAACGGCTCGGGCTGGTTGCGCCAGTCGGCGACATCGCAGCCGTCGCAGTCGCGGCCGTCATGCCGCCAGATGGTCTTGCCGTTGCGATCCTGAATGCGGTCGATCAACGAGGCGGTGATCTTCTTGCCGCCATTGACGAACTCCGCATAGCCGGTGGTGAGCCGCATCAAGGTCGTCTCATACGAACCGAGCGCGTTCGCGAGATAGGGCGGCAAATGGTCGTAGACGCCAAAACGCTCCGGATACGGCACGATCTTGTCCATGCCGATCTGTTGCGCCAGCCGCGCCGTCGCATTGTTCAGCGACAATGCGATGGCGCGCCGCAACGTTACCGGGCCCAGGAACTTGTGGCTGAAGTTCGCGGGATGCCACAGCCCAAGGCCGGCGCCCTGATCCACGACGATCGGCGCGTCGAGGACTTGGCTCGATGGCGTGAGACCGTTGTCCAGCGCCGCCGCATAGACGAACGGCTTGAAGGCGGAGCCCGGCTGCCGCATCGCCTGCATGGCGCGGTCGAACTGGCTGGAGGCATAGCTGAAGCCGCCCGACATCGCGAGGACGCGGCCGGTATGCGGGTCGATGGCGACGATGGCGCCGTTCACCTGCGGCACCTGGCGCAGGCCATAGCCGCCTTTGCCGTCGGACTCGACATAGATCACGTCGCCGGGCTTGACGACGTCTTGCGGCTTCTCGACCGCAGCGCCGACGAACATCCCGGGCATCTGGCGCCGCGCCCAGGTGATCTCGCTGAACGGCACCACGCCGGTCGTGCCGTTCTGCAGACCGATGTTCACGGATTTGTCGTCGCCGAAACCCAGAACGGCCGCAAGCTGCCACGTCTCGATGCCCGACTGGTTGGGCAGCACAGCAAGCGCCTTCGGCCAATTCGCGAGATCCAGATGCGCGGTCGCGCCCCGCCAGCCATGACGGCGGTCGTAGCGCACCAGCCCGGTGCGCAGCGCGCTCACCGCCTCGTTCTGCAGCCGTGTGTCGAGCGAGGCACGCACCTGCAATCCGCCGTCATAAAGCCCGTGTGCGCCATATTTGGAATAAAGCTGACGCCGCACCTCTTCGACGTAGTAGTCGGCGTCCTGTGCCTGGCTGCCCAAGGGCCGCGTACGCGTCGCGAGCGGTTCGGCGAGCGCGGCCTTGGCTTCGGCGTCGCTGATGTAGCCGTTGTCGGCCATCTGCCCGATGACCCAGTTGCGCCGGTCGAGGGCTGCCCGCGGATGATAACGCGGATCGTAATGGCTCGGCGCCTTGGGCAACGACGCCAGGAAGGCGCATTCGGCGATATCGAGCTCGTCGAGCGATTTGTCGAAATAGTTCAGCGCAGCGGCTGCGACGCCATAGGAGTTCTGGCCGAGATTGATCTCGTTCAGATACAGCTCGAGGATCTTGTCCTTCGGAAACGTGGCATCGATGCGAATGGCAAGGATTGCTTCCTTGACCTTCCGGCTGAAGTTCACGTCGCTGCTGAGCAGGAAGTTCTTCGCCACCTGCTGCGTGATGGTCGAAGCGCCTTCCAGCCGGCGATGCTCGATGACGTTGAAGACGTCCTTGATGCCGGCGCGCACGATGCCGCCGGGATCGATGCCTTGGTGATTGTAGAAATTGCGGTCCTCGGCCGAGGTGAAGGCGTCGATGACGCGCTTGGGCACAAATCCGATCGGCACGAAGATGCGCCGTTCGCGCGCATATTCGCCGAGCAAGGTTCCGTCGCCGGCATAGACGCGCGTGGTCACCGGCGGGGCGTAGTTCTGGAGGGTCTCCAGACTCGGCAGATCGCGTGTGACCGACCAGATCCAGATCACCGCCCCCAGGCCAGCGACCGTGGCGGCACCTGCCGCCGACAAGCCCAGATAGACAAGGAAACGCCGCCAGGTGAATGGTCGGCGTTCCTCAGGAGGTTCCCCGGCGCCGCCGGACCATGTCTCCGGTTGTGGGGTCCTTGGACCCTCTTCCAGCCGACGCGCATGCAGCTCAGGCGGCTCCGGCGAAAAGCCCGCTTGTGGCTCGATCCTGACCTCCGTCAGAGGAGGCGGAGCCGTTTCATCCGTGTCGCGTGTTTCGCTCATCGTCGCGTTATGGCGGGCCGCCTGCGTCACTCCGACAAGGGTGCCACATGAGGCCCGGCCGAAGCCGAGGCCGGAGCGAAATGCCGCTCCACTGCCCTTGCAATAGCAGCCGCGACGCCGTTTCGCCACCGTGTCGTGTTCATTTGCGCAGCGTCCGTGGCATTGGAAAGGTAACCAAGCTCGATCAGGACGGAGGGCACGTCAGGCGCCTTCAGCACGACGAAAGCGGCGGAGCGGTGAGGCTGGCGCGGCAGAATGTCCGTGGCCGCCGTCAGACAGTCGAGGGCCGTCTGGGCGAAACGCGACGATTTGTTCATCGTGTCGCGCTGTTCCAGGTCGAGAAGGATCGGCGCCACGGCCGCGTTCTCGCCGCCCAGGTCTACGCCGGCGATAACGTCGGACTGGTTCTCCTTTCGCGCGAGCGCGGCGGCTTCCTTGTCCGAACCGGACTCCGACAGCGTGTAGATCGACAGTCCCGACACGCTATTGTCGGGATTGGAATCGGCGTGCAGCGAGATGAACAGGTCGGCCTTGTGCGCCCGGCTGATGTTCACGCGCTCTCGCAGCGGAATGAATGTGTCGGTGTCCCGCGTCATGTATACGGTGAAGTCCGGATCGTTTCGCAGCGCCCTGGCGACGCGCAAACCCTCGTCCAGCACGAGGTCGCGCTCCAGCAAGCCGTTGACGCCACTGGTGCCGGAGTCGATTCCGCCATGGCCCGGATCAATGACGATGACCTTGCGGCCGTTGCGGGACGGCACGGGCGCCGAGGGCAGCGAGGCCACACGCTCGGCCTGGGCTTCGCGCGCTTTCAGATCGGCCGGCCAGCCGGCGGACTGGTCGAACTTTGTGCGGTTGGTCGGAAACAGATCCAGCACCACGCGATAGCCGAAACCGCCTTCCGGCGGGATGACCAGCGCATCGGACACCGTCACCGGCTGGTTCAGGTCGATCACTACGCGCGCGTTGCCGGGCCGGAACAGACCATAGCGGTAGCTCTTGATCGCGCCATGGCCGCTGGGACGTGGCGGGCCTTCGAGATGCCAGGCGACAGCCGGCAGATCGATCACGACGCGGTCGGGATTGCTCAGCGTGAAGGTGCGCAGGTTCACCGGGTCGGACAGTTCGAGCACGAAGCGCGTGCGGTCGTCGTGCTCGCCGATGCGCGCGCTCATCACCACTGGCACTGCAGGCGTCTTGGTCTTTGCAGGCGGCGCGGGATTGTCCTTCAGCACCTGGTCGAGGATCTGGTCGAGATTGTCGGGCGCCGGATTGCCCTGCCCGGCTGCCGGGGCAGAGAGTCCCGCCAATAGTGCGCCGGCCAGCAGGAAAGTTGCGAACTTCGACATCCCGGAAGAATCGCGCCCAAGCATCAAAGCTTGGTTAGCACATCGCGCCTGTGCAGGTGAGGCCGGAACAATGCGTAGGTAGTTTTGCGGTTGAATTCACGCCCGAAACGTCATGGCCGGCCCTTGTGCCGGCCACCAATGGCCGCACTTCAAGACCGTGATTGCGGGCGCCGGCACAACGCCCCGACGGATTTAATCTTAGAGCAATGTCATCGCAACGCCGCTGCCAGCCCTAGTGCGGTGTCAGGGATGGATTGAATAGGCGACACCCGCATTCTCGCCATTGCCTCCAAATTGTGGCGCGGTCCCGTAGAGCGTCCCGGATTTTCCGCGCGTCAAACCCGCCATGCCGGCGAGAAAGCTGCCGCCGTCGGTGCATTCCTTCTTGGAACAGAAGTTATGCAAAACGGTCTCGGTGCCGTCGGCGGCGACTTTGAAGACGACACCGCAGCCTGTGCACTGGTTGGAGACGCTGCCGCTGCCGCCGCCTTCCGTCGTGCCGTAGAGGTTGCCCGCGGAATCGAAGATCAGGGCCGCGAATGGCGCGTAACCATCGGAGCAATTCTGCTGCGCGCAGAAGAAGTGCAAGACGGATTCCCGGCCCTTTCGGGAAAGCTTGAATACGGTTCCGCCGGAGTTCGCACCGCCATTTGCCGTGGTGCCATAAAGATTTCCTGCCTTGTCCGCCACCACGGCCGCATAGGGGTCGGCGCCATCGCTGCAATTCGCCTGCGGGCAGAAGGAATAGAGTACCGTTTCCTTCTTCCCCGACAATTCGAACACCGTCCCCCTCGCATTGGCTCCGCCATTCACCGTAGTACCGTAGAGATTGCCGGATCTGATCAACAGCGCCGACCACGGAAAGGAACCGTCGGCACAATTGGTCTGGCTGCAAAAACGATAGAGGATCTTTTCGCTGCCGCTGGGCGAGATCCGGAACACTGTTCCGCAGCCCATTCCGCCGCAGCCCTTTCCACCGCCCAGCTCCGTCGTGCCGTAGAGATTACCGGCCTGGTCGAGCACCAGATCGTTGGGATCGGCACCATCCTTGCCGCCGGCGAAGGCATGCAGGACCGTCTCCTGGCCACCGGGCGCAAGCTTGAACACCGCGCCGAAGCCGCAGCCATCCGCGCCGCCGCACGCCGTTGCGCCATAGAGGTTACCCGCACCATCCATCACAAGTCCGGCATAGGGCGCCGATCCATCGGCGCAATTTGTCTGGGCGCAGAAGGAATAGAGCACGGTCTCGGTGCCGTCCTGCGCGATGCGGAACACGGTGCCGCCGCCGTGATCACCGCCCTGCAAGGTTGTGCCGTAAAGATTGCCCGCGACGTCCACGATCACGCCGGCATGGGCTATGGCGCCGTCAGCGCAATTCGCCTGCGAGCAAAATGCATGAAGGACGGTGTACGCGCCGGCCTTCGCGACGCAGAGTGAAAGCATCATGCCCGCGCCAAGCAAAGCACGCCAAATCGTCGATCGATTGAACACAGACCTACCCCTCTGCCACTGACCCTGCCGCTATAGCACACCCCGGAAGCGACCGGATCACGCCAAATGGCGTAGGCTTCAGAAAGGATTGGCGAATTTCTGCCGCGCGCGAACCGCGCGTTCCGGCTGGCGCCGGGGCGCGATTGTTACACCTGATTCATCGGATGAACAGTGCACAGCGGCGCGCTGCCGAAAAAAGGGCGGGTTCCCAGCGCTTTTGTGCTTTACCGGACATTCACCATAGTGCCCGAACATACGTGGCCTTTTCCCTTGCCGTCGGGTGCGACGCACCCTACAAGGGGCTCATATGCTGCTTCGCTCAGGCTCAGGCCGGGTGGGCAGCCAGGTCGCCATAAAGCGGCCAAACGCGTACCGCCGGTTCGCCGGCTCCAGACAAGATTTTTCGATGCACGACAGAATTTGCGCCCCCTCCCCGAAAGCTGCGAAACCGCAGTTGCCGGAGTGTCCGCGCCGTCTGTCCCCAACTAAGCGGCCGAACCTGTCAACGCCTGCGCCACGATGCGCGGCGACGGACTGGCGCGCGCGCGGAGAACTCAATGCCCAAGCGTATGCTCATCGATTCCAGCCACCCGGAAGAGACCCGGGTCGTCGTCCTCGACGGACAAAAGGTCGAGGAATTTGACTTCGAGGCCGCCGCCAAGCGCCCTCTGAAAGGCAACATCTATCTCGCCAAGGTGACTCGTGTGGAGCCGTCGCTCCAGGCCGCCTTCGTGGAGTATGGCGGAAACCGGCAAGGCTTCCTCGCCTTCTCGGAAATCCATCCCGACTACTACCAGATTCCCGTCGCCGATCGTTTGGCGCTACTGGCCGAGCAGGAAGCCGACGCGCGGCGCAGAGCGGACGAAGACATCGAATCCTTCGACATCGCGCCCGGCCCGAAGCCGAAATTCAGCGAAGAGGAACGCGAGTCCGAAACCGAGGCTTCGGACGAAGAATCCCTCCCCGAGAGGTTCTCAGAGGAAGGCGTGGTCGATACGCAGGCGGAAGCCGCGCCGGAAAACGAGACATTCGACGATCAGACGCCGCAGTCCGCCGCCGATGCGCACACCCGCGACGACGCGTTGCCGGAATTCGGCGATCAGAATGAAGATCGCGACGCGCATGACGAGCGCCTGCCGGAAGAGCACGCTGCCCAGAGCGAAGAATACGACGCTCCCGAAATTCCGGCTGCGGATGAAGGCGCGCCGCCAGAGGAGGGTTTCGGATCCGCGAAGCCGCTGCATGCGCAGCGTCCGCCGCAGCGTTTCCTGCGCAGGCGCCACTACAAGATTCAAGAGGTCATCAAGCGGCGCCAGATCATCCTGGTGCAGGTGGTGAAGGAAGAGCGCGGCAACAAAGGCGCCGCGCTGACTACCTATCTTTCGCTTGCCGGACGCTATTGCGTGCTCATGCCCAACACGCCGCGCGGCGGCGGCATCTCGCGCAAGATCACCAACGCGAACGACCGCAAACGCCTCAAGTCCGCGGCGCAGTCGTTGGAGCTGCCCGAAGGCATGGGTCTCATCATCCGTACCGCGGGCGAGAGCCGCACCAAGCTCGAGATCAAGCGCGACTACGAATATTTGTTGCGCACCTGGGACGCGATCCGCGAGTTGACGTTGCAGTCGAACGCGCCGGCTTGCGTCTATGAGGAAGGCGACCTGATCAAGCGCGCCATTCGCGATCTCTACAACAAGGACGTCGGCGAAATCCTCGTCGAAGGCGAAGACGGCTACCGCAACGCCAAGGAATTCATGCGGATGCTGATGCCGAGCCACGCCAAGAACGTGAAGCTCTACAAGGAACCGGTGCCGCTGTTCCAGCGCCACCACATCGAGGCGCAACTCGACGCGATGTTCTCGCCGACCGTGACGCTGAAGTCCGGCGGCTACATCGTCATCAACCAGACCGAGGCGCTGGTTTCGATCGACGTCAATTCCGGCCGGGCGACGCGCGAACATTCCATCGAAGACACGGCGCGCAAGACCAATCTGGAGGCCGCCGACGAGATCGGGCGCCAGTTACGGCTGCGCGATCTCGCAGGTCTCATCGTCATCGACTTCATCGACATGGAAGACAGCCGCAACGACCGCGACGTCGAGAAGCGGCTGCGCGATGCGGTCAAGAACGACCGCGCGCGGGTGCAGATCGGCAAGATCAGCCAATTCGGCCTGCTCGAGATGTCGCGCCAGCGACTGCGCGCCGGCGTCATCGCGGGCTCGACCGTCTCCTGCCCGCATTGCGGCGGCCAAGGCATCGTACGCTCCGTCGAATCCACCGCGCTGCGCGTACTGCGCGGCCTTGAAGAGGAAGGCCAAAAGCTCAAGGCTTCCGCCGTCGTCGTGCGCGTGTCGCCCGATGTCGCGATCTACACGCTCAATCAGAAGCGCCGCGAACTCGCTCGCATCGAAGGCGACTATCTGATGACGATCTCGTTCGAACCGAAGGAAGGTTTGATCGTCGGCAGCTTCGAGATCGAACGCGTCACGCAGAAGACGGCCGAGGAAAGCGCGCGGCTCGCCGCGAACATGCAAACCGCTTTCGTTTCGCTGCCGGCGGAAGAAGAACCGGAGCAGGAATTCGAGGAGGCCGAATCCGAGGCCGACGAGATCTCCGACGACACCACTGCTGTACAGCAGCAGAGGCCGGAGGGCGGGCCGCAGCCGGCCTCCTCCAAGCGCCGCCGCCGCGGCCGTCGTGGGCGCGGACATGGCGTCGAACGTCCGCAGCAGCAACAGGCGGCGCCGCATCCGATGCCGGCGCAAACGCAACGGGCCGACGAAACGAACGGCGATGAGCTGTTGCCGGCGGCGCCTGCCGCGGAAGAAGGTCCGGCGGCTTCATCCGGCATCGAACAGGGTGCGACCCGCAAGAAGCGCCGGCGCCGGCGCGGCCGCCGCGGCGGTAGCGGACGCCATCACGAGAATCCGCTGCTGCACCATGAAGCTATGAACGGTGAAGCGGCGCACGAAGCGGCAGGCTTCGACAGCGCGATCGTGCGTCATCCGGACTCTAGCCCGATCGCGACCCCGAACGCAGCATCCACACCCGTGTGGTCCCTGGGCGGAGATGGCCTGGTTTCGCACCTGCCCGAGCCGATCGCCGAGCCCGTCGTGCACGAATCCTCATCCGCGTCCGAAGAGCCGATCATGGCACTGCCCGCGCCTGAACCTCAGCGCCCGGAGCCGGAACCCGCCATGGCGGAAAGCGCCGGCGCGCCTGCAGAGCCTCTGCTGTCTTCGCAACCGGCCAGAAAAGGCTGGTGGCAGCGCACCTTCCGCGGCGAATGATTCGAGGCGCGCAGACCAAAACTACGGTGCGCTTCCCATGCCGCTGGCGCTGGCGTCGGGAAGGGCGGTGCACACCCCGCCCTGACAGAGGATGGCATTGACGGTGTCGTAAAGCTCGACGCTGCCGGGCTCGCTGCGCCCGCGTTGAGTCACCACCTCGCCTCTCGAAAGCCGCGCCAGCGCATCGGCAATCGACGCCGTGCCGACAGGGCCTCCGGCGCCCGCGCCGGCAAGTGCGAGATCGCCGTCGGAATCGATCGCAAGCACCGGCGTCAGGAACGCGGCCGCCAGACCCGCAGTGTTCGACGACGGTGCGCGGGCGAGCGTCAGGCCTGTCGCGGGAACAGTGTGTCCGGAGCCGAAGGGACCGTTCATGGTCATGGCGCATGCCACCGCCAGCCCGCTGTTGTCGGTAACGGCAAATCCGGTCGCGCCCAGATCGCGCGGCAGACCGGACACGGCGAAGCTTGCGAGCGCGCGCTTGGTGCCTTCCACGACGGCGGCTTCGGTGTTGGTCGCACCTTGTTGCTCTGCACGCAAAATCTCCGTCAGCAGCTTACCCGCGAAAAGTCCGGCGCCGGTCTTCACTCCGGGCAGCACAACGCTCGTTGCACCCATCGAAAGCACGAGAGGATCTGAATACTGCGCCTGATAAGCCCCAAGCTCGGCTGCCGTGATCGCGCCCCCCTGAGACGCGGTGTAATCGGCGATGCGCTGCGCGATGGCGCCTGCGTAAAGGGCGCCCGATCCTTGCACGCGGATCGCCGCAAGGGTCATGCCGAGATCCGGATTGGAAACGCTCGAGCCGGCTTCCTTCACTTTCCCGGATTCGTCGAGGAATTCGGCAGCGAGCGGCGCATCGAGCCGGATCACATCCGATGCGGCACTCAAGCGTTCCGCCAGAGCTTTCGATATCTTGAATCCCGTATTGGCCAGGCCTTCCGCAGGCGAAATCACGCGTTGCCAGGGCAGCGCACCGTAGCGCGTCTGCATCATCGCGATTCCGCGCACGCTTCCGGGCACGGCGAAGGGACCATTGGAAGCGGCGCTGCGCGCGAGAAAGTCGAACTCCTCGTTGGCCTGACTCCTTGGGTCGTGAACGAGGCAGATGCCGCCGCCGCCCAATCCTGCCGACACGGGGTAGGTCACGGCGAGTGCGAAATACATCGCAGCCGCAGCATCGGCGGCGTTCCCGCCTTGATCCATCAGCGTTGCGGCCGCGCGCACGGCATAGGGTTCATCGCCGACGAGGAATGCCTTTTGCGGCTTCGGCTCGCTGTCGAAGACATGTCCAACGGAGCAGCCGCCGAGCAGAACAGCGAACGCGGCGGCGCCGATGCGGCGATCGATCATGATGGTGTTATCCAGCCCTGGTCCCGCGGATGCGGAGATGAAGAAAATTCCATATTCGGCCCAGCTTGCGACGGCACACACGTGCAAAACCGTCTAAGATTGACGCCCTGGCCCCCGGCTTCTACGGTCGAAACTCGGGGAACGGGCTGAAGGAGAGTGCAAGCCTTGTCGATTTGCAACCCCATTGCGCGCGTGTGTTTTCGCCGCGCCAATTTGTCGGCCGCCTTAGCGCTGCTCGCCGTGTTGGGTTTCGCCCATCGTGCCGCTGCCCAGCAAATCCAGCTTCTGCAGGACACGGAAACCGAGCGCGTGCTGCGCGCCTACGAAGACCCGATCTACAAGGCTGCCGGGCTCGATCCCGCAGCGCTGCACATGTATATCGTCAACGATCAGTCGCTCAACGCCTTCGCCGCCGGGGGCCAGAACATCTTCGTCAATTCCGGCTTGTTCATCCAGCTGCGAACCCCCAACGAGTTGATCGGCGTGCTGGCGCACGAAACCGGCCATATCGCGGGCGGCCACATGGAACGCGGCACCGACCAGATGCGCAAGGCGACCGTGCCCTTGCTGTTATCGATGGTTGTCGGCCTTGCGGCCGGAATTGCAGGCTCGGCCGACGCCGCGTCCGCCATCATGATGAGCGGACCGACTTTGGCGCAGGCGCAGTTCGATTCCTTCAGCCGCGCGCAGGAAGCGACAGCGGATCAGATGGGGCAGAAGTTCCTGCGTCTCACCCATCAATCCGGCGAAGGCATGGTCCATGTCTTCGAACGCATGGCCGACGAGCGCGCGCGCGCTACGCTGCATCCCAGCGCGTTCGCCACGGATCATCCCGCGGACCGCGACCGCGTCGATGCCTTGCAGGAAGTCGCCGACTCGTCCCCCTATGCCAACGTGCCGGACTCGCCGGAGGCCCAGCACGAATTCGACATGATCAAGGCCAAGATGATCGGCTATCTGGAGCCGGTCGATACCGTTCTCCTGCTTTACCCGCTCAAGAACCAGAGCAAGCCCGCGCGTTATGCACGCTCCATGGCCTATCTGCGCAAGCCCGACCTCAAGGCGGCGCTCACGGAAACCGAAAGCCTGATCAAGGACGAGCCTAACAACCCCTATTTCTATGAAGTGCTGGGCCAGGCCTATGTCGAGATGAGCCAGCCGGAAAAAGGCATTGCCCCCTATCAGAAAGCCGTTGACCTGTTGCCCGATGCGCCGGAACTGCGCACCGCTCTGGCCGCGGCGCAACTGGCCATGGAACGCAAAGACCTGGCGCAGAAGGCGGTCGACAATCTGAAAGTCGCGTTACAAGAGAACGACGAGGACTCTTTCGGTTGGTACGAGCTCGCGGCCGGCTACAGTCTTTTGGGCAACCAGCCGATGGCCGATCTCGCCACCGCGGAGCGTTACTACGCACAGGGCAACGGTAACTGCCTGCTCTTCGCCAAGCGCGCCGCGAAGGCGTTGCCGGAAGGATCGGCCGAATGGCAGCGGGCCAGCGACATCGTCGCGATCGTCACGCCGCTGGTGCGGAAGTCGCGCGAATGAACGGCGATTGGAAACCGCTGCTGATGAGCGCGGCCCTCGCGGCCATTGTCTCTGCCGGCGGGGTGTTTGCCGCGCTGCACTGGAGCGGCGCCTCGGCGGAATCGGACAGCCGGATTCATGCCTATCTGCTCGAGCATCCCGAAATCATGATCGAGATGCAGTCGGCGTTGCAACGGCAGGCCGATGCGCGAGCAGAGCGCGAGCAACAGGAGGCCCTCGACAAGGTCGGCATCAAGGCGCTGTTCGATCCCCGCGTCGCTTTTGTGACGGGCCCTGCGAACGCGCGGAAATCCGTGGTCGAATTCTTCGACTACAATTGCGGACATTGCCGAAACTCCTTCCCGGCGGTGAAGAAATTCTACCAAGCGCACAAGGCAGACACGCGCTTTGCCTTTATCGAACTTCCGATCTTCGGTCAGGCGTCCGTGGATGCGGCGCGGTCGTCGCTCGCCTCCCGCAACCAGGCGGACAAATTCGTAGCCTTTCACTTCGCCCTGATGGGACAGCAGGGCGCGATCGATCCGTCGAACACGGTCGAAGCCGCGAAGGCCGCCGGATTGAATGTCAACAAACTGATGGCGGACCTCAAAGACCCGGCGATCAATTCCGATCTCGTCGCAGCCCGTGCGCTTGCCGAGCGCATCAAGCTGAACGGCACGCCGCTCTTCGTCGTCAACGGCAAGGTCCATTCGGGTGAAATCACGCTTGCGGAACTCGAGCAGCTGACCCGAAGCTAGGGCGTTTGCAGCGGGAGGTGTGAAATGCCGCGTGACGTCGCCGTCCTTGTCGGAAGCCTGCGCAAGGAATCCTTCAACCGGAAGATGGCCCATGCGCTCGCGGCGCTGGCGCCGTCATCGCTGAAGCTCGAGATCGTCGAAATCCGCAGCCTTCCGCTCTACGACGAGGACCTTGACGCCGAACCGCCCCGGATCTGGGCCGATTTCCGTGAGCGGATCCGGCGCGCCGATGCCGTGCTGTTCGTGACGCCGGAATACAATCGCAGCATCCCGGGCGTGCTCAAGAATGCGATCGATGTCGGCTCGCGCCCCTATGGCAAGAGTGCCTGGATGGGAAAGCCCGCTGCGGTCGTCAGCGTCTCGCCGGGCGCCATCGGCGGCTTCGGCGCCAACCATCATTTGCGGCAGTCGCTGGTCTTCCTCGACATGCCCGTCCTGCAGCAGCCCGAGATGTACATCGGCGGGGCCAACAAGCTGTTCGACGCCGAGGGCAATCTCACTGGCGACGCGACGCGGGATTACCTGCGCAAATTTCTCGATGCGTTCGCGGCCTGGATCGAGAAGGTGAACGCGTAAGGCTTCCTGTCTTCCTTCTCTGTTTACGGGAAGGAAGCACGCGCGCCGTCTCGTCGCCTAAATCAACCCTGCCAGCGGGCTCGACGGATCGGCGTAGCGCTTCTTGGGCATGCGGCCGGCCAGATAGGCAAGACGCCCCGCTTCGACCGCATGCTTCATCGCGCGCGCCATCATCACCGGGTCCTTGGCTTCGGCGATGGCCGTGTTCATGAGCACGGCGTCGCAACCGAGTTCCATCGCCACCGCAGCATCCGACGCGGTGCCGACGCCGGCATCGACGATTACCGGCACCTTGGCTTCCTCCACGATGATGCGGATATTGACCGGGTTCTGCACGCCGAGCCCCGAACCGATCGGTGCGGCCAACGGCATAATGGCCGCCGCGCCCAGTTCTTGGAGCCGCTTGGCCATCAAGGGATCGTCGCTGCAATAGACCATGACCTGGAAGCCGTCCTTGATGAGCAACTCGGTGGCGCGCAAGGTCTCGATCATGTCTGGGTACAGCGTCTTGCGGTCGCCGAGCACCTCCAGCTTCACCATCGTCCAGCCGCCCGCCTCGCGCGCCAGCCGCAAGGTGCGGATCGCATCCTCCGCTGAGAAGCATCCCGCGGTGTTCGGCAGATAGGTATATTTCTTCGGATCGATGAAATCGACGAGCTTGGGCTGATGCGGATCGGTCAGATTCACGCGGCGAACGGCCACGGTCACCATCTCGGCGCCGCTGGATTCGAGCGCGGCCGCATTCTCGGCATAGCTCTTGTACTTGCCGGTGCCGATGATGAGACGGGATTTCAACGTACGCCCTGCCACGACAAACGGCTTGTCCGCAGCGCGCTCGACCGTTGCATTGCCGCCGCCGATGAAATGGACGATCTCCAACCGGTCGCCCTCGCCCACTTGGACATCGCCATATTGCGAGCGCGGGACGATCTCGAGATTGCGCTCGACCGCGATCTTGGCCGGATCCATGCCGAGCGTCAGGAGCAGCGCGCGCACGCTGCCGGGCGGGACGCTGCGCGGTTCGCCGTTGATGGTGACATTGAGGGGCATGGTTAGTGGTTTCCGTAAGGCTCAAGGCCCATTATAAGGGGCGAATCCGCGCCGTCCCGCCGCAGCCGAATCTGGAAATGCCAAGCAAATCCAAGCCGTTGCCCATATACATCCTGAACGGGCCCAACCTCAATCTCTTAGGTTCCCGCGAGCCGGAAATCTATGGCCGGGCCACGCTGGCGCAGATTTCCCGGCGCGCCACGGCCCGCGCCCGCGAACATGGCCTCAAGGTCGCCTTCCGTCAGTCCAACCATGAAGGCGAGTTGATCGATTGGATACACGAATGTCGGACCCGCGGCTCCGGCTTGATCCTGAACGCGGGCGCACTGACCCATACCTCGATCGCGATTCACGATGCCTGCCGCGCGCTTGGCAAGCCGATCATCGAGGTGCATCTCTCAAATCTCGCGGCGCGCGAGCCCTTCCGGCACGTTTCCTTTGTCGCGAAAGCCGCCACGGGTTCGATCAGCGGACTGGGAGCCCATGGTTATGTGCTGGCGGTCGACGCGCTCGCTGCCCTGCTTGAGGAATAGCGTATGGCGATGAAAAACATGAAGACGCTCGGCGCCCGCTTCGGTGCCGGAGAGAAGGCCAGGAGCGGTGTCGACGCGGAGGCCGTGCGGGAGCTCGCCGAGCTGCTGAGCGAAACCGGGCTTACCGAGATCGAAATCGAGCACAACGGCGCGCGCATCCGCGTGGCGCGGCAGGCCGCATCGGTCGTCCATGCGCCGGTTGGCGCGGCCTCTGCGGCCGCGGAGGCTCCCGCGCCCGTGGTTGCGAAAGGACCGCATCCGGGAGCCGTGCCCTCGCCCATGGTCGGCACCGTTTATATTGCACCGGAACCGGGCAAGCCTGCCTTCGTGAAAGTCGGCGACAGCGTGAAGGAAGGCGACACGCTGCTGATCGTGGAAGCGATGAAAACGATGAACCCGATCACCGCGCCGCGCGCCGGCAAGATCGTGGAGATCTGCGTGACCGACGCCCAGCCGGTCGAGTTCGGGCAGACGCTGCTGGTCATCGGCTAGCCCGCGCGATGTTCGAAAAGATCCTCATTGCCAATCGCGGCGAGATCGCGCTGCGCATCAACCGGGCCTGCAAGGAGATGGGCATCGCAACCGTGGCGATCCATTCGACCGCCGACGCCGATGCAATGCATGTGCGACTGGCCGACGAGAGCGTTTGTGTCGGACCGCCGCCCTCGGCGCAGTCCTACCTCAATATTCCCGCGATCATCTCGGCCTGCGAAATCACCGGCGCGGAAGCGATCCATCCCGGCTATGGCTTTTTGTCCGAAAACGCGCGCTTCGCCGAGATCGTGAAGGAACACAAGATCGCCTTCATCGGCCCGGAGCCCGAGCACATCCGCATGATGGGCGACAAGATCACCGCCAAGCAGGCCGTGAAGGCGGCCGGAATCCCGACCGTGCCGGGCTCTGACGGCGCGGTTTCGGATACGGACGCCGCGCGCGCGGCCGACGAGATCGGTTATCCGGTGCTGATCAAGGCGACGGCCGGCGGCGGCGGACGCGGCATGAAGGTGGCGCAGAGCCATGCCGATCTCTCGCTCGCGCTTTCCACCGCGCGCCATGAAGCCAAGACCGCGTTCGGCAACGATCAGGTCTACATGGAGAAATATCTCCAGAAGCCCCGTCATATCGAAATCCAGGTCCTGGCCGACAGCCACGGCAATGTCATCCATCTGGGCGAGCGCGACTGTTCACTGCAGCGCCGGCACCAGAAGGTGTGGGAGGAAGCAGGCTCCCCTGCCCTCAATTCGTCGCAACGCGACGAGATCGGGGGCGTCGTGACTTCGGCGCTCAAGAAACTCGGCTATCTCGGCGCCGGCACGATCGAGTTCCTCTATGAGGACGGTCATTTCTATTTCATCGAGATGAACACGCGGCTCCAGGTCGAGCATCCCGTCAGCGAGGCGATCACCGGCATCGATATCGTGCGCGAGCAGATCCGCATCGCGGCCGGCGGCGCGCTCGAGCTCCGACAGGAAGATGTCGTATTCGCGGGCCACGCCATCGAATGCCGCATCAACGCGGAGAACCCTTTCACGTTTCAGCCTTCGCCCGGATTGATCACGCAGTTCCATTCGCCGGGCGGATTGGGCGTGCGCTTCGACTCCGCGGTCTATGACGGCTATCGCATCCCGCCCTATTACGACAGCCTTGCCGGCAAGCTGATCGTGCACGGCCGCAATCGCAACGAATGCCTGATGCGCCTGCGCCGGGCGCTCGACGAACTCGTCGTCGGCGGCATCGAGACCACGATCCCGCTGTTTCAGGCGCTGATCCGCGAGCACGACATCCTGAACGGCGACTATCACATCCACTGGCTGGAGCAGTGGCTGAAGAAGCGGCCGCAATAAGGGTCATTGACGCGAGATGTGCAGTGCCTCGCAGGCCTTGGCGAAACCGGCACGTTGGTAGACGCGGCCGGCTCCGTCATCGCCCGGCGTCAGCCAGACGAGCGTCGCCCCGTTTTCCGCGATTGCCTGCGTTAGTGCGGCGGTGAGCGCGGCGGCAATTCCCAGTCTGCGGTACTGCGGCACGACACCGATGCCGCCGAGCTCGCTCACCCCGTCGATGGGCGCCATGCAGGATCCGGCACCCACCGGCAGCGCGCTGCGCCGGTCTTCGGCGAGCATGACGACGCCGCCCTGCTCCGCGATCCTGCGCAGCACCTCCGGTCTTGGAACCGTGTTGCCATAGGCCTGCGCCTGCGCGTTCGACGCCGCATCGAAGTCGCGCGCCTGCGTGGCTGGGCGTATCTCGATGCCCGAAGGCAGAGGACAGGCGCGAACGCGTTCGCATGTCATCACCGGATAGCGTCCCTCGACGGAGAAACCGGCGTCAAGCAGCACCTCCTCCAGCGCCGGCGCGGCACCGGGGAGGTATTCGAAACGCGGGCGCCTCGCGCGAGTTTCGAACAGAGCGGCGAGCGCCTCGATCTCGTCGCGTGACGGCTGGGCGCCGTCGTCGGGGATTGCGTAGTTCACATAAGGATCGTCGCTCTGCGCATCGAAAGTGCAGGCAAACTGCCCGCTATGGACGAAGCCCGGGCCCCTGTGCGCCGTCTCGCGCAGATAGCGGTGGATGCGGGAGGCCAATGTCATGCGCGTCAACATCGCCGATCCGGCTTATGCGTGCAAACCTCGCAAGTCTATTGCAAGAACGCCACCTTCGGGACCGGACATCTCTTCAAACGCTGCGGTCTGAGCTGCGCGGTCTTGGAGACGATACCGCGGAAGGTGTCCGTCCAGCACTGGTCGAACACCGAGCAGTAGCAGATGCGATAGCTCATGATCGTTCGTGCCTGGTTGAGGCGCCCCCAAACGTCGGCGTTGTCAGACCCGAGCGGCAGCGTCATAAACCTTCGCGTCTCGCCGGCCCTGAGCACGGTACCCTGCACGCCGCCGGTCATCATGGTGGTCCGCTTCGGCTGTCCTTTTTCCTTGGCGAAGTCGTAGGGCTTGTAAGCGCAGCATGCCTGGACGAGCTTCACCGCCGAGGGCCAGGCCCTACCCTTCCAGAACACTTCGAAGCTCTCGATCTTTGCGGGCCCCACACCCGAATTCGTGACGTCCATGTAGATGACATTGTCGCCCTCTGGCGTGGCATTGCTGGATTCGACGAACAGATAGGGCCATGTGCTTGCCGCGACGAGTTGCTCATTGGCGTTCTCGGTGCGGATCGCCACCCAGAGCGACACGGCGGATACGAACAACGCCGCCACGCCCATCGCGATGTCGCTCCAGTGCCGCTCGGCCATATCGCGTCTCCTGTGCCTACCGACTATGCTCCCGACGATGTCGCGTTCCAACCGCCTCACGCCGGAACTTGTCCTGCAAGCCTATGCCGAAGGCATTTTCCCGATGGCGGAGCGGCGCGAGGATAACTCGCTCTTCTGGGTGTCTCCGGACCGGCGCGGGATCATTCCTTTGGAATCGTTCCATGTCTCCAGACGCCTCGCGCGCACGGTGCGCAGCGACCGTTTCACGGTGACGGGCGACGTCGCCTTCGCCGATGTGATGAAGGCCTGTGCTGCGCCAGCGCCGGGCCGCCAGGAGAGCTGGATCAATGCGGAGATCTTGCGCCTCTACATCGCGCTGCACGCCAGCGGCTACGCCCACTCGATCGAAACCTGGCGGGACGGGCAGTTGGTCGGCGGGCTCTATGGCGTCACGCTGGGTGCGGCGTTCTTCGGGGAAAGCATGTTCAGCCGCGAGACCGATGCCAGCAAGGTCGCTCTGGTGCACCTGATGGCGCGATTGATCGAAGGGGGGTTCGTCCTGCTGGATACGCAGTTCATCACCGCGCATCTGGCACAGTTCGGCGCGGTCGAGATTCCGCGCGAGGATTATCTCGTGCGTTTGCGCGATGCGGTCGCGCGGGAAGCCTATTGGTCGGCGCCCTCGGGCAGCGGCGCGAGCCCTTCCTTATCGGTCGAATCGGGCGACTTGACCTTGACCGGGGCATGCGAGGCGATCACCGGCAACGCTTGGCCCGGCGCATTGGTCCTGCAGAAGATCACCCAGACGTCATAAAGCGGGTGCTGCAGGCCGTTGAGGCCCGGGCTCGACGCGTACATCCAGCCCGAGAACACGCGCCGGGCGGGCTTGTCGGGACGCGCATCGTCGATCTGCACGAAGGCGGATGTCTCCGGTGTCTCGCTTTGCGGCGTGGAATAGCAATAGCGCGCCGTGATCGTCAGCGTGGCGAACTTCACCGGCGTGTTGAGAGGCGCGACGATGTCGAAGGCGCGCCCGGTGATCTTGTCCAGCCCGCGCAACAGCAAGGTGGGCTTGGCGCCCGCATTGGCGATGGCCCTTTGGTTCAGATTCGCGGTGGGAAGCGGCGCCGCCGCCATCACAGCCGTCGCGAACAACGATGCAGCGATGTGCAGCGGCTTCATGGCTGTCCTTGAGGCTTCGGCGGCGCGGGCTGCGGTGCCGGCGTGGTGCCGTTTGTGCTGCCGGAGCCCGTGGCGAAGCGGCCGATCAAGCTCATCAGATCGACGGAGCCTTGCGTATTCTTGATGACGCCTCCGGGCGCGATCATCGTGTCGCTGCCGCCGGGCGAGACCGAGAGATAGGAATTGCCGAGCAAGCCGGTCGAGGTGACCATGATCGAGGAATCGTCGGGCAGCTTGACGTCGTTGCGGATGTTGAGCCTGACGGTTGCCTGATAGGTCTTGGGATCGAGGTTCAGTGCCGAGACGCTGCCGATCTTGATGCCCGAGAGGCGCACATCGGTGCCGATATTGAGCCCGTCGACTCGCTGAAACTTGGCGCTCACCTCATAGCCGCCGAGCGACGCCGAATTGGTCGTGGCGTAGGCGAAATAGAGGAAACCCGCGGCGACCGCGATCACGATCGCGCCGACCAGGGTCTCGAATGTATTGTTTCGCATCGGCCTAGTCCGGCTTCCAAGGCTGATAGTCGCCGGTCGCCGCCGCGCGCACCCCGCCGCGCACGAGGCTGCCATCGGGATGATAGGCACCCTTGGTACCCGTGAGATTGGGCATATAGGGTTTCTCCCAGGGCCTGGCCTTCAGCGGCGCGCGCGTCGGCGGCTCGGCATAAGTGTGGTGCAGCCAACCGTGCCAGTCCGGCGGCACGCGCGAGGCTTCGACCGTGCCGTTATAGATCACCCAGCGACGCCGCGCATCGCGGCTCTGATAGTAGCGATTGCCGTATTGGTCCTCGCCCACGCGCTGTCCGGACCACCAGGTGGTGAGCAGGGTCCCATAGGTGGCCGACCGCCACCAGGCAAACAGCATCGAAAATAACGGCATCGCGCCACCCCATGGATCCGGCCGGAATATAGGTGGGGCGGTACCTCCAAGCCAAGGCGGCAAAATCCGGAAATTGAGCCGGCGCAATGTCGCCGGCGCGTTTTTCTGTCCATTTGTTCACCAAGCGGCACGCGCTGTTCACTTGCGGTTCAGGCGAATTGCCACAACTTGGGCACGTTCGGTCCCTAGGAGTCGCCCGGTTCATGGGCGGCCCGCGATCAGGTATTGCGTAGCAGAGGAAGAAAGCGATGAAGATCAAGATGGCGGCGATGGCCGCGGTTTGTACCGCCGCACTTCTGGGCGGGTGCGCGACGGAGCCCCTGGGCCCGACTGTCCCGGCAATGCCCGGCAAGGGTAAATCGATGGAGGCGTTTCAGCAGGACGATCAGTACTGCCAGGACTATGCCGCCAACCGGGCGTCGGGACGCGTGAAACAGGCCAACGATACCGAGTTACGAAACGGCGTGATCGGCGCGGCGCTCGGTGCCGGTCTTGGCGCACTCGCCGGCAACACCAAAGGCGCGGTGGCCGGCGGGCTTATCGGCGGCGCGATCGGCACGACTGCGACCGCGGGCGGCGACCAGTATCACGTGCAGCGGCTCTACAATATTTCCTATGCCCAGTGCATGAAGGCGCGCGGCGACGAAGTCGGCATGCGCCATCCGCGCCGCTGGATGTATGGACCGCCGCCGCCGCCCCCGCCTCCGGGCTACTGAGACCGGTCCCCAGACAATCGCGGACCGCGATTGGGAAAAGCAGCGACGTCGCCCCCCGACGCGCTGCTTTTCTTCCTTTGCTAACCGGCAACCGCCAATTCCGAGGCGATATTCGCAGCCAACCGGCCGACAGCTTCACTCATGGCTTTCGCCGCGGCCGCGCCGCCCTTGCCGGCAGGCGCTTCGATCGCCACGTCGCGCGTGAGCGCCGGCGCGCGCTTGCCATCCTTCAGCAGACTCCAGCTTCCTTTGAGCTCGACCTTGCCCGACGCTTCGGGCGCGAATTCCGCGATGTTGACGACGATGCTCGCGGTTCCGTCCGGCGCCGGTGCGTCCGGCAACACGACCTTGCCCTGCGGCAGGCGGTTCTCGAGATCCTGCGACAGCACGTTGCGCACCATGTCGCCAAGCGGCGCGGTCCAGCGCTCCGTGTCGCTGATGTCGACGGTCTCGCCGTTCTTTCGCACCATCTCGCGCCGATCCAGCGACGCCGGCACGTGCACCGCTGCGACTTGCACCGGGAACGCGGCCTGCCCCTTCGCTGGTTGCGCCGGCGCAACGGCATCCAGCGCGAAGAAATCCGTCTTCGGGCTGGAGCCGCAGCCGAAGAGCGGCATCAGCGCCGCGCCGATCAACAACATACGCCAATTCATTGGCCACTCCTGCCCTTGATGATCGATTCCGGATGGCGGTCGAGATAGTCGGCAAGTTCGCGCACCGAACGAGCCGCGTCGTCGATCTGCGCCAGTGTGGGATTGAGGCCGTGCTGGCTTGGCGTGCCGCCGACGACCTTGTCGGCCGCCTTGGCGACGTCGTCGATCCTGTCCGCGGTATGGCGGAGCTGCGCGACCAGCGCCGTGATCTTTGGACCGGCTTCCGCCGTGGTCTTGCGAATCTGCTGGAGCGAGGCATCGAGCGCCGCGACACTGTCCTTCAGTTTGGGCGAGGAGACGATCGCATCGACATGCTTGGTGATGTTGAGCAGGTTTTGCGCGATCTGGTCGAGCGGCACGTTCTTCAGGCGATCGACCACGGTCTGCAATCCGCCGCCGGGCGCGACGGGAATATCATAAGGACTCGAATCCGGTAGCGGAGACGGTGCGCCGGGCACGTACTCCAGAGTCACCTCATAGCCGCCCACGAGCGGCGGATCGCGATCGAGGCGCGCCCGCAGGCCGGCGCGGATCGCCTTTTGCAGTGCCGCCGCAAAATCCTCACCGCCTGGCAAATGCATACGCGAGGGATAAAGAGCAATTGCCACAGGTGTATGCAATTCGCCGGTCGCCTTGTCGAAGTTGAAGCCGACGTTGGAAACCTGGCCGACGGTAAAGCCGCGCAAGGTGACCGGATCGCCTTCGGAAATGGAGCCGACGGCGCCCTGGAACGCAGCGCGGAAATAGACCGGTGTTCCATGTGGACCCAGAATGGCCGGCTTGTGTTCGATGCCGTTGAAGTGCGTGGCTTTGGCGCCGGGTCCCGGCTCCATTTCGATGGTCGGTCCCGCCAGCACCGCGCCCAGCGAGGAGAGATTGGACAAGCTCGGATGCGCGCCGTTCAGCCAGAACACCGTACCCTGCTTCAGGTAGCGCGTGGCGTCGTCGTCGATCTGCGCCTTGACCTGGATGGCGAGACCGTTCTTGCCGATCGCGAGGGCGGTGACATGACCGACTTTCATCCCGCGGAATTCGACATTCGTCTCTTTCTCCCTGATGCCGTGCACGTTGGCGAAACTGATGGTGATTTCGGTGCCGCCTTGCGCGAGCGAGCGCACCAGCAGCCAGGCGCCGATCAGCGCGGCCGCGACCGGCACCGCCCAAATCCATCCCGGCCAATAGGCGCGCCGCGGCAGAGCGGCCGTCCGCGACCCGGAATGTTCATGACGTTCACTCATGGCGGCTCTGTTCCGCCGCATCCCACATCAGCCGCGGGTCGAAGAATTGCGACGCCAGCATGGTGAAAAACGTCATCGCCACGAAGGCGATCGCGCCCCAGCCCGCGCTCGAGGAGGCAAAGGCGCCCAGCGTCATCAGCGGAACGAAGAACACGATCGTGAAGGGATCGGTCTTGGACCAGCGGCCGATCTCCGCAATGAGCTGCAGCATCCTGGTCTTGAATACGAGATGGCGCGTCCAGCCGAAATGGGCAGACGCCACGCACCAGGCCAGCGCGAAAATCTTGGCCACCGGGATCACGATGCTGGTGCAGAAGATCAGAATCCCGAGCGGCCACAGGCCTGCCTGGAAAAGGTCTTTCACCCCGGTGAAGATGGTGTAGCTGGTCGTGGTCCCGAGATGGCTCGACACGTTCATCGGCAAGATGTTCGCCGGGAAGAACAGGATGAACGCCGCCACCAGCAGTGCCGTGGTGCGCACCGCTGCGCCGGGCTTGCGGGAGTGCAGCAGCGCGCCACAGCGTGGGCAGGGATGGCGTTCCCGCGAAAGCGGCTGGATCAGATCGCAGCTCGTACAGGAGAGTGCATGCTCGCCATGCGGCGCCGGCGCTTCCGGACCGATCAGGCGCCAGACCGAGCGCTTGTCCAACGTGGCCCTCGTCAAGAGCGAGAGGAAGGCCGCGGCGATCAGGCAATAGGCCCCGATTTCCACCGTGATGTGGAGCTGGCTGACATGCGCCAGCCGGTAATAGCCGACAAAGCTCGCCAGCAAATAAACGTCGATCATCGCCCAGAGTTCGAGCGCCATAGCCCGGCGGAAAACGCGGCCGATCCATGGCGGACGCCGTGTGAACCGCAGCGCGCCCAGCGACAGGGAAAGCGCTCCAAAGAACAGGAACGGGGTCACCACCACGAACAGGAAACTCAGGCCGGCGAGCAGCACCCAGCCATGATTCCACAGGAGCAGGATGCCGCCGGCGATGACGTTGCTGGTGTGCAGCCCGAAGGCATGCACGCGCAGGATCGGCAGAAGATTGGCAGGGAACAAGAAGAAGAACGCGCCGAGCGCGCAGGCGAGCGCAGCGGTCAGACTGCGGCCGTTACGCGCCTCCAGTTCTGTGCGGCACAGCGCGCAAATCGCTCGCATCCGCCCGTGGAGCGGCGGAAGCTCTTCCATCAATCCGCAATCGGGGCAGGCAATGGTCACGGGAGTATCGGAAGCGTTCGATTGTTGACGAATGTCAAACGCATCGCCGCGCGCGTCAGTTCCGGCGCTTGGCGACCCCGGCAGGACTCGAACCTGCGACCCCCTGCTTAGAAGGCAGGTGCTCTATCCAGCTGAGCTACGGGGTCAATGCGACCAGGGTATCTTACGGTCGAAACGGAAATTGTCCGCGTAGGATTTTGCCTTCGGCGCCGGTCTTAGAGGCTCGAAGACCTGGTAGGGAATGGCGTGCTTCTCGGCATAGGCCACCGCCTCGTCCTGGCTCTCGAACTCGAGCGAGACCTGTTGGCGCATGTCCGAGGAGCTGGTCCAACCCATCAGCGGATCGATGCCGCGCGGCCGCTCGGGCTCGTATTCGAGCACCCAGCGCTTCTGCAGCGCCATGCCGGACTGCATGGCGTTCCTGGCCGGCACGTAAATCCGCGCGCGCATGCATTCGACTCCATTCGGCTGGCCGAGCCTCAGCTCACGGCTCGAACTCGCCCTTCGCTCTCCGTCGCGGCATCCTTCGCTTTTGCGAGCGAAGGCTGGTCGGGGCGGCGGGATTCGAACTCGCGACCCCTAGCTCCCAAAGCTAGTGCTCTACCAGGCTGAGCTACGCCCCGGGACCAACGCCGGACGGTGATGGTGCTTACAACGGCACGCGCGGGGCTTCAACGGGCAGAGGCGAAGATTGCGGCACGCACCTTGTCGCCCGGCTCGATGCCGAGCTGCTTGGCGCGGCCGCCCGCGATCTCCAGCACCGCGCGCACCGGCTCGCTCGAGGGGATCGAGGCCTCGGACATCGGCACGGCGTTGCCGGCGATCGAGGAGATCACGCCATCCTGGCGGATGAAGATGATGTCCAGCGGAATCAGCGTGTTTTTCATCCAGAACGAAGTCATCACCGTGGTGTGGAAGTCGAACAGCATGCCGGCGTTCGGCGCCAGGCTTTTGCGAAACATCAGTCCGCGCTCCTGCGAGGCGTGATCGTTCGCAACCTCGACCTTGAACGTCGCCGGCCCCTTTGCGGTGTCGATCGAGAGCGTCGTGCGCGGCAACGGCACGGCTTCGACCGCGCCGGCCGCGAACAGCAGAACGATCAGGAGAACGCGTGGGGCAACTCGCATCGCGCAAGCATGCCGCAAGGAACGAGCGGGTGCAAAGGTGGGCCGCCGAGCGCCGTTGTCATCCCGGCCAAACGTTGCCTCGGCAGTGTGGCCGGGGTCTCGGTCGTGCGCCCCGGGACGACAACTGGTGCAGGTGCCTATTACGCGTCGACCACGGTGATCTCGGCGGCGAGTTCACCCTTGGGCCCGTCGCCGGCGCGCACGCGGACCCTTTGGCCCTGGACCAATTCGCGGATGCCATAGCGCCGCAAGGTCTCCATATGGACGAAGATGTCCGGCGTGCCTTCGCCGCGAGAGACGAAGCCATAGCCCTTGCCGCGATTGAACCACTTCACCGTGGCATCGAAAGGCGGGCCCTTAGGCTCCGCGATATAGCGCAAGCGTTGCGAAGGAGCGGGCTGCGCGGCCGTGCTGTTGTCCAGCGAGATCACGCGCCGCGCCTGCAAGCCGCGTGGGCCCTTCACGGCCTCGCATACGACCTTGGCGCCTTCGTAGGCGGCCTTGAAACCCGATTGGCGAACGCAGGTCTGATGCAACAAGACGTCGCCCTGCTCACCGTCCGAGGGCTTGATGAACCCATAACCCTTGGTGAGATCGAACCACTTTACCTGCCCAATAACCTGTTGCGCCGCTTCCACCTGAAGCTGCGATGCCGATAAACTCGTTTCCATACCTGACGCCCCCGGCCACTCGTTATTTGGTAAAAATAAGGTTAACACGATACACGCGAGCGTGGAAGTAAAACTGTCATAAGGCCGTCGCATTTTCAGCCGAATCGCGCTAACGGGGCCAACCGCTTGATTCGGAACAGGAAGCGGGACGCCGCGGAGCATCGAAAATGGATTTCACCGGCCGCTATTCCGTCCCTGCCCCGCCCGAAATCGTTTGGAACGCGCTCAACGATCCCGAAATTCTCAAGAGTTGCATCCCAGGCTGCGAGGCTTTGGAGAAGGTGAGCGACACGGACTTTCGCGCCGCCGCGACCTTGAAAATCGGCCCGATGAAAGCGTCGTTTCGCGCCAGGATCGCGCTCAGCGATCTCGATCCGCCCCGCCGCTGCAAGATTGCCGGCGAAGGGCAAGGCGGCGTCGCAGGTTTCGCCAAAGGACACGCCGAAGTCGATCTCACTCCAGAGGGTGCAAGTACCCTGCTCTCGTATAGGGCGCATGCGTCGGTGGGCGGCAAGCTGGCGCAGATCGGCCAGCGCCTGATCGATAGCGCAGCCAAGCAGATTGCCGACGATTTCTTTGCGCGCTTCACCGCGGCTTTGGCGCCAAAAGCGGAACCCACGCCGGATCCCGAAGTGGACGCGGCTATCCTTGCCGCTGCGGCAATGCCAGTGGACCAAGCCAAAGAACGTGACCGCAGGACGCCCGAGATCTGGATCGTCAGCGTGATCGGCGTCGTCGCAATCTTGCTCGCTCTCCTGGCCTGGGTGCTATAGTCGGCACTCCAATCCGCATCGAGGCCCTCCTGATGACTCGCGTCGCCATGACGGTGAACGGCAAGCCGGTGTCCCAAGAGATCGAGGACCGCACGCTGCTGGTTTATTTTCTGCGCGAGGGCTTGAACCTCACCGGCACGCATATCGGCTGCGATACCAGCCAGTGCGGCGCCTGCGTAGTGCATGTGAACGGGCGCGCGGTAAAATCCTGCACCATGTTCGCGGTGCAAGCCGACGGCGCCGAAGTCACCACCATCGAAGGACTGGCGCGCGATGGCAAGCTGCACCCGGTGCAGGAAGCGTTTCGCGACAATCACGGCCTGCAATGCGGCTTCTGCACCCCCGGCATGATCATGGCCGCGGTCGACATGATCCGGCGCGTGCCGGCGGCTGAACTCGATCGCGCGCGCATCCGTCACGAGCTCGAAGGCAACATCTGCCGCTGCACCGGCTATCACAACATCGTCTCGGCGATCGGGGATGCGGCGAGGCGCGCGGCTTCGGGGGGCAAGGCGGCATGAGCATGATCCCCTATGGCTTCGGCTATAAGCGGGCCAAGACGCTCAAGGACGCCGAGTCGATGCTGGCGGCTGCAGGCGATGCGAAGCTGCTCGCGGGCGGCCAGACCTTGATCGCCGCGATGAAAATGCGGCTCGCCAATCCATCCCATCTCATCGATATCGGCGGCATCGAGGAACTGCGCTTCATCCGCGCGGACGGGAAAAAGCTCGACATCGGCGCCGGCACGCGTCACGCCGACGTAGCATCGTCGAAAGACGTGCGGCGTCTCATCCCGGCGCTTGCCCAGCTCGCAGGATCGATCGGCGATCCGGCGGTGCGGCACATGGGAACCTTGGGCGGCTCGCTCGCCAACAACGACCCTGCGGCGGACTATCCGGCTGCGGTGTTGGCATTGGATGCCGCCATCAAGACCAACAAGCGCGAAATCCGGGCCGGCGATTTCTTCACCGGTATGTTCGCCACCGCACTGGACGAGCGCGAGATCGTGACGGAGGTGTCGTTCCCGGTGCCGGATCGGGCGGGATACGCGAAATTCGCCAATCCCGCTTCGCGCTATGCGATGGCCGGCGTGTTCGTCGCAAAGGCGGGACCGGTGGTGCGTGTTGCCGTGACCGGCGCGGCGCCCTGCGTCTTCCGCGTGCCGCACATGGAAGCGGCGCTGACCAGGAATTTCTCGCCGGAGGCGCTCAAGGGCATCGAGGTCGACGCGGGAGAAATGAATTCCGACCTGCACGGCTCGGCGGAATACCGCGCGCATCTGGTAGGCGTGATGGCGAAGCGGGCGGTCGAAGCGGCGCTGCGATGAGCGGCGACAGCGACGATCCGCTGCGCGCAGCGGAAGATTGGATCGCGCGCGGACGCAAGGCCGCGCTGGCGACCGTGGTGAAGACCTGGGGCTCATCGCCCAGACCGGCGGGCAGCCGACTGGCGGTGCGGGACGACGGCGCGTTCGTCGGTTCGGTCTCGGGGGGATGCGTCGAAGGCGCAGTGATCCAGGAGGCGCAAGCTGCCATTGCCGACGGCAAGACGCGCAATCTCGAATTCGGCGTGAGCGACGAACAGGCCTGGTCGGTCGGCCTGGCGTGCGGCGGACGCGTGGAAATTTTCGTCGAGCCGGTCGCCTGAGCGATGCGGCTCGCCACCCTCAAAGCCATCAACCGGGCCCGTCGAGAAGGCCGCAGCATGGCGCTCGCGACCGATCTCGGGAGCGGTGAAGAGCGTGCGATCGCGGCCGGCAGCACAGACGCGCTCGCGCAGGCCGCAGCGGACGCGATCCGCGCCGATCAGAGCGTAGCGGTCGAGGTCGAAGGCCGGCGTTGGTTTCTCAGCGTGTTCAATCCGCCGCTTGAACTTGTGGTCGTGGGCGCGGCGCACATCGCCCAACCTCTGACCCAGATCGCCGCGGTCATGGACTACCGTGTGCGCGTGATCGATCCGCGCGTGTCGTTCGCGACGCCCGCGCGCTTTCCGGGCATTGTGCTCTCGCATGACTGGCCGGACGAAGCGCTGGCGAAGCAGCCGCTCGGTCCGCGCAGCGCGCTTGCCGCGCTCACGCACGATCCCAAAGTCGACGATCCGGCGCTGGCGGCGGCACTGCGTTCCGATTGCTTTTATGTCGGTGCACTCGGCTCGCGAAAAACTCATGCGGCGCGGCGCGAGCGGCTCAAGGCGCATGGCTTCGACGATGCCGCGCTTGCGCGCATCCGCGGCCCCATCGGTCTCGCCATCGGCGCCAAGAGTCCGGCCGAGATCGCCGTGGCGATCCTGGCCGAGATCACCGCCGCGCTGCGTCAGCCTCCCGATGCGCTGCGCCGCGACGCGCGGGCGTAGACGCGCGGCGCCAAAAGTTCGTCACGCGTCACTGCGCCATCCTTGTTACGGTCGAGCCGCTCGAACAGAGCTTCCATGGGTGCCGCGAATTCGGCGAGAGACAGCTTTCCGTCATGGTCGCGGTCGAGCTTGCGGAAATAGGCCGCGTTTCGTCCGGCGTCTTGCGACAGCATATCGGCGACGTATTGCGCCTCGCTGATCCACCTCGTTTTCCCTGCCATGGCGGCGAAGCGCTTCGCCGCCGCCTGATCGAGCTCGGCCCGCGTCACCTTGCCATCGCGGTCGAGATCGTTGTCGCGGCAGAAGCGGTCTTTCGCGAAGGACAACCCGGCGCCGCTTGAAGTGCAGGATTCTGCCCCGCGGACAGCCGCAAATTTCTCGAACGCCGCCCGGACAGGCGTGGCGTATTCCTCGAAGCTCAGTTTGCCGTCGCCATTCCAGTCGAGGCTCTTGAACCGCTGCGACAGCAAGGCCCGGTAGCTGCCTTCGCGCAGCGCCACGAAGGTCTGCAGCGTGAGTGCACCGTCGTGCGCGTAAGCCTGGAACTGCGCGGCCAAGGCGCGGTTCAAATCGTCGTGCGTGACGCGGCCGTCGCGGTTGAGGTCGTAGGCGGCCAGAAATCGATCTGCCCGATCCGTATAGGTTCCCACGCTTTGCGCCTGGGCCGCCGCGAACAAGGCGGCCAGCATCAACGAAGCAAGAAGCAGATGCCGCATCGTCATACCTCCTAAAATGGTGCGTCCAAATTCACTCGGTTAGGATGCATAGAACAAACCGGGATCAAATAGCAAGCCCCCCGTCCCGGCCGGAATTGAGAGACTTTGCGTGAATTTGCATATTTATCCGGGGCGGAAGGGGGCTTATGACCGTGCCTGCATGAGCAAAGACGAAAACAAGCCCCACATTCTGATCGTCGAGGACGCCCGCGACATCCGGGAGCCGCTGGCCCGGTATCTGCGCGAGAATTCCTACCGCACCACCACGGCGCCCGACTCGGCCGCGGCGCGGCGCATCATGAAGAGCGCGGCGATCGATCTCGTCGTGCTCGACATCATGATGCCGGGCGAGGACGGACTGAGCCTGTGCCGCTCGATCCGAGAATCCAGCCAGATCCCCGTCGTCCTGCTCACCGCAAAGGGCGAAGAGGTCGATCGCATCGTCGGCCTCGAAATGGGCGCGGACGATTATCTCGCCAAGCCCTTCTCGCCGCGCGAACTGATCGCGCGCATCGGCGCGGTGCTGCGCCGCACACACGCGCTGCCTCCGCGCCAGAAGCCGCCGCAGGCGGAGCGCATCCGCTTCGGCGACTGGACCCTCGACACCGGCCAGCGCGAACTGATCGGCACCGAAGGAGTCGCGATGCCGCTCTCGAGCGGCGAGTTCCGCCTGCTGATGACGCTGCTCGAACGGCCCAAGATCGCGCTCACGCGAAACCAGCTGCTCGACCTCACCAAAGGCCGCGACGCCGAATTGTTCGACCGCAGCATCGATAATCATGTGAGCCGCCTGCGCAAAAAGATCGAGCCCGATCCCAAGAATCCGCGCTACATCAAAACGGTGTGGGGCGGGGGATATATCTTCGCGCTCGAGCCCCAGGCCGAATGAGGCTGCTGCCCCGCACGCTCGGAACGCAGCTCGTCGCGGTGACGGCGGCGGCGGTGCTGCTTTCCAACCTCGCAGTGGTCGTCTGGTTCGAGCTCACCGCGGCGCAGCAGGCGGAAAAGGCCTTGCTCGACCGCGTCGTCGATCGCGCCGCTTCGACCGCCACGCTGCTGAACGTCATTTCGCTCAGCGACCGACAGAAGGCAGCCGAAACGATCAGCACCGACGCCATGGGATTTGAGCTCCGCAAGGGCCTTAGCGCACCCTGGGCCATGGATGCGGCCGATCGTCATTTGGCCTCGGCATTGCGCGCTCAACTGCCGGTCAACCAGCGGAAATATCCGGTCTATGCAAAACTCAACAGCGAACCGGATGTCGTAAAGTTCGCCATTCCGATTTCGCCGGACGCCCAAGTGATCGCCACCTTTCACCGGCAATCCCCGGCGCCGTGGCAGGTCGAGGCGTTCGCCGCCGCGTTTGTTGCCATCGTGATGGCCTCCCTGGCCTCGATATATTTCGCCAAGCGTGTCACGCGCCCTCTGGGCGAACTTGCCGGTGCGGCCTCGATGCTGGCCCGAAGCGGCAACGCGCCGAGACTGAGCGAAAGCGGACCGCAGGACATTCGCGAAGCCGCCCAAGCCTTCAATGCGATGACCGACGAAGTCCGCCGCACGCTCGAAAGCCAGCGGCAGCTTCTTTCGGCTGTCGGCCACGACCTGCGCACGCCGATCACGGCCATGCGCATCAGTCTGGAATTCGTTTCCGATCCGGAGCTGCGGGCTGGGCTGCAACACAATCTCAAGGAATTGCAGGAGCTGACCGAAGCGGTGCTCTCCGCGGCGCGCGGCACCGGCGGCGAGGTCAAGCGCAACATCGACCTTTCCGCCTTGCTGGAAAGCGTCTGCGCCGACATGGAGGATCTCGGCGAACAAGTGAATTTCGCGCTCGACGAAGAGCCCGCGCCGCTGCTTTGCCGGCCCAACGAGATCCGGCGCGCGGTGCGCAATCTCATCACCAATGCGATTTCCTATGGGCGCAACGCCGAGGTGCGGCTTGCCCGCCACAACGGCGCCTATGAGGTCGTGGTCGAAGATACCGGACCGGGCATTCCCGAGGCCGATCAGCTTCGCGTCTTCGAGCCCTTCGTGCGCCTGGAGGGATCGCGCAACGAAGCCACCGGCGGCACGGGGCTGGGACTGACGCTGGTCAAGGCGATCGCGGAGGGTCACGGCGGCTCCATCAAGCTCGAGAATCGCGACGAAGGCGGGTTGCGCGCGCGGCTCAGTTTGCCGCGCGAGGCCGCGAGCGCGTAATCTATCCCGCGTGAAATTCGGCTCCATCGCCATAGAGGACGCAGAAGGTGCGATCCTTGCCCATCGCGCGGGACCGTTCCGCAAGGGACGCGTGCTTTGCGCTGCCGACATCGATGTGCTGCGCGACCTGAACCTTGGCGCGGTGATGTGCGCCCGCCTGGAAGCCGATGACGTTCCTGAAAACGAAGCAGCCGCACGGATCGCGCGTGGCTGTGCCGGAGACAACATACGGGTGGGTGCCGCCTTCACGGGACGCGCCAATCTGTACGCCGAGGCCGACGGCCTTTCGCTGATCCATCCCGCGCAGGTCGATGCGCTCAACGCCCTCGACGAGGCGATCACGCTGGCGACCGTCGCTCCATTCGCGCGCGTGGCGGAGCGGCAGATGCTCGCGACGGTCAAGATCATTCCCTTCGCCGCCCCGCGCCGCGCAGTCGAAGCTGCGGAGAAATTGCTGTCTGCGCCGATCGTGCGGGTGGCGCCGTTCCGGCCGATGCGCGTGGCGCTGATCTCGACCACCCTTCCCGGCATCAAATCGAGCCTGCTCGACAAGAACCGCAGCGCGCTCGACGCCCGATTGCGCGACATCGGCTCGCGCATCGCCAGCGAGTTCCGCATCGACCACGCCATCACGGCCTTGACCCAGGCCGTCGGCGAAGCGCGCGGCGCGGATGCAATTCTCATCTTCGGCGCCAGCGCCATCACCGATCGTCGCGATGTGATCCCCGCCGCGGTGGAACGGGCAGGCGGCGAGATCCTCGCTTTCGGCATGCCCGTCGATCCAGGGAACCTGCTGCTGTCGGCGAAGCTGGACAAGACGCCGGTGATCGGCCTGCCGGGTTGTGCGCGTTCGCCGAAGCTGAACGGCGTCGACTTCGCGCTGTGGCGGATCGCGGCGGGGCTGCCGGTGGGCCGCGAGGACATCGCTGCGATGGGCGTTGGAGGGCTCTTGACCGAGATCCCGTCGCGCCCGCAGCCGCGCGACGAGCGGCCGCCCAAGCTGCCGCAGGTTGCCGCGATCGTCCTGGCCGCCGGGCTGTCGTCCCGGATGGGCTCGCACAAGCTGGTGGAGGACGTCGGCGGCAAACCTTTGGTCCGGCACGCCGTCGACGCCGCGCTCGCCAGCGCCGCCAGACCGGTGATTGTTGTCACTGGCCACAATGCCGGCGCCGTACGTGCGGCGCTGGACGGTCTCGACATACGGTTTGTGGAAAACCCAGAATATTCAAAAGGTTTGAGCACGTCGCTGAAGCGTGGGGTGAAGGCGCTGCCGGATACGGCGGATGCCGGCGTGGTGCTTCTGGCCGATATGCCGGCGGTATCGGCCGCGCTGATCGACAAGCTGATCGCCGCCTTCGATCCGGCCGAGGGCCGCGCCATCTGTGTGCCCGTGACCGGCGGACGGCGCGGCAATCCGGTGCTCTGGGCCCGCCGGTTCTTCCCGGACATGCTGAAGCTGGAAGGCGACGTGGGAGCCAAAGCCCTGCTCGCGGCGTATGATGAACTCGTGTGCGAGGTGGAGACGGGCGGCGATGCGCCGCAGGTCGACATCGACACGCCCGAGGCGCTGGAGGCATACCGAAGCCGATGAGCGATCCGCTCTACAAGAAGCCGCTGCTGCGCCTGGCCGCCGATGCCGCGGGCGCTGGCCGCCTGCCCGAGCCGTCGGGCACGGGGACGGCGCACAATCCCGCTTGCGGCGACCGCGTCATCGTCGACATCGCGCTCGAGGACGCGCGCATCGCCGGGATCGGGATCGAGACCCGGGCTTGCGTGCTGACGCAGGCGTCCGCGTCCATCCTGGGCTCCGGCGCGGTCGGGCTGAACCGCGACGAGATCGGGACGCTGCACGAGGCGGTGCGGCGCATGCTGTCGGAGGGCGAGCACGCGCCCGGCGCGCCCTTCGAGAGCTATGCGCATTTCGACGGCGTGGCGGAGCACAGGAACCGCCACCGCTGCGTGCTGCTGCCCATCGAAGCCGTGCTCGCGGCGTTTGGGGAATGACGGAGCGACGCACTGCCTACTGCCGCGGCGGATTGGCGAGCAGATAGGGATAGCCGTTGTTGATGCCCGGGCTCTGGCCCCAGACCTTGGGATTGAAGCCGTCCGGCAACGCGGATTTCAATTCCGCGTCGCTCAGTCCGGTGATGCTGTGGCACAAAGGCGTATTGCCGCAGCCTTGCTTTGGATCTCCGATGCCGCTGGCGTCGAGATCCCAATAGGCTTTCGGCCAGCGAATGTTTTGCGGGTTCTCCTCGCGGCCGGCAAATCCGCCGAGCTCGCCATCGCCGGAGACCGCGCCGATCGAATAGCCCGAGCGGAAATGGAAATCCGGGGTTGATGTATCCCAGCCAGCAAAGCCGCCGACGAAGGAACCGGCATCGGCGCTGACCGGCCCGGTCGCGTAGTCGTCGGTGACGTATCCGTCGCCGGCGCTGGCCGAGATCACGCCGATCAGGCCGCCGGCGGAAGCGGCGTGTCCGCTCACGGCACCGTTCGCAAAGGAGCGCGTGACGGCGCCGGCATAGAACCATCCGACCAGACCGCCGACATAGGGATAGCTGCCGCTGCCCGTCACCGAACCCGTGGCCGACGATAGATCCACGGTGCCGACGACATATCCGCTCACGCCGCCTGCGACGGTGCCGGTAACATTGCCGGACGACGAGCAAGATCGAATGGTTCCGTAGTTGACGCCTGCGGCGCCCCCGACGGTCGCGCCATGGACGTTTCCGCGTGTGCGGCAGACCATCAGCGTTCCCCCATTCTCCCCGACGATCTCCCCGGCTTCCGCGGCCGGTGCCGCCACGATGTCGCCTTCCGCGGCGACATTCTGAATGAGCCCATGCGCCGTTCCGACCAGACCGCCGACAGGTCCATAGACACTGGTGGACTTTATCCGCATCGCGGCAAAAGCAAGATTTTCGACGCTGCTGTTGTCTTCCAGCGATTGGAACAACCCGACCGAGTCCGAGGTCGAGGAGTCATTGATGGCGAGATGGGAAATCGTGTGCCCCAGCCCTTCGAGCCTCCCGTGAAACGGTGTGGGGATTGGGGCAGAATGATAGGTGCCGTCGACGCCGACATTGTAATCATTGGCCAGTGCGAAGGAGCCCATCGCGTTTCCATGGATGGCGCTCGCCAAGGTGGCGATGTCGGCAACCAGCGTATAGGCGTTCGCATCGATCACCAGGCTGCTGCTCAAATCCCAGAACGTCACGCTGCCCTTCTTGCCGAAGGACAGCACGCCCGCCGTTCCGCCGTCGTTTGTCGTCAAGGTGAGCGCGCCGGTTCCTGCGACGGTCACGGACTGATCGACATTGATCGACCGCGCGGCATCCAAGGTCAGGCGGCTCGTGCTGACCCAGCTGAATGGCGCAGCGACGTCGATGTCCTTCGCGCCGTTCGCGGCCTCGACCGTGACGTCGGAGGCGGCCAGCATGCCGGTCAGGTCGCCGACATTGAGCACGGCTTTGCTCGCGGTGGAGGCGCAGACGCCGTTCGAGCAGTTCATGTTCCGCGTCGGCGCGGCGGAGATCACGACAGACGCTTGAGCTTCGGCTGTCATCAAAGCGACTGACAACGCCAGAGCAGTCACGGCGCAAGCGCGGCGGATAATCTGAGCTTGGGTCATGGAAGATCCGCCCATGGACATCGCATTATAGCGCAATGGCTGACCAAGCGCTCGGGGGCAATTTGCGGGCGGCGCGGCGCTGGTCGGCATCGACACGCAAACGGGGGAGGAAAGTCCACTACCGAATCTCAAAGCCATAGGGCGCCAACTTCCCTCCTTCGTACCTCACCTCCTCGCCGCTCATGTTGAAGACGCAGCGCACCTGTTCGGCGCCATAGCTGCGCGTGAAGGCGAGCACGGGCGGCGGCGCATCGAGCGCCGCGATGCTGCCAAGGCGCAGTGCTGCGCTCATCTTCCGCCGCGCCAGGAATTCGCGCGCGAAGTTGAGCGTCGACTGGGCGTCGCGCTCCTGCTCCGACACCGCGAGCGGGCGATGCGCCTCGCCCAAGGGCAGCCACGGCGTGCCGGTGGTGAAGCCCAGATGCGGCGCGCCGGCGTCCCACGGCATCGGCGTGCGGCTGCCGTCGCGGCCCTTGGCGGCGGGATAGTAGAGATCGCCCACCGGATCGCGCAGCTGGTCGCGGCGCAGATCGACTTCCGGCAGCCCCAGTTCCTCGCCCTGATAGAGCAGCACCGTTCCACGCAGCGAGAGCAGCAGTGCCAGCATCAGCTTGGCGAGCGCCGGATTGCCGGCCGCGCCGCCGCCGAAGCGCGTCACCGTGCGCACGATGTCATGGTTGCAGAACGAGACGCAGGGCCAATAGTGCGGATGCCGCGCCAGCGTGGCGATTTCCTTGAGCACGAAATCCGGCGCCAGCTTGCGGGCGCGCAGCATCTCGAAGGTGTAGTTCGCGTGCAGCCCGTCGGCGGCATAGGCGCCGGAGCGCTCGAAGCCTTCGGAGAACTCGCCGAAGACGAAGCGGTTCGCGTGGCGCTCGACGGTGGCGCGGATCTCGCGCAACGCCTCGATATTATCCGGCAGATTGGAGTCGTGCAGGTGGCGCTGCAGATTCGCGGCATGGCTCCAGTTCGCGGCGGTTCGCTTGTCCATCTCGACGGCCGGGTTGTCGCCCAGCGCCGCGTCGTGGAAATAGGCATTGGCGACGTCGAGACGGAAGCCGTCGGCGCCGCGCTTGAGCCACAGATCCAGCACGTCGAGCGCGGCGCGCTTGGCATCCGGGTTGCGCCAATTGAGCTTGGGCTGCTGGCGCAGGAATTTGTGGTGATAGTGCTGGCGCCGCTCCGGCCGGTACGACCACGCCGGCCCGCCGAAGGCGCTCAGCCAGTTGTTGGGCGCGGTGCCGTCGGCCTTGGTTTCGGCCCAGACATACCAGTCCGATTTCGCTCCGCGCGCGAGCGAGTCCGCGAACCACGCGTGCTCGTCCGAGGTGTGGCAGAGCACTTCGTCGAGCAGCACCTTGATGTCGCGCGCATGGGCCTCGCGTACCAGCACGTCGAATTCGGCCAGCGTGCCGTAATCGGGATGAACGCCTTCGTAATCCGAAACGTCATAGCCCCAATCGCGATTGGGCGAAGGATGGATCGGCGACAGCCACAGCGCATCGGCGCCGAGCCGCGCGATGTAGTCGAGTTTGGCTGTCAACCCCGCGAGGTCGCCCTGCCCGTCGCCGTTCGAATCCGCAAAGCTGCGGATATAGACCTGGTAGACGACTGCGCCGCGCCACCACGGTTCCGCCTGCTGTTCCGCCATCGCGCGCACTCCCGAGTCGCCGCTCGCAGTATGGCGAACCGAGGATCAGTACCGCACCATTTCCCGCCGATCTCGCCCCAATTCTTAATCCAACCTTAACGCCCACACGCTCTAATGCGGCGCGGAATTGATTCTCGCAGGCGGTTGAGAGCAGCCGCGCCAGCCCAAGACGCGGCGCTCGATCAACCAGGGAAACGATCATGCGCAACGCTGCATCCATCGCCGCCGCGACGCTTCTGGCGGCGGCGCTGTTTTCGCCCGCGAACGCCAAGCCACTCAAAGGCGACTGGCCCATGCTGGGATTCGACGCCTCCGGCACGCGCTACAATCCCTATGAGACGACCTTGGACCGCAAGAGCGTCAAGAACCTCAAGCTCGCCTGGCAAGCCGACATCGGCGACACGAGGTCCGCGCCGGCGGTGGTGGGCGGTGTGGTCTATGCCGGCTCGGACGACGGCCATCTCTATGCACGCGACGCCGCGAGCGGCGCGCGCTTGTGGTCGTTCACCGCCAACAGCGCCCTCTACTCCTCGCCGGCGGTAGACTACGGGCTGGTGTATGTCGCCTCGTCCAAGGGAAAGGTTTATGCCGTCGACGCGGCCCGCGGTACCGAAGTCTGGTCTTACCGCACGGAAGAGTTGGGGAGCGGATCGGCCACGGTAGCGAAGGGCCAGGTCTTCTTCGCGGCCGATTCCGGAACGCTCTATGCCTTCGCCGCGCGCACCGGCAAGCTGCAATGGAAGACGGACCGGTTTGCGGCCGGCACCGGCGGCACGCCCGCGGTCGCGAACGGATTGGTGTATTCGTTCTCGGGCCTGGGATATCTCAACGCCTATGACACGGCCAACGGCGCTCTGGCGTGGAGCACCTACGTGTGGAGCATCGACACCGCGCCCAGCTCGCCTGCGATTTCGCACGGCATGGCGGTGGTCAGTACCTCCAATGCGATCGCCGGAATCGATGCAGTGACCGGCGCGCGCATCTGGGAGCAGAACATCGGCAGCTTCGGCTCGATCGCGCTCGCCAAGGGCCATGTCCATATCGCGGAGGATACCGCGCTGTGGGATCTCAGAGCCGCCGACGGCAGCGTGATCACGAGCAGCGAGGATGACGTTTTCATCAACGCCGCACCCGCGGTCGCGAACGGCGTGCTCTATGCCGGAACCCAGAGCAAGACCGTCAATGCCTACGATGCGCAGAACGGCAAGCTCTTGTGGTCGGCGCCCGTTGCCTCGGCCGTGTACGCGGCGCCGACGGTCGCGAACGGCAAGGTCTATTTTGCCGCCGGAGCGATTTACGCGTTCGCGCCTTCGCCGTAACCGGAAGAAGAAAATCCCGGTCCCTAGATCTCCCGCTCGTTCTGGACGACGCGGCTGACCAGGCCGTATTTCACCGCATCCTCGGCACCGAGCCAGTAGTTGCGTTCGGTATCGGCGACGACCTTCTCGAAAGGCTGGCCGGTTTCGGCTGCGATCTCGCGGTTGAGGCGTTCGCGCATCTTGAGGATCTCTTCGGCCTCGATCGAAATATCCGTCGCCTGGCCGCGCACGCCGCCCAGCGGCTGATGCAGCAGGAAGCGCGTGAACGGCAGGCAGAAGCGGTTCTCCCTCTTCGCGCCCAGGAAAATATGCGCGCCGGCCGAGGCGACCCAGCCGGTGCCGATCATCTTCACCTTGGGGCCGACGAAGCGGATCATGTCGTGGATGGTGTCGCCGCTCTCGACATGCCCGCCGGGCGAGTTGACGATGACGCGGATGTCGCCCTCGCCTTCCGCGGCATAGGCGAGCAATTGCGCCGAGACGCGCTCGGCCATCTTCATGTCGACCTCGCCGAAGATCAGCACGGTGCGCGCCTTGAACAGCGCCTGCGCCACCGGCGAGATCTGAGGCTCGGGGGCGGCTGGCTTTTCCTTCTCGTCGTCGTCGTCGTTGAACAGATGCAAGAGCGTGCTCCGGGATGGGGTGATTTGCGCCTGATACTAGAGCGGATCAGGGTTGAACAGGAAGATAATTGGTAGAGGCCAATTTACTCCAGGGATTTGCCACCTATCCAATTGCGTCATCGCCCGGTCGCGCGAGAAGCGCGACCGGGTGATGAGGGGGATGGAGAGGCGGGAGCAGATATCCGCAGCTTCGCGGGCAAGTGCGCGCTCGCAGAGGATGACATTGCCTTGTGCTTCAGGCACTCACCGCCGCGCGCATCACCTTGCCGATGGCGTCGTGGATGACGAGGTCGGCGAGACCATCCTGCTCGGTCGGCTCGCGGTTGACGATGACCAGACGCGCGCCGTTCCTCTTGGCGAGCAGCGGGAAGCCCGCCGCCGGATAGACCACCAGCGACGAGCCCAGCACCAGGAACAGGTCGCAGCCGAGCGTGGCCGCTTCGGCGCGCGCCATTTCGGCTTCGGGCATCGCCTGGCCGAAGGAGATCGTCGCCGTCTTCACGATGCCGCCGCAGAAGGTGCAGTCCGGCGGCTCGCCATGGCGCTCGAAATGCGCCCGGATCGGCCCAAGCTCCATGCGCGCGCCACAGTCCAGGCATTTGGCGTAGCGCGTGTTGCCGTGCAGCTCGATCACCTTGTCCTCGGGCACGCCGGAATCCTGGTGTAGATTGTCGATATTCTGGGTGATGACGTGCGTCGCGCGGCCGTCTGCGACCAGCTTCGCGACCGCCAGATGACCGGCGTTGGGATTGGCGGCAGCGAAGGACTCCTCCATGGCAAAGCGCCGGCGCCAGGCTTCGCGGCGCATCTCGGCAGAGGCCACGAAATCCCGGAAATCGATCGGCGCCATGCGGGTCCAGATGCCGCCGGGCGAACGGAAATCCGGAATGCCGGACTCCGTGGAGATTCCGGCGCCGGTGAAAACCACGATGCGGCGCGCAGTTGCCAGGGCAGCCGACAGTCCTGCGGTTTCGCCTCCGGTTGCAGCTTTCATGCAACAACCCACGATTGTCGAAGGACAATTGCACTGCTAACTTGTTGGCGTCTGGGAAGGGAGCACACCATGAAAAACCTGATTGCGTCGATCGTCGCCCTTGCGGGAATTCTAGTCGCGTCGTCTGCCGCAGCGCAAACGCCGCCTGACACGTTCTGCAAGGCCACGCAAACCTTCGCCGCGAGCTATTGGGGCGAATGGCTGTCCCTGGACGGCGCGGGGCAGATCGTGCAGTACCCGAAGAAAACGGTGAACGTCGGCAATGCATTCGACACGACGAACTTCACCGCTCCATGCAGCGGAGTTTTTTCGTTCACCATCTCGTTCGTCCGTGATGCGGACGTCCATACCAAATGCACGCAACAGGGAACGACCGACGACGTCTTCATCCAAGTCTGGCTGCATCCCGCGGCAGGGGGCAGCGACCAGCTCATCGGCAGCCACTTCGGCGCATGGGCGGGACAGACCCCAACCAATGTCGGGCGCGCCACCGGCACCGTCACCGTCGTCGCACAGTTGAATCAGAACGATATCGTCTACACCAAGGCTCTGAGCGACAATGCGGGTCCAATCTGTCTCGGCGAGGCCACTTTCGACGCCAGTAAGATCGGACGATAGCGCATGACGAAGGCGGGGCCGTGATCGGCGGCCCGCCGTAAACCGTCGGGATTTCGTCTTTATACGGATGGATTGATCGCGCTGCGAACCTTTAATTAGGGCAGACTATTGTTACACTTTTATGTCATTTCCCTTGACAAGGCGGGGAATTGGGGCCATCTGGCAAATCAGAGTACATCGCTGCCATCAGCGACGACGGCTCCTACCCTTCGAAGCGGCAACTGAAAGGGCCGCCAGGGAGACCACGATGTATGGTAACTTCGTCCGGGACAAATTCCCGCCTCGTCAGCATTTGCCCTCGATCCTCGATGTCCAGATCGAGCACGAGCACCACCGGCGACACGGCTTGTTTTGGCTGACGCTGGCCGTAGCCGCAGCCGCCGCTTCGGCTTACGCCTGGCAAGCAGGACTCTTACCGCACTAAGGACAATCACTGTCACGGCGCGCCTGCCGTTTCCGCGCGCAGCGGCGTAAGCAGGCGCGCGCCTTTTCGCGAACCTTTGCGGCGAACGGGCTGCGACCCAGAATTGAACCGTTTGAACGCACGCCCCGAGAGAGAATAAGCCTTATTTTGTAGGCTTAATTCGCCATCGTACCCGCGCCTGTGCTGGCGAGACGGGATGCCTGCTGCTATCCTCGTCTCAAGCACAAGTGGGGGAGTTCAATGACAATTTCGCGACGGGACGCTTTGACCTGGGCTTCGGCCCTGGCATTGACGGAAGGGCTCGCGCCCCGCAGCGCGCGCGCTGCCCCGCTCCGCCCCGGCAACAACGGCCGAGCGGTCCAAAGCTTCCTCGAACTTCTCATCCACCGCGACGAAGACCGGCATCAGCCGCACACGGCACTGATTTCGATCCCCGCGCCCGACACGGCCTGGTATGCCGTCGATACGCTGGACGAGGCCGCCTACGCCAACCAGAACCGCAGCAACAAAAAGCACGGCTTCCGCTTGAAGCGCGCCAGCGCCTTCAATACCCGCGCCGGCCTGCGCTATGCCGCCATTTGGGAAAAGGCCGCGGGACCCGATTGGCACTCGCGCCACGGCATGGGCCGCAGCGACTTCGAATCCGCCTGTTACGATTTCGGCCGCAAGGGCTTTCGGCTGGTGCATGTCGACGCGCGCCAGACCTACCTGGCGATCTGGGAGAAGCAGGCCGCCGGCAGCCAGCGATGGTTTTCCGCGCTCACCCCGCGCGACTGCGAAACGCAGTTCTCCACGCTTGGAGCACAGGGATTGAGGCCAACGCGGCTGTCGCTCTCGGCATCCGGGGGAAGCCCCAGCCTTGCTGCGGTGTTCGATGGCGACAGCGGCCAGCCCTGGTTCGCCGATCCGCTGATGAACGCGAGTGACTTCGCCAAGACCGGCGCGCAATTGAAGTCGCAGGGCTACCTTTTGACCGACGCCAGCGGCTTCATGATCCACGGCAAGCCGCATTTCTCGGGGATTTGGGAAAAGATTTAGCCGGCGTATCCACGCTCAATAAAATTTCCCTCTCCCCCTCCTTCAGGGGGAGAGGGAGAGTCATCTTGGCGCTTGGGCCTTTTTCTTCTTCGCGTTCTCCGCCGCCGCCGCGCGCACGAGCGCCTTGAGGGCCTTTTCGTCGATCGTGTCGCCTTCGCGGAAATCGATGGCGCGGCGCACATTGCCTTCGAGGCTGGAATTGAACAGCCCCTTGGGGTCCTTGAGCGCGGCACCCCTGGCGAAGGTCGTCTTCACCACGGCCTTGTAGGTCTCCCCGGTGCAGATAATGCCGTCATGCTCCCACACCGGCACGCCCCGCCATTTCCAGGTCTCGAGGACATCGGGATCGGCTTCGTGGATGATGCGCCGGATGCGGGCGAGCATCCCGCCGCGCCAGTCCCCCAGCTCCTTGATACGCGCGTCGATGAGCCTCGCGGCGTCCTTCTGCGATGCGGCCTTGGCCATTTCTTCCTCCTCCGCCGCTATTGCGGGTTCTCGAGGCTGAACATCTCGGTCTCGTCGTCATAGGCGAAGAGTTCTGCGAAACGTCCCCAGCCCGTGACGGCGCGCAGCGTTTCCTCAGCCGCATCCGCGGTCATGTAGTCCTCGAGCTCGTCCAGGAAACGGCTCTTCGGCGCTTTGTGGCTGCCGCGCTCGTCGAGGATGCGCCGGATATGCGCCGCCAGCGCCACATGGGTCACCAGCGCGCGCGAGAAGATCTCCTTGCGGCCGTTGGTGTCCTTCTCCGCGAACAGTTTGCCCATATGCGTGAGCTTGATGTCGCCGCCTTCGAGCTCGGCCAGGCGCAGCATCTGCAACGCCTCGGCCACCGGAAACAGCTCATCGACCTCGAGCTGAAGGTCCGCCGTCAGGTCGGGAAGGTCGGCTTTGCCCTCATACGGCGTCGCCGCAACGGCCTCGATGAGGCCGGAGATCAGACTGGTGGACACCGGCGCCAGTGGCGTGCCGATGCCGGCGCCGAAGCGGCCGGGGCGCTGCGCGGCTTCCAGGCGCTTCGCCGTCATCTCGGCATAGAGGCGGTCGACCATTGCCATGAAGGCGGGATCCTGGCGGTCGCGCGGCTGGCGCAGGTCGATCCGGATCTCGCTCATGATGCGGCCCGGGTTGGTCGAGAACAACAGCACCCTGTCGCACATCAGCACCGCCTCCTCGATGTTGTGGGTGACGAGGATGACGCCGCGAATGGGAAGTTTTCCTTCGTGCCACAGTTCGAGGAAATCGGTACGCAGGTTTTCCGCCGTCAACACGTCGAGCGCCGAGAACGGCTCGTCCATCAGAAGGATGTTGGGGTGAACCACGAGCGCGCGCGCGAAGCCGACTCGCTGGCGCATGCCGCCGGAAAGCTCGCGCGGATAGGCGGACTCGTAACCGTCGAGACCGATCAGGTCGATGGCCTTGAGCGAGCGTTCGCGGATTTCCTTTTGCGGCAGGCCCAGTGCTTCGAGCCCGAGCTGCACGTTCTCCAGAACCGTGAGCCAGGGAAACAGCGCGAAGCTCTGGAACACCATGGCGATGCCGTTCGCCGGGCCCTCGACGGTCTGGCCAAGATAGCTCACCTGGCCGCGCGTCGCCGGCGACAGCCCCGAAATGATGCGCAGCAAGGTCGACTTGCCCGAACCGGAACGGCCCAGCAGCCCGACGATTTCGCCGTCCTGCAAGGTGAGGTTCACGTCGTCGAGCACAACGAGTTCGCTGCCCCCCGGCCGCGGAAAGCTGCGGGCGATCTTGTCGACGTGAAGCAGTGCGTTGGTGTCCATGGTGTGCGCCCTCAGTTGTGAAACATCGACGTCGCCGGGCTTGTGCCGTCCAACCGGGCGGCGCACATGACGGCTCTGAAAATTGCTGCCATCTCCCCTCACCCCAGCCGGTATTTGCGTTCGGCGTATTGGTACATCGGCCGCCAGAAGGCGCGGTTCACGATCGTGACCAGAAAGCTCATCACCGCGATGCCGAGCACGATGCGGTGGAAGTCGCCGGCCGCGGTCGCACCGGCGATATAGGCACCCAGCCCATGCGCGTGCAATGTGCGATTGCCCCAGCTCGCCACTTCGGCCACGATCGCCGCGTTCCACGATCCGCCCGAGGCGGTGATCGCGCCGGTGACATAGAAGGGAAAGATGCTCGGCAGCGCCACCTTGCGCCACCACAGCCACCCTTTGACGCCGAAATTCGTGCTGGCGTCGCGCAGCTCTCGCGGCAGAAGCGAGGCGCCGGCGATGACGTTGAATAAGATGTACCACTGCGTACCCAGAACCATCAGCGGCGACAGCCAGATATCGGGATTGAGCCGGAACAGAACGATCACCGACACCGCGACCGGAAACAGCAGGTTGGCGGGGAACGCAGCGAGAAACTGCGCCACCGGCTGCACGATGCGCGCGAGCCTTGGCCGCATGCCGACGATGACGCCGACCGGTGTCCAAATCGCGCTGGCCACTGCGATGAGCACGGAGACGCGGATCAGCGTGACCAGACCGAGACCCAACACACGGAAGATATCCGACAGCGATATCGGGCCCACGAAACGCGCGGTTTCCCAAAACGCGAGCAGCCCCAGCAGGACGACGATCGAATACCACAAGATGTTGCCCAGCGGCCCTTCGGCTCTTTGCCGGCTGCGTTTTCCAAGACGCGCGGGCGGCGACAGCCTGTAGCTCCACCGGATGAATCGCACGAGCGGCACGGACAGCGCCCCGATCAGGTTGGACCGCCGGAACATCGTCAGCGCCCAGGATTCGGGGCGGTCTTCGGCGTCCTCCTGGTCGAAGCGGAAGCGGTCGGCCCATGCCACCAGCGGACGGAACAGAAGCTGGTCGTAGATCAGGATCACGATCAGCATGGTCAAGATGGCATAGCCGATGGCGTGCATGTCGCGCGCGGCGATGGCAGCCGCGATGTAAGAGCCGATACCGGGCAGCGACACCGTCGTGTGGCCGACGCTGATGGCCTCTGCCGCAACCACGAAGAACCAGCCGCCCGACATCGACATCATCATGTTCCAGATCAGCGACGGCATGCCGAACGGCACGTCGATGCGCCAAAATCGCGCCCACGCATTGAGCCCGAACAGCTTGCCCGCCTCGCTCAATTCCTCCGGCACCGTGCGCAGGGATTGATAGAAGCTGAAGGCCATGTTCCAGGCCTGGCTGGTGAAGATGGCAAACACCGCGGCGAGCTCGGCGCCGAATACCTTTCCTGGCGCGAGCGATAGAAAAAACACCACCGTGATGGAGATGAAGCCCAGTATCGGGACCGACTGGAGGATATCGAGCAGAGGGATCAGCAGCGATCCTGCACGCGGACTCTTCGCTGCCCAGGTCGCATAAGTGAAGGTGAAGGTCAGCGATGCGCACAGCGCGATCAACATGCGCAACGACGTGCGTATCGCATATTCCGGCAGCGCCCACGGCGACAGCGAGATCGGCGTGATCTCCAGCTTGGCCAACGGCTCCAGCAGAATCTGGCTCGTACTCGCAAACAGGACGATGAAGCCCAGCACCAGCAGCGCGGCCAGCATGTCCCATCGGCTCGGCAGATAGCGCGAGCTCATCGAGACCTGCGGGAGCAGCAGCCTGTAGCGCATGGGACCTTGAAATCGGTGTGGACGGAACGGGTACCCGGACTACCTCACCCGCGATGCGGGATTGGCAGCCCGAGCCCCCGGTCATATAGGTCGAGGTTTGCGACCGCTGCAACCTCACTTCCGTCGCGATGCCCGGCTATGGCGCTCGACTTCTCCCTCCTCTTGTGGGAAGGGGGAATTCATTTTCTTGTCGTCGATTTTCACCATAGCCGCCCCACACGGGAAAATGATAGCAACCGCATCCGAAGGAACGGAGGCCCTGCCCCGTTAGATGAACATGTCGGCAATCCGTCGCTTGCTCGGAAATTGGCAAGGCCGCGCCCTGATCGGCGGCGCGGCCCTGATCGTGATCGGTGTTCTCGGGCTGTGGTTCTTCGGCGGCACGGCCCGGACGGGCTATGTCGCGCAACGGGTCAGCCGAGGCGACGTCTCGCGCGCCGTGACGGCGACGGGGTCGGTCAATCCGGTGCTGACGATCACCGTCGGAACCTATGTCTCGGGTGTGATCCAGGCGATCTATTGCGACTTCAATACCAAGGTCCACAAGGGCCAGCTCTGCGCCAAGATCGACCCGCGTCCCTATCAGAGCATCGTCGACCAGGACCGCGCCACCCTGGCGACGGGCAGAGCGCAGCTCGCGAAGGACCAAGCCAATCTGACCTATGCGGCCGCCGCTCATTCGCGGACGGCAAAGCTGTTCTCGAGCGGGGCCGCCTCGCGCGACCAGCTCGACAGCGCCGTCAGCGCCGAGGCGCAGGCGCGCGCCCAGGTCGCTCTCGACAAGGGCACGGTGCAGGAGCGCCAAGCCGCTCTCGATGCGGCCGAAATCAATCTCGGCTACACCAACATCACCTCGCCCGTGGACGGCACCGTGGTCTCGCGCAACGTCACCATGGGACAGACCGTGGCGGCGAGCTTCCAGACACCGACCATGTTCCTGATCGCGACCGATCTGTCGAAAATGGAGGTCGATACCAATGTCAGCGAAAGCGACATCGGCCGCGTCCATGGCGGCGAAATCGCGCGTTTCACGGTCGAGGCGTTTCCCAGCCGCACCTTCGAAGGCACGATCGATCAGGTGCGCCAGGCGCCGCAGACCGTGCAGAACGTCGTCACCTACGACGTCGTCATCACCGCGCCCAATACCGATTTCGCGCTCAAGCCGGGGATGACCGCAACTGTGCGCATCATCACCGATGAGCGTAGGAACGTGCTGCGCGTGCCGGACCAGGCGCTGCGTTACACGCCGGGCGGCTTGACCCAGGGCAGCAAGCGCGAGTCCTCGCCTCAGGTATGGGTTCTCATGCACGGCAAGCCCGTCGCCGTCCCTGTCCAGACCGGGCTCGACGACGACAGCTTTACCGAAATCACCGGCGGCGATCTCAAAGAGGGCGATCGCGTGATCGTCTCCGAGCGCAGCGGTAGCAGCACCTCCCACGGCAGCGGGCGTCAGCGGCCGCTGCGCTTCTAGACGATGGCCGCACCGCTCATCGACATCAGGGACATTACCCGCACCTATCGCGTCGGCGAGATGGAGGTGCGGGCGCTGCGCGGCGTCAGCCTCACCATCGAGCGCGGGGAATTCGTCGCCATCATGGGCGCCTCGGGGTCCGGCAAATCGACCTTGATGGCGATCCTGGGCTGCCTCGATAAACCGAGCAGCGGACTCTATTTCTTCAAAGGCGCCGATATCGCAGGCCTGAGCGAGCCCGAGCTGGCGCGGATGCGCAGCGAAGAGCTCGGCTTCGTGTTCCAGAGCTTCAACCTGCTGCCGCGCACCAGCGCGCTCGAGAACGTGGAGTTGCCCCTGTTCTATGCCCGCGCGCATACGCCCGGAGCCTCTCGGCGCGCGCGCGCGCTGGAACAGCTCGAGCGGCTGGGCTTGAGCGACCGCGCGCGCAACACGCCCGGACAGCTTTCCGGCGGCCAGCAGCAGCGCGTCGCCATCGGCCGCGCGCTGATCAACATGCCGTCGGTGCTGTTCGCCGACGAGCCCACCGGCAATCTCGATACCAAGACGTCGAACGAGATCATGGCGACGCTGACCCGGCTCAACCGCGAACAGGGCGTGACCGTCGTCCTCGTCACCCATGAGCCCGACATCGCCGCTTATGCCGACCGCATCATCACCATGCGCGACGGGCAGCTCCTTTCGGACCAGAAGACCCCGCATCCAGGCGCGCATGCCGCTTCAGGCCCGGATGCGGGCGCCGCCGCTCACGGCGACGCGCGCGCGATGGCCGGATCGCTGTCGTTCTCGCTGATGATCGCGGCCACGGCTTGGCAGGCCATCTTCCGCAACAAGATGCGCGCGGCGCTGACGACGCTGGGCGTCTTCATCGGCGTTGCGGCGCTGATCGCGATGGTCGCCGTCGGCCAGGGCGCGAACGAGGCCGTGCGCAAACAGATCGCGAGCCTGGGCACAAACCTCGTC